>Ga0208826_1000045_pt1 | contig 150642 bp, 119 predicted proteins | sample AD_UKC115_MetaG_FD_184451 | JGI IMG/M metagenome (GOLD analysis project Ga0208826, IMG submission 184451) | Active sludge microbial communities of municipal wastewater-treating anaerobic digesters from Hong Kong - AD_UKC115_MetaG (SPAdes)... | ecosystem: Engineered > Bioreactor > Anaerobic >... | reverse complement strand
TACCGCAACTCGGCGGTAGAAACCTTGCGGGGTATCACACTCATCAAACAAGCTTTGCCCGGTGTGCATACATCATTGGGCGTGAGCAATGTGTCCTTTGGGCTCTCGCCCGCCTCGCGCAAGGTGATCAATAGCGTCTTTCTCTATCATGCTGTTCAGGCTGGCTTGGATATGGCTATCGTAAACCCAGCGCAAATCAAGCCTTATGTGGAAATTCCACCGCAGGAACGCGAACTTGCCGAAGCCTTGATTTTCAATAAACACGAAAATGCGCTAGCTGATTTGATTGCTTATTTTGATGCCAACCCTGAAGCAGCGGGGGATGAGGGGCAAAAAGTTGACCCATTCGAAGGACTAAGTGCGAGTGAACGCCTGCGAGAGCGCATCCTGCGCCGGCAAAAGGTTGGCGTGGAGGAAGATATCGAGGCGATTATCGCGGAACACCCCGAGCAGCCTAAGAGCCAAACCGCCGTGGAGATTCTCAACACCATTTTGCTGCCAGCAATGAAAGAGGTCGGTGACCGCTTTGGCGCCGGTGAGCTGATCCTGCCTTTTGTGCTGCAATCGGCTGAGGTAATGAAAAAAGCAGTAGCACACTTAGAGAATTACCTCGAGAAAAAGGAAGGCGCCAGCAAAGGTAAGTTGGTGTTGGCGACTGTTTATGGCGATGTGCACGATATTGGCAAAAACTTGGTCAAGACGATCATCTCCAATAACGGCTATGAGGTGGTTGACTTGGGCAAGCAAGTGCCGGCAGAGATGATCATTCAGACTGCTATCGAGGAAAACGCAACAGCAATTGGCTTGAGCGCACTGCTCGTCTCGACGAGTAAGCAGATGCCCCTGATTGTGAATGAATTGCACCGCCGCAAGCTTAAATTCCCGGTGCTGGTTGGCGGGGCTGCGATTAACGCGCGCTTTGGTTGGCGCATCCTCAAATGCGATGATGGCGAGCTGTATGCGCCTGGTGTGTATTACTGCAAGGATGCCTTCGAAGGCTTGGCGGTGATGGAAACCTTAGCCGACCCGCAGCGCTACCAAGAGAGCTTAGCTGACCTGCGGCGTAAATCGGAGCACGAATTTGCCTCGGAACGCACCACAGCAGAACCCGCTAAGGTAGCAGCTAAAGAACGCAGCCTACCGCCAGCGGAGTTTATTCCTACCGTCTCAGAATGGGGTCCACGGGTGGTGGAGTCTATGCCGCTGCCTTTGGTGGCGGATCACCTGAGCCTAAATGAGCTTTACCGCCTCTCGTGGGGCGCAAAGAACGCGCATGGCGAGGAGTGGCAGCGCCTGAAGGCTGAGTTTGACGCCCGGCGCCTGAAGATGTTAGCTGATGCTGAAAAGCATGGCTGGCTCAAACCACAAGGTGTGTATGGCTATTGGCCGGCTTTAGCTGATGGCAATACCCTCATCCTCTATGACCCGGCGAGCTTAGAAGACCTCGAACCCCGCGAGCTGGAGCGTTTTGAGTTCCCCCGCCAGGCAGGCGGAGAAGGAATATCTCTTGCGGATTACTTCCTTCCAGTTGGGTCCGAGCGCTTTGACGTGGTGGCGCTGCAAGTGGTGACGGTGGGGGAAGCCGCCAGCCAACACTTTGCTGAGCTGGAAGCGGCACAAAATTACTCTGAGGCTTACTTTGTACATGGCTTGGCGGTGCAGATGGCGGAGGCTGCGGCGGATTACCTGCATGACCATATCCGCAGGGAGCTAGGTTTGCGGGAGAAGCAAGGCTTGCGCTACTCCTGGGGCTACCCAGCTATTCCGGATCTGGCAGATCACCGTAAGGTGTTCGACCTTCTGCCGGCTGAAAAAGCCTTAGGGATGAGCTTGACACCAGCTTATCAGCTCGTGCCGGAGCAATCCACTGCTGCGATTATCGTGCATCATCCTTTAGCGAAATATTTTAATGTGGGTGTTAACCGCGTTGATCAGCTTCTAGGATAATAGTACATTCTGAGAGGGAACTCATGCAGCCTGCTTTCGTCTTTAAAAAGCAGCAAGAGCCTGCGCTTATATTGATGTTGGTCTGATGCAGTACAATAACACTTGGAGAATTAAAATGATCAAAAACAAATTTGGTTTTTTACTTGTTTTCCTTACAATAATATTATTAGTTTCCGCCTGTAATGGCAGTGTTCCAAGTGCCACGCTTAGCCCTGGCGAGCAAACAGCAGTCGTCCAGACCCTTACCGCCATGGCGCCCACGCAACCACCCGCCACGCCAACACCAACTGTGACGGTGACCCCGAAACCTTCAGCGACCCCTACCAAACCGCAAACCTCGGTGGGTCCGGATGTGTTCCCAGAGGGTGTGAATCCACTTACCGGTTTGAAGGTCGAAAACCCTGAGCTGCTCAAGCGCCGGCCGGTTTTGGTCAAGGTGGCTAATTATCCTGCCGAAGGCCGTCCGCATGCTGGGCTTTCCTATGCTGATATTGTTTTTGAGTATTACATTGGAGGGGGATCCAACCGTTTTAATGCAATTTATTATGGCCAAGACTGCAATAAGGTTGGGCCAGTGCGTTCTGGAAGGTTGGTGGACCCGGAGTTGACCCGCATGTATCAAGGGGTGTTAGCGATGTCTGGCGCTAACCAAGAAAATGTATTCCCGCGCATCACCGAATTGCTGGGTGATCGAGTCATTACCGAGGGCAACTGCCCGGGGCTCTGTCGTGATGATTACACCGTAATGGGCGTGTTTGCCAATACGGCTGATATCACCAATGTGATGAAAGCCAAGGGCGTCGAAATCGACAATCCCGATTTAACTGGCATGCTCTTTGATACGGTTGTTCCTGCTGGTGGAGAACCGGCAGAAAAAGCAACCCTCTTCTACTTTGATTTTAACAAAGGGGATTGGACCTATGACGCTGAAAGCGGCAAGTATTTGCGTTGGATTGAGAATGCCTATAACTATAACGAAATGATCCCGCTTGTGGACCGCCTGACCAATGAGCAACTGGCTTTTTCCAATGTTATTATGGCTTACGCCAATTACACCGAATACACCAGCGTACTGCATGCCATTGGCATATGGGATAACACCGAGGGCAATAATGCTATTCTCTTCCGTGATGGACAAGCTTACCCAATTATTTGGAAGACAGCAGACCCGGACAAGCCGATGGTATTTTTAGATGCCGAGGGCAACCCCTTCCCGCTCAAACCTGGCAACACTTGGATCAACCTTATCGGCAACAGTTCCACACTGGTGAAGGCGGACGGAACCTGGAAATTCACCTTTAGTATGCCATAGCCTTGTGAAAACCCTGATCATCTCCGATATTCACGCTAACGCTACAGCTTTGCAGGCGGTTTTGGAGGATGCCGGAGCCATAGATCGCGTCTGGTGCTTAGGGGATGTGGTGGGGTATGGACCCGAGCCCAACGAATGTGTACAAATCCTTAAAACACTGCCTAATCTGACTTGCTTGCTGGGCAATCATGATGCTGCCGTGATGGGATTTATTGACCTATGGACTTTTAATGACGAAGCCCGCAGAGCGCTTGAAGTGCAGATGCACCTGCTCAGCGAGGAATCGCGCCAGTTCCTTGAGCTTCTGCAGCCAAAAGATGTCCAAGACGGAGTAACCCTCGCGCATGGCAGCCCACGCGATCCCATTTGGGAGTATGTGATGAGCGCTAAAGTGGCGGAGCGTAATTTTTCTGCTTTTGAGACCCAAATCTGCCTGATTGGGCATTCCCACATTCCGGTGATCTTTGTGGAAAATGGGCGTAGATCCCTGCAAATTTTGATGCCTTCATCTGGTGATATGTGGCGTTCGGAGCAGCGCTTTATCCTCAACCCCGGCTCCGTTGGGCAGCCGCGCGATCGCGACCCGCGTGCAGCTTATGTGCTCTGGGATAGCGAAGAAAACACTTGGACATATCACCGAATTGCTTATGATGTTGATCGTGTCCAAAAAGAAATCTTAGCCTTAGGTATTCCTCCAATCCATGCCATGCGCTTAGCATACGGCATGTAAAATGATAGATTGGAACACCGAGAGCCAATTCAGCGTCTAAATAATAGATCTCAAATTCGAAGAGGAGAAAAGGAGAAAATATGAAGAAGAGTTGGAAAATATTAAGCCTGCTGCTTATTTTCCTATTGATGGGTTGTGCAAGCCGCCAGAGCGCCGAAGAGGTTTTCCCTGTTTCGACGGAAGCCCCTCAGACTGGTGTCGATATGGAGGAGAGTAAGTCAGCTGATTTGGGCACAACGTTGGTTTCCAGTGAAGCTCAAGGCGAGACTACAGAACGCTTAGTGGTAAAGCGGGCTGAAATGCGTGTCTCAGTCGCCGATCCAGCCGAGGCGATGCGAACCGTCGTTCAATGGGCTGAAAGTATGCAGGGATATGTGGTTAACTCCAACCAGTGGAATTCCACGAATAATGGTCAGACTTATATCTGTGCTTCAGTGATGGTCCGCGTTCCGGCGGAGCGCCTGGATGAAATGATGCAAAAAGTGCGCGACCTGGCTGCTGACCCTAAAACGGGCGTGCTTTCAGAAACTGTCACCGGTGAGGATGTAACCGCGGAATATGTCGATTCACAGGCACGCTTGCGTAATCTGAAAGCTGCCGAAGCGCAACTGGTTGAGCTCCTAGATCAGGCACCAGACTTGGAATATACGTTGGATATCTTCAGAGAGCTGACCGAGATACGCAGCCAAATTGAGGTACTAGAAGGCCGAATTAAGTATTTGGAAGAATCTGCCGCGCTTTCTGCACTTAGCGTTGAGTTCGTGGCTGAAGCCTCCCTGCAGCCTCTCCAGATTGGACCCTGGAAACCTGCCGGCGTTGCCAAGGAAGCGATACAAACGCTGGTCAAGGTTGCTCAGGATGTCGGTACAGCCCTAATTAAGTTCTTGATTATTTGGGTGCCCTTCCTGCTGCCCATTGGCTTAATCGTTTACTTTGTGCGCAAAGGCGCTAAGAAGCGCAAAGCCGCACGAGAAGCCCAACCAGCACAAGTGCAAATATCTGACACGCCGAAAGATTAAGCACTTCGAACTAGATTAATCAAGAGAGCTGCTCTGCAGTAACGGAGCAGCTCTTAATTTATGCTGTATAGTGTGGTTCCTAGCATTTTATTCATTCTGCCAGGCTTGCAGTAAGGTCTCGAAGGGAATCGGACCAGCACGCAGGAGCGTGGGTTCAGCCCCCGTGCAATCGACAATTGTAGACGCCTGCCCGATCTTGAGCTTGCCGCCATCCAGGATAAGATCCACCCGGCCGGCGAGTTGTGTGTAAACTTCCTGTGCGGTTTGTGGATTGGTTTGATCCGAGAGGTTTGCGCTTGTTACCGCTAAAGGACCTAAGGCTTGCAATAGCTCCAGGGCAAAAGGGTTGTTTGGCATGCGCACGGCTAAACCCGGGTAGGGTGTGAGCTCACTGGGCAGATGAGCTTGCTTAGGCAGCACCAAGGTGAGCGCGCCTGGCCAAAAGCGTTCCATCAGACGGCGGGCTTGTGGAGGGATGTTCTCCACCAACTGGGTTAACTGCTCGAGCGCGCCAATCAGCACCGGAAGCGCCTTGAGCGTGGAGCGGCCCTTGGCTGCATAAATGTCGCGTAGGGCAGCCGGATTGGTGGGGTTACAAGCTAAGCCGTAGAGCGTATCGGTCGGGAAGACGATCAACTTGCCGACTTGCACGTACTCTTGGCTGAGCAGCAAGGCTTTTGGGTCATTAATCGGCAAGATAAGGGTATTTCTAGCGTTCATCTGATGGCTCGCGTTCGATAGTAAGCAGACGCTCTTTGCCGGCTAAGTCTGGCAACAGGGTGATCTTAGCTTGTGGGAAAACCTTATGTGCCAGTGCTAAGGCAGCGCTGCCCGTGGTGGCTTCGATTTCAAAGAGCAGCAGACCAGGCGTGCGGATGTGTGCTGGGGTTAAATCTAAACAGCGCTTGATTAATACCAATCCATCCTGCCCGCCATCCAGCGCCAGAGCGGGTTCATAGGGCAGGCTGTTGACCTCGGCTAACTTGCTGGTAGGAATGTATGGTAGATTTGCACAAATCAAATCAAATTGCCCTAAATCTGGTGAAATCAGATCTGCCTCCTGGAAAGCGATGCGATCATCCACATGATGGAATTGGGCATTGCACTGAGCTATCATGAGCGCCTCGGCAGAAATATCCGTTGCTATAATTTGTAACGCAGGCAAGTTAACCGCTAAGCTCACAGCAATGCAGCCCGAGCCGGTGCCCACATCGAGCGCATTGGTTGCGGTGGGATGCCGACGCAGCCAATAAAGGGCTGTTTCCACGAGCAGCTCCGTTTCTGGTCGGGGGATGAGCACCGCCGGGGAAACCTCAAAGCTGAGCCCGAAGAATTCCTGCTTGCTGGTGAGATAAGGCAAGGGTTCGCCTTGTTTCAGGCGGGCAATTAACGCTGCAAGCTTGGCTTGCTGGGTGGCGGAAAGCTCTGCTTCGGGGTGGGTTAAAATCCAGGTTTGTGGTTTTCCGGTGATGTACGCCAGCAGAACTAAGAGAGTTTGTTGGGGGAATTCAACCTGTTGTCTGATTTCTGGGGAGGTTTGGCGTAAAAAACCCCCCAAGCTAAGCTCAGCTGGCTTCATAGCTTGCCAAACGTTCGGCTTCATCGGCTAATTGCAGCTCGTCAATAAAGGTATCCAGCTCGGTTCCTTCCATCACGCCGGCTAAGTTGTAAGAAGAAAGATTAATGCGGTGATCCGTTACGCGTGATTGCGGGTAGTTATAGGTGCGGATTTTTTCGGCGCGTTCGCCGGAACCAATTTGCGAGCGGCGGGTGGCGTCCAGCTCCGCTTGTCGTTTTCGCTCTTCGATCTCGTAAAGCCGTGCGCGCAAGACGCTCATCGCGCGGGCTTTGTTTTGCAATTGTGAGCGCTCATCCTGGCACGAGACCACAATCCCAGTAGGGATATGTGTGATGCGCACAGCGGTCATATTCTTTTGGACGTTTTGACCGCCAGCGCCAGCAGATTTATAGACATCTACTTGGATATCTGACTCGGGAATGTCGATTTCGACGTCCTCCACCTCGGCTAAGACGGCGACTGTGACGGTGGAAGTGTGAATACGTCCCTGGGACTCAGTCTCGGGTATGCGTTGAACACGATGGACACCTGATTCGAATTTTAGGCGGGAGTATGCTCCTTTGCCCTTGACGGAAATGATAACTTCTTTGTAACCGCCTAAGCCGGTTTCATTGGCGGAAAGGATTTCAGCCTTGTAGTTATGCAGGTCGGCGTAGCGCAGGTACATGCGCAGCAGATCTGCGGCAAACAGGGCGGCTTCCTCGCCGCCAGTGCCGGCACGGATTTCCATGATGACATTACGGTTATCGCGCGGGTCCCGCGGAACCAGTAAGGATTTAAGTTGCCGTTGCAGTTTCTCCAAGCGTTCATCCAGCGCATCCAGCTCAGCCTTAGCTAATTCGCGTAGTTCACCTTCGGCGGTATCGAGCAGCTCTTCGGCTTCATCGTGCTGGGTTTTTGCATTTTTATATTCCCGCGCCAGCGAAACAACGGGTTCAAGCTCAGAACGTTCCTTAGAAAGCTCTGCAGCTAATTGATAATCCGTGCCAGCTTCGGCGAGTTTCTGGTCTAGCTCATCAAAATGCGCTAAGATCGTATCGAGTTTGGTTTCAATAGGTGCTTCCATAATTATCGCGCACAGATTATACCACTGGCAAGCTTTTTACAAATTTTTGGATTATATCGTGTAGGAGCAAAGTGATAATGTCCTAAAGTAGCAAAATAGAAATGTCCTGATTAAGAATCGGAGCTATGAAATCGTTGTTCGATTACTTCGAATTTTCCAAAAATAACAATAAAATCATGATGAACAGCATAATAGCAGCCTTTCCCCTCTTACTCCCCTTCCCAGCGGACTAATAATTATAATATTATCCTAATTAACTATCGCTGGGACGGGGAGTTGATGTTTGAAAGAGGGCCGCGCCCTCTTTCAAACTAATTTCCCTTCCCCAGCGGCTGGGCTGAGGCGAAAAAATCCGCTTGCCGCTGGGGAAGGGTCAGGGTTAGGGTTACCGTAAATCATTACAGACGAGAATAAATAAGGTAGTTAGTTATGAGAAAAAACCCATACTGAAGACTTTATTCACCCATTAGGACATTTCTATTTAGCCTTGACATTTTTGGATTGTATCGTGTCATTAAGTATCTAAAGCTTAGCTAAAAATTTCATAGTGAACTTTTTTATGATAAAGTAGAGGCAGTAACCTATAGGAGAACCGCACACAAACGATGCAGCTGTATTATATTCGTCACGCCCAATCGGAAAATAATGCCATTTTAGAACGTAACGGCTATAAATCTGAAGAAGGACGGCACGCTGATCCTCAAATCACGACGATGGGCTTTGAGCAAGCCAAACTGCTAGCAGAATTCTTAGCTCGAGAAAACCCTGAAGCCGAAATTCACGGAATGGATATGCAAAATCGGCGTGGATTCGGACTTACGCACCTCTATTGCAGCTTGATGGAGCGCTCAGTGCAGACTGGCGTTGTGCTTGCTGAGCGCTTAGGTTTACCACTAGTGGCTTTGCCAGACTTACACGAATTGGGCGGCATCTATTTGGAAGAGCTTGTAGAAGGTGAACTCAAAGAACCCATTTTGCATGGGCATACTCCCGAATACTTTCGCCAGCATTATCCCCTGCTGCAGTTTAACGAGTTTCCCGCTGAAGGCTGGTGGCGTGGCGGTAGAGAAGCGCGGGAGCTGTGGTTACCACGGGCACAACGTTTGCTGACATATCTATTTGAACGCCACGGAGAGTCCGATGACCATGTCGCTGTGATTACCCACGCAGGCTTTTATTCCCGCCTCTTTCAGCTCATTTTTAGACCAGCTTTTTCTCTCAGTGAAGAATTACCTTTTAGTGGATTGATTGTATTTAACAACTGTGCCATTAGCCGTTTTGACGTCATCGAAGGCAGGCTATTCTTTATGTACCATAACCGCGCGGAATTTCTTCCCGATGAAATGATCACATAAATCTTGAGTTTATTGGTGTTATTATATAAATTATTCCTTCTAAGCTCATTCTGATACGTTATAATTATGCTCCAGGATCAATAGCAACCTTTTGAAGACAATAGCTAGAATTAAGGAAAAGGATAAGTAGTAATCATGCCTTGGTATGTCAACATTTTAATTATTGCAGTGCTGTTTTACTTTAATGGCATTTTTGCGATGTACGAGATCGCCATGGTCTCGGCAAAGAAAACCCGCCTCCAACAACGAAAAGACGATGGCAATCAAGGGGCTGCGGCAGCCTTAGAACTCCTCGAAGACCCCAACCAGCGCTACCTTTCTGCCATTCAGGTGATGATCACCCTTATCGATACCTTAGCTGGTGGTATCGGTGGTGCCAATCTTTCCATGCCGTTAGCAAATGTGCTCCGCACAGTTCCATGGCTGACTGGCGCAGCTGATTTGCTTGCGCTCATTTTGGTGGTGCTGGTTATCACTTATTTTTCGATAGTTTGTGGTGAACTTATCCCCAAGCGTATTGCGGTCAATGAGCCGGATGATGTAGTTTGCCGTCTTTCGCCCAGCATCCGGAACTTAACCAAAGTTTTAGGTCCTGTCACAAAACTGCTTAGCGCTTCAACGAATTTTGGCATCAAACTGCTGCGCATTGACCTGCAGGGTGAGCCGCCTATCACGGAAGATGAAATCAGGATTTACCTCGATCAAGGCGTTGACGTCGGGGTAATCGAGCAGGCTGAATCGGAGATGTTTTCGGGTGTATTCCGCTTGGGAGACCGCCGCGTAGACGCCTTAATGACTCCGCGCACGGAATTGGTCTGGATTGACCTCGAGGATGACCCAAAAACAATCATTGAGGAGATTACCCAAAGCGAGTATTCGCGTATTCCTGTTGCACGTGGAGATTTGGATTACATTGTGGGCATATTAGATATAAAAGATTTGGTCGGCGTGGACCTTTACAGTCCGGATTTCCACCTGGAAGATTATTTAAAGGAGCCTTTATTTATCCCCGAAAACTTGCCAGCGCTCAAAGCGTTTGAAAAATTCCGCAGCACGGGGATTCACCAAGCATTGGTTATCGATGAGTATGGCGGAGTGCAAGGTATGGTCACACTGTATGACGTACTTGAAGCAATCGTCGGCGAAATTCCACTTGAGCCTGAAGACCGAGACTACGAGATTGTTCAGCGTGCTGATGGCTCCTACCTCTTTGACGGTATGCTGCCAATTGATGAAGTCAAAGAGCTATTAGATTTGGATGAATTACCCGATGAAAGCCGCGTGGGTTATCAGACCCTCAGTGGATTTGTCATGTACATGTTGGGCAGCATCCCCAAAGAAGGGCAAAGTTTTGATTGGGCGGATTACCGCTTTGAGATTGTTGATATGGACGGCCGGCGTGTAGATAAAGTCCTGGTGCAGAAATTGCCAAAAGCAGCCTAAAGAACGCTCAAGGCGTCCAGCGGGCAAAAAGAGCATGAGAAAGCACGTGGTTAGCGCTTTCTTCAATGGTGACCAATTCGCCACAGGTTAAATTGCCTTGGCTGCCCACGACTTCCTGTAATGCCTGATAAGGGATGAGTGCAGAAGCTTGAATGGCATAAGCCGTTAGCACAATAAAGCATGCATCGGGGGCTAAAACAGCTCGGCAAGCGGCGAGCAATTCAGGCAGATTCTTGAAAAAATCCCAAACCTTGCCGCCTGACCCACGGCCAAATTTGGGCGGGTCGAGGATAATGCCATGGTAGCTGTTCCCGCGGCGAGCTTCGCGCTGGGTGAAGCGCAGAGCATCCTCAGCAATCCACCGCACTGGTTTTTGGGCTAAGCCAGAAAGCTTGAGGTTGTAGCTTGCCCAATTGAGCGCATGCTTGGATGAATCTACGTGCGTAACCTCGGCGCCTGCGTTGGCAGCGGCTAGCGTGGCTAAGCCAGAGTAGCCAAACAAGTTTAATACCCTGATTGGTCTGCCGGCTGCCTTGACTTGCTCAGCGATCCAATCCCATTGGCTGGCTTGTTCCGGGAAAACGCCGACGTGGCGTGAGCTGCCCAATTGCACTTGAAAGCTCAAGGAGCGGTAGTGCATCTCCCAAGATTTATTGATTGGCTGTAGCAGCTGCCAACTCCCGCCATATTCCTTTTGTTCTTCTTGCATGCGGGCATGCGCTTTTTGCCAAGCTGATGGGGGCAGAGAGCGCTTCCAGATGGCTTGCGGCTCTGGGCGGATGAGCGTGTAAGGCCCAAAGCGTTCTAAAGTTTTGCCTTCGCCGCTATCGAGCAGCTGATATTCGCGCCATCCTTCTGGGGCAAGCAATTGGATTTCCGGAATTTGAGAAGTTTTCTTGTTCATAGGCTTAGTGGATTATTCGAATGAGGACATCGGCAAGGATATATGCAAGCAAAGCATATGCTGCTGCTTTTTCTAACTCGCTGTGCAGTGCTGGCTGTGGGTAAGAGGCATTCGGGTTGCGAGCGGTGCGAATAAGGGAAGGTAGGATTAAGATGCAGCTTAGTAAGAACCACAAAAAAGTTACCCAAATGGGAATAACTTGCTGAATGAACAGCGCAATTACACCACAAATTGAGCCGATGCCTAAAAAAAACATCATCAGCAAGTGGACTAGGCTGCGTTGATGGATAAGGACTGAATGCTGCGGTTGAGCCAATCCTAGCTTGGGAATATTGCGGCTCTCATGCGTCAGCTGACCAAAAAAGCTGATAAATAAAACAAATGGTAATAGGAATGTCAAATTGCTGCTATTGAACAATTTTTGGGCAAAAAAGCTGGCAAGGAAGACTGGCGTGGCAAGCAGCCAACAATGTGCCGAAACATCAAGCAAAGCAATACCTTTGAGGCGCAGCCCGCTCCAAGAATAAAGCACACCAATTGCAAGGGCAAGTAAGCCAGCCAGAAGTGTTTTCCAGCCCAATAATGCATATAGGATGATAGATATGACAAACAGGAACACTGCGCTTATTTGGCTAACGGCTAAGGAAAGCTCACCCGAAGCTATCGGGTTTCTAACAGGTGAATCGCTTTCACTCAACACGTCCAATGGCGCATCTGTAATTTGATTGAAAGCAAAAGCAAATGCCACCGCAAAGAAATTTGCCAGGAGAGCGAGTATCCAACGCCACCCAAACGAACTCTGTGTTGCTGCAGCACCGAGCAGGGTGTATGTAAGTGTAAAAAATAAGTATTCGTACGGTCGCAACAAGTGGTAATACGCAAGCAACGTCTTTTTCATGGGTGTCAATCCGATGGAATGAGTATACCAAAGTCAGGTGTTTCGCAGAAGAATGAGTTTCTGGGGCAAGATTATCTCGGATGGGTAAAACCTTGTTAGAATTAGGCTCGTTAACAGGAGGCAATAGATGAATTTTGACCAGCAGTTTGACCGGCGTCATACCGAAAGCATCAAGTGGAACTATTTTCCAGAGGACGTGCTCCCTCTTTGGGTAGCGGATATGGACTTTCAGAGCCCGCCAGCAGTGTTAGACGCGTTGCATCAACGCGTGGAGCATGGCATTTTTGGTTATGGCTTACCGCCAGCAGATTTGGCGGAGATTGTTACTGCACGTCTGCAACGGCGCTATGGATGGAAACCTGAAGCGGAGCAGATCAGTTATGTGCCTGGTGTGGTGAGCGGAGTGAACTTAGCCTTGAGAGCTGTTTCCCATCCTGGGGATGCGGTAATCGTCAATACGCCGGCTTACCCGCCGTTTTTTAGTGCTCCTGAAAGCGCTAACCTCCGTTGCGTGTGTAATCCTCTCATCCAGAACGCCGATGGCAGTTATGCCATTGATTTTGAGCGATTTGAAGCTCAAATCCAGCAGGAAAAAGTTAAAACATTTATTCTATGCAATCCACAAAACCCTACTGGGCGTGTATTCACACGTGAGGAACTGCTGCAGTTGGCGGAAATCTGCCTGCGGCATAAGGTAATCATTATCTCGGATGAGATTCATTGCGATATCATTTTTGACCAGAACCAACACATCCCCATTGCGTCCTTAGCGCCTGAAATTGCCGATCAGACCATCACCTTCATGGCTCCTAGTAAAACATTTAATATGGCTGGTCTGTACGCCTCAGTTGCCATCATTCAGAACCCAGAGCTGGCAGTAAGCTTCAAACGGGTCAAACGCGGCATCATCAGCGGACCGGATTTGCTCGCACTGACTGCTGCCAGAGCAGCTTATAAGGAGGGCGATGCTTGGCTCGAGGAGCTATTGGTTTACTTACAAGGTAATCGCGATTGGTTGGCAGAAGTGCTTCCGGAAAAACTCCCAGGAGTGCGCTACTGCAAACCCGAAGGAACCTTTTTGGCTTGGTTAGATTGGCGTGAGGTGGGTTTGGAGGAGAATCCGCAGCAATTCTTGCTCAACGAAGCGCGTGTGGGGCTCAACGATGGTCTTGAGTATGGACAGGATGGGGAGGGCTTTGTCCGCTTGAATTTTGGCACGCAACGGGCAATCTTGCGTGAGGCAGTGGAGGGCATGTCTGCAGCCCTCAAACGGATTATGAAATAATTAACTGGTAACAGGAATAAAAAAACAGGCTGGTTTTCCAGCCTGTTCAATGAAATTGCGATAATTTAATCCTCTAAAATTACCACATCGGCGGCTTGTTTCCCTTTAGGGCCTTCCTCAATGGTAAATTCGACACGCTGACCTTCCTTGAGACGTTTGTACCCGTCCATTTTGATTGCGGAAAAATGAACGAAGATATCTTCGCCAGATTCCTGACCGATAAAACCGTAGCCCTTGGGGGCGCTGAACCATTTAATGGTACCTACTAAACGTTCTGACATAATACTTACTCCACTTTCTATAACTATTTTTCTCTTGACTAATCATCAAGTAGAGAAAATTTTACCCTTGCTCTCGCAAATGTCAAGATATCAACCCAGAAGTTTGAAATGCACTATCAAACAATCTGTGTGTGTTGGATACACCGCCAAATATAAGAGCAGCGATCCTCGTTCCCCTTATCCAAAAAATCATTAAATTTCTATCATGACAGGTTCTTGAATGTTCTTCTTTCTAACTAAATCGAGCATGCGTTTTAGTCTGGGGCGATTATAGCGCTGAACAATAATAGGAATAATGTTGACAGTGAAAGCGTAAATAATCATCACAATGCCCACTTGCCATTTGTTCCACAGAAAGAATAATCCTGCAGGAAACATCGCAAACCAATGTACCAATTCTGACCGGCAAGTTTCCATTATCCAACGTTGGAGCGTCTGCTCATTTAATACTCCCAGTTCACTCATCTTGAAATCATCTCGGAACAGGCTGCCACCATCGGGCAGCTTTGCTTTCCAAGAACGGACATTGAACAACTCTTGGTATAGCATTCCCCCTTTTTCCCAGCTTCTCTCTTTATAAAGCCAAAGGTTTGGTTGGATCCACTGGGGAGGAAATTGAATACCTACCCATGCAATGAACGGCTGAATAATTCCCCAGGCAACACTATCTATAATGATGGTCCATACCGTAGGTAAAAAAATAATCTGCATTATCTTAAACCGTCGATGGGTATCTCTCGGCCATGCCACTTTACGCGATGCAACACGAAAGTAAGAATTACGGAGCGGACCATTATAAGCCCAAAGAATACGAGGGGAATAATAAAGAGTAAAGACGTAAGCCAATGGAAACTGCCGATGCGCCGTATCATCCAATGAACTTGAGCAGCATAGAGCAAATAGAATATCACTGAAAGCGTCAAGCTTTGTTGCTGGGTGATTAAGCTGCTGATGAGATCGGAGCTTACACTAAAACATCCCCAAACCCATGCCACACATAACAGCATAAATAGAGGGTTCACAGAGAATGCTCCACTGCCGAATCCTTTACTCCAACCCTCGATGAGTTCCCCAATTCCGTTTGGATACATCCTAAAATTAAGCGCACCTTTTCCACCAAATAAATGTACACCGAGTCCATTTTGCCCAAAAGCGCGCCCTAATGGCAAACTATCTAAGACAGCCCCGCTCCCAGATTTGTGACCGCCAACACTGAAGTAATCTTCTTTGCTGCAAACTAAACATGGACCAAATGCTCCGCTGAATTTGATTTTTTCCTTGAAAGGTGTAAACGCATTGAGTGCAGCCATTAGGATGATATTGAAAAAAGCGGATAATTGCTCATACACCTTGTGGACCTCATGATATGGTTGGACAGAAATCAGCCCCCCATTTTTTTGATGAACAAGAAGCAATTTTTCTAAGGCATCTTTTTCCAATCTAACATCCGCATCAAGAAAAATGAAAATTTCCCCAGATGCTTGCAAGGCTCCCTGCCAGCACGCCCAATTTTTACCCGTCCAGCCCTCTTTAGGCAAAGGGGTATTCCTAATTACACTAAAACCCGCTTGAAAAGCTAGTTTTGCGGTCTTGTCTTCAGAATCGTCATCAATAATCAAAACCTCATCAGGTCTAATTGTCTGCATTTTTAAGGAATTTAATAAGGGTAAAATACGCTTTTCTTCGTTACGTGCAGGTATGATTACGGAAAAGGGAGGTAAATGCACTTCATTGTCTGTGAAATAGCGTGTATGCTTTTGAAAATTTGGAACCTGCCAAAAAAGAAATATGCCTATACAAAAAAATACTATGGTTGAGATGAGTTCGAATGAATCCACATTAAATCCCATTATCTCTAAATTCGAAATAAATAGTGAAATCCAAAAAATTTTCCCAATTTAGCAATTCAAATCATTTAAGATAGGGGCTATTATACCTTTTTTATAAGGAATTATTCATTTAATAGATTTCAAAGGAATTGTTTTCCTTTAAATCGTTGCGTAATCACTTCTGAAGAAAATATTGGGGTTTTGTTAGCGTTGCAAGCAGAGCAAAAGTTGCATAATATCCCCCGTAGATTCAGTAGGAGTGAACCCCAAGACGTGCAGCTGCCAGATCTCTGGTTTGTTGTCTTGCCCGAAAACTTCAACTTCCTTGAGGGCAGGAGTGATTGTGCTGGCTGGCAGCAAACCGATCGCCCCAGGTGTTTTGGAAATAAGCTCCTCAATCATATCGATTGAGTAAGCTTGTTCATCAGCGGTGAGCGAAAGCTCTAAACCTGGAAAGGTGGCAGATAAGAATGCGTTTACCTCTGGGTCTACAAGCAAGATGAGTTTGATGGGTTGGTCGAACGCCTGAGCCAAAGCTGCCGATGAGGGTACTTCTGTCCACTGCGCATAGGTGCCAGCAAAAATTGCCCCGGCTTCTTCGTAGCTCAGTGCAGTCAGTGGGTTTTCTGAATTTACCACAAGAACCAAGCGTTCTGTGCCAAAATAATAGCCTTGAGTTTCCGCTTCTAGGTTTGTAGTCGTGCGGATGGTTAGGTCAGCAACTAGTCTGTCTAGCTCAGAGGTGCCACGTACCTCAATAAGTAAGTTAGCCTGGGTGAGATATTCTGAGCAGGCATTGAGTTTTGGCAGCCAGCTCGGTTCAAGTAAAGGCGTAAGATGCACGCGCAGGGGTTGGAGCGTTGCCGGGCGTGTGGTAACCTCTGCTGGCTGGCAGGCTGCCAATAATACGAACACCCATAACACGATCCAAGCTTTAGCGCGCATAAGTGACAATTAAGGTGAGCGCTGAAAGAGCTGCGCAATAAATCGCGAAGGGGTAAAGGTTACGATTGCGCAAAAAACCCATAAACCACCGGATAACAAAATAACCGACTAAGGCAGAGGTAACGAACCCAGTGATCAACATCGGTAAAAAGCTGGTGAGTGTAGGGATCGCGAACAAATCTATCATGGCTAATAAACCAGCTGCCAGCATGATAGGGATTGCCATAAGGAAGGATACGCGCGCGGCATCTTCGCGCTTGAAGTGGCGCAGCAAGCCGCCGGTAATGGTTGCGCCCGAACGTGAAACGCCTGGGAAAATGGAAAGCGCCTGGAAGATGCCAATGACGATAGCATCCAGCGGGGTCATTTCTTCCGCAGTGCGCGCTTTTTTGGAGAGTAGCTCGCCCGCTACGAGCAGGGCAGCGGTCACGAGCAGCATCAAACCGGTGAGCCGTGGACTGTTGAAAGCAGCTTCCACGCTATCTTTGATCAGCAAGCCGGCTAAGCCAGCGGGAATTGTTGCCAATATAATCATCCAACCTAACTTGCCTTCTGGTCTTTCATCAAAGCTGTGCTCTTTTAGTCTGCTGATTATGCTGGTAATAATATTGACGACGTCTTTCCAGAAGTAAACGAGGACTGCAACGAGTGTGCCCAACTGCACCAAGACGTCGAAAACAAACGCTTGGGTTGGGTCGAGGGACCAATTGAGCAGATAAGGCACAATGACCAAATGTGCCGAGGATGAAATCGGCAAAAATTCGGTTAGTCCTTGCACAATACCCAGAACAATTGCTTGGATGAGACTCATAACTCTTCCTCTACAGTTTGGGATGCCGCTATTGCGGCTAATGTCTCTTGGGCGAAGCACTGCATTTCACCTGCCAGGATGGCTTGACGCATGCGTGCTGTCAAGTTTACCAGCGTATATAGGTTATGGATTGAAAGTAGGGTGGCGGCTAACATCTCTTTAGCGTTCACCAGATGACGTAGGTATGCGCGGGAAAAGTGTTGGCAGGCATAACATTGGCAGTCTGCATCGATGGGGTGCTCGTCCCGGGCATAGGCAGCATTCATCAGGTTCATCCGCCTAGTCAAGGTCATAGCACTGTTATGGCGTGCTAAGCGAGTGGGCAGCACGCAATCGAAAATATCTACGCCGCGCAAAACCCCTTCAATCAGGTCTTGTGGAGTGCCTACCCCCATGAGGTAGCGTGGTTTATTGGTGGGTAAGATCGCATTCACCTCACTGATTGTGCGCAGCATATCCGCTTTAGATTCCCCTACGGAGAGCCCACCGATGGCGTAACCCGGGAAGTCCATCGCAGCTAAGGTTTCGGCTGATTCAGCCCGCAAATCGCTGAAAATGCCGCCTTGCACGATACCGTAAAGCGCTTGATCCGGGCGGGTTTTCGCTATTTGGCAGCGGCGTGCCCAAGCATGCGTGCGCTGCATCGCCAGCTTGGAATAGGCATAATCAGTAGGGACAGCACATTCATCAAAAGCCATGATTATATCGGCGCCTAAGTTTTCTTGGATACGAATAGAGCTCTCTGGCGTGAGCCGTTGGGTTGAGCCGTCAATGTGAGATTTGAAGGTGACACCATCATCATCCACCTTGCGCGTATCGGTGAGGGAAAACACCTGAAAACCGCCAGAGTCCGTAAGGATAGGTTTATGCCATTGCATAAAGGCATGCAAGCCGCCTAGCTCAGCGATGAGCTCATCCCCAGGGCGCAAGAAGAGGTGATAGGTGTTTGCTAAAACTAACTGCGCACCAAGTTCCTCTACCTGAGCAGGCGTAAGTGCTTTAACCGTTGCTTGCGTTCCGACGGGCGCGAAGATGGGGGTTTGTAAGGCGCCATGCGGGGTGTAGAACGTCCCCGCGCGCGCGGCACCATCTTGCGCATTGATTTCCCATTCAAACATTGCCGTTTCAATCCTCAGTGTTGATATCAGCCCGTATTGTACTTGAATAATGGGAATGAGGAAAATGAGGTAAAATAATGCGTTGCTCTCGATGAGGTTTTTAATTTACTGTGGAAATTAACAGTTATTCAACTTGGTTAGAAATTGATCTCAACGCCATTACCGAAAACGTGGCGTATATTAAACGTCTGACCGGTGTGGAAGTGATGGCGGTCATCAAAGCTAATGGCTACGGTCACGGCGCCCGTCCGGCGGCACAAGCTGCCGTTCAAGGTGGCGCTACTTGGTGTGGGGTTGCCCGCATTGAAGAAGCTTTAGCTTTACGGCGGGCAGGCATTTCGGCAGAGCTTATGGTTTTGGGCTACACACCCCCTTCCAAGATTCCTGAAGCAATCGACCAGCAGATTGTGGTTTCATTGTTTGATCCTTCTCAAGCCGAGAGTTGTCTGAGCTATGCCCGCATCAACGGGGGCAGACTGCGCGCACATGTAAAGGTGGAAACTGGTATGGGTCGCTTGGGTATGCTGCCAGAGGAGGTCGTTCCATTTCTGCGGGCACTTCAAGGCAGCGCTATCCAGGTTGAGGGCATTTTCACCCATTTTGCGCGTGCTGATGAACCCGAATCGGGTTATACGCAACGCCAGATTGAAATTTTTAACCAGCTCTTAGCGGAGCTCGAGCAAGAAGGGCTCAAGCCGCCTATGGTGCATGCCGCCAATTCTGCCGCTGTGTTCAATTTTCCGCAGGCTTGGTATAACATGGTGCGCCCGGGAAATGCGATCTTTGGAATGTCTCCTTCACCAGCTATGCACCTGGATCCCGTCTTAAAGCCAGCTCTCGCTTGGAAGGCGCGCTTAATATCAGTGCGAACCTTCCCACCAGGGCATGGCATCAGTTACGGTTCCATTTATACGACCAAAGGCAAAGAGCGCATCGGGGTCATCCCTGTGGGGTATGGAGATGGTTTCCGCCGAGTGGATAACCAGCAGGTGTTAGTCGGCGGCAAGCGTGTACCGGTGGTTGGGCGGGTGTGCATGGATCAAGCGATGCTCCAATTAGATGATGTGCCAGAAGCGAAACCGGGCGATGAAGTGGTGCTGATTGGAGCCCAAGGTAATGAATGCATAAGCGTGGATGAGGTCGCAAAGCGCTGGTCTACGATTAATTATGAAGTGGTTTGCGGATTAGCTGACCGGTTGCCTAGGATCTACACCAAATGAACCCGACCCCTGAGGTTCGTGCTGAATTCCATTGCCATAGTGTCTATTCCCCCGATAGTTTAGTGCGTGTGGAGGATTTGTTAGCCGCATGTCAACAAAAACAAATCGACAAACTTGCAATTACTGACCATAATCGCTTAGAAGGGGCTTTACGTGCTCATGCTCTTGACCCGCAACGGGTGATTATCGGGGAGGAGATTCAAACAACTGAGGGTGAAATCTTAGGTTATTTCATGCGTGAAGAGATCCCAGCCGGCTTGGAACCATTAGAGGTGATTGAGCGCCTGAAAGACCAGGGGGCTTTTATTAGCGTGGCACACCCTTTCGATACAAATCGGGATGTTACCCACTGGAAGTCAGGAACGTTAGAAGCAATGTTTCCATTCTTGGATGCTTTTGAGACCTTTAATGCCCGTTGTTTGCGCCAGGCATACAACGACCAAGCTCAAATCTTTGCTCAGGAGCACGGATTAGCGGGTATGGCTGGTTCCGATGCGCACAGCACCTTTGAGTTAGGCAGAGCGACCATGCTTTTAACGGACTTCAACAATGCAATGGAATTACGCGCAGCCCTTCATAATGCCCAATGGAATGTGCGTTTATCTGCAGCACCAGTGCATTTATTTTCCGTTTGGGCAAAAATTATAAAGAAAGTGCGAAAATCAACCTTTTAGCAGCCTATTAAAAAGGATAAAAAAAGCCCGGCAGATTTTACGCCAGGCTTATTCTTTAAATTGCCTTGTTTAGGCGACTAAGCTGAAAATCAGCCAGCCAGCCAGCAGAATGAAAACTACCGACATGCCAAGCTTGACCGCAGCAGCGTGCTTCTGGAGGAAATCCGAAAGCTGCTTGGAGGTGGTGCCATAGTAAGCCAAGAAAAAGACCACGATGAGGGGGATGATGAACATCAGGTTGTAGAGCAGCAAATAACCTAACGCTTTTCCGCGTAAAGAAGGCACAGAGCTCATGAAAATGATCGTTGGCAGGTAAATCTGACCGGTGCAAGCTAACTCAATAAACGAAACAAGGAGTCCGGTAATAAATGCGCCAATATAATAACTCGTTGCCCTTCTACCGCTCTCGTGAATAGTGGCATTAATCCGCCGGCGCAGCTGCTTGGGGAGGGTAAGGGTCATATCTTCCAGGTTACCTTCGCGTGCGGTGAAATAATCTCTGATGCTGAGCACAGCTAAGACGATACACAAACCAGCGGTAATTATATAGACTATGCGGCTTACGATGGCTAAAGTTTCCTTGACCAAGTCCAAGATTTTATAGAAACCTAATCCAACCAACAAATACGCAAGGAAAACGCCGATTGTAAAGCTGGCGCCGGTGATGAGGATTTCTTTACCTTTTCTGCCGCTGAGCGTCAGATAAGAGATGAAAAATACGATTGTGGCAAAAGCGCAGGGGTTTAAGCCATCGACCAGCCCAGCTAACACTACCGCTAACCAACCAATGGATTCAAAGCTTTGCAGAAGCGCGTTTTGACCTTCTTCGGGGTTAAATTCTTCCCAAAAGCGCGGTGAACCCGTCTGACTGAGCTGTTGGAGAACAGGCTCTAGGGCTTGCGGGGTAATCTCGCCTTCACCAATCCAAGCATGGTCGCCAATAAAGAGAGCTGGAACGGTCAGATCTTGGCTGCGGCTAACGCGCTCCGCCATCCAATTGGCTAAGGGTGTATTTTCATAGATATTGAATTCCTCTACAACCAGTTGCGGATAGAGGGTCTGTAAGTATTTAATATCGGTATCGACCCGGTTGCATTCTTTGCAGCCTACTTGATAAAAATAGGCAGCATAGATGGGTAAATCTACCAGACACGCCTGCGGATTTTCTGTGGTGCAGACTTCAGCATCTGTGTTAGCCGCATCCACCGGAATGGAAATCATCAAATTCGGGTCAATGCCCTCGATATCAGGGAAGGGGATACCATCGCCTTGCAATCCTTGTTCGATAATTGCTTGGAGTTTTTGTTCATTGGGTTCTTGACCGATCAGGAGCTGATCGCCAATGAGCACAGTAGGCAGTCCGCGCTCCTCAGGTTTGACTGCGTAAGCAGCTTCCACCTTGAGGAGTGCTTGGTAGTAGCTTGGGTTGCTCAGTTCCAAGAGGCGCAGGTCGATCTGCCCGGGAAATTGGGCTAAGAGTGGGTTGACAATTTGATTGAGGATATCTATGCAGTGGCTGCAATCTTTGGAATAGAAAAAATAGCCATGCACTTTTGCATTGCTTAAATCCGCAGTAGGTGTGCCTATTTCTGGGCCGATACTTTGGGGCTGCTGCGAACGCGCCCCTGCGCTTCGAGGGAGAAGCAAACTAAAGAACGCTAATAATGAAAGAAGGATTGAAAAGACAAAGGGATGTTTTTTAAACATGTTCATCGTGGATATTTATTCCCTCAACAAATTAATAAATTCATAATAATATGTTGCTTCGCAAAGCAAAAATTGTCTATTGGATTTGCTCCAAACCGGGCTTGATTCTAACACGGTATGGAAAAAACTCCGTGAAGCATCCTCGATTGAGAAGAACTACACAGCAAACCTAAAGAAAAGGGAGGGGAAGGCTCTAGTTAATAAATTATACAATTTCGACTTGGTCGAGGGGGAAGCGGCTTTTGCTGTAAAGCTCTCGCAAGTGTTCTTTACGCTCCTCATCTAGACCAGCCAATACGAGCCGTAAATAGAAGCTGCCATCAGCAGAGGTTGTGTGAATGGTGTGAATGATATTTCCTCCAGCTTCGGAGACCAAGCCAGCCAAGTAGGCTAAAACGCCCGGACGATTGGCAGTATTGGAGCCGCTCACTTCGATGGTTACCCAATTGAGTACCGCGCGCGAAATCCCCACACGGTCTAAGGCATCATCCAGCTCACGCAAGATAATTGAGCCTCCGCCAACTGCAGAATAGAGGTCATCCAGGTTAGCGCAAGCCATCAAGCCAAGCAGTTGTTCAATGCGGCTGCTTTCCAGTGAAGCGACATCGTCCAGAGAGAGTATTCCCCGCTTAGCCAGCAGGGGATGAATGAGCTCCTTGCCTTTTTGGCTGGCTTCCTTAAGCGCTACCGTTGCCAACACCACGCGCAGCCGCCGGGCAGTAGTGATATCGCAATGGTTCAGCCATTCGGGTTGGGGCACCAAATGTGTGCCAGTGGACACCACTTCAACCACATCTCCGGGACTGAGCGTGTCATAGATATGGCGTTCCTCGCCATTGACTAAGACCTTGCTGATTTTATCTAAGTAAAACTCTTGGATCGCAGCTACGCCATCCAAGACTGTGCCGCCTTCTTGCAAGAAGCGCGTACCGCCATAAGGGGTAAAGATTTGCACAGGGCGATATTTAGAAATGTCTTTTCCGTGATTGATGGCGTAAATTATTCCCCAGGTGTTTTCACCTTCCATCTCATCTGTGGCAATGGCAGTTTCGATCGCACCCATACCTGGCAGCCAGCTAGTCACCTGTAAGGCACGGTAGCCATTTTGGGGGGTGGCAATGTAGTCATCGAATCGGTCTTGATCCAAATTCTTGCCGAAATAGCGGTTCACGCGTGCCAGCAAACGGTAACATGCCATCTCGTCATTGTCTTTGAGGATCATTCGAAAGCTGACGATGTCATTTACTGCTGAAAAATCTTGGAGAGAAGTCCGCCGTGCACGTGCCATACGCTGGAGCTTATCCCAGGCTTGCCAATAACCGTTGACTGTAAAGTGGATTGCACCATCAATGCCTTCCTGTTCCATCAGGTGGCCGAGTTCCCCTAGGTAATAGCGGATAAAATTCAAATTTAGGCGTGGGTCGGAATCGATCTTTGCTTTGACGGTATCGTACGATTCAGGTTCGGCATACGGGAAAGCCATATCTTCGATCCACCGCCGCCAGCGGTAGCAATTCAGAATGCCAGCCAGCTTCCCATATGCGCGAATAGCTTCGGTGGCTTTCTGCCACTGCTTGCCTGGTGGCATGTATTTGAGAGTTAACAAGTTGTGGCTTTTATCTGCAAGTTTAATCACAAAGACAGCTGGGTCGCGGAACATGGCGATCTTGCGCAGGGTGTCCATCTCGCGGGTGCTCCCATCGCGGGGGTTTGACATTTTAGTCAACCCGTCGATGATATGCGCGATTTCTTCGCCCATCTCACCCGGAAAAAGAGCCCTGATTTGGTCAATGCTCTCTCCGGTATCTTCCACAGCATCATGCAACAAGGCGGCAATAGTCCAAGTTTCCTTATGGACCAAGTTGTCCACAAAGCTCGCCACCCAACCACAATGGGTTTCGAAGTAAGGTTCTCCGGAAAGGCGCGTTTGACCGGCATGCACCTGTTTACCCCATTCAAAGGCGCGTGCTATGGCTTCCGTGCGGGGCTTGAACTCTTCAACGTGGAATTCGCCCAAGACTCTCGGCCTGATTTCGGTAATGTTCTCAATCTCTACCATCTGCGGGCTCATCCGATTTACGGAAAATTATCCTTTCATTATAGCCGATTTATTCTGAAAAAATGCATAATTCGTGCAATTTATAACGATTTTCCCATCGAACAATCTCTTAACGCTTATCCGATGAATTCATTCGATTGCCTAAATTTCGTTTATGATTGTGGCAGAGTGCATGATGGATGAAGATAAATACTTTATTCCTGCCGGTCCAGCAGAAGCCGAGCTGCGTGTAGTAAACTCACGCTTCATTGCCAGCCTTGCGCCAGCCTTCAGCGTGGAAGAAGCGCGGAATTTCCACAAGAACATCCGGCTGCGCTTCCCTGATGCGACACACCACGTACCGGCATTTGTGATTGGGCATGGGCGTAGCGTCATCACACACTGTTCTGATGATGGTGAACCATCGGGGACGGCTGGCAGACCGGCTCTGGCAGTCCTGCAAGGCAGCGGATTAAGGGATGTGGCTGTGGTGGTAACGCGTTACTTCGGCGGCACAAAATTAGGGACCGGCGGTTTGGTCAAGGCTTATGGGGATGCTGTCCGTGAAGTGCTTAAATTGGTTCGGCGGGCAGTCAAAATCCCAACTGTCACTGCTGGGTTAGAGATGCCCTATCCTTTATACGCGCAGATCGAACGGCTGGTTGGCATCTCTGGCGGTGAGATCCTTGAAAGTCAATTTTTAGCCGATGTTTCGTTGATCGTGCGTTTTAAGGAAGAAAACTGGCAGCCCTTTGTGCAGCAACTACAAGAACTGAGCAGCGGCAAAATAGAACCGTTGATCCTTGAGCGCAATCCCGAAACGATCTTTCCGGTGGATTAATCTTGAGCATCTTCAGCTGGAATGAGGGTTAGATTCTGCTGAACTGTGTATAGTTTGTAATACAAACCATGCGCGGCTAAAAGTTCTTCGTGTGTGCCTTTTTCTGTAATCGTGCAGCCTTCAAGCACAACGATTTGATCAGCATTACGCACAGTGGAGAGCCGGTGAGCGATAATAATGGTCGTGCGCCCCACAATGAGCCGATCTAAAGCTTGTTGTATGAGCAGCTCGGTTTCTGTATCCACAGCTGAAGTCGCTTCATCCAGAATGAGTATCGGGCTGTTCTTGAGTACCGCGCGCGCAATGGAAATGCGCTGCTTTTGTCCTCCCGAAAGCTTTATGCCGCGCTCGCCGATGAGTGTGTTGTAACCGTTGGGCATGTGGGCAATAAACTCATCAACGTTAGCAATCCTCGCTGCAGCCAGCATCTCTGCTTCGGTGGCATCAGGCTTACCAAAGAGGATATTTTCGCGGATAGTGCCATGGAAGAGGAACACGTCTTGCAAAACCATGCTGATGTTAGCACGCAGCTCATGCAGGTCTAGGTCGCGCACGTCGATGCCATCGACAGTCAGCTTTCCGCTGCTCACATCATAGAATCTGGGGATTAAGCTGACTAAAGTGGATTTCCCCACGCCCGTAGGACCTACCAAAGCTGTGGTTTTCCCTGCTGGAATATCTAAATTGATATTCTCAAGGACGAATGCCTCCTCTGGGTTATAACGAAAGAAGACGTTATCAAAGCGGATTTCACCGCGCACGGGTTTTTTCAGGGGAATAGGATGCTCTGGCGGCAATACGTCCGGTGTCTCATTGAGCATTTCTGCAACGCGTTCAAAACCGGCTAAGGATTCCTGCACTGCTTCCCAAGAGTTGCTTAGGTTGCGCACAGGCTGGTAGAAGCTATCCAGATAGAGGAAGAAAGCCACCAAGTCTGCCACTTGTAAATTGCCTTGAAGCGCTAGGCGGCTGCCAAAGAAAATCACAATCAACTGACCCAAGCCGGCGGCAAAGTCATAGAGTGGTGTATACGTCGCCATCAACTTTAGGGCTTTAAGGTTAGATTCCAGATATGTTTCGATTTGTTTGCCCACTCGGTGCATCGTTAGATCTTCCCGGGTAAAGGCTTGGATTTCTTTTACGCCAGAAATGCTGTCGTTCAAAATAGCATTGAGCGTACCTAATTCTTGTTGGCGGTAGACAAATGCCGGGCGGACCCTTTTAGCATATTGAATCAGGGTGATGATGATGATGGGGATTGGGATGAGAGAAAGCAAGGCTAATTGCCAGCTCATACTAAAAAGGATCACCATGACACCTACCAACGTAAGTATGTTCACGAACATCTCCGGCATGGCATGCGCAATCGTGCGTTCAAAAAGCTCGGTATCGTTTATCAGGCGGGACATCAGCTGACCAGTTTGTTTGTCTTCGTAGAAGCGCAGGGAAAGCTGCTGTAGATGCTGGTAAATCAATTTCCGTGCATCTGCCACCACTCCCCAACCTGCCACATGAGCTTGATAAGAGCGGATGTATTGCATGAACCCGCGGGCGATGAAAACGGCTAAGGCGATAAGGGAAAGGCGCGTAACCATATCCATGATATCGTTGGGTAAGGGCGTCTGGGAAAGTGATTCGATGAGCGAGCGGATGATCCAAGGGATCACGAGTTGGGCACCGACCAAGCCAACCATGGCGAGGATTGACCAAAAGAGCGGCCAAGAATATTTTTTAGCAAGGTCTATGAGTAATTTTATCGGTTTCATTTTCGTCATCACTTAATTTCTTGATGATAACACTGAGGCGCAGATTAAGCGGAAAAAAGGCAATATTCCAGGCTTTGCGTAAGTCGTTTTCTGACATCCAAAAAAGTTCGGTACCTCCATCTATCCAGGAGTTGACAAACCCCCAAGGTGTGGGAAGGCTTCCGCTATAGTGTTCAGGGTTGTATGCAACCAGGAGCATCGTATGCCCGCCAGCTTTACGCGTGGCGTTGTAGTTTACTGAGCTGTTTCCATGATAAATGGCGGGAGCCCTGCTTGGGAGCCAGGTGAAAGTGAGTAAAAGGGCTTGATTATCTTCTTGAAGCAAGGTGGGCAGAGATTCTAACGAAAGGAACTTTAGTTGGGCTTCCAGTGGTAAGTTGCGGGTGCGGGCTAAAAAGGTCACTAATCGAGCCTGCATACCAGGAGTGACAGCCCAACCCGGGAGCATGCGATAGAAGCTGCCGTGCCGCCAAAGCTGATCTACCTCTGTGCTCAAGGCTTCTGGCGAAAATTCAGTACCGGCTAAGAGCTTCACCGCGGCAGCGATGGCGTGGACAGCACAGTTGTTCCCACTTTGATGGGTTTGGAAGGCTGCTAGCTCAGCTTCTGGGAGGGATTTTAAGCTTACACTTCTCATACTTTTATTTTAAGCGACTTTCAGATGTGAAATGTAAACAATTTGTTTTGATGCTTTGGGGTAGAGTGATGAAAATTGACATATCAACACAGGTGTGATATTTTAAGGCTGTACTTTACCAACAGAGCTTGAGGTAACCCGATGCCCGGAAGCCAGGGTGTAAAGGTGGAAGCTGGTGTAAGTCCAGCGCTGTGCCGCAACTGTAAGTCGCAAGACAAGCCAGGAAACCTGCCTCGATTTGCTCCCCAATCAACCTTCTCGGAACTAGGAGGCGGGCTTGATGATACGATCACCAATATAACCCAACCTATTACCGAGTTGGGTTATTTTTTTAGTGAGGTGATCATGAAAAAAACTATCCCAATTCTATGTGTTTTACTTTTGCTGGTGGTTTCAGCATGCCAGACGGCACCAACTGCCTTGCCGCAACCAACCACAACCTTAGCCTCCTCAGGGGCAATCGCAAGCCCCGAGGCGAACTCGCAGCTGCCTATAACCATCCGTTATGCCAAAGGTTTCACCTTGGAATATAAAAACAACTATAAAATCCTGACAGTTACCCAGCCATGGGCTGATGCAGAGCAGGCATTCACCTACGTCCTCATCCCACGCGGAGCGGAAATACCCGCTGAGGTTGGCAATGCTCTGATGATTGAAGTGCCGGTACGTTCATTTGTGGCGATGTCTACAACTTATTATCCTTTTTTGGAAAACATCGGCAAGTTAGATGCGCTTGTGGCAGTGGATGATGCCACTTATATCTATAACCCAAGCGTGCGGGAAAAAGCTGCCTCTGGAAAAATTGCTGTAGTTGGCGGTGGAATGGGCGGACCCAGCGCGAATGTGGAGCGCTTATTAGAGCTCAACCCTGATGTGATCATGACTAGCGCTAGCGGTATCCCAGAATTGGATGTTTACCCCAAGCTGCAAGAAGTCGGGCTGCCCGTGGTAATCAATGGGGACTATCTCGAGCAGACGCCTTTAGGCAGGGCAGAGTGGGGCATCTTTATCGCTGCTTTTTTTGGTCTGGAGCAGCAAGCTAGCCAACAATTTGATGCACTTGTGCAGCGCTATGAAGAAGTCAGTGCCTTAGCTGCGAATGTGCAGGAGCGAGTGACTGTCTTAACCAATACGGATTATCAAGGGACGTGGTATGTACCTGCCGGTGAGAGCTACGCAGCCATCTTACTCAAAGACGCTGGCGCGGAATACCTTTGGGAAGATGAACCCGGAAGCGGGGCTTTACCGCTTTCATTTGAAACCGTTTTTGAGCGCGCGAAGGATGCTGATTTTTGGCTGAACCCTGGCTTTGCTGCCAGCTTGCAGGACTTATTAGCCATGGACGCCCGATACGCTGAATTTAAAGCCTTCCAAACCGGCAATGTGTTTAATTACAATGCCAGGGTGAGCGAAGCCGGCGGTATGGATTACTTCGAAAGCGGGGTTGCTAACCCGGATGTAATTCTAAAAGACCTCATTAAGATTTTTTACCCGGAGTTGTTACCTGAGCATACACTTTTCTACTATCAACAATTGAGATAAGCAGGTTTTTATGCCAACAAACGCGCCAACTGAAGTAACCCCAAACAATTCTCAGACTACACCGCGCAGCCGCACTGTAGGTTTTGGTGTGTTTGCGCTCCTAGTGTTGCTCCTCGCGCTGGCATTTGTGGTTAGCTTGAGCTTGGGGTCGGTCTCGATTCCGTTGCGAGAAGTTGTGCGCATTCTCACAGGCGAGCCAGCCCTCAAGGAAAGCTGGGGCACGATTGTTTTGGATTTTCGCTTGACCAAGTCAATAACAGCTGTGCTTGTTGGTGCAGCGCTTTCATTGGCTGGTTTGCAGATGCAAACGATGTTCCGTAATCCATTGGCTGACCCCTTTATCTTGGGGATCAACTCGGGGGCGAGCTTGGGTGTTGCCTTGGTGGTGCTCAGCCTTGGCACTGCTGGAACAGCTTTATTAGCTGGTTTGGGTACTTTAGGGGATTTAAGCTTGGCATTAGCCGCTTCCGTGGGAGCCGGATTAGTGTTAGCGCTCATTTTGCTTGTGGGGCAGCGCGTGAAGAACCCAACTACGCTGCTCATTATGGGGTTGATGTTTGGCTATGCTGCCAGCGCTCTCACCAGCCTATTAATTTACTTCAGCCGTCCCGAGCGTATTCATGCTTATACCATTTGGTCTTATGGCTCGTTTAGCGGAGTCACGTGGAATCAATTAAGGGTGATGGCACCGGTAATTTTAGTTGGATTGGGGGTTGCAGTTCTTTTGACTAAGCCGCTCAATGCGCTGCTTTTAGGCGAGGATTATGCCCGGAGTATGGGGTTGAATGTGAAGCACGCGCGCTTTTTTATCCTGCTGAGCGCCAGTTTGCTCGCTGGCACGGTGACAGCCTTTTGCGGACCGATCGGCTTCATCGGGGTGGCTGTTCCGCACCTGTGCCGCAACCTGCTGCGTAGCGCAGATCACAAGGTGCTGATTCCAGCAGTAATTTTAGTCGGAGCAATTGCTGCGCTGGTAGCCGATGCAATTGCCCAGCTTCCTGGGAGCCAGTATGTGCTGCCGATAAATGTGATTACGTCGCTATTTGGCGCGCCGTTTGTGATCTGGGTGCTCATTCGGCAAAGGCGAGGTGCAACATCTTTCACAGTATGAACTCCGTGGTGCTCACAGCACGAGACCTCACGATTGGGTATGTGCATAGCCGAACTAACAAGACGGTTATCGCGCAGGGATTAAACCTCGAACTGCATACGCAAGAATTGGTTTGCTTAGTGGGTCCCAATGGGGTGGGTAAATCGACATTGCTGCGAACTCTAACAGGTATCCAGCCGAAGTTGGGCGGAAATCTGCTGCTTAAGGGCAAACCACTTGAAAAATATACCAGCAAAGCCTTAGCACAGCTTGTTAGCGTGGTTCTAACTTCTCCAGTGCAAGTGGGCAACATGAAAGTGCGAAATCTGGTCGGGTTGGGGCGCTTTCCGTTTACAGGTCTTTTCGACAGCCGTAGCCCAGAAGATGACTCTGCTGTGCAAGCTGCATTGGAGATGGCTGGGGCAGAAGGCTTGGCAGAGCGCTTCGTGCATGAGCTCAGCGATGGCGAACGCCAACGTGTGATGATTGCCCGCGCCTTAGCTCAAGAACCGCTCCTCTTAGTTCTCGACGAGCCTACAGCCTTTTTGGATTTACCAGGGCGCATAGCGATTATGCAGTTGATGCGGGAATTGGCCCATATACATGGTAAAGCCGTGCTCACTTCTACGCATGACCTAGACTTAGCTATGCACACAGCAGATAAACTTTGGCTGATGAGCATGGATGGCACTATAACAGCTGGTGCTCCAGAGGATTTGGTGCTGAGCGGATCTTTTGGCACCACCTTTGCTCAGCCTGATTTGCATTTTAACCCTCAGACAGGTAATTTTGAATCGACACAGCAACCCGTCCAGCGTGTGGTGCTACAAGCGGAAGGTTTAGCCGATATCTGGACAGCGCGGGCATTGAGGCGCGCTGGCTTTGAAGTGCTTGTGGAGGGACCCGCAGACCTACCGCGTGTGGAAGTTGTGAGACAAAACACTAGAACCACCTGGAAGCTTTTACGCTCCGGGGTAGCACTGGAGTTTGACTCGATTTATGCCTTGCTCTTAAGCTTGAGCGGGTAATGAACCCCTCATGCTGGAATAAATTGGGTTACAACTAAGACAATTGTGGCAAAGAAGATAATAATAGTGAGACCGATAGCTAAATAATTGGTTCCCTTTTTATTAGCCCACGACCCCATCAAGATCTTATCATTGGCGAGAATGAGCACTAAAACTAAAATGACCGGCAGTAAAATTGCGTTGACCGTCTGCGAAAGTACCATGATCTGAAAGAGTGGAACCTTGGGGAGTATCACCAAGAGCATGCTGAGGAGCATAATACCGCCAAAAATGGTATAGAAGGCTGGTGCTTCATTTACATTGCGGTTCAATCCGCGCTCAAAGCCGAAAGCCTCGCAGATGGCATAAGTTGTCGAGAGTGGCAGGACAGAAACTGCCAAGAGAGATGCTCCGAGTAGACCAATTGCAAAGAGCAAGCTTGAAGCTTCGCCAGCTAGGGGTCTAAGGGCTAAGGCTGCTTCCTCAGCACTATTGACTACAATTCCCCTGCTGAAGAGTGTGGCAGCTGTGGTGATGATGATAAATGCCGAAATGATATTGCCCCACATCGAGCCGAAAACCACGTCGGTGCGCGTATCTCCATATTTATTAAGATCCACACCTTTATCGGCAACCGAAGCCTGCAAATAGAAAATTCCCCAAGGGGTAATAGTGGTACCGATTACCGCCAGAACCGCGATCATATAATCAGAGTTCATTTGGATTTGGGGTTTAACTGCTGCCTGCAGGACAACGCCCCAATCTGGCTTAATCACAAACACAGTGATTACATAACTTAGCGAAGAAAGACACAGCACCAGAAGGATTTTCTCCACGCTTTTATAGTCCCCTCGTAGTACGATGAAGGTAATTAATATCCCCGCCAAGGGCACAGTAATCAGGCGGCTGATTCCAAACAGCTCTCCTGCGGCTGCCACGCCGGCAAACTCTGCGACTGTTGTGCCCAGGTTAGCAATCAATAAGCAAAGCATGGCAAACGCAGTCGTCTTGACGCCAAAGCGTTCGCGGATCAGATCTGCAGCACCTTTTCCTGTGACGGCTCCCATTCGTGCTGCCATTTCTTGAATGATCACTTCTCCGATGGTGATCAGTAAAATGATCCAAATAAAGCTGTAGCCATACTTGGAGCCCGCAACCGAATAGGTAGCGATGCCCGGAGCATCGTTATCGGCGCTTGCAGTAATAATTCCGGGGCCAATAATGGATAAGAATGCAAACGTATTGCGCAGCCAAACTGGTGGATTAAAACGTTTTTTCATGGGCACCTCTATCTACTGGAAAAGCGGGGTAAACGTTTTTTCCAAGCGGTGGGGAGCACCGTATCGAGCGCATCATCCACAGTTACAATGCCTAACATCCTTTCAGTTTCAGGTTCCACCACGGGAATTGCCATTAAGTCATATTTGGCAATCAGATAAGCAGCGTCTTCCTGTGGGGTAAGCGGGTAAACCCGAACGATGGAATCATCAATCCATTTGGAAAGCGGCTGGTCCAGAGGCGAGGTGACCAAATCACGCAAGGTGACCACGCCCTTGAGTTTCTGGTTTTCATCGAGGATGTAAACGTAATACATAAACTCGTCCTCCAAGGCGTCTTCAGAAGAACGCAAGAATTGTAATGCTTCGCCAACCGTAAAGTGCTCTGGAACCCAGGTAAACTCGGTGGTCATGATACCGCCGGATGAATCCTCTGGATAACCCAAAAGAGAGCGCACCTCTTCGGCTTCCTCATCTTCCATAAGAGTGAGCAGCTGTTCGCTGACCTGATCGTCCATATCGGCTAAGATATCCGCTGCCTCATCCGGATCCATTTCCTCGAGCACGTCAGCAGCGCGCTCGGGGTGCAGGTGAGAAAGGATGGCTTGCTGTACCTCAGGGGAACTCTCCTCAAGGGTATCCGCTAAGTCCTCATTGGTGAAGCCTTGCAGCAAGGCTTTGCTGGTATGGCTGTCTAAGTCGTCCAGGATGGCAGCGATATCTGCGGGGGGCATTTGAACCAAGCGGGTTTGGGAAACACTCAAGCGCAAGGGGTCGTCGTGTTCAACCGATGCCACTAACTCCCACGGGATAACATGGGTCTTCAAGTCCTTATGGAACAGTTTAGCAATACGCTTGCCTGCTTTTTCCAGACCAAGGCGGCGCAGCAAACCGACAGTGCTTGCATCCACACCGGTGAGGTAGAAAAGCTCATCTTTACGTGCAATTTGCAAATCATTGACCCGGACTAAGCGCCGTCCTTCCAAATCGACGATTTGTTCATCCAGCACGCGTTGTTTAAGGAGCAATTCATGTCCCTTAGGCGTATAAGGTATTGCTTTATTGATATCGGTTTTGAGAACAATACTCGGCCATAGACTGGCTATCGATTGCGCATCGATCATCTTTTTGCCATCCACCGCGTTTTTAAGCACCAACGCAGCAATCGGGGGCATACTTTTTTCGGTGCTATTGACCATAATGTCATCTAATTTGCCAACAACATGCCCAAAACCATCCCAGACTTTCTGATTAAGAAGCTGACTTAAATAGATCATCACACACCTCACCAGGTTGTTTTGTATTCAGTTAGAAGATGACACCTCAGGGGACGCGTAACCCACCTTTTGCCCCTGGCCATAAAGGTTTACATGGCAGCGGTGCAAGTAGGTAAGATTACTGGTCCCATCAGACTTGCCGGCCCAGGCTGGTCGTCTGCTGCGGGTTCACTTCCGTTGGTTGTTACAAGTTCCATCGTTATCATTTCCGCTAACGACGAAAGTATACCATAGCAATGGCGGAATTTGGCTTTGCGCTTTGCACAAAAGCCACTCGGTCACGCACGTCCTACATTGCTGTTCGATTAACCCTATGCGAATATATGTGATTGGATAAATTAATTGTTACTGGGGATAGCGTGTTTGCCAAACATAGCTTGCAAGCGGGGGACTTGCGCAAGTAAGGCTTCCGATTGGGTACGCCAGCCAAAAACGTCCCCAACGCCGCCATACTCCAGCGCGACGATTTCGGGCTGGCGCCATTCACCGCTCAGAATCTGTTGCTGCGCCCACCGGGTAGCTTGCCAATCGGTATCGCTCAATTCGAAATGATCGGTGATTAAGCCATGGTAACCACGCAGCCCGGTGAGATGGAGCTCGCGTAGGTGGTGCATGGGCAGCTGACTGACATAATCCGTCAGCTTATATTCCATGGCGCCGCAGCTGATGCGTGCGTGTGAAAGATCAAACAGCAAGTCGGTCTCGGTGGCGAGCAAGGCTTCACGGATAAGGTTGGCGTCAGCACCGATGCGGCTGCCTTTTTCCAATGGGGTGATGGGCAGGTTCTCAGCAACAAGCGGCACATCTGGGAGGTTGTTCCTTATAACGGTAAGCTCCTCAACCCACTCGCGTATTTGCTTGAGCTGGTCATTACGGCTCTCGGGGTCGAGTGTGCTGTTTCCTACAAGATGGCAGTTCAGGTGAGGCGTATGGGTTTGGGTGAGCATCGCGCGCAATACGTCATAATCCAGGGTTGGAACTTTGCCATTGCCTACCGCAATCTCAAAATGCACATAGACCGGGCGAAGGCGTTGGGCAGCGTGAATTACACCTTGCCAATCAGGGCACTTGAGCAGATCTACTTCCACCTTGCCTGTACGGAGCAGTTTTTCCAGCGGGAGCGAGTAATTGACGGCAAATTGCATAGGTGCACTGCTTAGGACTCTTCGAAACCTTCGCTGACTTGCTGGTATGGATCCAGCTGACTTTCGAGCTCATGACGGAACTGCTGTGTGTAGAGCCGGTAGTAGTGACCGTGCAAGCGCATAAGCGATTGATGGTTGCCTTGCTCTGCTATTTGGCCATCGCGTATGACTAAGATCTTATCGGCATGTTTGATCGTAGAAAGGCGGTGAGCGATAATGAAGCTGGTGCGCCCTTCCATCAAGCGTTCCATGCCTTGCTGGATCAGCGCTTCGGTGAGCGTATCCACGGAGCTGGTGGCTTCATCCATCACGAAGATATCCGGGTTTGCCAGGATCGCCCGGGCAATGCTGATGAGCTGTTTCTGACCTACGGAGAGCAAGTTGCCGCCCTCACCGACGTTTTGGTCATAGCCGTGCTCGAAATTGACAATGAAGTTGTGAGCTCCAGCTAATTTGGCAGCAGCCTCAATCTCTTCATCGGTCGCATCCAGCTTGCCATAGCGGATGTTCTCGCGGATAGTACCGGAAAATAAGTGTGGGGTCTGCAACACCACGCCGATGCGGGATTGAATGTTTTGCAGCGAGAAATTGAGGTAGTCAGTTCCACCAATGCGGATAGTCCCCTCGGTGGGTTCATAAAAGCGGCACAGCAAGTTGACGATTGTAGTTTTACCACCGCCAGTTGGACCAACGAGCGCCACCGTCTCACCATGATTGACGTGAAAACTAAGGTGCTTAATCACGGGTTCGTCTTCTTTGTAGTGGAAGGAGACATTGTCGAATTCAATATCACCCGAGAGCGAAGTGAATGGCAGCGTTTGCTCACGGTCACGAATGCCAGGCTGGGTATCGATGAGTGAGAAGACGCGCTCAGATGATGCTACAGCGTTTTGCATATCGGCATATACCCGTGCCAGATCCTGCACAGGCCAAAGGATCATCATGATATAGGAGATAAAGGCTTGCAGTCCGCCGATGGTGATTGCTTGGTTCTGAACACTCAAGCCGCCGCGCCACATCACTAAAGCTAACGAAAGTGCGCTAATGGTCTGTATCGTCGGTTGGAAAAGCGCCGAAAGGTAAGCGGCTCGGTAGCTGGAGCGGTACATATCGGTTGAGAGTACTTTGAAGTTTTCTAAGTTGCGGTCTTCACGCCGCAGTGCTTTGACCACGCGAACCCCTGTGATGTTTTCATTGAGGTTGGCTGTCATCTTGGAATTGGCTTTACGCGATTGGCGGTAATGATAATAAATGCGGGTGCGGAACTTGAACGCCACAAAGAGCATGACTGGCAAGGATGCAATGACAATTAATGCCAATTGCCAATTAATGCTGAGCATAAAGACGGAAGCAGTAATGATATTGACTAAGGCGTATGTGGAATCGATCAAACCCCAGGTGAGCAAATCTGCCATTTTTTCGGTATCCGAAGTTACGCGGGACATGATCCAACCCAGAGGGGTCTTGCTAAAGTAAGCCAAGGAAAGCTGCTGTAAGTGGTTGAAGAGCTGCTTCCGAAGGTCGTAGCGTACCTTTTCGCCTTGCAAGCCAATAAGGTAGATAAAGAAGAACACCGCCACCGCTTGGATTAGCACAATTGCTCCATAGAGCGTGAAGAGCCTGACCAATGCGGTTTTATCCCCGGCAATGATGCCTTCATCGATGATGCGCTTGTTGATCAGCGTGAAATAAGCATCCAGTAAAGAGACCAAAATGATGGCAATCATGCTGCCAATCATGGTCTTTTTATGTGGCGCAAGCGTCTCGAATAGACGCTTGATTACATTGCCGTTGAAACGAACATTGTCGTCGAGTTCGTTTTCATCATAATAAGTGGACACTGTCAATTTCCTCTTGCAAAGCGCTTTCGATGCGGGTTTGAATTTCAAAAATGCTGCGGTAAATCCCAGGCTGGTCAATCAGGTCCTCATGCTGACCCGATTGAACGATTTTGCCTTCGTCAAAAACCAAAATCAAATCGGCACTCATAATACTTTGAATGCGGTGTGCGATGATGAAGGTAGTGCGGTCTTTCATCAGGCGCTGCAAAGCCTCACGAATCTGCACCTCAGTTTCCATATCGACGGAGGACGTAGAATCATCCATAATGAGGATGCGGGGGTTGAGCAACAATGTGCGCGCGATAGCCACGCGCTGCTTTTGCCCGCCGGAGAGGGTTACCCCGCGCTCGCCAACCAGCGTGTCGTAACCGTCCTTAAAGCTCAGGATGACATCGTGAATGGCGGCTTCGCGTGCGGCAGCCTCAATCTCCTCCTGGGTCACGGGGCGTGTGACGCCATAGGTAATGTTATCCCGAATCGAACAGGAAAATAGGAAAGGTTCCTGTTCCACAATACCAATTTGGCTCCGCAGAAAACTACGCGGATATTCGCGCAGGTCCACACCATCCAAGCGGATACTGCCAGAAGTGATATCGTAAAAACGTGGCAGCAGATTCACCAGCGAGGTCTTGCCGGAGCCGGTGGAACCGAGGAGGGCAATTACCTGACCGGCTTTCACATCGAAAGACACATCTTCTAGGACTGGATGTCCTTTTTCGTATTCGAAAGTGACATGGTCGAAACTAATATCGCCGTGAACCGTACCGGAAGCGGGCAGATAGCTGCCTTCAAACAGCGGTTCTTCAGGAACGCGCAAAATCTGAACGACACGATTCAAAGAAACTAAAGCGCGTGAGGTATCTACAATCAGCCGGCCTAAGTTGCGGATAGGCCAGATAAGCCAACCGAGGAGACCAGAAAAGGTCATGAAATTGCCAAGGGTGATTACCCCGTCGATAACCATAGTGGCAGCTAAAAAGTTGCTCGCGATCATTTGCGCGGCGCAGATCGTATCCGAAATCGGCCAGAAAAGGGCGTGCATCAGGTTGAGCCGCTTACCGCGTAAATACTTTTCATAATTGTTCTCGTCAAACTTTTTGATTTCGTAGGATTGACGCGCAAAAGCCTTCACCACGCGCACACCACTGAGGTTTTCTTGCAAGTTTGTGGAGAGGACAGCTTCCTGTTCCTGATAGGCTTCATAGGCTTTGGAAAGTTTGCGAAAGAAAAAGATGGAGATGACCAAAATGACCGGCACAATGATGATGGAAATCAGCGCGAGCCGCTGGTTTAGCAGAAAAATTGCGGTGAAATTAATGATAAAAATCACAACGATGCGGGCTACGCCGACAGCCTGATCGGCAATAAAGCGCCGAATGGTATCCACATCAGAGGATGCTCGCTCGAGCAAGTCGCCAGTTTTAACTTCGGAATGATAGGCAAAACTCAGGCGTTGAATATGGTCGAAGAGGATGTCCCGCAAGCGGCGGGTGCTGCTTTCGGCGGTTTGGGCAGCAAGTTTATTGCTGAGGAAGCCAGAGAGAGCTTGGAGCATAATTAAGCCCATGAAAGTAGCTGCGGCTTGGAGCAGTTCGGTACCGAATTTGCCCTGTCCGATGATTTGATCAACAAAATAACCCAAGAAGAGATACATGCCTGTGCGGGAAGCAGCCGAGACGGCTAACATGACGGCGGAAAGGACATAGTACCCGTGGTAGCCGCTGAGCAAGCGCCAAAGCGTCACCAAGCCGTTTTGATTGCTGGTGATCTTTTGGTGATCAAGTTCTGGGTAAGTGTTCTTATTGTTTGGCATTTCTTATTCCAGGCAAAATATGGGGATACCTTTCGATATCCCCAAAATCTGGGAGAGAGTATACTCTGCGGGTCAATCAGCGTCAACGGATTTTGCAAAAAAGGCGTTATTGAAAGAAGTCAATCACTACTGTAGTGCAATAAGTACTTCAGGTTTGAATTATTGCAGTTTTTATATCAGCGCGGTGGAGTTCTTTATCCCCAGAAATAGTAAATGGCGAGGGTGGGATTCGAACCCACAACCAATGGCTTATGAGTCCACTGCTCCACCGTTGAGCTACCTCGCCAATTGCGTGATGATATTAACAGAATAGGCAAAAAAAGTCAATCATTTTGTGAGCAGTGCCATATATACTGCTTTAGTATTTTGATAGAGTACCGAGCAAAATTTGAGAATTCCTCCATAATTAATGATGATTATTATATATATTTGTTGATTGTTCACCTTAATGACATTATTCCTAATCTGTTTTCTAAACTAGTCTATCATTTTTGGTAATTTTTTAGCTCAAAATTAAATAGTATAGTAAAATATCATGCATGAGTATAATGATTGATATATTTAAGCAAATTATTGGAAAGGATTCCCGTGAAAACTAAAGTTCTTAGTATTATTAGCAGTTTATCGATTTTAGCGTTAACTCTCAATTTCACACCGGTGCTAGCAGAGGATGAAACCATCGTAAACCCAGGCACACGTAATATCCAGTTGTCTGAGGGCGAGCAGCCCATCCAGCATCCAAAATTACCGAAAATTGATTACCCGGATTATGGTTTTTCTGAGATGCTGCCTGGCCACCTTGGATTGACAGAGGAACTTTTACCTGATCGTGAATACATTCCTCCCAGCCCGGAAGATTTGGCTGAGACTGCACGCATGGTGCAGTCCTTCGATTGTTCTACAGTCATAGATGTGCCGCAGATTGAGTGTGAAGCTTTGGTGGCTCTCTATAATAGCACTAACGGTGCAGGATGGACTAATAACACTAATTGGCTAGAGACCAATAAAGTAGGGGACTGGTATGGTATTTCGATCAATGAAGGCTCCGTTACCAGTATTTATTTTTATGAAAATAACTTAGTGGGCACTATCCCACCTGAGATTGGTAATTTGATCAATCTGCGTTCTTTGGGGCTAAGCAATAGCCAATTGATAGGAACAATCCCAAGTACGCTTGGTAATCTAACAAGTTTGGAATGGCTGTCTTTATATGGTAACCAACTAACAGGATTACTACCAACATGGCTTGGCAATTTGACTAATCTGAGAACTCTATCGCTTAGCTACAATCAGTTTAATGGCTCAATACCAGCTGAACTGGGAAATTTGGTCAACCTAGAATTTCTACAACTTGGGAGTAATCCTTTGAGCGGTACAATTCCAAATCAATTAGAGAATTTGATTAATTTAAAGGAATTGTATTTAGGTAATACTCAAGTGACAGGCTCAATACCAGAAGAGCTGAGTTCTTTGACAAACTTAACATTTTTGGCTTTATGGGAAAATCAACTGAGTGGAACTATTCCTTCACAATTGGGAGCCCTGACGAATTTGAAAGTTTTGGGAATCCAAGCTAATCAACTTACTGGTACAATTCCACCTGAACTAGGAAATTTGGTTAATTTACGAGAATTAGAACTAGGCGGAAATCAACTACATGGTGAGATACCAACTGAACTTGGATATCTTAACAGTCTGGAAATGCTGAGCCTTAGTGGCAACCAACTATCGGGTCAAATACCAACTGAGTTAGGTACTCTTACTAATCTTAAGGAACTTTATCTTGGTTATAATCAGTTTACAGGTACAATTCCAAATCAACTGGGTCAATTGACCAATCTAACCCATCTGTTTTTAAACAACAATACATTAATGGGTAATGTTCCGGAAAGTTTTATAAATTTAATTAATCTATGTGAAGTTAGCAATACGAACAACCCTTGCTGGGGATATAATGGTCTGGATCTTAGTTATAATTTATTAAATATTAATGGCTATTCTCAAGACCTATTGGACTTTTTAGCGCTCAAGGATCCAAACTGGAGAGAAACTCAAATCTCCCCTTTTACCAGTTGTTCTGACATAATCGATATTCCAATAGGGGAATGTGAAGCCTTGGTAAGGCTTTATAAAAGCACAAATGGAACAACCTGGGCTGATAATACAAATTGGTTGGTAACGCTGACAGCGGCAGATTGGTATGGAGTTCATGTATCTGATGGACATGTTTCAAGTATTTATTTAAATTCTAACCAATTGAATGGTATTCTCCCCTCCGAGCTAGGTAACCTCATTAGCCTGCAATACCTCAATCTTGGTGGAAATCAACTTCACGGAAATATACCCACTCAACTTGGTAATCTTGACAATCTGCAATATCTCAACCTAAGTGTTAATCAACTAAGTGGTAGGATTCCACCTGAGTTTGGCGATCTCATAAACTTACAAAGCCTTTATCTACATGTAAACCAGCTGAGCGGTAGCATACCCTCCCAATTAGGCAATCTTATTAGTCTACAGCAGCTAAATGTAAACACCAATCATTTCAGTGGTTTTATTCCTCCAGAATTGGGCAGTCTCATCGCCCTAAAAACGCTTTCTCTTGGCAATAATCAATTTAATGGTAGCATCCCTCCAGAGTTAGGAAATCTTACCAGCCTGCAAAACCTCTACCTATACAACAACCAGCTTGGTGGCAGTATCCCCTCCCAATTAGGTAATCTTAGCAGTCTGCAAGCTCTTTGGCTAGCTGACAACCAACTCAGCGGTAGCATCCCTTCTCAATTGAGCAATCTTATAAACCTACAAGTTCTTGCTCTTGGCGACAATCAGCTCAGTGGCAACATCCCTCCACAGCTAAGCAATCTCAACAGCCTGCAAAACCTTTTCTTATACAATAACCAACTTAGCGGCAATATTCCTCCCGAGTTGGGTAATCTCACTCACCTGGAATATCTTGCCCTAAATAATAATCAACTCACCGGAAGTTTACCCGCAGAGTTAGGGAGTCTCATAAATTTGAAATTCTTAGATTTGGCACAAAATCTATTAACTGGGGATGTTCCAGCTAGCTTTACAAATCTCATCAACCTTTGTACACCAAATGATACAGATTATCCTTGCTATGGCGAATATGGTTTAGATCTTGGTTACAACCATCTTAATGTTCCAGCACCAGAACCACCTGCTAATTTCCTGGCGATCAAGGATCCAGATTGGTACCTGACCCAAGCGGTAGAAGAGGTTATTGATCCTGGGGCTGGCGGCGATTTAATTTCACATGACGGGTCTACTGAAGTTACTGTGCCGGCTGGCGCAGTGAGCGAAGAGGCAACTTTCTTGCTCTTCCCACAACCTTATCCATCTCAACAAACCGGCATATTGGACTTTGCTGGTAATAGCTTTGAATTGAACGCATGGGATGCCAATGGACCAATTACAACATTTACTGAACCGTTGACGGTTACCCTTTATTATAATGAAGCTTATTTGGGTATGATTCCAGAAGATACCCTAGCCTTGTATTATTGGGATGAAAATCTATCCAAATGGATGGATTCAGTGACAACCTGCCCGGATGGAGAATACACACGTAACTTGGAGGAGAACTGGCTGAGTGTTCCTATATGTCACCTGAGCGAGTTTGCACTCCTGGGAGAAATTAATCGGCTTTATCTTCCTTTACTTACTCGATAGCTTCTCAAATATTGATTATTAAAACTTAGATGATGCGTTTTCCAAAGAGAACGCATCATTCTTTATATGGAAAATTGTTCCAGCGTAATATTGTAGACACTTAAAATGAGGATGGTAATAAGAAAATTAGACCGCCTAGGAGCAAAAGCTTGATGCTACATTAGTAGTAAGGAATTTAGATTTGATACATGCTATACTTCTACCAGTCTTAAAAATTGGAAATTATGATGAAAAATATTATCAAGAGTGTTAAAGGTACACGGGATTTTTACCCAGAAGAAATGGCAAAGCGCCAGTGGCTGATCGAGAAAATCAGGCAGACCTCAGAGCTTTTTGGCTATGAGGTGTATGATGGACCCTGCTTAGAAACGATCGAGCTCTATGCAGCCAAATCAGGTGAAGAGCTGGTCAAGGAGCAAGCGTTTGTCTTCCCAGATCGAAGTGGCGAGCTGATTGCCCTGCGCCCGGAGCTGACACCGACACTGGCGCGCATGGTGGCTGCCCGGCAGAACGAACTGACCTTCCCGTTGCGCTGGTGGTCTTTTGGACCTTTCTGGCGATATGAGCGCCCGCAAAAGGGCCGCAGCCGCGAATTTTTCCAGTGGAATATTGACTTGATCGGCGTTGACAGCGTGGCAGCAGATGCAGAACTCATTGCCGTGGCAGCTAAATTTTTCCAGAACCTAGGGCTGCGCCCTGATCAAGTGCAGATCCTGGTCAACAACCGCAAGCTTATGGAGAGGGAATTAAACTTCATCGGCATCTCTGCTGAGCTCCGGCCTGCCATCTTGCGCCTCATCGACCGAATCGATAAGCAGCCAGCGGAAGCGTGGGATGAGAATGTACTAAAGTTGGGCTTGTTGCCCAATCAGCTGAGCTCACTGAAAGCACTGCTGGCTAATAAAGACTTGTGGCAGCGTTCTAATGAACTGCTGCCGCTTTTCTGGCAGCTTGAGGCGCTGGGTGTGGCTGAATTCGTTGCTTATGACCCCAAGATTATTCGCGGGTTGGATTACTACACCGATACGGTGTTCGAAGCGCATGATACGACGGGTGAATTTCGTGCTATCTTAGGCGGTGGGCATTATGCCAACTTAGTAGAGGATGTGGGCGGCAAGCCACTCCCAGGGGTGGGCTTTGCGATGGGCGATGTGGTCATCATGTTGCTGCTGGAGGCACTGGGCTTGATTCCGGAGCAAAAGAGATCTGGAAAAGGGGTGCTCATGACGGTTTTTGATTCCGCCCACCAAGAGATCGCAGCACGCATAGCTACACACTTGAGAGAGGCAGGCTTACAGGTGATTTTGTACCCGGAAGCGGATAAACTCGCTAAGCAGCTGAAGTATGCCGATAGAATTGGCGTAAGATGCGCGCTCGTCATCGGCCCGGATGAAATAGCTGAAAATACGGTGGTGATTAAGGATTTAGCGACACGTCAGCAAGAAAGCGTGCCCATGCAAGCGCTGGTGGAGAGGGTTAAAAACCTGCTTGCATAGAAATGTTGGCTGTGTTAATATAAATACGAATATGGTGCCTGTAGCTCAACGGCAGAGCGCCTCACTGTGGATGAGGAGGTTGAGGGTTCGAAACCCTTCAGGCACCCCAAACACCCTCTCGAGGGTGTTTTTACAATCTGAAGTAAGTCTTTTATCGCTTTGTGTGGTAAACTTAGCCAACTAAAAGCCGTGATGGAAACGAGTAAGCCTGAAAGCAATGGCAGCGAACCCGGGTGAGTGCGAGCCGGGGCAGGAAACAGGCTGAAAATCCTTCCGGAGCTGCAACCTGAACGCCGTTTGGCTACTAAGTGCGCCGGGGTAGCGTCCCGTTACCAAATGCCCAGCTGTGCCTTCGGGCGAACTGCTGACTGAGGTGCCCGCCAAGCCGGGAACCAGGGTGGTACCGCGAGATCTCACTCGTCCCTGAATTTGGGACGAGTTTTTTATTGGAGGTTTTATGTTCAAACCAGTATCGCCAAAGCTAAATCTAAACGTTATGGAAGAAGGCATTCTACGCTTTTGGAATGCGAATGACATCTTCAAGAAATCTTCTGATGAGCGCAAAGATCGTCCGCCTTATGTGATCTATGAAGGTCCCCCAACGGCAAATGGTAAGCCCGGTATTCATCATGTTTTGGCGCGCGCTTTCAAGGATATGTTCCCACGCTATAAGACCATGCGGGGCTTTTACGTCGATAGGCGCGGGGGTTGGGATACCCATGGCTTGCCCGTCGAGATTGAGGTGGAAAAACGCTTAGGTTTTACGAACAAAGCTGAAATCGAAAGCTTTGGCATCGAAAAATTCAACGCTTTGTGCCGCGAATCTGCTTTCGAGCGGATCCTGGATTGGGAAAAACTCACCCAACGGATCGCCTATTGGGTTGATTTTGAGCGTGCTTATGTCACTTACCGGAACGAATATATCGAGTCAGTCTGGTGGCTGCTCAAGTCAATCTGGGATAAAGGGCTGCTTTATCAGGGATATAAGGTGGTGCCTTATTGCCCCCGTTGCGGTACACCCCTTTCGGATCATGAAGTTGCTCAGGGGTACGCCGATACCGAGGATCCATCGGTGTTTGTGCGCTTCCCGTTAGTGGATGAGCCCAACACTTACTTGCTCGTCTGGACGACGACGCCTTGGACCCTTCCCGGAAATGTAGCCGTGGCTGCCCACCCCGATGTAGAATACGCATTAATTACCCGGGCGGACGGGCTAAATAATGAGCGCCTGATTTTAGCTAAAGAACTCGTGGAGAGGGTTTTCGGAGATATTCCGGTCAAAATTCTCAAAACGTATAAGGGCAAAGCGCTCAAAGGCAAACGCTATGCGCCACTTTTCACATTTTTGCCTACCGATAAACCTGCCCATTATGTGGTCAATGCCGATTATGTTACGACGAGTGATGGCACCGGCTTAGTGCATATCGCCCCAGCTTTTGGTGCCGATGATATGGAGGTGGCAAAGGAATATGACCTGCCTGTCTTGATGACCATCAATGACGAAGGCAAGTTCATCCGCGAGGTAACAAATTGGTCTGGCATGTTCGTGAAAGATGCTGATCCCCGCATTATCGAGGAGTTAGCCCAGCGCGGTTTGCTCTTCAAGGTGGAAACCTACACTCACTCCTATCCTTTCTGCTGGCGCTGCAACACACCCCTGTTGTATATGGCTCGTCCTACTTGGTTCATCCGCACCAGCCAAATCAAAGACCGTTTAGTTGCATTGAACCAGGAAATAAAATGGATCCCGGAACATATCAAGAACGGGCGCTTTGGCAACTGGCTGGAAAACAATATTGATTGGGCTTTAGGGCGGAATCGTTATTGGGGCACTCCGCTGCCAGTGTGGGAGTGTGATCAATGCCACAAGCAGCTTTGCGTCGGCTCGGTAGCAGAGCTGAGTGATCTTGCTAACCAGGACTTAAGCGGTATGGATTTGCATCGACCATTTATCGATGAAATTCAATTTTCCTGCCCAGAGTGCCATGCGGGCACCATGCGGCGGGTCAAGGAGCTCATTGACGTGTGGTTCGACTCTGGCGCGATGCCCGTGGCGCAGTGGCACTATCCCTTTGAGCATGTAGAAGATTTCAAGCGCCAGTTCCCAGCTGATTTCATCTGCGAGGGTGTGGACCAAACCCGCGGCTGGTTTTACTCTTTGTTGGCGATTAGTGCGTTGGTGTTTGATAGTATTTGCTATAAGAATGCGATCAGCTTAGGCATCATTTTGGATAAAGATGGGCAGAAGATGTCCAAATCCCGTGGGAATGTGGTTGACCCGTGGGAAGTAATCGATGAATATGGTGCAGATGCCCTGCGTTGGTACCTCTATACCTCCACGCCACCAGGCAACGAGCGCCGCTTCAACGCTGACCAAGTTGGTGAGGTGGTGCGTAATTTCAGCTTGACGCTATGGAACACCTACTCTTTCTTTGTGACCTATGCCAACCTGGATGCCTGGAAACCAGACCAGCAGGTGCTGCCCCAATTTATGCAGTTAGATTACTGGCTGCTCTCGGAGCTGAACGTCCTCGTGCGCGAAGTAACCCAAGCCTATGAGACCTATGATGTTCTGGGCGCCACTCGACCAATCGAAGCCTTTGTTGATAAGCTTTCCAATTGGTACTTGCGCCGCTCACGCCGGCGTTATTGGAAGAGTGAATCCGATGGTAATAAAGCGGCTGCCTACGAGACTCTCTATCAAGCATTGACCACGCTTGCCAAGCTGCTTGCTCCAGCGATGCCCTTTATGGCTGATGAGCTCTACCAAAACTTGGTGCGATCGGTGGATGAAGATGCGCCGCTCTCGGTACACTTAGCTGATTGGCCCGAACCTAATGAGCAGAGCATCAACGAACAACTCAACCGTGAGATGGCGTTGGTGATGCGCTTAGCATCATTAGGGCACGCAGCCCGCATGAAGAGCAATATCAAAGTACGCCAACCATTAGCAGAAGTTGCATTTGCCGTCAGTTCAGCGGAGGATGCTGAGATTGTCGAGCGCTTCAAAGATCTGCTGATGGATGAACTCAATGTCAAGTCGGTGCGCGTCCTCAGTGGCAGTGCTGAAGCGGTAACCTACAGCCTCAACCCTCTGCCTAAGCAGTTGGGGCAAAAGTATAAGGGACTTTATCCAAAAATCCGCCAAGCTATTTTGGATTTACCTGTTCAGGAAAGCGCTGCCAAATTGCTGGACGGCATTAATCTCGTTGTAAATGTAGATGGAAAATTCTATGAAATACAACCCGATGAGGTGGAGGTGCATAGCACTGCCCACGCCGGCTTCGAAGTTGCCTCCGATGGTCCTTATTTAGCTGCTATGGATATCGAACTCTCCCCAGAATTAATCAATGAAAGCTTAGCGCGTGAGTTTGTACGCCGCGTGCAAACCCTGCGTAAAAATGGTGGGTTAGACCTTGCTGATCGCATTCGTTTGGCATATCAAGCCACGCCCCGCTTGAACGAAGCGGTTCAAGCTTTTGCCGAGTTTATTCAATCCGAGACGCTGGCGGTAGAATTGATTGTGGGCGAGATCCCGGAAAAGTGGATCACAGCTAACGATAGCTTCGATGGTGAACAATTGACTATCGCGATTCAAAAAGTGAATTGAGGAAAGCATCTTGAAACCAAAACTCAAGTCTAATCTTATGTTAGTCCTGATCGCCCTGGTGGTGATTACATTAGATCAACTCACAAAGCGATTGGTGCAGCAAAACTTAGCCTTAGGCGAGGCTTTGTTGGTCTTTCCACCATGGGAGTTTGTTCGCATTGTGCATTGGGTGAATACTGGGGCTGCGTTTGGGATCTTCCAGGGCGGCAACGCCATCCTTATTGGGCTGACCGTTGCGATTACTATTGCAATTTTGGTTTACTATCAGACCTTACCGGAAGGCCATCTTTTTCAACGGATTTGCCTTGCGCTAATGATTGGCGGATCAATTGGTAATCTGATTGATCGGCTGACTTTAGGCTACGTGGTCGATTTTGTGGCTGTCGGCAGATTTCCGGTGTTTAACTTGGCGGATTCATGTGTAACAGTGAGTGTGATCCTCCTTCTGATCAGCATGATTTTAGAGGAAAGAAAAGCACAATCATCTGGGAAACCATCCGATGATAGCGTGCAAGCTCAACAATGAACGGTATTGTGAAGCAATTTGTATTCGAACAAGATGAACCGCTGCGCTTGGATAAATTCCTGGCAGAAAAAGTGGCAGGTTTTTCACGCTCCCAGCTGCAGAGCATTGTTGAGGCTGGCAAAGTGTGGGTGGATGGCGAAATAGTGCTCAAACCAGCTTTCAAGCTGGAGCAAGGGCAAAACATACGAGTTGAGCTGCCAGAAGCGGAAGAAGAGACTCTACTAGCGGAAAATATCCCGCTAGAGGTAATTTACCAAGATGAGCATATCGTCGTCATCAATAAACCCGCGGGCATGATTGTGCACCCCGGTGCAGGGCACCACACGGGAACGGTCGTCAATGCTGTCCTCTACCGCTGGCCGGAAATGCGCCAGGTGGGCGACCCAGAACGCCCGGGCGTAGTGCATCGGTTAGATAAGGAAACCTCGGGTGTGCTCATCTTAGCCCGCACGCAGGAAGCTTACACCTGGCTGGTGCGCCAGTTTAAGTCCCGCCGGACAGAGAAAATCTATTTAGCCCTCGTGGATGGTCATCCCCCTACACCCAGCGGACGCATTGAGGCTCCTGTGGGTCGCGCTCCTCAACATCGTCAGCGCATGGCTGCGCTCTATGCTGGCGAAGGGCGTAAGGCTGTGACGGAATACCGCTCTATCCAGAGCTTCCGCGAGCATGAGCTGCTTGAAGTGCACCCCATCACAGGACGTACACACCAAATCCGTGTTCACTTAGCTTTTATCGGCTGCCCAGTTACAGGAGATCGGGTGTATGGGCACCGCAAGCCTACGCTGCCGCTCGACCGCTTTTTCTTGCATGCTGAAAGCATCAAAATCACCTTGCCGGGTGAGAAAACCCCGACTGAATTTCGGGCAAAATTGCCGGCGGAACTCCAAAATATCCTAACAGAACTTTCTCAGATTGAGGCGCTATGAAGATTTATGATTTTCGTTCCGATACGGTTACCCATCCCACACTAGCTATGCGCCAAGCCATGGCTGGTGCCCTGGTGGGGGATGACGTTTATGGGGAAGACCCAACCGTAAATACTCTTGAAGCCAAGAGTGCCAAGCTTATGGGCAAGGAAGCAGCGCTTTTTGTCACATCAGGCACGATGGGGAACTTACTAGCGGTGCTGGCAGTTTGCGCGCGGGGCGATGAAGTCATTATGGGCAAGCAGGGGCACACCTTCTTACACGAGGCTGGCGGCGTTTCAGCCCTGGGCGGCGTGGTGATGAACACCATCCCTAACCAGCCTGATGGCACTTTGGCATTAACTGACCTCGAACAAGCTCTGCGCTCTCCTGAAGATATTCATCAGCCGATCTCAAAAATGATCATCCTGGAAAATACACAAAATGATTGTGGGGGAGTGCCAATCACCGCTAAATATTGTGATGAAGTTGGGAAGTTTGCCCATTCTCATGGATTGTTTTTGCATATTGATGGTGCCCGCATTTTTAATGCGGCCATAAGTTTGCATCTGCCTGCAAAAGAGCTTGCAAGATCTGCTGATTCGGTTACCTTCTGCTTGAGTAAGGGCTTGTGCGCTCCGGTGGGGTCAATGCTGTGCGGAAGCAGAGAATTCATTGCTAAGGCGCGCCGGTTGCGCAAGATGCTCGGCGGCGGGATGCGCCAAGCCGGCATACTAGCCGCAGCCGGATTAGTGGCGCTGGATACGATGATCGAGCGCTTAGCTGAAGATCATAGACGCGCGAAGAAGCTTGCAGAAGGGCTGGCAACAGTCCCTGGGCTGCGCCTGGATAAGGGCACGCCCTATACGAATATGGTCTACATAGCACTGGAACCGGATGTGCGCTGGGACGCACCTGCAATTGTCAAAGCCATGGAAAAGCAGGGCATCCTGATTGGGGATACTGGCCCGCGCACATTTCGCTTAGTCACGCATCATGATGTAGATGATGAAGCGGTTGCAGCTTGCATCGAAGCCTTTGTGAAGGTTATGAACTACGCGATCTAATTCGGCTGGTTTTGCACGCTGGCGTTGGCATGCAGAGTGCACCACTCTGGGGAAATATTGCACTCGGCAGGCAGCATGAAGGCCTTTAAAATTACTCTGACACTTGGTTTTATCATTCTTATCGCAGCGAACGTATTCTTTTCCCTTCCCCAGTCAGCGTTAGCTCAGGAAGAAACCCCGCAGCCCGAAAGCACCCACAAAGTTTACCTACCCATCATTTCCAAGGTCAAACCTCCGTCGCCTGTCCAATCCTATTCGATTGGGCCAGAAGGGGGAACATTTACGGCAGTCGTCGTCAACCCTAAGGATAGTTCTATTATCTACGTGGGGACTTATGGTGCGGGTGTCTTCAAGAGCAGTGATGGCGGCACCAGCTGGACGCAAAAAATCAATGGATTAGAGAATACTTTGATCCAATCCTTGGCGATCGACCCGCAGAACAGCGCAATTCTTTATGCCGGGACGTATAACAGCGGTATTTATAAGAGCACGGATGGTGGAAACAGCTGGGCAGAAGCCAATGGCGGTCAATCTGGCGAATTCGTTGTCTATGACGTGGAAGTGGACCCCCACAACGCGTCCACAGTATATTTCGCTGGCAGAAAGAAAGGCACTCTAGTGGGCGAAGTCTACAAGAGCGTAAATGCCGGCCAAAGTTGGAGCTTGATTTTCAGTGGCCAAAACTTAGGGAGCGGCGATTACTTCTACGATATCGATGTGGACCCAGCCAATAGCAATATTCTTTACCTGGCAGCCCACGAGCATGGTTTTTATAAAAGCACCAATGCCGGCGTTAGTTTCTCTGCCATCAACCATGGAATTAGCGACTCGAGCGGACGCTCGCTCGTGATCAACCCCAGTGACCCAACCTTACTCTTTGGCGGGGTATGGCATGGCGCCGGAGTTTACCGCAGCACAGATAGCGGTACACATTGGTCTCAGGTGAGTACAGGCATGCCCGCTGATGTGGAAATTTACCGGTTGGTGTTGGGTCCAGAGGGCGGTTCAAACCGGCCGGTGTATGCCTGCACCTATGAAAACGGTCTTTACAGGAGTGGGAATAATGGTGCCTCTTGGACTAGCGCAGGGCTCAATGGCCAATTTCTGTATGACTTTGTTATTGCGCCAGGCTCACCTCAGCGCTGGTATGCCAGCTTGAGTTACCGCGGGTTGTATTGCTCAACCGATTCCGGCGTCAACTGGGCGTCTTGTCAGAAGAAGGTCAGCAGCGCTTCGATAACAGGTTTAGCTGTGTTACCTTCGCAACAGGGACAAGTGTATGCTGGTGTTTATGGCCGCGGCGTAATGCGCACCGGCAACCTTGGCAGCAGCTGGATGGAGGTCAATACCGGTCTTACTGATTTTCAAGTGACCTCGCTGGTTGCACTCGGCAATACGCTCTACGCGCTGACGCCATCAGGCATTTTCACATCTGGTGGGGAAAGCTGGACAAGGATTAATAACCCCATCACAGGCGCAAGCAATCTGGAGAGCTACCAGCAATTTGTGCTCGAACGTGCAAGTGAATCGGAAGAGGAGCTGGAGCAGTTGCTCACAGGAAGGCATGAAGAAAATGCAATAGAAGCTGGCAGCACACCGATGATAAGCCTGACTAAACTGGGGGGTACGCTCTATGGGGGAACGGCAGGCAGCGGGCTGTGGCGTTACTCCGCTGGTAGCTGGGCTTATGTCGGTTTGAGCGGTTATTCGGTAATCAGCTTAGCAGCGGATGCTGGGCTGGGGCGCTTGCTGGTCTCGGCTTGTGATGCGAATGGAGTCTGTGCCATACGCGGCTATAAAAACGGATCATTCAGCGATCTCAACCAAGGGTTAAGCGGGCTGCGAACAAATCAAGTGCTAGTGCGGGGTGATGATTATTTTGCAGCCACCAGCAACGGCATTTATATCCGCGATAACACCGGTGCACAATGGATCCTCACCGGAGCTGCAGGTAAAAATATGCTTTCGGTGGCTTATGCAACCCAGAATGCGTGCTTGATGGCAGCCGGCGGGGTAGGTGTAACCTACACGAGCACGAATTGTGGAACAGTATGGCAGCTTACAACATCTGAGCTGAACCGGTGGAGCTTTCAGGCAGCACTGGTTGACCCAGCGAACTCCAGCCGCTTTATCTTTGGCTCCAAAGAAGCTGGCGCGTTCCTCTGGAAGCGCGAGTAACATCCACAAAATCTCTTAACAATGCTTAATCTCTGCCTATAGAATTTAGCCTGATTTATTAATACTGGCGTGTTATAGTTGAGCTGGTAAATTCTATGCTAATTGTCATGTCTGACCTGCATTTGGCCGAAGCCAGCTCGTATGCGCTGGGGGATGTTAAATTTGATAACAACCTACCTGCCAGTGTATATCGTGTCTATTTCAATGAAATTGCAGACTTTATTCACAAGAATCACATTGCCAAGGTCGATTTGGTTTTAGCCGGAGATATTTTCGAGCTTACCCGCTCAGCGTTATGGTTAGAAAATGGCTTGCGTCCTTACATTCACCTGAACGAGATCAATGCGGGCAGCCCGATGGAAGCGCGTATTGCCGCCATTTTAGCCACCATAGCCCAGGAGGAGCGGGTGGCAGAGACCTTAGACATTTTTCACAGTTTAGAGGTTATCTTGCAAAGACCGGTTGGCTTGCGCTATCTACCTGGGAATCATGACCGCTTAGCCAACGCGACACCGTTAATAAGGCACCAGGTACAAAATCTTTTAGGTTTGCCTTTCAACGATGCGCCTTTTCAAAATCAGGTTGTTGCATATTCCCAAGGAGAACCTTTTGTGCTCATTCGGCATGGGCACGAATATGACCCAAGCAACTTTGGGCTTAATGTGAAGGAAATGGAGACCATTCCCACTTTTATTCCCGCGGAAGTCTACGGCAGGCCGGTGCTCGGAGACATCACCACGTTGGAGATGGCAGCCAAGCTGCCTCAGCTTTTTCGGGAGCATTACTCTGAGCAAACGATCCTTAAAAACGCAGATTTGCGCTTGCTCTATCAGCGGCTGATGGACTTTGATAATGTGAGACCAGCGAGCGCATTAGTGAAATTCTTGCTCACAACCCCAGGGCTAAGCCAAATTGAAGCTTGGGAGTACTTAGAACCGATATTCTTACGGGCAATGAACGATATAGCTGATAACCCAGAGCTAAGCCAAATGATTCTAACCATGGGCGGTTTAGCAGGAATATCCAACCGAACGTTGGCGTTATTGCTGCGGCGGAGCACGTGGAAACATGGCATCCCCTTCTGGCTGGTGAAGCGTACAGGCGATGCACTGGCGAAACGCATCAAGTTAAGCTCAATAGTGAGTCTTATTGAAAAAGAAGCTTGCCTACAGCCGGGTGCCTCAACCATACAAGGCATTGTCTGCGGTCATACGCATAACCCTGAAGTAGAGCTCCTGCGGGTGGAGGAGGGGCGGCACAGGTATTACCTTAACAGTGGCACGTTCCGTAATGTAATTGCGACCACGCCCGGCTTAGATCAATTTAGCCGTTTGCGTTCGAAAGCGCGGATTTTAATCTTTGAACCGGGCGAACATAACCCAGAATATACCCGCGAGACGGGTTGGTCTTTTGACTTTACGGCTAAGTTTGCTTACGGCTCGGAGCCTGAGGGTGCATAACCCGCTCGAGAACGTTTAATCCCCTTTTTTCGCCACAGGTCGTATTGTTGTGCGGTCATGCCCGCGCAGGGCACGAATGAGATCAGCTCGGCGCAGAGCACGTTTGCGGTCGATCTCTACCATGGCGGCTTTGTCATCGGAAAGCTTGCGCAGTGCTTCGATCCATGCGGCGCTGGAAACCGGTGTGTGATTGATGCGCCAGCGCTCTACTTTTATGGCAAGCTCGTCAGGGTTAACAAGCACATCGCGCGTGCGTTGAATCTGCATGCCGGAATAATCAAAAGTAAATTCTTCCGTCTTGTATTGAGGTTTAATCGGGCAGACCTGCATGCACGCGCCGCACTTGATGCAATAGTAATCAGCTAAAACCAGCTCCCCTTGTTCGTTGATGTGCAGGGCGCGCGTCGGGCAGATATCTGCGCAAGCCAAGCAGCCTTCTACACAGCGTTCGCGGTGCAGCTCTACCGAGCCCTGCCAAGGTTGGCGTACTTCAAAAGCTCCTTGGCTCGCCACTTCGCATTGCCGGCAGTGAATGCAGTGATCAAAATCAATCCGCAAGGTGTCCCGCTCGGCATCGTAGCTGATCACATTGGTAGAACAATTCTCAATGACGAAATCGGTGAGTGTGAAATCAAATAATTCCCGGCGAAAAATCGTCTTAGCAAGGATTTCTGGGAAAGCTCCATATACTTCCACAGGAATCTCCGGCTTGCCATTGACCATAAGGGTAATCGCGTGCATCGGGCAGGTGACGACGCAAATCCCACAATTGACACACTTTTGCTCATCTACGTCCACCGAAGGCCGAACGGCAATGCGGTTATTTTCCAGAACAGCCGGCACATGAGAGAGTGCTTCTTTAGGGCAAACAATAGGGCAGATCTGGCAGCCGACACATTTATCCAGGTCCCAGGTCATCAGATAATTCCGTGTGACCATGCCGCGATGGATGGTCATGGTGTGTTCATCGCGCGTTTTTTGGGGTAAGCCGCGTTGACTCATCTTCTCTCCAATCAGATATCTGCCGGCAGGGCGTTCAGCTCGGCTAAGCTAAAAACAGGGCCGTCTTTGCAGATGTATTTTGATCCTATATTGCAGCGGCCGCATTTGCCTATGCCGCATTTCATCCGTTTTTCCAACGAGGTAAAAATCGCTTCGGGCGGAAAACCTAATTGCACTAAGGCTGGGAGGGTGAATTTAGTCATGATTGGCGGGCCGCACACAATCGCAACGGCGTTGACCGGTGAGGGCGCAACCTGCTTGACCACATCCGGCACATAGCCAACATGGTGCGTCCAGTCTTCTTCCGGGATATCAATGGCTTGGTGCACTTCCATATCCTCACGCTTGTACCAACTCTGAATATCGTGCTTATACATGCACAAACCAGAAGAGCGGGAACCATAGATGACGACAATCTGCCCAAAATCAGGACGGTTTTGGGGATGCTGAACATGCTTGGTGAGGGCATAGAGCGTGGAAAAAGCGCAGCCGCCGCCAATAATCACCAAGTTTTTACCCTTCCATGCTTCGAGAGGGAAGCCGTTACCTAACGGTCCGCGCATCCCGAGAGGGTCGCCTGGCTGCAACTTATGCAGCGCTTTGGTCACCGCGCCCATTTTTTGGACGGTGAAGCGTACAAAGTCGCCCTCCCAAGCTGCTGAAGCTACACCGATGGGCGATTCGCCTTTACCAAAGACGGAAAGCTGGCAAAATTGGCCGGGATTGAACTTGCGGAAGAATGCAGTGCTATCTTGAGGGTTATCAAAGGAAAGCTCGAGCGTCTTCAGCGTCCGGTCGGTGGACTCATAATAGGCATGCAGCACATGCATGGGGGTGGGAAGGTAAGGGTTGCGTATCGAATCAGTTGACATGCACAGCCTCGCTTGGGGTGGCAGCAGCCTTGCGGATCATCGCGCGGATATCTAAACCTACCGGGCAGTAACGTACACATCGCCCGCAGCCAGTGCATCCAAATTGATCGGCATGTTCCAACCAATAGCTAAATTTATGCATAAAGCGCTGGCGGGTGCGTTCGGCGCGTGTGGGACGCGGGTTGTGCCCGGAAGCTTCCAGCGAGTAAACACGAAACATGCAAGTGTCCCAGTTACGCACACGTTCATCGCGCTGGGCTTCGTCCACAATATCAAAGCAGAAGCAAGTGGGGCAAAGGAAGGTGCAGATGCCACAGCCGAGGCAGGATTGGGCAAATTCACTCCACAAGTAGCTATCGAAAATCTGGTCCAGATGCTCCTTGAGGCCATCCGTGGTGAACGCCGGCTCGAGCAGCGCCGATGCTTGCTGCTGTATGGTGCCAGCTTGCTCAGCATCGTTCGCATTGGCTGAAGCAAGGTTAGCAAAAAGGGCTTCGCCGCGTACGGTGAAGGTCTCGACGAGGTAAGCTTCGCCCAGGTCTGTGAGCAGCGCATCCAAGCCGGCATGGTCAAAGGGTCCAGAGCCGACCGAGGTGCAAAAGCAAGTGGTTGCGGGTTCGCTACAGCCTAAGCCAACAAGGATGGTTTGCTCGCGACGAGTCTGCCAGTAAGGGTCAGGGTTATCGGCGGTAGCGAAGACGGTATCCAGCAGCGCTACGGCGCGGGCATCGCACGGGCGGATGCCGAAGATGATGCGCTGTGAGATTTGCAAGGCTGGCATTTCTAATTGGCTGAGCTTGCGGTTATAAGTCAGCAGTGTTTCTGATTGGGGCAGGAAGAAGGCTTTGGGTGGAAAGCGGGTGTTGTGCGGCTCATCCAAGAGTAGTTCATTGCCAGCCTCCCAGGGCAGGAACTGCGCATAGCCTTCGCGTTTTTGCGGGGCAAATACCTCTGCCTGCTCTGCCCAAGCATTCAGTGTCTGGATTAAAACCTTTTTAGGTAAGCGATAATTCATGACTATTTCCCTTGGGCAATAAAGCGGTTTTTGTCATCCAATGTGAGGGTGGCAAAGGGCGGCTGTGTTTCCGCATCCATCCCGACCTCGAATTGATATGTATCTGCCATATCCAGATTGAGTTTGTCGGTGAGGTAGGTCATCTGGATATCCATTGGGCAAGCGCGCTCACAAGCTCCGCAGCTGGTGCAGCGCCCGGTTTGGTGAAATGCACGGATAATATGCCAAGCTTGCATGCCAGCAGGCGTGACGCCGCTTTCAGTCCAGCGCGGCTCCGTGTGATCGACAAAGCATTCCGTGCAGTAGCACATCGGGCAGGCTTCTCGGCAGGCATAGCAGCGGATGCAGCGTTCAGCCTCATGCCTAAACCACGCATTGCGCTCTTCCAGGCTTAAGTTTTCCAGTGCCTCAATGCGCAGGCGCATAAGGTGCGGGTCACCCTCTGGTTTTGGGTCACCCAATAAGATGTCGGCAGAGAGCGGATTGGGGTGCAAGCAGCGCTGGCAAGAAGGGTGCAGCAATTCGATACGAAGGAGCTCGAAGGTGTTTTCACGCGTGTGAACGATTACCGAATCGTCTTTCTCTTCCACAGAAAGCACGTTTTCGCCAGTGAGTGCTACGATGCGGCGCCAATCGAGAATGCCTTCGCAGGGGATGCCGATGAGCACTAGATTTTCGCGGGTATGCTGCTTTTCGACAATCAGCGCATTTACCGAGCGGTTCTCGCAGCCGCGCACCACCATGCCGATGCGGGTCTCCTGCGGATAGCGCGTGAGGTAATTGGCTAAGTTGTTGGCACACATACCGTTATAGGTTAGGCTCTCCAGCTCTTCAACTTGAGTGAAAAACGCCGGCTGGGGGTGCAGTGGGGCATCTTCCTGGCGAAAGGCGATGACTACGTCAACAAGTCCCTCAGAAAGTAGGCGTTCCGCTTCAGCGCGAATTTTGGTCTCCAGCTCATTCATCGGCGCCTCCCATGGGGGCAGATGCGCGCGTGGCGAGGGCTTGCGCTGGACCGAGTGTTTCCAAAGTGGTTTCAAAGGCGGTTAACTCCTGCTGGATCCTGCCGCGGTCTTGCAAATCGAGCCAAACAAAGCGCACCCGGGCTTGCTCGTAGCCAATGTAGTCTAAAAAGCTGCCAAATTCGGCTAACTGCCTTCGGGCAGCTAAGTTACCTTCCTTAAAGTGGCATTTTTCTGGCAGGCAGCCGCTAATCATCACGCCATCCGCGCCGCCTTGCACGGCATTGAGGATAAAAAGCGGATCGATGCGCCCAGTGCAGGGCACTTTGACCAGATGGATATTCTCGGGCAAGTCGTTATCTACCCAAGCTTGGTCTTCGGGCGAATATAAGCACCAGCGGCATTGGAACAAGGCAATTTTTATGGGAGGCGCGCTCATAGGCTGGCTCCTTGCGGCTGCAGCCAGGACCAGATATCTTCGACAACGTCTAAATCCGAGTATTCCTCTGGGATGCCGATGGAATTGGAGCGGCAGGCAGCAACGCAAAGCCCGCATGCCATACACAAGCTGCTCTCCACGACGGCGACCGGCACAGCACCGCGATAAGGCACTTTGACCACCTGCAAGCTGATAGCGTCATACGGGCAAACCTCAACGCATAAACCACAAGCCACGCAGGTTTGCTGGTTGACCACCGAGGTGGCTAAAGGGGTCTTGATCCCATTTTGCGAGGCAATGTGCTTGACTGCGGTGATGACGCCGGAGATGTGAATTTGCTGCGGGCAAGCCGGATAGCACAAGTCGCAAGCCGAGCACAGCCAGGTGGTGGGGTTAGCAAAAGCTTCCTCGCGCATTTCCATCATCACCATGCGCAGCAACCGCCGTGGGTTATATTCCGGCTCCTGCTTGAGTTGGACCATGCATTGGCTGGTGCATGTGCCGCATGAATAGCACATTTCTAAGGCTTCACCGCCGGGTTGGGCTTTGACTTCTTCTGCAAAGGTAGTTTCACTCATTTGACCGCCACCTCTGTGCTCAGCATGGCATCGATGATGCCTTGCGTATAGTCTAAGGCAGGTCCGACGCCGGGAATGGTGCCCAAGCGACCAAGGCGCTTTTCCATTTCGGGGCGCAAGCGTTCGATTTCGGCAAGCAAATCTTCTTCCGACATGCTATCCAAGACAGCTTGCATTTCATTGAGCACGCGCGCATATTTGTCACCCTCAGCGGCGCTGATCCATTCCACGCGGAAACGCCCAGGAGTCATATTCATGCGTTCGAAGATGGTCTGTAAACGTTTGGCACGTTTGGCGCCGACTACCTGCCCGGTTATGTAGTGGCAGTCCTGCGGATGGCAACCCGAATAGAGCACCGCTCCAGCGCCTAAGCGATAGGCTTCGTAAATAAAGTCGGTATCCATGCGCGCGGAGCACATCACCTTGAGCCCGCGCTCATTGGAAGTATATTCGAAGTGGCTCGTCCCTGCTAAGTCCGCGCCGCCATAAGAGCACCAATGGCAGCGGAAGGCTAAGATTTTCTTTTCGGGCTCCTCCGCTAACAGTGTGCGGATTTGCGCTAAGATTTGGGCATCCGTATAATGCAGTTGGGTGATAGCATCATGCGGGCATTCCGCCACGCAGCCGCCGCAGCCGTGGCATTTGGCAGTGATAACCTCGGCAGCTTTGCCCTGTTGGTAATCGATGGCGCCATAGGGGCAGCTGCGCTCGCAAATGCCGCAAGGTTTACCTTGGGCGCTTACGCAACGGTCGGACCAGACCACGGCAACGGTAGGTTCGATCTGCCAGCTATCTGAATGCAGCACACGTGAGGCGCGCGAAGCTGCAGCTGAACCTTGGGCTACGCTCGCGGGGATGTCCTTTGGTCCCTGGCAGGCACCGGCAAAGAAAATACCGTCCGTGGGGCTGTCGATAGGGCGTAGCTTGGGGTGATATTCCATATACCATCCGCCCGGCGAACGCGCCACATTGAGGACTGAGCTCATCTTTTCCTGGTCAGGCTGAGGGATAGCGGCTTGATTGAGCATAACCATGTCATACTCGTGCTCGACCACCCGCCCAAGCGTGATATCTTCGGATTGGATGAACAGATTGTGCGTTTGGGAATCTTCGGTGATCATTGCTGGCCGGCCCTGAATGAAATGAATGCCCATTGAGCGGGCGCGGTCGTAAAATTCTTCGTAGCCTTTAGAGGGCGTGCGGATATCTATGTAATAAATGGTGATATCCACATCCGGCATCATTTGTTTGAGCAACACGGCATTTTTGATGGAATACATGCAGCAGAAGTTCGAGCAGGCGGAGTTGAAACGCTTATCCCGTGAGCCGACGCAGTTGATGAAAGCCAACTTTTGGGGGCGTTTGCCGTCGCTCGGGCGGATGAGACGACCCATAGTGGGCCCCGCAGAATTATTCAGGCGTTCCATCTCCATCGCTGTGATCACGTTGGGGAAACGGTTATAGCCGTATTCCTGCATGGGGGTAGGGTCAAAGTGACTGAAGCCTGTGGCAACCACGATGGCGCCGATATCTTCCTCGCTGATTTTATCTTCCATGCTAAAGTCAATGGCTTGCAGTGCACCACAGGCATCCACGCACTTATAACAATGGATGCAGGCATCTAGATCTACGGTGTAGATCAAGGGTACGGATTGACTCATTGGGATGTAAATTGCCTTGCGTGGAGCAAGGTTCATTTCGAAGTAATTCGGGATTTCAATCGGGCAAACCTTCGCACAATCCCCGCAGCCATTGCAGCGATCGGAACGCACGTACTTAGATTTTTCCCGCAGGGTAACCTTAAAATTCCCGACGAAACCTTCGATTTTTTCGACTTCAGTAAAAGTTTTTACTTCAATGAGGGGTTGACGCGCCGCGTCAACCATCTTGGGGGCGAGAATTCATATACTACAGTCCATCGTTGGAAAGGTCTTGTTGAGTTGCGCCATGACCCCTCCAATCGTTGGTTCTTTTTCTACGAGTGTGACGGGAATATTCTGTTCGGCTAAATCCAATGCGGCGCTGATCCCAGCAACGCCTCCGCCAATTACCAGCGCCCGCTTCGAAACTGGTACACGGATCATATCGAGCGGCTGCAGGAAAGAAACCTTAGCCACAGCAGCTGCAGTTAGATCCTTAGCTTTTTTGAGTGCACCTTCTGGGTCGTGACCATGCGCCCAGGTGCATTGCTCGCGGATATTCGCCATTTCCATCAGGAAGGGGTTCAAACCAGCTTCGGCAACAGCCCCACGGAAGGTCGGTTCGTGCATGCGTACTGAGCAAGCCGAAACCACCACGCGGTTGAGGTTGTATTTTTTGATATCTTCTTTAATGAGGCTTTGGCCGCTATCGGCACAGGCATACAAGGTATCGGTGGCACGCACAACGCCAGGCAACGTAGCGGCAAACTCTGCTACTTCTTTGGGAGGAATCACGCCGGCGATGTTGGTACCGCAGTGGCATATATATACGCCAATGCGTAGTTCTTCCTCGGGGATGTCTAATGCCTCGCTCATCGCGGATCCTTGGCTTTGGTGGGGAATTCGAGGCTTTCTTTTATCAGCTCCCGGCGACTTTTTTGCGAAATCCTATCTGGATTCGTCAGTGAAAGCGCTTCTTTCGGGCACCAGATCACACATTGGGGTCCCCCTTCTTCGTTTTCGCACTGGTCGCAAATCTCGGCTAACTTCGTCGCAGGGTTAATGGAGATGGCGCCGAAATCGCAGGCTTCCACACACCAGGCACAGCCGTCACACTTGGTTGAATCGACTCGGATGATGCCTTTTTCGGGGTCTTGCGTGAGCGCATCCCGCGGGCAAACCACCACACAAGGCGCATTTTCGCAGGTGCGGCAAGCAATGGCGGTCATCAAGACCTCATCTACCCGCACAGTGCGGATCCGGCTGCGGTAAGAGTTATATTCACCGGTTTTAGTAAATGAGCATATATATTCGCATAACTGACAGCCTACACATTTGATTGGATCACAATAAATGTAGTCGTACTTCGTGGTGGAAGCAACCATAATTCTCCTTAAACTCCTATTTCTTCTGCAACATCTGGCATTCCCAATTTAATCAATAATTCCTTAGGGATCATGCCATCTTCCGTCCAGCCTTTGGCTTTGTAATAGAGCTGTTTTCCGTAAGCTAACTCCTCATCTGTTACGACTACGCCAGCGGCAGGCCCTTTGGTGAAGGGATCGTGTTTCCAGCGCCAAGGCAGATCATCATCTTCGGGTTTCCAACCTTCGCGAATATTGAAGGCTTTCTTCATATTGGTCGCGCGTACACCGATTAGGTCCACGTCATCATAGCCGAAGTTCCAACCAGTGGTAGCGTTTATCAGTTTAGCGATGGTTGGCCAAGCCCCAGAGCGGTCAGCTTTACCGGTGAAGCAGCGGCGGATGAACTTGCATAACGGCAGTGTATCGTAAACAGCGGCATATTCCTCAGATTCAGCCGCGACTTGACCTCGGGTCTCATCCAATGTGAAGCGGTTGGTTTCGCCTTTCATGTCTGGGTCGTAAGCGGCAGAACGGTTATGACATCCGCCGCGCGTGCCCACGGCTAAGCCAATGGCAAAGGTTTTGAGCGAGCGGGCGTCATAACCTGGGCATTCCAAACCTTTAGTGTTCATTGCCCATTTCCAAGATTCTGTGCCGCGTTCCGCGTCGATAATCTTGCTGGCAATGCGGGTGCCATTTGAAAGGATATCGCCAATGCCTTCGCGGTCGCGGATCATCTTTGCAAGTGCAATAGCTGCCTCAGCATTGCCAAAGCGCATTTCTAACCCTTCGGGGTAGGATTTACAAGCAAAGTCTTCCTTCTTGAGCACGCCGCGCTCGTAGCATTCCATGGCGTAAGAAATCGTGACACCCAAGGTCATGCTATCCATGCCATCATGATCAGCAATCTCCAGCAGCTGAATGCTCGCACGAATATCGGAGATGCCCAAATTGGCGCTATTGGCTTGCAGGCTCTCGTATTCGACGCCAGTCATGGCACCAGCAAAAGGACCCGTCTTGACGATTGACATTTGCTCGCAAGCGATGGGGCATTGTGCGCAGGAAATCACTTTGACCTTGTGGTGTTCGTCTAGGTATTCACCGCTAATCAGGTCAATGTGCTCAAAGACCCCTTCCTGAAAGTTACGCGTTGGTAGAACGCCCATCGCGTTCGAGTTTTTCATACCCGTTGCTGTACCATAAATGCGGTATTTGGCAGTATGTTCGCCTTGGGCTGCTTTCGATATATCGTAAGAAAGTTGCATCAAGGTTTGGGGATCATACACTCGGACGCCTTTGGTGCCGCGTACGGAAAGCGCTTTGAGCTTCTTCGAAGCCCACACGGAGCCATGCCCTGTGCGCCCTGCTTGGCGGCCGTCATTGGTCACGTTGGCAAAGCGCACGCCATGCTCGCCGCAGGGACCAATAGTGCAGGATCGAATCTGATCATCGCCTAATTTTTCCCGGATTGCCTCTTCGGTTTCATAGGTGCCTTTGCCCAGCAGGTATGCGGCATCTAAAAACTCCACGTGGTCGTCATCAATAAAGACGTTTACCCAGTGATCACTTTGGTTGTGGAGGATAACGCCATCCCAGCCAGCACGTTTGAGCGCGATGGAAAACCAACTGCCAGAAAGGCTATCGCCTATAAAGCCGGTCAAAGGAGATTTGTCTGCCATGCCAAATTTGCCGCCCACGGGAACTGGGGTTCCCGTGAAGATGCCATTGGCTATACAAACGGGGTTTTCAGGGGAATAGGGGTCGCAGCCAGGGGTGATGTTTTCCCAGCAGAGGCGTGTCGCCATGGAGACCCCGCCGATCCATAGCTTATACCATTCTTCTGGTTTTTCCTCGATCCAAGTTTTTTGTGTTTTCAGGTCGATGTGTAATATTTTTCCACTGTAACCGTACATTTTAACTCCCTTATTTTTATTTCAACCTCAACATCATTGCCGTTGTTGTCCTTTATACCTCAGCCTAAATTACGTTTTGGTGTAATAGTGCTTTACAGGTGAGGTTCACTTGCATACCATCGCCTTTCATGATCCTATTATAATGACAAATCAGAATTCTGAGTGTTAACATTCCTGATAAAATCAGTCCACTTTCTGAAGATTCCCATACCTTTTAATCTGTTATTAATTTTATCACGCATTTTCTGCCTCAGGCTTTCTGCGTTTATGTGTACAAGTACACAGAAATTGAATGAAGCCCCAGGCTTGGGGCTTCATTACGGAGAAGAAAGGATGCTTTCTGAGGAGGATTGGCTTATGGGGTTATTTAGAAATGCTGAGCTTGAGCACGTCGCCCTTGCGGTCAAAGGTAACCCGGGCAAAGTGGTAGTGATTGATCTCTTTGATTTGCACGTTCTTCTTGAGGGTCACCACATATCTTTCGCCGCCTTCCAGGTAATGCTTATGACCCTTACGCTTTTCGGCGGCAGCAGGATTTAACGAGAAGTTAGTCAGTTGCGGATTGATGGCTACTACAGCATTATCCAAGCCAGGTAGGTAGGTAGTAATTACTTTTTTAACGTTTTCCAGGATTTCATCGGGCATTTCCTCTGGAGCCATGATGGTTTCTTCTGGTGAATCACTAACAGTCTTGATTGTGGGTTTCTTCGCGGGTCGAATGAGCGGCTTAGGGATAGATTTGAGGCTGCCTTTGCTTGCTAACGGGTCTCCGTAGAGCACAAAAGATAGAAGCGTTTTTTGGTCTTCACCGTCTAAATAACCCTGGGATTGAATCATGGCGCTCGCCAAGTTGAGCTTGGCGCGCATAAGGGCGTAACCTGCAGGAATACCATTTTGAATATGCGTCCAAAATTGATGCGCGAGCAAATCTGCGGCAATCAATGGACGCTCTACGGAGCCATAAGCAATACAGGTGGAACCAACAAAACCACGGCTACCCGCTGCTAAAAACTGCATTGCTAAGCTTTGATCCGCGGTTTTCTCGATAATATTGGCGCCATAACAAGCTTCGCTGAAGACTATATCCGGAATAGAGGCATTATTGTTTAGATTTGAAGGAATCAAGGCAACCGGATATTCGACTGGGTTAGCAGATCGGGTTAGATCCGCCTGCCCGTACCATTCCGCGGATTCCTGTACGCCGTGCAGGTTGAAATACCCAAATTGCGGCTTAGGGTGTAAATTGAGTACTAATTTCGTCGAATCTACTGGCGGAGAGGTTTGAATGTGATCTCCGCGGTTAATCACACTGAACACATCAGAGCTGGGGACTTTCCATACCTCGGCGCAATACCCGAGGTTTTCATTCTTCCGAACGGTTTGTAATGCTTGCGCGATGGATTCGCGTAAGGCTGCCAACCAACTTTCAAAAACAGTTCCGGTGATGAAAGTCTTAGCTTGCACTTTGAGGGCATATTCGTTATTCAAGTAGCGCAGCTGTTCGATGAGGAAGACAGCATCATTGCCGGCTTCATCGGGGATGCGTCCAACAGGCCATTGAGGGACAAAGTAGTTATCGTCCACCGTCGCGTAAAGGTTATCCGAGGGGACGCTGGTATCGCTATCATCGGTGGGGTTGGGCAGCTGATGGAAGGGGATAATATCATTACCGCCAATAATCAATAGCGCACCGACCATTTCTCCTTTGCTTGCCAGCTTTTTATCCAGATCCGCCAAGGCTAATTTCACCTTCCACGGGTCATTCGCCAGGCTAGGGCTAAGGCCGAGCTCGGTGGTGTTCGCAGCGTCATCCGGCACGAACACAACGCTATTCCACCCGGGAAGGGCGGTAATCTTGAGGGCTAAGCTTTGCATTGAGTCAATAATTACATTGGCAGTATTTGCGCCATATTTTTGGGTCAGCGCTGTTTTGGAGGTGAGTAAGACGTAATTCGGGAAACGTGCATCTGCTGAGCTAAGTTCGGTCTTGCGGATTGATTTAGCCAGTTTATCGAATTCTTGTTGAATTTCGTTAAGCGTTTCGACGGTCTCATTATGAGCTTTTTTCTGCTTTTCGTCCGCAAAGCTTGGTGGTTTGCTCATCAAGAAGGATTCCGGTGGAACTTCTGAAAAATCGACCTCTTCGTTCAGGTCAGAAACTGAGACGTAACCCGCTGGTTTTTTACGCACGGGGATAGCTTTCGTCTTTTCTGGTTCGTCTATAGGTGTGTTTGCGGTACTGGAAGCGCTTAGCGCATTCCAACCCAACTCTACAGCTATCGAAGCCGGCACTGGCAAGTCTAAGTAAACCTTGAGATCTTCCGGCCAAATGGGTTTAAAAGGATGGTTAGGACCGAGCAAGCGCTCGATCACTTGTCCGCTGACATCATGCGCTGCGCTCCAATGTAGCTTCTCTACCCCGCGCGCATCCTCGCCTTGCTGCATATCTGCCAAAGCTGAAAGCAGCTTGATCTGGATGCAATCTGGCCAGCGGTTGCCATAAATATCCGCCAAGGTGGAGAGCAATGTGAAGTTGTTGTTCTTATAAACAATTTGCATATGCAAGATAGCTGGCAGCGGTAGGTTGGGGTTGAGCGCCAAAGCTTGCAAGACGGCTTTTTCGGCTGTGGCTAGACTATCTTGTTGATACGCTCGGCGTGCGTTGGTAAGCGGCGCAAACCATTTGGCAACAGGGGGAACTGGAGCTGGATTTTGGCGGAGGTATTCCAAAGCTGAATGATATTCTGCGTCTATCGCTTCTCCATGGACCAGTTGGGTGAGCAGGCTGAGCGCCTCGGGGAATTCCGGATCGTACGCGCATACCTTTTGCAGCTTGGCAGCAGCCATTTCAGTATCACCTAATTCCGAAAGGACGGAGGCATACACAAAACTCACCAGCAAATCCCCTGGGTAGCTTGCTAACCATATTAGGGCGGCTTGGCGTGCAAATTGGTACTCATGCTTCGCCATGGCGGTTTGCAACAGCGTGAGAAACTTGCCACGCCGGACCAATGTTGGATCTTCATTTTTGGTTACTTGATAAGGGATCATCTTCTTTTTGGAGCCTCCTGCAAGTTGTTTACCAGGTTGAGCGCGACAATGGAAGCTAACTGACGGCGAATCATAGGGTCGTTGGGAGAAAGTTCCGCAGCTTGGCGCAACATGTATTCTGCATTTTGGTAATCTCTGCTCTCTTTGTATGCCGCAGCAGCGAGAACATACGCACGTGGATCTTTTTCCACCATATCGATGGCGCGATGATAGGCTTCCAGAGCTTTTTCAACGTCACGGCGGTCTTGGTAAGTTTTCCCCATTTCGAGGTAAGCTTCAATCAGGCTGGGGTTGATGGCGAGGGCTTGACTGAGATGCGCTAAAGCTTGATCGAGGTTGCCGCGTTTACGGTCAATCCGCCCTAAGGAAAGCAAAGTGTAAGCATTGTGTGGATCGATGGCTAAGCTCCGATAGAGCGTTTCTTCCGCTTGGTTCTGCATTCCCGCTTCTAAGTAGTAGTAAGCAAGATTATTGAGCACGTCCACATTATCTGGGTAGGCTTCAGCCAAAGCCAAGCACGCGCTTAAGCCAGATTTTTTGCTTACCGTCGATTCCAGCTCAATTTCAAGCAGGTCGAAAGGAATCGTATCTGTGACCAGTTTTCGCGCTGCCTGCAGGTTGCTGCGTGCCTGGTCATATTGGCGCTTGCCAATGAGCGCTTTTATCTTGCTGAGCAGCGCTTGCGCAGAACGAGGGTCTGCTTGCAGCGCCCGCTCGGCTTGCTCTAGAGCAGCGGTGTAATCTTTTAAGGCTAAGTGGCACTCAGCGATTTGCTCAGCGTAAAGCTTGTTTTCAGGGTCGAGTTGTTCCGCCTGTTTTAGGCACGCAATTGCTGCCTGGTATTCCCCTAATTGTTGATTGATTACCGCTAATGCGCTTAAAGCCTCAGGATTATCCGGGAATAGTTCAATCGCCTTGCTAAAGTAATCCCGCGCGGCATGATAGTCTTTTTCGAGCACTTTAATATCACCTAACATTTGCCAGTAGTGCGCATGTTTAGGTTGGATGCGCAATGCCTCTTCCAAATGTTGCGCAGCCAGGTCATAGCGCTCTTGCTGCTCGTAAAGCGCACCAGCGATTGCATGCCAATCAGGCTCGTCTGGCCAGATTTCCAATGCTTTTTCCATGGCTTCAACAGCTCTTTCAGGTTCGGCTTGGCTTGCGAGAGCTTGGAGGGCATAGAGGCAGGGATTCCGGGGTGCCTTTTCAATCAGTTCGCTAGCCTTCTGGGCGCATAGATCCGGATTTCTATAGAGGATTTGCAAAGCAGCCTGGAATTGAACCTCAAAATCTTCCGGGAAGGCAGCACAGATTGTGTCGATTGTCTCATCACTTAACTGCACCGAAAGCAATTGTGCAGCTTGGCGGCTGGTTTTTATATAAGCTTTCAGCTCATCTTCGTTATCCCAGCACGAGGTGAACACAGCTTGTCCAATTTTTAAGGCTGGGAGCATTTCTGCCGCAGAGAGGTAGCGCCCGGCAATCGAAATCTGCTCTTCATGTACCTCTTGGTCGAATTTCTCTGGGGAATATGGCGCAGGTTTATGCGTCAGGATGTGCAAAGTTTCAGCGTTCGCGCTGACGCGAGCTTTTTCAACGAGGTAATCAGCTAATGCTTGATTAATGACGGGGTTAGTCTTGGCTTCTGAGAGCGCATATCCGAAGCATTTATTGGCGAGCTCCCAAGCTTGGCATTCCCAAGCTGCCAGAGCAAGTGCAAAGGCTTGCCATACCCAAGCAAAATGCATTGGAATGCTGAAAGATTGCAGCGCTGAGTTTATGGCGAGGTCATTGAGAAGCTGTTCGCCGGCGAGAAGATGTGCCTGTGCTTCTGCTTGCTGCCCTTGCTTCCAAGCCATGAACGCGCGGCAGGCAAAGTAGACCGGCGTCTGAGGTTCACGGCTAAGGAAATGTTCCATCAACAAACTAATCTTGCCTTCATCCTGCTGCCAAAGTGCGTACGTTGCTAACAGATGGGTGATGGCTTGGCGGGCAGCGGCGTCTTCTTCTTGACCCAATGAATCTAGGATTGTTTCGAGCTTTTCAGATTTGAGCAAGCTAAAATCCAGCTCTGCTTTGAGCAAGAGGTAGCTAAGCTTCTCTGGTTGCAGGCTGCAAGCCTGTGCGGCGTGTTTGTGTGCTGCTGCCAGGTCCCCCATGATGCGCTCCAGCTGAGCTGCGCGGTAGTAAACCCCGGCTTTACTGTATTCAATGATATCTTGCCCTTGATCCGTATTTGTGAAGGCTTCGAAAGGTAATGCTTCGCTTGCAAATTCCACTTCCCGCAGCAAACCTTCTAATTCTTGTAGGGCAGGAATGAACCGTTTATTGGCTGCTAAAGTATCTGATTTTAGCAGTGGGTAAGCAGAGTGAGCACCTAATTCACCTTCGAGTTCGCTTAGGAGTTGCATTGCTGCAGCTGCATCGCCGAGCCGCAAGATGGAGATGATCAAATCACGCGTTTCTGCAAAATCGGGCGAGGGGTTATTCGCGATAGCTTTCTTAATAATCTTAGAAGCCTCAGCTGAATCGTTCATGTGCAGGTAAATATTGGCGACATTCACGTATTCTTCGGTGGAAATCCCCTCGGTGGCAAGCATGCGGCTGAGGGTTTGTTTGGCTTCTTCTGGTTCGCCAGCAGCCAGATGAGTGCGCGCTAAAGCTAAGTACAATGCGCGTTCGTCTGGCAGCAAGTAGAGCGTATCTTTAAGCAGCTGAATAGCGTCACGTTCATTGTGGTTGCGCGTGCAGAAGTCGCTATACCACAGCACGTTTTCCAAGTCGGTGGGGGCAAGCTGCAGAGCAACGCGCGCAGCTGCCAGCCCTTCGCTGCGTGAACCGGCAGCAATATAAGCCTCTGCAAGGGTATGCCGTACGCGTAAATCGGTGGGATTCACCATCATAGCTTCTTGCAAGGCGGAAAGGCTCGTATCGTAATCCCTCAAGATAAGGGCGCTGCGACCTAATTGGTGCTGGACATGATAATAGGTTTGCGGTGCTTTGGCTTCAGGTTGATTGAGCAGCTCAAGATAAGCCTGGTAAGCTGCTTCGAACTTGCCTTGGGCAAAGTCTATATCGGCTGCCAAAACTTTGAAATCAAATGCGTTGCTTTCTCGAGATGCACGTTCGCATATCGCACTCTGCAAGCCACTTAGCTCCTTCTGGACTATTGTTTTAGGTTGGGAGCTCAAATCTTGCTCGGCTAAGAGTAATCTGACGTAGTCTTTGAGGGCTTCGTCCTTACGGCTGGCTTGCCAGGCGAAACGCAGCATTGGCTGCGCACTGCTTAGGTCGCCAATTTCGAACAAGATTTTACCAAGCGTCTGGGCTAAATCTGGGTCGGAGGTGTAATCATTTTCCAGCGGGCGCAGTACGGACCAAGCTTCGTTGAGGTAGCCATGCGCTAAAAAGGCTTTTGCCAGCAGTAAGCGCACCTGAGAATCATCCGGGGCAAGCTGGTAAGCCTGCTTTAGTACCCCTATTGCTTCGGTAGGCTTGTCGTTTTCTAAGTAGAGTTTGCCTAATTCCGTCAATATTTCCCGATGCGGAGGCAAAGCTTCTTTGGCTTTGCGCAATGATTCCATTGCCTTATCGGTCTGATTCAGTTTCGTCCAAATGCGCGCTAAAGCTAACCAGCTATCGGGCTTTTCAGGTGCGATTGCTGAGGTTTGCTCGAGGAGTTTAATAGCAGTTTCCTCTTCGCCTATTTGAATGTAGGCATTACATAAGGTAACTAAAGCTTCCCCATCCAAAATATCACGAGCGAGAAAGTTTTCGCAGATAGGGATGGCAATCTCAGGCTTGCCGGCTTTAATCGCGACGTCTGCATAAGTTAACAAGTTGGCACGTTGTGGCTCAGGATCTGAGGATATGATTTGGTGGTAAATCTCGTAGGCTTTTTCTGGCTGCTGGGTTTGCAAAAAAAGATTCGCGAGCGCAATCTGATTGTTCCGGTCCTCAGGTTCGTAGAGAGACACAAGAACGGAAGATTGTATGGCTGCATCGATATCGGCGGTGTGTCGATAAATTTCGCCGGCTAATCGGAGTGTATCGACATCGTTTGGATCTTCTTCTATGGCTTTGGTAATCAGGTCTTCTGCCAAAGTATATTGTTTATTTTCGAAGGCAAATTGCGCGGCGCGCAGATAGTCCCCTTGCTGGACGAGACGAGAGGTTTCTTTGATTGAGCTGATAGGGGCAGCGCTAATTTCCTTCAAGGAATCGCCATTCAGATTAAGCCTTCCGCGCAAGTGCGGATAGCGTAAGCACAAAAGAGTCTTGCTGGGGGAGTCTGGCAGCTGATTGAGTAAATCGAGCGCATGTTCCTCATCTTCGTGCAAGAGTAAAAATTCTGCGTACGCTTCTTTGTAGGCAGGGTCGTTTGGTGCTAAGCGCAGCACTTCTTCCCAAGTCTTACGAGCTTCTTCTGGATCGGTCTTTTCCAATTCAGAGGCTAACTCGCACATTAGTTGAGCTTGGTTGGCATTCAACGCTTCAAAGGCTTTTTGAATTGCCTCTAGCGCAGCCTCTTTTTGCCCCGCAGCTCGGTTTAAAAAGGCAATTTTCTGCAATTCTTGAACCGTTTCGTACGGTGCCGAAATTGCTGATTTTGGGGCTAAAGCGGCTACCTCTTCGATTTGCTCGTTTGCAGCTAAGAAGTTAGCAGCTAAGCGCTCGATGAAACGCTTGTTTTCGTATTTTTCCAAAATTTGCAGGCAGACGCGTTGGAAGTCTAAGTTGGCATGTTCGAATGCATCGGCTAAATGTTGAAAACGCGTATCAGCATCTGCAGGGGTGCATTCGACTGCATGTACAATGAGCTCAGTGATCTTGGGGACCAGCGTTTGGGGTGTGGCCTGCAAGAGTTCCTGAACAAGGCCAGCAAATTGTGGGAGAAGCGCTGGTGCGCAGGCAAAGGCTGCCTGCCATAAGTTGAGGTTATTGCGTGGTGTGGCGAGGAATTCCGCTGCCCCTGCCCAGCTCTGCTTGGCAAGGTAGAATTGGCGCAAACTGAGCGCCATCAAACCAGCTTCTTCCAATGAGCTGGGTTCCAAGCCAGTCAGGCGGATAGTTTCGAGCGTTTTGTTAGCTTTGTCTTTGATAGCCTGCGGAATTTCAACCATTGAATCTCGCAAGTTTTGATGCGGCAGCTCTGAATCAACCACAAAAGCAGCTAAGATACCTGGCTGCCAGAGGGCTGGGTCAGACTGAGCAAATTGCAAAAACCCGCTAATGCGGCTGCCTTGCTCGATTTCTTTCCAAACCAGGCGTTCATTGCGAAATGCGCTAATAATCGCTCTGCCCTGTGCAGAGCCGAAGCGATCCATCACTTCGCGTAAAAAGCTTTCAGCACTCATTACCGCCTCCTTTCCTTTGCATCTGGATGTAAGCTTGTTTAGGGCAAGCCAATAAAGGGCTTGAGGAAGTAATAAGCTGCTGCCAACAAGACCAAGCTTAGGAAGACAAAGAAAATCCCAATCCCAGTGGTGGAGCGGGAGAGCTCATTGAGTGAGTTAATCAGCAGGGAAGCGTTCCCTACCAGACCGCTGGCACCGTCAGTTATCCCTTTTTCTGCTAATTTGGTGGTTTGTTTGGCGATGGTTTCGACATTCTTATTGATTGCCTGGCGTGCCAGGATGATGATACTCAATAATAAGCAAATAACGCCAAAAACCGAGAGCGCATAACCCACATATAAAATCACTTTATCTGGTAGCATGAAAGCCTCCTCATAAAAACGCTATTAGAAGTATAGATGCAAATTATGTGCCAGGCGGGCTAATCTCAACGCTTGGCGGCAGTGCTATTCACAATTTCAGGAGGAAGGTGATTAAGGTCTATCGCAGCGTCATCACATAAGAGGACAGCGCGTTCAATGACGTGACGCAGTTCGCGGATATTACCGGGCCAATCATAAGCCATGAGGGCGTTCATAGCGCGTTCGGTTACATCGGTGATATTGCTGCCCATATTGAGGTTATATTTTCGCAAGAACAATCCAACCAGCTCAGGGATATCTTCCGTCCGTTGCGCGAGCGGGGGCAAATCCAGGTCAACAACCTTCAGACGGTAGTACAGATCCTCCCGGAAGGTGTTGTTAGCCATCATTTCTTTGAGGTTTCGGTTGGAGGCGGCGATAATCTGTACATCCACCTTGATAAGGTTCGTCCCACCCAGCCGCCGGAAAGAACGTTCTTCGATGGCACGCAGTAATTTAGCTTGTAGTTCCAATGGCATTGAAGCAATTTCATCCAAAAACAAGACCCCACCATCTGCGACTTCCATTAACCCAAGCTTGCGGTGGGTCGCATTGGTGAAGGAGCCAGCTTCGTGCCCGAATAGCTCCGTCTCGAACATGGTAGCGGGGATTGCAGGGCAGTTGACGTCGATGAAAGGTTTGTTTGCCCGCGGGCCGGTTTTATGGATATAGTTGGCTAAAACTTCCTTGCCGCTGCCGGTTGGGCCGGTAATCAATACGGAAACGCAAGCATCTGAAGCGCGCCGTGCTAAACTGACCACAGATTGCATCGCCGGCGAGCTGCCAATGATGAATTCGTCGAGCCCCTCCTTAGAGGTGTGCAAATGGTTGAGCTCCCGGCGCATTGAGACGACTTCCTCAGCGCGTTTAACCGATTTTTCGAGTTCAAGCAAGTCCAACGGCTTCTCGATGAAATCTTGCGCGCCGTTTTTCATCGCTTCCACTGCCATGCTAATCTCTCCATGTGCAGTGATAATAATGACTTGAGGGCGCATGGGCAGCAATGCAGTTTCGTTCAACAAGTTAGGGCCGTATCCATCGGGTAAGCGTACATCCAAGATGATGATATCAGTGACGCCCTGAGCGATATACTTGCGCGCCTCTGCCATGGTACCCGCTTCCAAGACTTCATAGCCTCGATTCCGCAGGAAATCAGAGATGACCAAGCGGGCGGTTTCTTCATCATCGACGACTAAAACTGTTGCAGACATAACTCCTTAATCAGCTTTGGGGATGAGCACATGGAACATGGTGCCTCCTGGAAAGCTTTCTACGTAAAGATTGCCTTTGTGTGCGGTCATAATCCTTTTTGAAATTGCCAAGCCCAAGCCTGTACCTGTGCTCTTGGTGGTAACGAAAGGTTCAAAAATATGCTCCCGCAGGTCATCAGGAATCCCAGGACCAGAATCCGCGACAATTACATCGTATTGCGCTGGAATAAGGTGTGGATCAGCTTCGGTTACTTTGATATTTAATGTGCCGCCGGATTTTTCCATGGCTTGAATGGCATTATTGATTAGGTTTTCGAATACTCGCTCCAAGGCGCGAAAGTCCGCTTTTACCATGGGATGGTCTGGGTGAGCGTCAAAATTATACTTGATTTTGAGATTAGTCATCCGCGGTGCGACTTTTTCCAGAAGTTGCGGAATCATGATGCTCAAATCTACGGGTACCAAGTGATAGTCCACCGGCTTAGAAAACACAAGTGTTGAGTCCATCAAGTGGGCCAGGCGCATGCAGTCGGTTTGCAGGCGGCTGATAAGCTCTTGGTGTGGGTCACCTGGCTTCATGGTCATGCCCATATATTGCAAGCCGGTCATAATGCTGTTGATTGGATTTTTGACTTCGTGGGCAAACACTGCCGAAAGTTCACCAAGCCAGGCACGCTGTTCCAGCTCTTGATTCTTGACGCGAATCTGTTCGCTCTGGCTGCGATCGCGCAATATTAGGATGATGCTAACAACTTTTTCTTCCGAAAGCACAGGGATGCATTGGATTTCAGCCTGAAAAGACCTGCCTGTGCGCGTGCTGAGGTGAAAATCCTGCCCGATTTGGGTACTGACGCCTTGTTGAGCTGAGGCAAACATCCCGGCAAGTGATTGGTTACCAATTAGAATCATTTCGGCTTTTTGGCGGAAAGCCTCACTTGTGGCGTAACCCAACATGCTCTCTGCAGCTGGGCTCATCTCGGCAATCAGTAGCTCGGGCGTGAGCAGAATAACGCCTTCTTCTAAGCTGTCAATAAGCGCATGCTCAATTTGCAACAACTGACGCACGTTTTGCAGTGTCTGTTGGGCATTTTCCATCCAAGCTAAATGGTGAAGCGTGCTGGCAGTGAGCTTTGCTAAGAATTCAAGCTCCAGCGAAGTTTCCTCGGCTAAGGCTCCGTTTCCAGAGGCGATGAGACACCCTTGTAAAGTTTGATTATAGAGAAGCGGAAGGGTGAGGAGGTATTGGCTGCCTTGGACTAAAGCTATTTCTTGCAAGCTGGTGATGGCTGCTTGCCCAGCTTGCCAGGTAGATAAACCTGAAGGGTTTGCAAGGTCCTTTAAGCTAAATTCCTGAGGGAAGGGGCTGCCTGATAGATCCAGGTCTAAATCTATACGCAAGAGTTGATTTTTTTTGCTCTCGAATACATACGCGGCTATTGCCTGGGGGTGAAGTTGCTCTCTTAAGACTTCGGCTGCCTGGGCGAGCGCTTTGGATCGTGAATCTTGCTGGGTGATGGAAGTCAACTGCGAAAAAAAGTCACGCAAGTAATTTTCTTGCTGAAGAGCAGCGGTTGACGGCTCCATATTGAAAATAAGCGCTACGATTTGATTGGTTTGGCTGAGGGATTTGATGTTTAGGTTTACTGGTAGCGAATCCCCTGAGGCGGTCTTAAGCTGCACTTTTCGGCTTTCAGTACCTGTTGGATTTGTATCTAACTTTTTGGAAAGGAGTCTTGCTATTGAAACTCCTTGTAATTCTGCTGAACGGTAGCCTGTAAGGGCTTCAAATTGCTGGTTTGCAGCCAGGAGCAAGTCCTCGCTGCGGTTATAAAGCAGCGCAGCAGTGGGAATCAACGCAAGGATCAAAGCGAAATCCAAGCTCGGTAAATGGTCAGAGAGGGGCTCAAAAGGGAGTTTGGGCGAAGATGAGCCTGCCAAGGGACTATCCTGTGACGGTTTGGTGGTTATTTTGGCGCAGATGTGCCGGCAATATGCCTTCCATCGAGCGGTATTTTGCTACAGTGCGGCGAGCAATGTGAATGCCCTGTTTTTTTAGCCTCTCTTGTATCTCGGAATCGCTCATGGGGTGTTTTTCGGTTTCGATCATTTCTTTGATAATTGTACGCTGAGATAAGCTGCGATCAAAGAAGATCGCCAAGGGCACTATGCGTTTATTCGGTAATTGCACGGTTTTTCCGGATACTGCCCTGGAGATGGTGGACTCGTGTACGTTGAGTTCTTTGGCAATTTCAGCGCGGGTGAGGGGTTGCATTTCTTTTTCGCCAGAAACGATGTAATCTTTTTGCAACATTACCAATTTTTCAAGCATCAGGCGCAAAGCGTTCGAGCGCTGCTGGATGCATTTTACCAGCAGAGAGGCTTTTTCTAAATCTTCTTTCCACTCGGTTTGTTTTTCATCCTCTACTTGTTTTAACGAGGCTTTGAAGAGAGGATTTACTCGCAGGGTGCCACGGATGGGATGAATGATTTCCACCACTAATGGGTTTTCTGGGTTGTCGTTGAGGAAGTAGATCAGGATATCGGGACGGTGATATACCTCAGGGTTTCCGTTGGTGGGTTTGTGAATGTCCCCCCATTGAGCTCGGGCGGGGAAGGGGTTGAGGTTTTCGCTGATAAACTCTGCGATTTGCTCCACCTGGGTTGAAGCGATGCCCAAGTTGTGAGCAATCTCCGCATAGTGGCGCTGGCTGAGCTGAGGCAGGTAAAGGCTGACAATCTCGCGGGTATACTTCGGGACGCGATTAGATTCCGCAAGGACTTCTAACTGGGTGAGCATTGCTTCGCGCGGGTCAGCTGAACAGACGCCGATGGGATCGCAATGCTTGAGGCGTTCGATGATAGGTGTGACTTGACTGGGTAGTTTGTGATAATACCGGGCAATTTCCAGCGGGGTTGTGGTCAAAAATCCGTCTTCATCCAAGTGGCTGAGGATGTAAGCAGCAATGGGGCGCTCTTCCGCGCGCAGCTCCGCAGAAACTTGCTTGAGCACGTAAGTCGGCAAGTCCAACATCATAGGAACATAAGGCTCATCGGGTCTGTCTTCCTCCTCAAGGCTGCTGCCGGTGTAAAAATCTTCTGGCGCGGAGACAAACACAATGGGTTGGTCGGATTGGTAATCGGTCGGCTGACTGCAAATCGGGCAAGGACCGCTAGGTGGGAGCAAACGCTTGCAATTGGGGCAGCGGCGCTCTTCCACGAGCTCTAATGCTGGGTTGGAGGAGAGCTCGGACTCGACCTTTTCCAGAAGTTCATCCGCCGTCAAGCTTAGCAGCGACATCGTGGTTGCTAAATGAGCTGAAGGCGTAGTGATGGGTTGTTGATAATGGGTCTGAAGCACAGGAGGCCTCCTCTTTAAGTATAGCTGTCAGCTCTTATAGTTGCAAGATATGTGCCATCGGATTTTGGGCTGTTTCCACTTGGTTGGTGGAAATCAAATTGCAGGATCTCCAGTCAAGGCTAAATCGAAATGTCCTAACGCGGGCAATTTAGAAATGTCCTAATGAGTGGATAAACTCCTCAGTATGAGTTTTTTCTCATAACTAACCACCTTATTTCATCTTGTCTATAATGTTTCACCTAACCCTAACCCTGACCCTTCCCTAGCGGCAAGCAGTTTTTTACGCCTCAGCCCAGCCGCTGGGGAAGGGGAGTAAGAGGGGAAAGGCTTTATTTCGCTATTCGTCATGATTTTATCGTTGCTTTAAGAAAAACGGAGTAATCGAACAAAGTTTTATATAGTTCCTTATAAGATTAGGACATTTCTATTTTGCTAATATAGGACATGATCATGTTGCTCTTACAATATTGCAGGATCTCCCACGAAAAAAACTTTAGAGTGATAAACTATAGGTAATGACGATTTACTGCAAAATATACAAATAAAAAAGGAGACCAACGAACGCAGTATGAAAATTCGGCCTGCAAAAACTGTCGAACAGATAAAACCATATTATTTTTCCACCCTAAATAAGACTATAGCCGAGCTGAAAGCACAGGGCAAAGATATTATCCGCTTGGACATGGGCTCACCGGATTTGCCACCAGCGCAGTTTATCATTGACCAGCTGATTGAGTCCGCGCGCAACCCCAATAAACATGGCTATTCCCCAATGGGCGGCTCAGCGGATTTTCTCCGCGCGGTTAGCAGCTATTATCATAACCGCTTTGGTGTTGAGATTGACCCCAAAAACGAAGTTTTAGCCTTGATCGGCTCTAAGGAAGGCATTTTTAACATTCACCACACTTTGCTTGATCCTGGCGACTTAGTCCTTATGCCTGACCCCTATTATCCCGTGTATATGGCGGGCGCAGAATTGGCGAGCGCACGTGTGCATTTTATGCCCTTGCGCAAGGAGAATGCCTTCTTGCCTAATTTTGATGCCATCCCAGCGGAAGTTGCCCAGCAAGCTAAGCTAATGTGGCTGAATTACCCCAATAACCCCACTGGTGCTGTGGCAGATTTGGACTTTTTTCAAAAGGCAGTGGATTTTGCAATTCGCCATGAAATTATCATCGTGCACGACGCCCCGTACACCGATGTAACCTTTGATGGTTACGTAGCCCACTCAATTCTGGAAGTCCCAGGCGCAAAAGAAGTTGCGGTCGAATTTAATTCGCTCTCCAAGACCTATAATATGGCTGGCTGGCGGATTGGTATGGCGGTGGGAAATGCTGATGTCGTGAGATACCTAGCCACCTATAAGAGTCAAATGGATTCCTCAATTTTTGCTCCCATTATGGATGCTGGTACCGCAGCCCTGACTGGCGATCAGTCCTGGCTGGTGGAGCGCAACCAGATTTATGAGGAACGCCGGGATGTCATCTATGCTGGGCTTATTGAAGCTGGATTTGAGGTGGAAAAACCAAAAGCTGCCCTTTACTTATGGGTGCGATTACCCGAAAAGTACCATGACACAGCCCAGTTTTGTTCTGATGTCTTGCGGGAAGCTGGCGTCAGCCTTACCCCAGGCGAAATATATGGTCCCCAAGGGGAAGATTACTTTAGAATATCAATCATTACCCCAACCGAACAGATCAAAGAAGCGATGCGCCGGCTCGTCGCTTGGGTGAATAGCCATTAAGGAAGGTTGCGAATTTGAAGGAAAGCTATTCAAACGTTCTAGAAAAAGAAACAGGAATCTTAGTTGGTGCCCAGGTTGGTCCACCGAACGGGGAATCTTTAAGCTTGGAAGATTCCTTAGCAGAGTTGGAGCTCTTGGCGGAAACCGCAGGCGTGGAGGTAGTTGGCATGCTCACCCAGCAATTGGAGACGGTCAATCCTCGCACATTTATTGGCAGCGGAAAGGTAGAAGAGCTCAAGCTACTCGCGACCGAGTTGGGCGTGAATATGGTTATTTTTGATGAGGAGCTTTCCCCTCGCCACCAAAGGGAGTTGGAGGGGGTATTGGGTGAATCCATCAAAATCATTGACCGCACCGCGCTGATTTTAGATATTTTTGCCCAACACGCCCGCACTTATGAGGGGATGCTGCAAGTGGAGCTCGCCCAGTTAGAATATCGGCTGCCACGCCTAACCCATGCTTGGGTCCACTTGGAACGGCAAGCTGGAGGCGGTGGGGGAAGAGCTGGCGGGGTTGGAGGGGTTGGTCTGCGCGGTCCGGGTGAAAAGCAGTTAGAGTTGGATCGGCGTGAAATTAAAAAGCGTATTTCGCGCATCAAAGATGAACTCAAAAAAGTCCAAGAACAGCGCTCTCAGCACCGGGCTCATCGCCGCAAGACGAACATTCCGGTGGTGTCACTAGTTGGATATACCAATGCCGGCAAATCCACCTTAATGAATAGTCTCACACATGCTGGTATTTACGTGGCGGATCAACTCTTCGCTACTTTAGACCCGACAACCCGTCAGCTTGAACTGCCTAATGGGCAAGCCGTTTTACTCACGGACACTGTTGGGTTTATTCAAAAACTACCTACCCAATTAATCGCTGCCTTCCGGGCAACGCTGGAAGAGATCACTGAAGCTGATTTGCTTGTGCACATCGTTGACGCTGCCCACGAAAATGCCATAGAACAGCAGCGTACTGTTTTGGGAACGCTGCATGAAATTGGTGCAGGGGATATTCCTATCTTAACAGTGTTCAATAAAATTGATCTCTTAGATGAACATGCAAGGGAGGAAATGCGCCAAATCACTGATCCACAAGCAATTTTTATTAGCGCCAAAACGAGAGAGGGATTCGATACGCTGCTGACAGCTATCGGACGCGAGTTGGTTAGTCAATACACACAAATCACAGTGTTTCTGCCCTTTGAGCAAGGGCAATTGCGTTCGCTTTTTCACGAAAGAGGAAAAGTACAATACACCGAGTCCACCGCCGATGGCATTCGCATGAGTGGTTATATACCTAAAGAACTTGTAAACCTTTTTGCACCTTATCAGCTCAAGCTTGAAAAACAAAAGTAAAAAAATCCACGCACATTGCATGGATTTTTTCTGCAGGATAAATAAATCGGGGTTACTCTTTGGAGATAATCAGGACTTCTCTACCCTGGTAGTAACCACAGTTAGGGCAAACGTGATGCGGTAAGCGTGGTTCGCCACAATTTGGGCAGTTTACGCTATTGCGAGTTTTAAGGGCATCATGTGCACGTCGGCGGTCACGCCGTCCGGATGTGGACTTTCTCTTTGGTAATGGGGTCATCTTGCGCTCCTATCTAAATCTTTAACTCACAAATTTTACTCAATGCCACTCTATTCTGCAAGGGTGACTTTTATCGAAAAAGCGTCTAGATCAGTTCTAATTCCTTGCCGACTTTTTCGAATATGTCTAACACATGCTCTAACTGGTCTTGAGTGTGTGTAGCCATATAGCTCGTGCGCAGCAGCTGCCGACCGGGTGACGTTGCCGGGCTGATCACTGGGTTGACGAAGACGCCTTCCTCAAACAGCCTTCTCCAGCTTTCAAATGTACGCGCATCATCGCCGATGATAATCGGCACTACTGGCGTGCAAGAGGCACCGGTATCGAAGCCCAATTTCTTGAAGCCCTGACGCATAAATGCGCCATTTTGATTGACCCGTTCGATACGTTCGGGTTCCTCTTTCATCACCTCAAGTGCCGCCAGCACAGTGGCGGTATTGGCTGGTGGAATACTTGCGCTAAAGATTAAGCTGCGGGCATGATGCTTGATGTAGTCGATAACGGCAAAGTCACCAGCGATGAAGCCGCCAATCGAAGCCATCGATTTGCTAAAGGTAGACATAATCAAGTCTACTTTATCCGTAAGGCCGAAATGCGCTGCTGTGCCGCGCCCTCCACCTAAAACGCCAAAAGCGTGAGCATCGTCTACCATCAAGCGCACATGGTACGTTTCACATAGTTCTACCATTCTTGGCAGCGGGGCAATGTCGCCTTCCATGCTAAAGAGTCCATCGACCACGAGGAGTTTGCCTTTATCTTCAGGCAGGCTTCTAAGCACACGCTCCAAATGGTCCATGTCGTTATGGCGGAAGCGCTCAATCTTGCCGCCGCTGAGGAAAGCACCATCAACAATGCTGGCATGGTCTTCTTTATCCATGATGATAATGTCATCTTTGCCTACCAGCGCACTGATGGTACCTAAGTTGGTTTGCATACCTGTGGAGAAGATGAGGGCAGCTTCTTTACCAACCCAAGCAGCTAATTCTTTTTCCAGGTCTTCAATCATGGTCATGTTGCCGTTCAGGAAGCGAGAGCCTGTGCAGCTGGTGCCGTACTCGGCAATGGCATTGATTGCTGCTTGGCGCACCTTGGGGTGTGTGGTTAAACCTAAATAATTATTAGAACCACACATAATGATGCGGCGTCCTTCGTAAATGACTTCGGTCCCTTCGTTTTTATCCAATGGGATGAAGTATGGGTACGCGCCTTGTTCACGCAGGGCGATCGCATCGGTAAATTCGTGACATTTTTGAAAAAGGTCCATGGCATACTCTTTTCGTTTGATGATTTCTACTTATGTTAACACCCGCGATTATACTCGATGCGCAAAAATTATTAATTTAGAAATGTCCATTTTATGAACGAGGGAAGCGTTAAAATTGTCTAAAACACCGGTTCCATTTGAAGTTGTTGGCGTAAAGGATGAAGCTATATTAGGTTTATTTTTGGTATAGTTAGGACGCGCTAAGCCTCGTTAAAATAAAACCGGTGCTAAAGGATTGTTGCCCCCTATGAACAAAACTTTGAAAGTTATTCTGATTGTGCTCTCGCTTTGTGTGGTTGCCGCCTGCGGTTTGACCTTTGCTGGTTTGATTCAGTTAGGTAATTTGCTCGAAGCGCGACCTGAAATAATCGCCGCTTCTCCTACAGAACCCGCCAGGCAAACTGATACGCCGATCGCGTTGCCTACTCAGCCCCTTGAACCAGAGGAGCTCAATGCTATCCAAGCCAACTTGGAAGCGCTTTTAGCTGAAGCAGTGCCAATTAACGATCCAATTGATCTGGCGGAGCGCTTAGGGGGCAAAGAGAATGTTCCTTTGACCCTGCCAGATCCCGATGCACCTTATCAGGTTGGGGAGGAAAAGACTTTTTGGGTAACCAACACAGATAATAATGAGAATTTTCAGGTACAAGCCACCCTGCGCTATGTGGGCGATAACATTTACTTTTGGATTGAGAATGGAGTCCGTTATAAAGATTCGGATCTTCAGCAGCTTGCAGAAGATTTCGATCAGGAAATTGTGCCCACCAATCGTGAATTTTTTGGGATAGAATGGAACCCAGGTGTGGATGACGATCCTCGCTTCTACGTACTTTACGCCAGAGGTTTAGGCGCTTCGTTGGCTGGTTACTTTTCCTCTGCTGATGAATTGCACCCAGCAGCACACCCCTATTCCAATGCCCACGAAATGTTCTTACTCAATGCGGATACGGTTCGGCTATCTGAAGATTATATCTACGGCACGATGGCGCATGAGTTCCAACACATGATTCACTGGTATCAGGACCGCAACGAGGAGACTTGGGTAAATGAGGGTTTCAGTATGCTGGCAGAACATGTGAATGACTTAAACTCTGGCGGCTTTGATTTTGATTATGTGATTAACCCAGATTTGCAGCTTACCGATTGGGGCGCTGAAACCGGAGAGAATGGACCGCATTATGGCGCTTCGTACCTATTCATGGTTTACTTCCTGGACCGTTTTGGAGAAGAAGCTACCAAAGCTTTGGTTGCCAACCCGGAAAATGGTTTTACCGGTTTGGAAGACGTCATGCAAGCCTTGGGAATCCTCAATCCGACCACTGGTCAGGTTTATACCGCCAATGAAGTCTTTACGGATTGGGTTATTGCTAATTATGTGCAGGATCCTACTGTTGAACAAGGACGCTATACCTACCGCTCCTACACACCCTATGCCGTCTCTATCAGCGATTCGATCTCTTCTTGTCCGGATCAAATTACCAGCGATGTAAGCCAATTCGGGGTTGATTACATTGAGATCGACTGCCCCGGAACCCACACGCTCAGCTTTAAGGGCGGGGCGGTCGCGAGTATTTTACCTTTCGAAGCACCATCTTCAGGAGAATATTTCTTTTGGTCTAACCTAGGGGATGAGTCCAATATGTTCCTTACGCGAACATTTGACCTCACACAAGTGAACGGCGAAGCCGTGCTGAGTTTCAAGACTTGGTATGACTTGGAAGAGGATTATGATTACGTGTACGTTTCCGCTAGTACTGATGGTAAACACTGGCAGATCCTCGACTCGCTCACGTGTACTACAGAAAACCCCTCGGGTAATAGCTATGGCTGCGGTTGGAATGGATCCTCAGGTGACTGGATCGAAGAGCGCGTGGATCTCTCTGGCTTTGCTGGCACCGAGGTAACTTTGCGCTTCGATTATGTTACAGATGCAGCCGTCAATGGAATTGGTATGGCTCTGGATGATTTTCGCTTAGATGCCATTGGCTATGCTTCTAATTTGGAGCAAGACACCGGCGGCTGGAAAGGGGCGGGTTTTGTCCGCTTGATGAATGCTCTGCCGCAAACTTATTCTCTCAGTGTTATCTCGGTTGGAAGGCAAACGAGTGTGCAAAACATTTCACTCGAGGCAGATAACAGCACGGCGTTCGAAGTTACCATCAGTGGGGACATGGAGAAAATCGTTTTAGTCGTCTCGGGAACAACGCCATTCACGCGGGAAAAAGCGCCGTATCAGGTGGAAGTCCGCTGAAACAGCAAAGTGGAAAAGTCTGGAGGATGTTCGCACGAGAGGGTCATACTTGCTCTAGCCGGATATTTTTGCTCAGTGTAGATGGATCAGGAAGCAAATACCCTATAAAGAAGCTGCTCGCGCTGATTAACCGCTGATAAAAAACTGTATAATAAGTTCCCTATGCGTTACCATATTTGGACTGAAGGATGTCAGATGAATGCGGCAGATGCCCGCCGGCTTGCGCGTTCATTGGAAGCGCTGGGTTACACACCCAGTAAAACCGCGGAAGCAGCGGATGTGATTGTTCTTAATACCTGTGTGGTGCGCCAAAGCGCTGAAGATAAAGCCCTCGGCAGGTTGAGCTCGCTCAAAAAACTAAAACAGGAGAACCCCGAAGTCGTCATCAACTTGATGGGCTGCTTGGTCGGGGTTTATGGCAATCCCGCCTTGCAAGAGCGCTTCCCATGGGTAGACGTATTCGCAGGACCATCCGACCCTGAGCCACTGCTTCGCTACCTGACGGACCGTCAGGAGAGCGCTCAAGCCCAGAGCTGGCGCCAGCAAATCGACACCGTACTGGATGCAGAATTTGGCGTACTAATCCCGGGGGAGGACCGCGCCGTCTCGGAGAATCTCCCCGTGGTCTTAGGCTGTTCCCATGCCTGCACCTATTGCGTTATCCCCCTTAAGCGCGGCAAAGAACGCAGCCGCGATCCCGAAAAGATTATCAATGAAGCCAAAACAATGGTTGCTCAGGGTGTGCGCGAAGTGGTTTTGCTGGGTCAAATCATCGACCGATACGGGTTAGATCTGCCAACCGGGAGCCCGCGCCTCCCAGATTTGCTCGAGCAGCTTTCTACGATTCCTGACCTTGTGCGCATTCGTTTTCTTACCTCACACCCTAATTGGATGAATGACCCGCTGATTGATGCGGTGGCTCAGCTGCCCAAGGTGATGCCACATATTGAGGTACCCATTCAAGCAGGAGATGATGCTGTACTGGCGGCGATGCGCCGAGGTTATACCAACCAACAATACCGCGAGCTTGTCGCTAAACTACGCGAGCGTATCCCTGGCGTTTCCATCGCTACAGATATCATCGTTGGCTTTCCGGGCGAAAGCGAAGCTGCCTTCCAAAAAACTTATGACTTATTAGCAGATTTGCGCCTCGATGTGGCTCACTTAGCGCGTTATTCTCCTCGTCCGGGCACTTATTCCGCGCGCTACTTAGAGGATGACGTGCCAGCAGAAGAAAAGATGCGCCGCTTTCGGTTATTAGAAGATTTGCAAGAAGGTATTGTGGCTGAAATCAATCAAGCTTTTTTGGGTCAGTCAGTGCCAGTATTGTTTGAGTATAAAGTAAAACAACGCTGGTATGGCCGCACGCCCACGAACCGCGTAGTTTTTGTTGAATCTGATGAGGACTTGCGCGGGAAGGAACGCCCCGTCACCATCACTTGGACAGGTCCCTGGTCACTCATTGGGGAGCTCAGCCCCACTGTTTAGGCTTTATTCCAGATTTTTATGGGGGTATTGGCATAAATCCACAATTGGGCAGCGGAAACACTCCGGTTTGCGGGCATGACAAAATTCTCGTCCTAAGCGAATCAAATTGAGGTGCAGCGCAGCGTAGTCTTGCGGGTCAGCTGCTGCCTCGAGGTAAGCGTGCACTTTCTCGATGGATAATCCTGCTGGGCGCAAGCCAATCCTGCCGGAAACGCGAAAAATATGTGTGTCAACCGGGAAAGCTGGCTTTCCTAGTGAAAACAGCAACACAATTGCAGCAGTTTTGCGCCCTACACCCTTGAGGCTCAGCAGCCACTGTCTGGCTTCTTCAAGGGGCAGCTCCCTAAGCCAATCTAAGCTCATCTCGCCAGTTTTCTCGCTGATTTTTCGGAGAGCTTGTTGGATATTTGGACCTTTTTGATTTGCTAGCCCGGCAATGCGTATAACCTGGATAAACTCTTGCGGATCGGCATCGCGCACCTCTTCCCAGTTAGCATAATGGGCTTTGATCGCCTGAAAAGCTTTATCGCGATTAATGTCATTCGTATTTTGGGAAAGAAACGTACACACCAGTTCATCTATGGCTGGCAACGATTGGCGCCATTCCGGATAACCGAACACTTTTAACAAGCGCTCATGGACTTGCTTAATCCGCTCGCGTTGCTCGGGATTGATCTCGGACTGAATCACGGGGTTGTTTCTCAGCTGCTTTTCCCTTTCAGGTTGATTAGCGCTTGTTTGGCTTCAGCGCTCAAGCGCCGCTCTCCAACGACCAGCCCACGCCAATTGCGTAGTGTCGGGTCAGTAACCTCGTGCAGCGTTTCGGCTGATAGTTCTTGCTGGAAGCCAAAGGCTGATAGGATAGCTGTTACGAGCGCATGGGTTGCTCGCCGGCTAAGGTCTCCATCTGAAAGTTTAATTGCGATGCCAATGCCCGGTGAACCGGTTTGGAGTGCTCCAGGCAGCAGTCCTATCATTTGGTAGCCCTCTGCGCCGCCTTTGGCGACTACTTTGCCTGCCATAGCTTGCATTAATATGGTATCTAACCTGCCCGGACCGGCTACCATTTCCGGGAAGCTCATCATCGCATGGGTGATTTTCCGACAGGCTGCCTGTCGTTCCGGGGTTAATCCTGCTGGGTCGCATAGGCGTGCAACCGCCAGAGCAAAATTATGCAGTGGAAGCGCAAATACAGGCGCACTGCAGCCATCGATACCAAGGGTCAAGTCCGCTGGGCTGAGGTCACTCATCTCTGCCATGGTTTGGCGGATAGCTTGCTGGACGGGATGTTCCGGATCTAGATATGTCTCTAAAGGTAATCCTCGCAGCTTAGCCTGAGCGAGCATCCCCGAATGCTTCCCTGAGCAGTTATTGCGGTAAGGTGTTGGCTGCTCGCCGCGCTGACGCATTTCTTGCGCTGTAGTTTTATCCGATGGCCAATGCACGCCACATTGCAAATCGCTTTCCTGAATTCCGACCTTTTGGTGGATATGCTGGAGCACCGCCACGTGCTTATCTGTGCCGGTATGCGAGGCACAGATGATGGCAAGTTCTTCTTCGGTGAGATTGAAATGCTCTGGACCGCCTGATTCTACGAATGGTATCGCTTGGAAAGGCTTCATTGAGCTGCGGGGAAAAGTCCGTAGCTCTGGGTCACCAGCGGAAGCTAGGAGATTCCCATGCGCATCTACAATCGCAAAAGCGCCAAAATGGACACATTCCACCATTCCACCACGGGTTAATTCAACTAAGGGACTGTAACCAGCAAGAGTTTCCACGATGTGCTCCTCAATTAACGATGAGTTTCGTAATACGTTGTTAAACCCCAACGTAGACGGTTGTAATATAGATCATGCAGCAACGGCGGGACATTGTAATACTCCATGATCTGGGGAATCGTATTGAGTAATTCATCCAAACTAGCTTTGCTTTCTAGTAGTGGCTTAAGCGTATCACGAATGTATGTCAACCTTTCATGCATAGCATCGATCTGCTCTTGGGAAACAATTCCGCAGCGAGAAGAAATGATTTGATAACCTTGAAAGCGCTCTGAAGCAAGCAGTTCCAAATCGGTTAGCCAAGTATCGGCATCAAAGTAAGCTAAGAAAGGCGGTTCATCTCCCATAACCGCATCGCCAACAAATAGCACCCTTTGTTGTGGTAATTCTACCCAAATGCCGGCATTATTTACCCCTGCATGGTGCTCCAGCCGTACCTCCATAGTCCCTAAGAAGATAGTTAGGTCTGTTTGGAATACGATTTCAGGTGAAAATTGGCGCATCGAGCCATTGGGTGAGTCGGGTGTATCGCCAGACGAAGTTTGATCCTCGGAAGCTTTAGCTACTCCTGATTTTGGTTTTGTGGAGGAAATGCTGTTGACATGCGCAATGATAATGAAATCCATACCTTTGGCAGAAAGTAGACGGTCATAATTGGTGTCTAAGATGACTAAAAAACGCGGTGAGGGCTTAGCGTTACCACTTGATTTGGCACCAATGGATTCAAGGTCATCTAGGCGCGTAGGGGAATCAATTAATACTAATCCCTCTTCCGGGTGAATAATTTCGGTAATTAGTCCGAGGGAGTTTGTTGTGATAAAAACGTTAGGTGCAATTTCCTGCATAATATGCTTACTCCATGAAGATTACTTTGAGGTTGACAACTTATGAGGTCATCTAACCTCGATGTATTATAGCCAATCTTAGGCTCAGCTCAAAACCAATGTTTTTCGGAGTGGTTATATTAATATTGTGTCTATTCTGCGTTATTAAAATTCTAATAAATGGGGGTTATATTGATATTGTGTACCAAACGAAATTCAAAGGAGATGAGACCATGACATTTTACTTTCATCCACGAAGTCGAAGATTTAGTTTACAAGCCTATGCAGATGCTATGCGCGAATTAGGCCAGGATTTAGATCTCGATGTATTTTTACCTGTTGATCTAAGAGCCACCGCGGATGCATACGAACTCAAAGCGTTTTTACCTGCTGTTAGCGCGGAGGATGTTGAGATTCAGGTCGTTAATGGTGTGCTCACACTCAGCGGGGAGCTCAAAGTGGAGCGTGACGCAAAGAGCGAGTATATCCTGAGCGAATTACCTTCGGGTAAATTCCAACGGGTAATTTCACTGCCTACACCGGTGGATACCGAAAACGTTGTCGCTACGCTCGAAAATGGCGTGTTAACGGTTGTAATCCCTAAAGCCGAAGAAGCGCGCAGTAAGACGATCAAGATTCAAACCAAGTAAAGTTTAAGAAGTTCTTCAATTCCAACAATGCCAACCTAACTTATAGGTTGGCATTGTTGTTTTAAGCCTATTTTGATGGGAAAGAGGTGCTTTAATTTTGATAAAGCATGAAAAAAGTATATAATACTTCAAAGAAACACGATCTGAAAAATGGAACTATTTACGAATACTAACGTCATTACATTAAATTAATCACTGTAAATGAAGTAGTAAAGACAGGAAAAATCGTAAAGGAGTATATATGAAAAAGCAGAAACTCGTCAGTTTGATTGTGATTGCCGCTCTATTTGTTTCCATCTTTGCTGGGGTCAGCCAGGTCCAAGCCTCTAATTACCCTACTTTTTCCATTTCGGAAGTAAAGACGGATGAAAGTGTTACCATTCTCACCAATAACATGCCGGCAAACAAAAACTTCAACGTTTTGATGGGCGAGATTGGCACAAAAGGCATTAATGGAATTGTCGTCGCTACACTCAATTCGGATAAAGGGGGTGCATTCCTCGCTACTTTCGCAATTCCAAAGCAGCTGAAAGGACGTGCGCAAATTGCAATCCGCCTTGAAGGTACCGATAATCCTTATTACGCATACAATTGGTTTTGGAACGATGCGAAAAATGGTACCTGGCCAGAGAATTACCCCCCAGCCCAGCCTCCCACTTGCGCTTGCAACATTCCCACTTTCTCGATTAAAGCTGTCGTAAAAGGTGAGGACGTTACCATTACCACATATAACTTCCCCAAGAATGTGGAGTTTACGGTCCTGATGGGAAAAATGTGGACACGCGGCATTAACGGAATTAAAGTTGTAACGCTCAATTCTGGGGAAGGCGGCAGCTTTGAAGCTACTTTTGATATCCCTGCAGAATTAGCCTCTGAGGAACGTATCGCCATCCGCTTGGAAGGCACTGGCGGTTACTATGCCTATAATTGGTTTTGGAATAACACTGCCAGTATCCCTCCCGCAGAACCCGTAGACGGCTATAGCGGGTACCCGTATTTCTTTATCACTGCGGTTAAAGAGGATACATCTGTCTCGATCAAGGCGTACAACTTGCCCAAAGATACCGATTTCACAGTCCTTATGGGAAAGATGTGGACAAGGGGCATCAATGGTATCAAGGTAACCACGCTTAATTCGGGCGAAGGCGGAACGTTAGAAGCCACTTTTAATATCCCTGCGGAATTGGCTGGAGAACAACGCATTGCTATTCGTTTGCAAGGCGAAGTGTACTATGCCTATAACTGGTTCTGGAACAATACAACGAACTAATCTTGCGCCTCTAATCTCAGGGCTGACTGATTTTTTTAGCCAGCCCTGAACGTGTTTGGCATAGTGTAAATTTCCTTTGTTTTGTCTAAACTCTAGGCAAATATTGCGTCGTATGATTTTTGATTTTATGGTATTATTCGCGCCGGTGAGAAAATGAATAATAAGATTACAGTTATTGAAGGTCCCACACCTACTTTTGAGCCTATTGAGGATGCGCAGGTGCGTGGCAGTACTACCACCTGGACTGCCGGTATCCTCGAGGGTCCTTATCTCTATACGATGGCGATGACCACCTTGCGCACTTTTGATAGCGAGGCATTAATCGACCGATGCACGAGAGCTTGGCAGCAGAATCTGACCATGTTTTTAGAATATCGCGATGAAATTGGATTGACCAAACAAGCCCCCATCATAGCTGCCCGAGCACTAAACTTTGAAGAGGGGGATGCCATCCAGCTGTGGGTACGGCAAGAATTGCAAAGCGACTCAGATGATTATTTCGATGACGAGGACGAAACAAACGCCCAAGACCAAGAGGAAGATTTTTAGCACTCTTCACTAAGCAGTTACTGTATTCAAAAAGCGCGCAAGCCTGCGCGCTTTTGTGATTCTTGTGCCCCAGGAGGGAATCGAACCCCCAACCTAGGCGTTAGGAGTGCCTTGCTCTATCCAATTGAGCTACTGGAGCCTCACTTAATTATACCCGTACACTCATTCGGATATTCTGGCGTGTTCATCAAAAATACTGTATGTAATATCAGGGCAGCAAGCTCTGTGGGTTGATAAAGCCACCCATGTAACGGATTTCGAAGTGCAGATGCGGACCGGTGGAGTTGCCGGTACTACCGGCTGACCCCAGGACGGAGCCTTGGAATATATTTTGCCCGCAGCTGACATTCACCACACTGAGGTGAGCGTACACGGTGACATAACCATTATTGTGATCAATGATGACCACATTACCATAGCCATTTTCCATCCAGCCAGCCCAAACAACTACGCCGCTATCCGCTGCATAAACGGGTGAGCCTATCCCTGCGCCGATATCGATCGCTAAGTGCCCAGACCAGTAATTGTTCCCAGAAATGGTATGCACACTGGTTGGCCAAACGAAGTAGCCTGTCCCAGGGAAGGAATTCGCACTCGTTTCACATTGGAAATAAGGGCTGGTAGAAACGCCTGCAGCTCCCCGAGGAATATCCGGAATGAGCCATTGCTGATATTCGCGTTCGCCACCAGGAATCATGACATAAGTTCCGGGTTCAATAATTGGATTGCTCAAATCGAGGTCATTCCCAACATAGAGCAAAATATCTTCAGGCGTCACCGAGAACTTGGCAGCTACCGTATCGAGCGTATCCCGCGAGGTCCATTTGTACCAAATTCCATCGGTTGGCGGGATTTTGAGCACCTGCCCAATGGCAAGCTTATGCGGGTTGTCACGCAAGACATCATAGTTAGACCAAAGAACGGTTTCGGGTGCAATATTGAACTTTTGGGCAATGCCAAACACCGAATCGCCTTCCTGTACGGTATATTCAATCGCCGTGGTGCGCAAGCTTGTGTCGATACCCGTATGCGGATTAGGCTGACGGACGAGTGCTTCCTGTGTTGAGCTCACCTGGAAAACAGGAATGTTTTGGAGCGTTGTTTCTACTGGTGATGTGCTGCCGTCAACTGAAGTGGGAGCAGATGCTTGAGCCTGATTATCCATAGAACGGGCAACCTCAGGCTGCCAAAACAGTACAGAAATCAAAGCAGTACAAATGATTACTGTGAGCACCCACGCAACAGTGCTTTGGCGCTTTGAATTTTCTTTGCCTGTGGATTTTTCCAAGTTTTCGTCTGTCATTTTTGGGATTATAGCTTATTTTAGGCGTTGTCTGTCAAAGTTTCCAAGAATTCTGCATTGGTTTTAGTTTTTTCCATACGCTGTAAAATTGCTTCGGTCGCTACAGCAGTATCCATACCAGCGCCTTGGGGCGGATTAGAAACCATTTGCAGATACATGCGGCGCATTAACCAGATTTTCTGGAGGGTGTCTCTATCCAGCAGCAACTCCTCACGGCGCGTGGAAGAGCGTTCGATATCTATCGCTGGGAAAATGCGCCGTTCCTGAAGCTTACGAGAGAGGACCAATTCCATATTACCGGTGCCCTTGAATTCTTCATAGACGACATCATCTAAGCGGGAACCGGTATCTACCAGCGCCGTCGCGATGATGGTCAGGCTACCGCCGTTTTCCATGTTACGCGCTGCGCCAAAGAAATGTTTGGGAGGATAAAGCGCTGAAGGATCCATACCACCGGAAAGTGTGCGACCGGAGGGGTTGACCACCATGTTGTAGGCACGTGCCAAGCGGGTTAATGAGTCCATGAGGATCACCACATCCAACCCGTTTTCAACCAGCCGCTTGGCGCGGTCTAACGCAATCTCTGCCATGCGGACATGGGCATTAACCGGCTCATCAAAAGTGCTGGCGACCACTTCAGCATCTACCGAGCGGTCCATATCGGTAACCTCTTCAGGGCGCTCGCCAATCAAGGACATGATCTGACGAACTTCTGGATGGTTGACTGCAATAGCATTAGCAATATCTTTAAGAATAGTAGTCTTACCTGCCTTAGGCGGGGAGACAATCATAGCACGCTGGCCGCCACCGATGGGAGCGATCATGTTGATCAAGCGGGTGGAAAGGTTTTTGGAATCGTGCTCTAAATTTAATAGTCTATCGGGGAAAATCGGGGTAAGGGATTCGAACTTAGGACGGTTACGGGCGTCATCTGGGTTGAGTCCATTGATGGATTCAACTTTGAGCAGCCCGTAGTGTCTTTCAGACTCTCGAGGAGGGCGCACATGCCCAATGACGAGATCGCCAGAGCGCAGGTCATAGCGGCGTAATTGTGCCTGAGAGACATAGATATCATCAGGCCCGATGCGGTAATTAGGCCGCAAGAAGCCAATGCCCTCGTTCATGATCTCTAACACGCCGCCGCGTATTTCCAAGCCTTCCTGTTCACCAAGAGCTTGGGCGATTTTTACAATCAACCCTTCCCTTTTAAGCCGAATAGGTTTGGGAAAATTTAACTCCTCCGCCATTTTGCGAAGCTCGCTAATCGTTTTATTTTCTAATTCTAAAATATCCATATCATCCTTTTTAGCAGGCGCTGTTCGTCTCAATGACAACCAGTTCTCTCGAGTGATTTTTCATCAAACATAAACCTGGTATTTATGAATTCGCACCTATTCTTATTATTAATTGGGAAGTTACTCAAAAATCTACGAATAGATTTATCGTTGTTGTAATTTAAAAATCCGTTTTTCTAAGAAACTGATGTGTTGATTATAACAGTATTTAGGATAGATGCAAGCTAAATGTCAAATTGATTACTGTTTCTAATGCTTTATTTACAATTTTTCTCGCACTTGCTGCAATTTGGCTATCTTACAAACGTGCTATACTAAGCTAAATTTCTGACCATAATGATTGAAAATGCCTGAGGAGAGGATATGGTATGAAAAAATATCTATGCTTGCTCATTCTCGTGTTGATGCTAGGTGCCTGCAATATGCCGATTAATCCTACCCCAACTGCCGATTTGGTTTCAACCGCAGTCTCTGGGACCTTAACCAGCGCTCCAACCAACACTCTTGGCGTGCCGACCGAGACACAACCCCCCGTTCCCCCAGAAGTTGCGACCTCCACGCCAACAGAAACGCCTACGCTTACACCAACCTTCACAAATACCCCGAATGCTGAAGACCCAGCAATCCGCTTAGGTGAACCCACTAAAGTTGAAGAGTTCGACACACCCTCAGGCACTTGGAGCTATGAGGATGATTGGTTCTACCTCAATGTAAATGATGGTCGCCTCAATATTTATTCTAAAGGAACGCCATACTGGAATAGTTGGTATACCATTGGCCCAGCAATTCGAAACTTTTACCTCGAAGCTACTCTGACGATGCCTAACTGTAATGGTAAAGATCGCGCGGGCTTAGCATTCCGCCTCACGAACCAGAACCAATTTTATTTCATGGGGCTTACCTGCGATGGTACTTGGGGATTTAACCGCTACACCTCCTCCAACGGTACCGAAACTATTTTGGAATATACGGAATCGGATGTTATCAACCCAACAGATCAACCTAACCGCATCGGCGTCTTAGCCAATGGATCCCACTTTGAGTTCTATATCAACGGCGTCAAAGTTGGTGAAGCTGACGACTCAACTTATCTGGATGCAGGTACCTATGGATTTGTGACGATGTCCGCTGGCACGGTTAATTTTAAAACCAGCGTGGATTCGCTTAAGTATTGGGTATTACCATAATGCATAAAAAAAGTAGATTTTTTTAACGCATCATAGCCGCAAAAATACCCCTTTGCGGCTTTTTTATAATAATTAGGTGAGGCAATGATGGATAATCCGACCCATATGATGAAAAATGCTCATTTAGATGGCGATGCTTTCTTGATTGAAGGCAACCATGTCGGAGTGGTCTTGTTACATGGCTTTACGGCAACGACCGCTGAGGTGCGCCTGTTAGCTGATTACTTAAGGGGGTTTGGGTATACCCTTTCGGCACCCCTTTTGCCGGGTCATGGCACCCAGCCGGAGGAGCTTAATAAAACAAGTTGGATCGATTGGTATGAAGCTGCAGAGAGAGCTTATCTGGAGCTGCGTGGTAAATGCACAAAGGTGTTTGTGTGTGGAGAATCGATGGGCGCGCTGCTTGCCCTGCTGGTTGCCAGCCGTTATGCTCAAGTGGATGGAATCATTACCGTTGCGCCAGCTTTAAAAATCCGCGGGATAGAGCTTTCCCGCGTAATGCAATATTTCGTTAAATTCCGGGCAAAAAACCAAGCTGAAGACAACTTACCTTGGAAAGGCTATACGGTTTATCCAATGAGAGGGCTGGCGCAATTAGCAAAATTACAAAATATTGTCCAAAAAGAGCTGGATAACATCACCCAACCGTTGTTGGTTTTCATGGGTGGGAAGGATGCGAGTATTCATCCAGAGAGCGGTAAAATCATTATCGATGCAGTGAGATCCTCTGAAAAAGAGCTTATCTATATGCCCTATTCCCCTCATGTGATGTTGTTAGCCGAAGATAAAGAAGCTATTTTCCAAAAGATTTATGAATTTATCGAAGCGCACTGCTAAACTTGCTGGGTGAGGAAGTGGGTTCACTCGTGTAGCCTGCTCAATTCAAGTTATAATCGAGCCTATACGGATAATTCCTGGAGGATGTATGATGGATGCGCAGTATTATGTCGGTTGTGATCTCGGCGGGACAAATATCAAAGCTGGGTTGGTGGATTTACTCTCCGGGCAGGTGATTGCCTCCAAAAACACGAAGACGCTTTCGTACGAGGGGCATGAAGCAGTCATCAGACGCATGGCGGACCTAATCATGTCCTTGGTGGCAGAAGCGGGCTTTGAATGGGATCAGATTGGCGGTATAGGGGTAAGTGCGCCTGGACGCTTAGACCTTGAAAAAGGTGAGACGATTTTTATCACCAACTTCCCCGGACATTGGATCAACGTTCCGCTTAAGGCAACTTTGGAAGAATACTTGCATGTTCCTGTTTACATCCTCAACGATGTCCGTGCGATCACCTACGGTGAGTGGGCTTTTGGCGCCGGCAAAGGCGTGGACTGCATGCTGTGCTTTGCGATCGGTACAGGCATTGGTGGGGGTGTGGTGATGAACAACCAGTTAGTCCTGACGCAGGGTGGTACGGCTGGGGAGTTAGGCCATATTACCATCGATATCCACGGTCCAATTTGCGGCTGCGGAAACAATGGCTGTGTGGAAACTTTAGCTTCTGGCCCAGCCATTGCTGCCATGGGTTTGAAAGCTGTGGTGCAGGGGCAAAAAACGATCATCGGTGAGATGGTCAATTATGACCTGAATAAAATTACAGCGCATGTGATTGCTAAAGCTGCCGAAGCTGGTGATGAAGTCGCCCTTTCAATTTGGAATGAGGTAGGTTCCAACATCGGTGTAGCGGTTATAAATGCTGCACTAGTGGTAGGACCTAAGCGCGTAGTGATTACTGGTGGCGTCGCAGCTGCGGGAGAATTATTGCTGCATCCCATTCGGGAAACGCTGCGCAAGCGTATGATCGTCATGCCTGCGGATAAAATCGAGATTGTGCAGGGGTCCCTAGGAGATAATGCTGGCATCATTGGGTTAGCTGTTTGGGCTGCACACGGTGGCGGTTTGAACTAAACGATTACCCCGTCACTATATAAAGATGAAAGCTACCCCTTGTAAGGGTAGCTTTTTATGTTAACAACTTTTTACTAGCCATCAATTTTCAATTCGTCGAGTGATAACCGTGTTATATTTTTTCATACTGAGGTTGAAAAGCCAGATTAATGGTGCTCTCTGAAATAGAAGTATTGGGAATTATCCTAGGAAATTCATTATTGAGGAATCGTTCATGGAGAAAAAAGCATATCTAGCGGGGGGCTGTTTTTGGGGATTAGAAGCAAAGCTGCAAACTTTACCTGGTGTCATTGAAACTGAGGTGGGTTATGCTGGCGGCATTACTAAAAAGCCAACCTATGTGGATGTTTGCCGAGATACCACAGGGCACGCTGAAACCGTACTGGTTGTTTATGAAAGCCAGCAGCTTAGCTACGAACAGTTGCTAGAGGCTTTCTTTAGTTTCCATGATCCTACCACTTGCTGTGCGCAAGGGATTACCTTTGGCACACAATACCGCTCTTGCATCTTTTACCTCACCGAAGAGGAGAAGCATATTGCCGAGCAGGTGATTGCTTTCTTACAAGTCTCGGGTATATACGATAAGCCCATCGTAACGCGTGTTGTTCCGCTTGAGGAATTTTACCCAGCTGAAGAGTATCACCAAGATTATTACCGCCGGCATGGGCTGGTCGATCAATACTGATTAGACCGCTCGATTAATTAGGACGAGCAGGATCAGCTGAAATGGGGGAATTAATATGGAACCGGCTGGTCTAAACATCAGGTTTTAATTAAAGCGATTATAATTAAAGCATGACATCTGAAAATAATCATAACGGAAACACGGAAAAACGTGTTGCAATTTTAATCGACGGAGATAACGCCCAATCCAGCTTAATTGAGCAAATTGTGGTGGAAGCTGGTCGTTTTGGCAATGCCACTATTCGCCGTATCTATGGCGATTGGACTACTTCTAATATGAAATCCTGGAAGGACATTCTCAATTCCTATGCCTTCCAGCCCATCCAACAATTCCGTTATAGTGTAGGCAAGAACTCTACCGACTCAGCCATGATCATTGACGCCATGGACATCCTGCATAAGGAGCAGGTGGATGCGTTTTGCTTGGTCTCCAGCGATAGCGATTACACGCGCCTCGCCACACGCATTCGCGAAAGCGGCAAGCTGGTCATCGGGATTGGGAAGCAATCCACGCCACGGGCGTTCGTTTCGGCTTGCGATGTGTTTATTTATACGGAGAACCTTGAAGAACGCGAAATGCAAAGGCGTAAAGCGGCTCAAAAGCAGCAGACTTTGGAGAAGCTTACCCCTGCAGAGTTAGAGTTAATCAATAACATTAATCAAGCTATAGATATGGTGGGTACAGATGATGAAGGCTGGGCAAGCCTTTCAGAGGTGGGCACCGCACTGCGGCGTATCGATCCTGGCTTTGACCCGCGCAGCTATGGCGCCAAACAGTTAGCCCAGCTTGTGCGCGCCAAAAAGCCATTCTTTGAATTAAAGAAGCCGAGCGGTAAGTCAGTTATCTTCATTCGCTCTAAAGAAGAAGTCTGACCCGAGCTCAGCTTCAATACCTATTGCTCACTCGTAAATAACCAAATCACGCTTCTAGCTTGATGCTTCCCTTTAGGCGGATATCGCGGGATGAGTTCCCCACCTGGATTTCAAAATATCCCGGCTCAGCAATCCATTGGTGCAGATCTTGGTCATAAAAGCTAAAAGCGCGCTCGTCCAACTTCACGGTTAAGCGGACTTCTGCTCCTGGATCCAGAAAGACGCGCTTGAAGCCCTTCAATTCACGCGGCGGACGTGGCACTCGCGATTGCACGTCGTGCAGATAGACTTGTGCTACTTCGCTTCCACTGCGATCGCCGTCATTCCGGATTGTAAAACTGATTTCGACTGCATCACCTGGTTGGAAGCTGGACGGGCAGCTGAGCTCGCTATAAGTAAACTGTGTGTAGGAAAGCCCATGCCCAAACGGAAATAGCGGCTCAATCTTACGCGCGTCGTAGTAGCGATAGCCAATAAAGATATCCTCGCCATAGAGGATGGAGTGGTCTCCAGGGTAGTTTATAAAGGTGGGGTTGTCCTCTATTCGCGCCGGCAGTGTGAGAGGCAGCTTACCTGAGGGATTGACTGCCCCAGTGAGAATATCCGCTAAGGCATTGCCGCCTTCCTGACCAGGGAAGTATGCCCATAGAATCGCAGGCACTTGGTTAACCCAGGGCATCTCCACTGGCGTCCCCGCGTTGACCACCACGACTGTATTACGATTAGCTTGCGCCACCTCAGCGACAAGCTCATCTTGATGGCCTGTCAGGCGCATGGAAGGTCGATCTAGCCCTTCGGTTTCATAAGCATCCGGACTGCCCACAATAACGATGGCTAAATCCGAGTTTGCAGCAGCAGCAACGGCACGTGCGTGCCCATCTTCTGGAACGTAGGGTGGTTTATGCCAAAGCTGTAGGAATGCAAAACCATCTTCCGTCTGATAGGAATATTCGAGTCTGAGGCGGTAAGTTTTTCCGCTTTCAAGGTTAATTGCTCCCACGACCATTACTGAACCATAGTTGCCATAGTCTGGAACGACGTCGCCATTATTGTTTTCTACGACTAAGCTCTCATCAATATACAATCTGGAATGTCCGTTACCGACCAACATGAATGGGGTCAACCCAGTAACAGCTGCGGTATACTGCCCTTCCCAAACCGCGCTAAAAGCGTGCGCGTCGATTTCTCCAGGGGCAGGGCTGGCGCCGCCCCACCATTCATCCAAAGCCGGGACGTGAATAATCAGCGGTTCCCCTTGGAAATCCGGGTTGGGGTAAAGCTTTGCCTGCAGCCCTTGGCTGCCATCAGGCTGAGAAAAGTAGCTTGCTTCGACTGGCTGTCCAGTCACGCGGTTATCATCCCCAGGCTCATAAATAATCTCAACTTGATCGGAGAGTGCCTCTTGCAGACCTTGCAGCGGCGTGATCCATTCCGAGCCCAAAACGCGCGAGCTGCCCCCGCCAGTGACGGTGAGCATCGCGTTTAGCCCGATAACAGCGATCCTTCGCACTGAATCTTGAATTGGTAGTACATTGCCTTCATTTTTGAGCAGCGTGATCGATTCCGAAGCAATCTCGCGGGCAAGCTGCCGGTGGGCTACTGGGCTGGCTAAAAAGGGATTTGCAGGTACTTTTCCGGGCATGCAGCGGACGATCAAGCGTAAAACGCGCCGACAAGCATCATCTAAAGCTTCTTCTGGAACTTGCCAATATTGTACAGCTTCCTTCAGCAATACACCGCGATATTTTGCCGGTCCCGGCATCTCCAAATCACAGCCAGCATTGAGGGAAGGGGCTGTAGAGCGCATACCAACCCAATCTGAGATGGCTGCGCCTTCGAACCCCCACTCTTGTTTAAGCAATTCCCGCAATAAATAAGGATTCTCAGTGGCAAATACCCCGTTTACGCGGGGGTAAGCAGCCATCACCGTCCAAGGTTGGGCATGCCGCACGATTTTTTCGAAAGGAGCGAGGTAAATTTCCCGCAGGGCACGCTCACTCACCTTGATGTTAATACGCATGCGCTCATACTCCTGGTCATTGCCGGCGTAATGCTTGAGTGAAGCCCCCACCTCTTTGCCTTGCAAGCCAAGCACCCAATTGACCCCGATTTCACCTGCCAAAAAAGGATCTTCCGAGTAAGTTTCGAAGTTACGCCCACCTAATGGAGCACGTAAAATATTGACGCAAGGTCCCAGAAGGACATCACATCCTAAAGCGCGAGATTCTTCTGCGAGCGCTGCACCCATTTCATGCACCAGCTCGCGATCCCACGTAGCAGCAACCCCAAGACCAGTCGGAAAAGCAGTGGAATCGCCATACGGCCGCTTGGCGCTGGCACGGTCTGCTCGTACTCCATGAGGGCCATCGGTCATGATCACATCTGGAATGCCTAAACGCGGAATAGCTTGCGTAGACCAAGTATCCGCGCCGGAAAGCAGCTTTATTTTTTCATCTAAGGTGAGCTGGCTCAGCCAGGTTTCGATTTGGGCTTCTTGTTCTGAGGTGAGGTAGTGAATCATGCGCACGCTCCAATATACGGATATTTAGCATGATTATAACAGGCGGAAAGCTAAAGGACGGCCTGATTTGGATTTGCCAACTCAGAACTTGAGTGGGTAACCCGTGATATCGCGAATTTCCTCATAAAGCGGCTTGAGCTGGCTGTACATTTTCAGATAGACCCGCTGGTAAAGTTCGTTATAAATTTGGTGATTCGCAGGGTTGGGTTCAAAACTCTCGCCTGTGCGGGTCATGGCAGCAATGGCGGTTTCAAAGTCTGGGTGCAAGCCGAGCCCGACCGCAGCATCAATTGCGGCACCCAGCCCGCTCGTTTCGGTAACATGTGGCCGCGTGGCTGGCAAGCCGAAGATATCCGCAGTGAGCTGCACGGCTGGGTCACTCACCGCGCCGCCGCCTGTCACACGGATCTGGTCAATAGGTATGTGTGAACGCCGGCTAATGCGGTCAGCACCTTCCCGCAAGCCATAAGAGAGCCCCTCGAGCATTGCACGATATAAATGAGCGCGAGTATGCACATCTCCAAAGCCGATTATGGCGCCTTTTGCTTCCGGGCCGGGAATTTTGAGCCCAGGCGCCCAATAAGGTAACAGCATCAGCCCTTGTGAGCCGGCTGGTACAGAGTTAATCATTTCATCTAACAGTTCTTCGGCTTTTTTACCTAATTGTGCTGCTAAACGGGCTTCATCCATACCAAACTCTTGCTTAAACCAGCTTACCATCCAGTAGCCGCGGAAAATTTGCACCTCGAGCGAATAGCGCCCGGGAATAGCAGAGGGATAAGGCGGGATGAGCGGAATAACTTCGATGTATTTCTTGTGGGTCGTGTTTATCGTAGCGGTCGTGCCAAAAGAAAGACAGGCAACGTTAGGTTCTAAACAGCCTGAGCCGATCACTTCGCAAGCTTTATCACCAGCTGCGGCGATGAGCGGCAAGCCGGCAGGAATGCCGGTTGCAGCAGCCGCCTCAGGGGTAATTTCGCCTAAAATTTCAGCTGGCGGGACGAGTTCGGGCAGCATCTCTGGCTGCACAGGCAAAGCCTGCCACTTCCAATCGGAAGGGGAAGACCAGCGTAAATGCTTGTAATCAAAAGGCATGTAGCCCACCTGGCAGCCTACGGAATCGACGAAGCGACCCGTCAATTGATAGGTGAGATAGCCTGAAAGAAAAAGAAATTTGTGCGTAGCTTTCCAGAGTTCATTTTGATAAGTGTTGAGCCAGTTAGCTTCGGCTTCTGCTTGCAGATAGGCAGCGGTTTCTTTCATGCCAGCCAGCCCAAATAGTAACCCCCATAACCCGCCGACAAGTTTGAGCCCAGGCGTACGCCGTTGGTCCAGCCAGAGGATTGCTGGGCGTAAAGGCTTCCCGTGTTTATCCACGTTGATGACTGTGCCGCGTTGGGTGGTTAAAGCGACTCCAGCAAGCTTTTCCTTCTCCATCCCTGGCATTTCCCAGAGCTTCTGGCAAGCAAGACAAACTGAATCCCAAAACACCAATGGATCCAGCTCAGCCCAACCAGGCTGAGGGGATTGATAAGGCGGGTCGATCATCACTTGGCTTTTGGCGATCATGTTGCCTTGCAGGTCAAAAACCATTGCGCGTACCGATTGCGTGCCATTATCGATTGCTAGTAGGTGTTCTTTTGTCATGCTGCCCTCCTGTTCATTAGGTCTTTCTCGAGCTATAAATTTGAAGAAGATTGTCTGGGTTAATCATTGCTAATTTTAAGGTTATTTGTCAAGGCTATTGTTTATTCACCCTTTGTTTTTACGCTGGGTTAAAAGTTATCTCTGTCTGAAGCATATCATCGATTAAAACACGAAAGCACCATTTGCGGTGCTTTCGCTAATAAAGAGCGGGGAGGGAGGGATTCGAACCCTCGGTTGGATTTTACTCCAACAACCACTTAGCAGGCGGCCCCATTCGTCCACTCTGGCACCTCCCCAGATGTCGGTTTGTTCCGAACGGAAGGAGTGGGATTCGAACCCACGATGGGTTTCCCCATACCTGTTTTCAAGACAGGCGCCTTAGTCCGCTCGGCCATCCCTCCATTTCGCCGTATTTTAACATATATCTGGGATGAGGACAAGCAAGCTTTGAAGCCGCTTTGAAAACGCTTATTCTATGCAAATAGTTGGCACTCAATTATAGACTGCTACCTAACATATTTGGCTTTAATGGTTGCTTTTTACGAAGAAAGGGAATCGGGACTCACAGTGTCTTTTTCCACAGGTTCCACATTTTCTTCACTGCTCCCCCTTAAATCGCTAGCGACTCCAGATCCACTGCCAAAGCGGAAAGTGAGCGAACCGATATGAATGATGTCACCTTGCTGCAAAATCAGACCGCTTTGACCAACAGGAGCATAATTGACCCAAGTGCCGGCTTTACTATGAAAATCGGTGAGGCGGAATTTTCCCTCTGGCAGCATCCGCAACTGACAATGCATCGGCTCGAGGGCTGGATCCGCGAAGGAAAGTTGGCATAATTCAGGATCTCTGCCGATAATCGTCAATTCTTGCGAGATAGGGATTGGTTTTTCCGGTAACGGGATGTTGTCTGAATCCAAACGTGTAAGCGTCGCCAAGATCTTTTGGGCGGGGGGCAGGGGCAGATCTCCTGCTTCCGGCAACGGAACTTTTTTTGCCAAGCGCGTTCGCTTTCTGCGTGCGGGCAGGACGATGAAAGTCAATAGACCAACAAACAAAGCACCCAGCAGCCCCAAGAACCACGGATTGCGCCAAAATGCGCTGGAAGGTGAGGATGGAGCCGGTATTACTTCCAAATCAAGCGGTGCCAGTGCGGATTGTCCCGTCAGCCCGAGCTCATCGCTAATTTTCGCTTGCAAACTCAAACGCTGGGACTCAGGAAATTCAGTAAGGTTAACGCGGAAGCTAAAGTAAGGAGCCGAGGTGTTTTCCTGATAAAGGTTTCCATTTATCCATAAGCTAGCTCGGGTGATGCTGCGTGGATGGCTATCAGGGAAATTGACAGTGATCTCCAATGGCAGCTCCGCTGGCGAAAGTGAGCCATCTGCTGCAGTTTGGACGCTGATAGTTTGGGGCAGGTTAATGAACTCCACTTTTGCCGGCAGCACCTCTACAGAAAAGGTAATGTTCGGAGAGGTTACCACGCCTTCACTGGTCTGCAGGCTGAGCCCTAATTGGTGCTCACCGCTTGTGCGTACCTGAGAAAGATACGATATCTGGTACCGTTTACCTAATCCGAGGACGTAGCTCGTCGGGTCAGGGATAGGCTCGGAGCCGGAAAAGAGGAACATGCTGCCGCCGCTGCCTTCAGCTAAATTGCGCAGGTGGGAGACTTGTGGGTAAGTGCTGACTTCCGGGTTCTCTGTGAGCCAAATATTGATGGTAATGTGATGGTCAAGCGCGGTCTGGAGCATCTCGTCCAGCAGCACATCCTCGCCAAGGAGCGGTAAAACTGTGATATATAGCAGCGTCTTATCCTGACCGCTCTCATCTGCACTGAGAGCCTCCAGAGCATGCTGCAGGCTAATAATGCTCGATTGCATCTGGCGCATGTTTCCGGGGTAATCTGCTAAGGCAATCAGGAGAGAATCTAAATCGGTAAAGCCCGTCTGCTCATAATCCGGGTTGATATATAAGCTGAAGCGGTGGCCCGAGCCGGGGACGAGGCTCTGATTGAGTTGGGTGAAAGCCCGAATGAGTTTATCGTAACGCGAGATGCCGTTTACATCCCGCCAAGCCAAAGCTATGCCAGGGTTAATGGCTAAGGCAAGATGGAAACCCTCATAATTTTCCACCACACTGCGGACGGGCAGGATATTTTCGTCTTCCAGAATTTGCAATGTGGTTGCGTCGAGCTTGTCAACAGCGGGGTCCGGCAGGTTTCGCAGCTTGACCTCCGCACGGATGAGGGGGAACTCGCGCGTGTCGATGTTCCTGACTTCCAAGCTGGGCTGCGGTTGTGGCAGAACTGCTGCCAAAACTGCCAATGTCTGAATCGATAAGAATACCAGGAGAAGCGCGCATATAAATAGCCTAGAGATCCAGCCGACCTCATGGCGCGGGGCTCTATTATTGAAGAGTGGGGTGGGTTTAAATATTTTGAGGGGCATAGTCTCAATCTTGGTTATGCCAATTTTACCCGAGAGTGTCCTTGAGGGCACTTCTAGGGTTTACACTAAATTGATCTCTTATTCCCACTCAATCGTGGCTGGAGGCTTACTGGTGATATCGTAAACCACGCGGTTAACTTTCGGGATCTCGTTGACAATGCGGTTGGAGACGCGCGCAAGTAGCTCTTCCGGCAGGCGTGCCCAATCGGCAGTCATAAAGTCGGTCGTTGTAACGGCACGCAGCGCTACAACTTCCTGGTAGCTGCGCTGATCGCCCATCACGCCCACGGTTTTAATGGGTAGAAGCACGGCAAAGGCTTGTGAAGTTCCTTGCACTGTGCCGGTAAAGTCTTCCTGCACTTGCAGCAAGCCTACCCGCTCCAGTTCTTCAGTGAAAATAGCATCCGCTTCACGCAGGGTTTCCAGGCGCTCACGGGTGATTTCGCCTAAGCAGCGCACGGCTAACCCGGGCCCAGGGAAAGGCTGCCGCCAAATCAAGTTGTGCGGCAAACCAAGCGCTTCACCTACTGCGCGCACTTCATCCTTGAAAAGCAGGCGCAAGGGTTCAACTAACTTGAAGTGCAAATCAGCCGGCAAGCCGCCCACATTATGGTGGCTCTTGATGCGTTGAGCCTGAGAAGCGCCCAGCCCCTGGGATTCGACCACATCGGGGTAGATTGTACCTTGCACGAGGTATTCAATTGGTCCGATTTGCCGGGCAGCCGCTTCAAACTCGCGGATAAAGGTTTCGCCTATAATTCTACGCTTAGTCTCTGGGTCGGTAATGCCTTGAAGTGCGCTCAAGAAACGCTCTGAGGCATCTACGACCATCAAGCGCTCTCCTAAGAGTGGGCGGAATGTAGCTTCCACTTGCTGGCGTTCGCCTTTACGTAATAAACCTGTATCGATAAAAACGCTGTAGACTTGCTCTCCTAAAGCACGCTGAGCTAAAGCGGTCGCCACGCTAGAATCTACGCCGCCGCTCACTGCAGAGAGCACCAGCCCTTGCCCGACTTGCGCGCGAATGTTTGCAACACTTTGTTCAATAATAGAAGCGGGGGTCCAATCGCACTTGCACCCGCAAATATCGATGACGAAACGGCGCAGGATTTGCGCTCCTTGGGGGGTATGGCGCACTTCGGGGTGAAATTGCAAGCCAAAGCGCTGTTTTTCTAAGTCACCAATGGCAGCGATGGGGCTATTGGCAGAGCGTGCCAATACTTGCCAGCCTGGCGGCTGCTGTTTTATCCGGTCACCATGGGACATCCACACGATCATTTCACCTTCTGGCAGTAAAGGGTTTGGCATCAACACTTGAATGGTTGCTAATCCGTATTCGTGCTCCTGCGCCGGGGTGACCTCGCCCCCTGATTGAATGGTAAACGCCTGCATACCGTAGCATATGCCCAGTATAGGCAGGTTACTTTGCAAGATTGTGGTGGGAATTTTTGGTGCATCCGGTGCGTAAACCGACAGCGGCCCACCCGAAAGGATTACCCCACGGGTTTCGGGGTCAAGCAAATCTGCTTCGGCAGCGTTCCAGGGTTTAATCTCACAATAAACGTGCGCTTCGCGCACCCGCCGAGCGATGAGCTGGGTGTATTGGGAGCCAAAATCGAGGATGAGAATTTTATCGGTCATGGAGAAAGGAGTTAAGCTAATCAGCGAAGACGATTTTGCCGTCCTCCATAGATGTAATCACAGCTAATGTGTGGATCGGAATATGAAGAGAAGAAAGCAGCTCGCGACCGCCTTCGAAAGTCTTTTCAATCAGTGCACCAATGCCAACGACTTCCGAGCCCGCAACCTGTGCCAAGCGCACTAAGCCGGCAATTGTCTGACCGGAGGCTAAAAAGTCATCAATAATCAAAATGCGTTCACCTTTTCCTAAGTATTCAGGCGAGACGATCAACTCAACTTTTATCCCTTTGGTATGCGAAGGAGCGACCGTCAAATAGACTTGATTGGGCATGGTTACAGGTTTGGACTTGCGGGCGTAAACCACGGGCACCTGTAGGTATTTGGCGGTCATAAGGGCTGGTGCGATGCCTGAAATCTCTGCAGTGAGGACTTTTTCAGCGCGGACAGGGGCAAAAAGGCGTGCCAGTTCCGCTCCACAGGCATCCATCAATATCGGGTCAACCTGATGATTGATAAACCGATCCACTTTGAGGATACCGTTGCCTAAATTGCTTCCGTCTTTCAAGATGCGTTGTTTGAGTAATTCCATCCGTTAACTCCATCCACTCATTTCAATTCAGTACATATAAAACCCGCGTAATGTATTCGGCTAATCTCCGTTTTTCTCGATTTCGTAAGATAGGTCTTTTGCGCTTTCTTCTTATGCTTTCTGATGGAGCAGTTCGCCTTGTGCGACGGTTACAGCTTTCCCGCCGATATATACGCGATCTTCACCTAAGCGTGCCCAGACTTCACCGCCGCGTGGCGAAGCTTGATAAGCGTGGAATCTGCTCTTACCCATGCGCTCAGCATAGTAAGGAGCGAGTACGCAGTGTGCCATCCCTGTGACGGGATCCTCGTAGATGCCGGTTTTAGGCGAGAAAAAGCGTGAGATGAAGTCGTACTTCTCTGAGCAAGGCGCTGTAATAATAAGGTCAACCTGGGGGAGAGTAGCAATTTTCTTCCAATCAGGTTCAAAGCTGCGCACCGCATCCGGGCTTTCCAATTCCACCAGTAAAACCTGATCGGTATAAATAGCAGCTGCGCATGGTTCCTGCCCTAGAACGTCAACGATCTCTGGTGTAATCGGCTGAGGGGTTGGGTCACGGCGGGGCATGTCGAGTTCTATTGTCCCATTGGAAAAGCTTGAAGTAATTTTGCCGCTTAGGGTGTAAAAAGCGATGGTTTCATCGGGCTCGTAAAACCCGAATTCGTACAAAATGTGTGCACTGGCAAGCGTAGCGTGCCCGCATAGGTCCACCTCAGTTTTGGGTGTGAACCAGCGTAAATTGTAGCCCTCTCCTTTGGGGAGAAGGAAAGCGGTCTCCGAAAGTGCCATCTCAGCCGCTACTTGCTGCATCCACGTATCGCTGCGTGGAGATTGCAGCATGCAAACCGCTGCGGGGTTGCCTTTAAAAGGTTCTACAGCAAAAGCATCGACGTGATAAATCGGGATTTTCATCTTTAACTCCTGATTTCTGCAGTTGCTTCATTTTAGCAGATTGTAAGGAAAATTGAGATAGAAAAGTGAAGAGATTCTAATGAAAATGAGGAAGGGTGAGAGCTATAAATTCAGATAAAAACCTTTTGCTGTTGACTTAATGAAATTTGTTTGATTGAGTCAATCGCGCAAAACGACTGGGTGTATCACGACGAGGTATTGAGCAAATGGTTGATGGGTATAATAGCCTCATGAATCGAAAACATGTTTGGTTGATGCTTGGGCTTGGCTTGATCTTGTTAATTGGTGGTGTCTTCCCGGTCCAGCGCGTTACCGCCTTTAACGGGGCGGATCCGCCTTATTACAACCTACCCTTATGCTTGCCCGGGTTTTACGCCCACGCACCCGCTAACTGCTTGCCATTGGGAGCATCTGAATCGGTAAGCCAAATCCGCGCGATGGGTATTCCCTACCCGCGAAAAGAACTACCGGCAGCTTCGCCAGACGTTGAGCTTACAAAGTTGCCTGTGCGGGTGGCTCGCGTAGAGCTCAACAGTGCAGAAGCTTTACCGGTTTATGCAAGCTTAGATGATGCGCGCGCCGGTGGCACACCCTCTCGCACCATTCCAGCTGGAGAATCGCGCTATGTGGCAATCATTGACCAGGTCGAGGCTGACGGTAAAACCTTTGTACGCCTGGAAAGCGGTGGATGGGTTCAGGCGAAACCAATTTACTCTTGGATCCGCTTTCAAGGGTTGGTTTTTTCGCAGACCCCGGAAAATGATTTTGGCTGGGCGGTGGACGAGGCAGAAATCTATTCAGCACCCGGCTACAATTCCCCGAAGACAGGCAAATCCGTTGCTAAGTATGAGGTTATTCAGATTTATCAGGTGGCTCAGGCGGACGGCTATGATTGGTACCTGATAGGACCGAATGCTTGGGTCTCCTCGCATAAAAGCCGGCGGGTCGTTGTGGACACTACCAAGCCAGAAGGCGTAACAGGCAATCGTTGGATAAAAATTGACTTGGCTAATTTTACGCTTTCAGCTTATGAAGATGGTGAATTAGTCTTTGCCACTCTGGTTTCAACCGGATTGCCACCGATGTATACACGTCCAGGCTTGTTCCAAATTTACGAGCGTTACGAAGCTAGCCCTATGTTCGGCGCCACACGAGCGGACCGCTCCGATTATTATTACTTAGAAGCCGTGCCTTGGACGATGTATTATGACGACACCAGAGCTATCCATGGTGTTTATTGGCCAATCATATTAGGTTATAACCAATCGCACGGTTGCGTCAATTTAGCTCCTGGAGATGCTAATTGGCTGTATGCTTGGGCTAAGCTTGGAGATTGGGTGTATGTGGTGGACCCTTCTGGCAACACGCCAACGGATCCAGCTTACTATTTGGGAGTGACGGCTGGTCCATAGAAATTTTGCGAAAAAAACACGGCTGCGAGGAGCAGCCGTGCCATTTAAAAACAGTGTATAGAAAGAAAGCTACAGCCTGTAAATCTGACTGAATTTTTGCTCTAAATAGCGCAAATATGGCTCGGGGGTAATGCGGGAACCTGTGATCTTTTGCACCAAATCTTGCGGGTCATAGCGAGAAGCATAGCGATGCACATTTTCACGCAACCAAACCAATACGGTAGTGAAATTTCCGGCTGCAATTTCATCAGGTATGTTGGGATGGTCAGCTATCATCTTTTCCCACCATTGGGCAGAGATGAGATTACCTAATGCGTAGGTGGGGAAGTAGCCAATCATGCCTCCAGACCAATGGACATCCTGCAGCACACCGTTACTGTCATCCGGCGGGGTCACCCCAAGGTATGCCTGCATGCGGTCATTCCAGATGTCTGGCAAATCCTTAGCTTGCAGCTTGCCTTCCATCAAGCCGGTTTCGATTTCAAAACGCAGCATGATGTGCAAGTTATATGTAGCCTCGTCGGCTTCGATGCGGATGAGCGAGGGTTCCACACGGTTGATTCCACGGTAAAACTGTTCCATACTGATGTTGGCTAAATGCTCTGGGAAGAGCATTTGCACGATGGGGAAGGCGAACTGCCAGAAAGCTTCCGAGCGTCCGATGAGGTTTTCCCAGAAACGCGATTGGGACTCATGCACAGCTAACGAAGTGGCGCGCCCTAAGCTAGTGCTGCGGTATTGAGGATCTAAGCCCTGGTCATAGAGCGCATGACCAGCTTCATGCATGGTGCTGAAGAGAGAGGACATACCGTCTGTCTCCAGGTAGCGCGTAGTGATGCGCACATCGCCATAGCCAAAGCTGGTGGTGAATGGGTGCGGAGCCAGATCCATGCGCCCGCGGTTCCAGTCATATCCCATGCGCGTAGTTATAAAGCGCCCAAATTTCTCTTGAGCATCAAAGTCATATTTTTGCTTAATGAAGCTATTATCGACTTGCTCGGCTTGGGCAATCCGCTGGAGGAGTTCCACCTGCTTGGGGCGTAAAGCATCAAAAATAGCTTTCACCTCGGCAGTCTTCATGCCGGGTTCATATTCCATCAAGAGCGGGTCATACGGATGGTCATACGGCTTGAAAAGCTCGGCTTGTTCCCGGCGCATATCGACGATGCGGGTGAGGTAAGGAGCAAAGCTGGCATAGTCATTATTCTGGCGAGCTTGCACCCAGACTTCGTGCGCTTGGGATGTGAGCATAACGAACGCGATCAATTTCTCGCGAGGGATGCGAGAAATATGTTCAAAATCGCGCTTGGCTACCTTGATTTCCCGCGCAAGGTCATCATCTGCATTGATGTCTGGAATCTCACTGGCGAGATCTTCGATCAGTGTGCCTAATTGGGGGGAGGTCGCGCGGTCATACATTATGCCGGCAACAAGAGCGGCTTGCGCGCTGCGGTCTTCCATTCCGCCGCGGGGCATATTGACCTGTTGGTCCCAATCGAGCAGAGCTTGGATCCCACCGAGATTAGCTAATTCTGCTGTCAGGTGGCGAAGTTGGTTGAGTTTTTCTTCTGTGCTCATGATTATCCCAATGAGTTATTAGCAAATTTTCCAACGAAGCGGTTTACCATTGAGTGCATTCAGCACTTCAGTGGAAATATCGACTGCAGCACGGCATTGGGCTTCTTTAGTCTGGGCGCCAATATGAGGGGTGGCAATGACCTTGGGGTGCTTCACTAAGTCCCAATTAATTGGGGGTTCCTTCTCGTACACATCCAGTGCTGCACCGCGGACCTTGCCGTTTTCTAGTGCGCGCAACAGAGCCTCTTCGTCCACAAGCCCGCCACGTGCAGCATCTACCAGAAAGACGCCATCTTTCATCTTGGCAAAAGCTTCATCACTGATAAAGTGATGATTTTGCTCTTTGTAGGGCGCATGGATGCTGATAATATCCGAACGGCTTAGGAGTTCATCGAAGCTTACACATTCGGCACCTTGGGCAATGATATTAGCTTGATCTCGGAAAGGGTCGAATGCTAAGACATCCATTCCCAGAGCTTGGGCGTATTTTCCAACGGTTGAGCCGATATTACCAAAGCCGATAATCCCGAGGGTTTTCCCAAAAAGTTCCGTGCCGTTGAATTCCTTCTTGAGCCACTGACCAGCCTTCATACTCGCATCCGCGCGGGGGATTTCGCGTACGAGTGCGAACATGAAACCTAATGTTAATTCAGCAACTGCTTGGGTGGTGGCAACCGCAGCGTTAACTACAGAAATCTGGTGGGCTTGGGCTTCCTTGAGGTCAATATTGTCCACACCGACGCCCATTCGCCCGATAACTTTCAGGTTTTTCGCGGCAGCAATGACTTCAGCAGTCATTTTGGTACGTCCGCGGATGATGACTGCATCATATTCCGGGATGATCTGCAGCAACTCAGCTGCTTCGATACCTTTCTTATCATCCACGATGCATTCTTTTGTGAGGATTTCTTTGCCAGCGCTTTCTATGCCGTCGGTGATCAATATTTTCCAAGTCATGTTTCTCTCCTATTCTAAAATATTTTTTTATATCTTTATTTTATCTGATTTAGCACTCTTGTGTCACCTTTACGCCTGGTGATGCCTTTTGCATCCAGATACTCTAAGACCGCTACAGCAAACTTACGGCTGGTTTGAAAGTGATCGCGAAACTCAGAGAGCATCAATGTATCATGTTCCTGCAAATGAGCTTTCACCCAAGAGGTCATATCCTCCAGAGCAGCGGGCGTGAAGAGGATTTGATCCGAGACCTGGATGAGATCTTGATGGGCGATCATCCCTTGGAGTAAATCCTCGCCGACAATTGCCTTAGATTCTGAAACGTCTGGAGGGGTGTAGGGCGAAGCTTTGAATTTTTCGAGAAGTATGGCTGCTTGCGCTTGCTGTGCAGGCGTAAAGCTGATGGTATAGCCAGCCTTGGCAACCAGCGGACCGTGCTCCTCAATCCGGTTATTGTTCAAGAGCCGGATCAACACTGCGTCAAAGGCAGCTTGGGGGAGATTGAGCTGACTGCGCAAGGCTTCTCGTGCCACCCCAAGGTGGAGCGGATGGGCTTGGTGATAAGCCTCCAAAGTTTGCAATATCGTTTGTTCCAACTTATCCCAGTTGGACTTCGTGATGATTAAGCTTTTTTGCGGATTAGGATCTGGCTTTAGCACAATTATCTGGTTATCCTGCACAAGCTCTTGCAGAAGGGCGAGAGTCTGATTTTCTTCAAAACCGATTTTTTGTTGGAGGTCAGCCACCGTGCTAACCCCCAAGCTGGAGAGCGCTTGGATCATAACCTCTGAAGGTTTTCCTTTGTGCATACTTTGAAGTTGCTGAAGCACTGAGGGGTCAAAGCGGCGGTGTAATTTCCCCGGGTGTGCGTCCAATACAATTCCACCGCCTAATGTCTCTGAAGGCGAAGGCAAGCGCAGGATGTAACGATCTCCGCGCACTGCCACAATAGGAGACGCTAATCTCATCTGTAAAAAGCCTTCTTCGCCTGGCTCAAGGCGGTTGGCACCGAGCAAACGGGCTTGTGCTACGGTCTCGGAAGCACCGATGAAGAGCTTCACCTCAGTGTTGTGCTCAAAATCGGTAGATAATCCTGGAAGATAGCGAAAGGAAACATCGAGCAGCTGGGTGGGTTCATAGCTCCCTGGCCAGGCAATGACGTCACCACGGGAAATCTGGCTTTTATCGATACCGCTAAGATTCAACGCTGTGCGTGTACCAGGATGTGACTGCATCTGTTTTTGATTGTGATTTTGGACGCCGCGAATGCGGGCGTGCAAGCCAGTTGGCAGGCAAACAACTTCCTCTCCCACTGAGAAAGTTCCATCAAGCAAAGTGCCGGTGACGATGGTGCCGAAGCCAATCAGGCTGAACACGCGGTCAACAGGCAAGCGCGGCCGGCTGTAATCTGCTTTGACAGGTGTATCTGCAAGGACTTGCTCCAGCGCTTGCACGAGTTCTTGCAAACCGGCGCCAGTCTTCGCGGAAACTTTGACCGAGGGGGCATCGCTCAAACTGGTTCCATGCACCAGCTCGCGTACTTCCAGTTCCACCAGCTCCAGCCATTCCGGGTCATTGATCAAATCGATTTTAGTAATAACAATGATCCCCTTTTGAACTTGAAGCAAATCAAGGATGGCTAAATGTTCTCGCGTTTGGGCGGAAACCCCTTCATCAGCTGCGATAACCAGCAGCACAGCATCAATTCCGCCTATACCAGCCAGCATGTTGCCGATGAAATCGCGGTGCCCAGGGGTATCCACAATGCCGATTTGCTCTCCGTTTGGCAGTTGGAGAGAGGCAAAGCCGAGTTCTATTGTCATTTCCCGCTCGATTTCCTCTTTGAGGCGATCGGGATGTACCCCGGTGAGGGCTGCAATCAGTGTGGATTTGCCGTGATCAACGTGGCCGGCAGTCCCAACGATGTGCACGGTTTTACTGAGCTTTCTTCTCCGCTAATGGAGCTAAGGACTGAATGGATTCCTGATAAGCCGTTAGAACCAACTGAACATGTTGGAAGGTCTCATTAGCGAGGCGGTTCAGCTCTTCCTGTAGATTAGCTGTGTTATCAGTTAGAGCTTCAATTTCTTCTTGTGCCTGAGTAATCTGCTGATTGATGCTGCGGGTTTGCTCTTCTTGCGCTAAGAGGTAATTGCTCCAGCGCTTGACGTCATCGGATTTAAAAGTATTCCATTCCTGGCGAAAGCGTTCATCACTCAAGCGTTGCATTTCGCTGATTTCATTGATACGTCGTTCGAAACGCTGTGTGACTTCATCAACGCCAACAATGGCTTTCTCTACAGCTGCTTTGGCTTTTTCCAAGTCTTCTAACTGGCTGGAAAGGTTAATATTAATTTTTTCGATATCTTCGAAGCGTTTTTCCCAGGTTTTGAAGGTTTTATCTTTTTCGAGCAAAGAATTATTGACCTTATCCATAAAGACAGCCTGGGCTTCCTTGCGGTCTCTTTCGTAGGTCATCAACTCTGTGATGCGTGTATCAAATGTTTTGAAACTATCACTGAAGCTGTCAAAGCGGCCGCGTGTTTCTTCTAAGCGTTTACGCAATGAAACCACTTCGCCTTGAAGGTCGGTGATCACTTTGCCCTGCTGGCGGAAGTTTTCTTCCAAGAGATGAAGCGAGCGGCGGTAATCGTCATCGAAGCGGGTGGCTTCAGCAAGCTTACCTTTAAGCTCTTCAATTTGGCGGGCAAGACGGGCATCTTCCACTTTGTAAGTCTTCAGTTCATTACGAATCGGTTCAAATTGCTCAGTGAATGGATAAAGTTCACTCACGGAGCGGCGGATAGCTTCAATTTCCAATTTCAGGCGCTTGACTGACTCATTAAGGTTTAAGTCAGCCCGTTCGTTAACATCGCGAATTTGCTTGGTTAGATCGTTATTTAAGCGTTCGATGCGGTTTTCGTACTTATCAAAGCTGGCAATTTGCGATGTAAGCTTGGCAATTTCTGTTTCCATCTCTTTGAGTTGTTTGCGCAAGGCAATATTCTCGCCTTCTAAGACTGTCAGGCGATTTTGCAGCGAAGCTAGGTTATTCTTATCGTTACGCCGTTCGTTATCGAGCCATTCGACGCGCTTCTCGAGTTGTTCTAATATGCTAATTTCATCCATTTTTCACCTAACTATGATCATGAGGGTGTTTCAATATACCGATTATACCTATAAATTTAACTGAGTACATGCACTGTACTTTGCTGTAAGAGCAAAGTGATGATGGTCTAAAGTAGCAAAATAGAAATGTCCTAATTAAGATTAGAAGCAATGAAATCGTTGTTCTATTACCTTGATTGTTTTCAAAGGAACGAAAAAATCATGACGAACAGCATAATCGTAACCTTTCCCCTCTTACTCCCCTTCCCAGCGGACAAATAATTATAATATTATCCTAATTAACTATCGCTGGGACGGGGAGTTGATGTTTGAAAGAGGGCGCAGCCCTCTTTCAAACTATTTTCCCTTCCCCAGCGGCTGGGCTGAGGCAGAAAAAACCGCTTGCCGCTGGGGAAGGGTCAGGGTTAGGGTCACCTTGAAGCATTATAGACAAGAAGAAATAAGGTGGTTATCTATGAGAAAAAACCCAAACTGAAGACTTTATTTACCCATTAGGACATTTCTAAATTGCCCGCGTTAGGACATTATTATTTAACCTTGATATGCCCTGTAATTTACGGCAGGGATAAACGCGTGAATGGGGCAAGAATCTCCAGCATGCGCGGTAATATTACTTGGGGTGCAATTGCCATGACCAACATCAAAATGAGCACCAAGATTATGGGAACCACGAGTTTTGCCTGTTCTTTCTGAGGGGTTGGGGACATATTATTGCCCTCGTTGCGGATAAACAGCCCAAATAAATGTAAGATGGCGTACAGCATTCCCAACCCGCCTATGATCATGAAGGGGATTGTCTCAGGTGCGTTTTGGGATGCAATCAACCAGAGCATTTGCTTCTGCGGGAAGAGCGGCAGCAAGGGAAAGCCTAATAATGAGAGCATACTGACCAAGATGCTCATGCTATGCAGCGGGTATATATGGAAAATCCCAGATAGCGAACTTTGGTCAAGGCTGACTTCCAGCTGGAGTAGCCTAATTCCGGAAAGTGACCAGCTCCAAAGGAAATAACTAAGTACTCTTGGAAGAAGCAGCATTGCTAAGTATGGAAGACCACCTTGAGATGCAAGGCTGATGGCGAGTAACGAGTAACCTGTCTCCATCATAATGAGGTAACCAAATTGACGCGCAAGGTTCTTTTGCAAGGAGGCAGCCAAACCACTGAAAGTAATCATGATGACGCCTACCCAGCGTAAGCTGGTATATACCTGCGGTAAATTACGCAGCCAAGCATATTGATCTAAAAAAGTGAGCAAAAATACAGAAAGCGCGGTTTGCATGATTGCGAGAAGGAAGCTCACTGCCCACGGAGCGCTGCTTTGGCTGATCATGGGCATCCATGAGTGGAATGGGAAAGCGCCAATCCAAAGAGCAAACCCAAACAGGAGCATGATGCTAGCACGTACAAGCAAAGGGCTGGCAGTTGGCACTGCGCTGATACCAGAAAGCATCCAGCCCGTGAGTAAAATGAGCGCTAATGCTAAAGTTTCAAAGACGATATACCGCAGCAATCCTTGATCAGTCTTTTTTCCGCGCGGAGAAAGCAGCGGCACGCTAAGCAGCGCAATCAGCTCGATCAACAAAGCAGCATAAAGAAAAGGGATTACTGAAAGCGCAGTTACCCATAAAGCTGTTATTACCAATGAAAGCACGTTGAACCAGGTGCTTACCTTAAACACGCTGTTACCTAAGTTCCAGAGAAGCGTAATTGCATATAACAAGGCTACCATCGTTAAGTTTTCGCCAGTAATCTGCACGGTGCGGTTGAGGAGCACCAAACTACTTGGGATTTCAATGCGCTGGTCGGGGAGCACAAAAGCTAAATCTTTAGGGAATACGAGTGCCAGAATTACTAAACCAAGGGTGAAAACACAAGTGAGGATGCTCGAAAGCTTGGGTTTGTTGTGTAAAAGTGTTAAGACCCCCGTAAAGCCTAAGGGAATGACGATCCAAATCAGCGGCGTGCTCATGGCTGTTCGATCTCCGCGTCCTTGACCAAGAAATAAGCACCCACCAACGCTAATCCGAGGTTGATGCCGGCGAAAAGGGCTTCCAACAGTAGAGAAAGCTCCAAGGCAGCGTAAAGCAGTTCAAAACCGGAAAGGAAAGTGAGCAAACCCAGAATTATATAGAATGGCTCTGAGATCATACTCACTTGCAGCAAACCTAAGAGCATCGTGCCTACTGCAGCCAGCAGCAAGGGTTGATTGCTCTCCATCAAAAACAAACTTTGAATTTGCGGTAGGAAGATAATAGTGAAGACAATCATGAAAAGACCGGCTAAAAAGCGGAAAATCTGTCCGCTGCTGAGGCGTTGCGGAGCTTTCAGGGTATAGAATTCTCCCACCGAGGCTAAGGTGACATATAACACCAATGTATCCATCCAACCAACGATAAGCTTAATCGCGGCGAGTGTCGGCGGTCGCACTAAGGTGAGCAAGAGGAACATACCCAAGTATTGCGCCGCTAAAGCAATCAAATTCACCAGCCATTGCCGCCGGGTTAGGTTAACCTCTGCTGCGAAAAGCATCAGACCAGCTGGAATAAAGAGCCAGGATAAGTTCATGGCGTTGGCACCCCTGCAAGGAAGAGCGTAATCAGAATGACAAGGAAGACCAGGGACCAAAGTATCCCACCTTCACCTTCGATAATCCGGCTAACCGTGAGACCTACAGCCGCTGCTTGCCTGAAAAACCAGCCAAGTGATTGATAGAGCCATTGTAAACTCAGGATGTTTTGAAACCCTTGGATGAGTACTCTCCCTAAGCGGTAAAAACGGAAGTTTTGCTTTTGAATGAGGGCTGAAATCTGGGCGCCTTGCCAAAAATAAAAGCTGGCGATTAATCCCGCCATTAACAGGCTGGCAAGACCTGCCACCCATAAGCCTGAAGTGAGGCTTCCAGGCCAACCGCCGAGCGTAAGGATTACGATCGACTGCACTATCAAAATCAAGCCAAGGGGATATGTGATACGGGCATGCCGTTCGAGCCCTGTAACAGTGCCGGTGATCTCAAAGGTATAGCGCAAATACCCTAATACCAACATTGTGTGGGCTAGGAGCATGAGTGCGGAGCCAAAAGTGAAGCGGGTGCCTAATAACCCTTCCCAACCCGAAGCCGCTAAAGTATAAGGTAAGCCGATGAAGCCCAAGATACCCAAGATAGGCAAGAAGCGGATGCGGCGGATTGGTGGATCGAAGAGGAAAAGCGTGCTGCCGCTCAGTAAAAGGGCAGTTCCCCAAGCGCGGCTGGCTGGTGCAGCGCCATTGAGCGCACACATGATACTAAAAGATGCTAAGGCGATAATCCAAAAAGGTCGCGCATTGTGTTGATTTTTTCCGGTGAGCCACATACCAGCGGCGTAAAGTGCAGCAACGGTGGTGAGCACTTTGAATAGCGCTAACCAGACTGGCTGATTGGTAAGTAGGTTAGCTGGCAATCGGGTGATGACTGCTAAGCTGGAAGCAACCGGCGAAAGCCTCAGCAGCAGCGCGGGTCCATTTTTCTCCTCAGACGATTGCAAGAAGGGCAGGTTTAACGGAAGCACACCCAACCTGAGACCGGCAGCTAACAAGAAGAAAATGCCCGCCTGGGAGGGTATCGCGGACAGCGTAAACCCAGGTTGGACCAGCCAGCCAGAAACTGTGCCGGCTGCAAGTGTCAATGTGCTTAACATGCGCACACCGAACACGGTTGGCAAGCGGGCAGCCGAGTGATTTGACTGCTTGTTAGGCAAGGTAGAAATAAACTCAAGAGCATCTACCAGCACCCAAGCAAAAATAAGCATATTTGGGTCACCAGCGAAAAGTGCCAACAGATTAACCGCCGTGAGCGCTAAGGAATTAGCCCAAGCCTTAGGGGAGGAAGGCAAAAAGCTGCGGGTAGAATCGGTGAAAATCACCGCCATACATAGAGTTACGAGTGAAAGAGCATACGGCCAATTATCATAGTTAATTTCTAAAAATAGCCGCGTATGAAAGAGAGATTCTGGCTGCCAGGCGAACAAACTAAGGTCTGTGGGGAGGTAAAGCCGTAATAAGAGCACGCCTAACCAGGAAATAGCTGCTCCTACCAGCGCAATCATCCAGGAACGGGAAACTTTAGGCTTGAGCGCATCCGAAATGGCAATAGCAGCTGAGCTTACCAATAAGAGCGCAAGGATAACTAAGATAGGCATGGCGCCGATCCTCTCAACTCAGAGAATCTCTCCTGGGTGAGCCATCAAATAACGACCGCTGCCAGCTTTACCGAACCACTGCTGATCCGCTACAATTCTCTTTCCACGTAGGAATACCTGACGAGGAAAGCCCTTTAGCTGCCAGCCTTCATAGAGGTTGTAATCTGTGCGATGCTGGGCAACATGCACACCATAGGTTAGCTCATAGTTGGGATCCCAAAGTGCCAGATCGGCATCGGAGCCTGCAGCTAAGCAGCCTTTTTGTGGGTAAAGGCCAAAAATACGGGCAGGGTTCGTTGAGGTAAGTGCGACAAACTGATTTGGTGTGATTCTGCCAGCACCGACTGCATGCGTCCAAAAGACTGGCAGGCGGTCACCGACGCCAGGCAAGCCATTGGGAATTCGGGTGAAGTTATCTTTGCCCAGCTCCTTACCTGGGATGGTGACGGGCTTGCCCTCGTAGAAGATTGGTTTGGTGCCATCGTAAAAGAAGGGGCAATGATCAGTGGCTAAAACCTGAATAGTGCCGGTTTCGATCCCGCGCCAAAGTCCTTCTTGATCGGCAGGACTGCGCAACGGCGGAGAGCAAACCCACTTAGCGCTATCTTGGCGTTCCAAGTCTTTCTCGCTGAAAAATAGATATTGTGGGCAGGTTTCGCCCATTGCCCGAACGCCATGATTGCGCCCATAAGCCAACTGGTCAACCTCGCCAGCTACGTTCATGTGCACTAAGTACACAGGTGCTTCAGCCTGGGCAGCCAAGGCAACGGCGCGCAGGCTGGCTTCCACTTCGCCCCAGCCGGGACGCGTGCGCGCATGCCAAACCGGGCTCGTGTGCCCTTGGGCTAAGGCTTCTGCCGTCAGGACGTCAATGACGTCACCATTTTCGGCATGGACCATGGTGAGCAAGCCATGCCGACCGGCAATGCGCATTACCTTAAAAATATCGCCATCGCCCAATCGCAGGCGGTTGTTATAGGCAGTAAAAACTTTGATAGAGTGAATACCTAAAGAGGGTAGGTCAGGCAGCTCTTCCGCCACGCTTTCATCGAAGCGAGTGATGTTCATGTGCAAGCTGTAATCGATAGCAGCTTTGCCCTCGGCTTCGGCACGTTTACAGGCAATATTATCGGCTAAGCTGCCAGCATCTTGAGAGACAAAGTCGATGATTGTGGTAGTACCTCCAAATGCAGCGGCTTTGCTGCCGGTGTAATAATCATCGGAGGAAACCGTCTCGCCCATGGGCAAGTTTATATGCACGTGCGCATCGATTCCGCCTGGTAAGACAAGCTGCCCAGAAGCGTCCACAACCTCAGCATCAGCAGCTTCGATGGACGGGGCAATTTGAATAATATGCTCCCCCTCAATGAGGAGATCGGCTTGAAAACTGCTTTCGGCTGTAACTAAGGTTCCGTTTTTGATTAATGTTTTCATTTTGCCGCCTTCCATACGTTGAATAGGCACCGGATTGTTTGGTGTGGGTTAGCCCAGAAAGCTGCTACCCCCACTTCCCACTCAGAAGCGCTAATATGGATGGATCAAGAGGTAGCGTTGGCAGATCAGTCGCTTGATACTCGTTGGCTTTTAGTGCGCGTTCTCGCAAGGATTGCCACAAAACACTGCGCTCCTCATCGTGGACAGGCAAATCGGCTAAGCTTTCTGCTTGCCAAATTCTGCCCATGGTCGTGTAGAAGAAGGTAATGCGCTTCCAGCTGCCAGCGGGGATAGGTTGAGCTAATTCCTCCAGAGGACCTAGCTGAAGCTTGAAATATTCCTCTTCGGCGCGTGGGTGATTAGGCTGATCGTGCAACAGTTCTGCGCGTGTGGTGAGCTCATGCCCCAAGATCGGCGCCACCCAGCGAATCTGCCAGCGTTCTTCCGGTGGGAATGCTCCGGTCTGGTAAAAGGCTAAGTAATCCACGGAGATCACTTTGGGTGCGCTTTTGAGCGGGATGCGATACCAACCCAAGACGCGTGCAATCTCCAGGTCGCGCTGGTTAGGCATCACCGCTACCAGCACGAGATCAGAAGCATGGCTTACAGCTTGGGTTGCCATCCGCTGCCTCGCCTTAGGCTACCGCAGCTTTGCGGTTGAATTCCTCAATGAGCGCATCAATCTGCGGTACCTGCGCTTGCAATTCAGTCCAGTAATCTGGGTCATACCATTGCGCCTGGATTTCTGCGTAGGTTTTGCCCTGCTGCTCTACCCAGGTGTAATACTTGAGGTTATGAATGCGCTTGCGGTCGTAGTAGCTTAGCTCTTGCATGAAGTCGATGGGCTGACCTTTGAGGTAGCGGGCATCATCGGCTGCAGCCTGTGTGGCGGAATAAGAGCCACTTTCGGCGCGCATTTCTGCTAGCCGGCTTTGGTACAGCTCCATGGAATCAGTCAATACAGTCACGACCACATCGTTGGTGGTGAGCTCGTTATATTTGGCAAATTTGATTGCAGAGAGCAAATTGGAGATGCCCGAGAATCCCAGTAAACCTAATTGCGTGACTAAGTTTTCTTCCACGCCAGAATTGATGAGGTACTCGCGACCAGCGGGCTCATTGAAAAGACGTGCTAAGTTCACCACAGCCTGATCATCGATGGCAACCACAAAATCGGTATTGCGCACGTTATGAATCCAAGGCACGTGCTTATCGCCAATGCCCTCGATGCGATGTGAGCCGAAGCCGTTAATAAGCAAGGTTGGGCATTGCTGTGCTTCGCTTGCGACCACTTTGCTGGCTGGGAATTGCTGCTTGAGGTAATCGCCGGCAGCAATCGTGCCAGCTGAGCCGGTGGCGGAGACGAACCCGCGATAAGTATCCTTGGGTCCAAGCTTTTGGTGCAGCACTTCGGCAATGGCGCTGCCAGTGATGGTATAGTGCCACAGGTAATTGCCAAATTCATCAAACTGATTAAAGATCATCAAATCCTGACCGCTGCGGCGTAGTTCCCAGCACTTATCGAAAATCTCTTTGACGTTGGATTCGCTACCTGGCGTTGGGATCACATCGCTCGCGATTTTGCTGAGCCATTCAAAACGTTCACGGCTCATCCCCTCAGGCAGGATGGCAATGGACTCGCAGCCCAGGAGAGCCGAATCATATGCGCCGCCGCGGCAATAATTGCCTGTGGAGGGCCAAACGGCTTTCTGCTGGGTGGGATCAAACTGACCGGTGACCAAGCGGGGTACCAGGCAGCCGAAAGCTGCCCCAACCTTATGTGCACCGGTGGGGAACCACTTGCCTACCAAGGCAATGATACGCGCATTCACGCCCGTGAGACTGGAGGGGAATTCTAAGGCATTTACGCCGTCAAACAACCCGCCACTAGGTTTAGGCTCGTTTTTCCAGGTAATACGGAAAAGATTGAGCGGATGCAAATCCCACAAGCCGATATCTTTCAGCTGGGCTTTGATTTCCTCCGGGATGAGGTTAGGGTCACGTTGTTGGGCGAAAGTGGGGATGATAATGTGCTTTTCGCGCACCCTCTGCAAGGTTCTTTCCAAGCGGTCGGGCATGATGGATAAATCAATTTTGGTCATAAGTTCCTCTGTTTATTAAAGATTACGCCTTATGGTCAGGCGGAAGGTCTAAGCGGATGGGATTGAAGGGTTCTTCTGGTCCTTCGGCTACGATGTAGAGCGGGCGACCCTTAGCTTCATCATAAATGCGGCCAATGTATTCACCCAGAACCCCCATAAAGGTTAGGATTAGTCCAGCTAGGAATACCATAATGATTCCTAAGGTAGCAAGCCCATGAAAGTCCACATGGGCAGCGGTACTCAGGATGATGACCACAATCAGGCTGATGAAGTCCAGCGCAATCAAGCCGATGCCGACGCGGGTGGCAAGCTCCAATGGCCACATGGAAAAGCCAGTAACGGCATTCATAGCTAACTTAAGCATCTTTTTGAGTGGGTATTTGCTCTCACCAGCATGACGTGCCTCACGTTTGTACTCCACCCCAATTTGCTTAAAGCCGGTCCAAGCGCTCATGCCACGCAAAAAGCGGTTGCGTTCCCGCATGGTCTTCATTATATCGACCACTTTGCGGTCCATCAAGCGGAAGTCGCCGGTATCCAGCGGTATACGAATGTCGGTAATGCGATCAATGATGCGGTAAAAGGCGGAGGCAGTGGCGGTCTTGAAGCGGGTTTCGCCTTCGCGTTCGGTGCGTACGGCATAAACCACCTGGTAACCCTCGCGCCATTTTTCAATCAACTTACCAATGACTTCAGGCGGATCCTGTAGGTCTGCATCGATGATGATGACGGCATCTCCGCGGCTGTAATCCAAGCCGGCGGTCACGGCGATTTGATGCCCAAAGTTGCGCGCAAAGATCACCGGACGCACGCGGGCGTCGGAAGCAGCTAATTTGCGAATCACCTCCGTAGAGCCATCTTGGCTGCCATCATCAACCAGAATCAATTCCCAAGGTTCACCAGTCTTTTCCATCTCATCCCGCACACGAGCATACAACAAGGGGAGGTTTTCCAGTTCGTTGTAAATGGGAGCAATAATCGAAAATACAGGTTTATCCATAGATCACCTTCGTCAAGGCTTGAATAGTGGGTTCGATCACAGGCGCTGCCGGCACGGAGCGCATGGCAGCGTTGATATCTTTGAGACCGCTGCCAGTGCAGAGCACCAGGATGGGAGCAGAAGGATCTTGCTGGCCGACCTTCAAAGCTTTGGCTAAGCCGGCGTAGGCTGCTGCAGCGGCTGGTTCCACAAAAATGCCAACCTTGCCTAATGTGGCAATACTTTTCAATATCTCCTCATCGGAAATTTTAATGAACATGCCGTGAGTTTCACGCACCGCTCGCAGTGCACGCCCACCATCACGCGGTAAATCCACGCTAATGCTATCGGCGACGGTTACTGCGTTGACAGGTTCGACCGTATCTTTGCCAGCAAGGTATGCATTGGCAATTGCCGCTGAACCTTCGGCTTGAACACCAATTAATCTCGGCAAACGCTCGATCCAGCCCAAGCTGAGCAAGTCCAGGAAGCCCTTATAAACGCCGGAAATGATATTGCCATCCCCAACTGGGATGTAAATGGTGAGCGGGGGCGCAGCGGGGTCAAGCTGGCGCAGCACCTGCTCCCAAATCTCGAAGGCAGCGGTCTTTTTGCCCTCCGCAGTGAAGGGGTTATAGCCGGTGTTGCGGTTATACCAGCTAAAAATTTGCGAAGCAGCGATGCTCAGATCAAAAGCTTGGTCGTAGTTCCCATCCACCAGGATGACTTGTGCGCCAAAGACCAGCAGCTGTGCTACTTTGGCGGGCGGGGCTGTGCGTGGCGCGAGAATAATAGCGCGCATCCCGACGCTGGCAGCCATGCAAGCCATAGCAGCGCCGGCGTTGCCGGTGGAGGCAGCAATGATGACTTCTTGCTGAGTTTGCAAGGCATGCGCCACCACCACGGCGCTAGCACGGTCCTTGAACGAAGCGCTGGGGTTACGGCTTTCGTCTTTTATCCAAAGTTGCTTTAAGCCAAGCTGCTCACGCAATGTTTCGGGTTGATAAACGGGCGTCATGCCAACTTGATGTAGTGGGGTGCGCGCATAACCTGGGTCCGGTACGGGCAGCAGGGGGGCGAAGCGCCAAATGGACTGCTCCGAGCTGAGTAAGATGGATTCCATGCTTGGCTTGTTATCCGCAGATTCAAAATCGCAATGCACATCCAGATTACCGCCGTCGCGCGGGCAGTTGTATTGCACCTCCTGGCTAGAGTAAGTGCTGCCACATATAGAGCAGGTAAAATAAGCAATGCCCATACCAATCTCCCTCAAATGTTCAACGTTAAAAAAGTTGAAGCGGGTTAATCTTACTCCAGTGCCTCATTAAGGTAGGATCCAGGTTCCGGTTTTGCCGTTCAGCGCGTCTTTGATGTGCGCCGGATCGGTGATCAAGGCTTTCTTGCCGCCATTATCAAGATACTTCAGGATGGCTTGAATTTTAGGCAGCATGGAGCCTTTGGCAAAATGCCCTTCTTGGATGTATTGACGTGCTTCTGCGGCAGTCATTTGATCAAGCCATTGCTGATTGGGCTTATTGAAGTTGATAGCCACCTTTTCCACAGCGGTGCTGATCAAGAAGAGATCCGCTTTAAGCATGCTGGCTAAGATGGCTGCACCAAAATCTTTATCGATGACGGCTTCGACGCCAACCAATTTGCCTTCTGGCGTTTCAATCACAGGGATACCGCCGCCACCTACACCGATAACCACGAACCCTCTCTCGATAAGGGCATTGATTGCATCTGCTTCGACGATTCGCAAGGGAATTGGCGAAGGTACCACACGCCGCCAGCCACGGCCGGCATCTTCGACGACGGTCCAACCGTCCTTTTCCATGCGCATTTTGGCTTGTTCTTCATCCATGAAAGAACCTATTGGTTTGGACGGGTTTTGGAAAGCTGGGTCATTACGATCTACAATCGTTTGGGTCACCACAGTGACGGCAGATTTTTGCATCTTGCGATGGCGAAATTCGTTATAAAGCGCCTGTTGGAACATGTAGCCAATCGATCCTTGGGTATCCGCGCCGCAATAATCCAAAGGGACCTCGTGCAGCTCGTGGGCTGCTAACTCGGAACGGCGCAAAATGAAGCCTACTTGAGGTCCGTTGCCATGCGTAACGACCACATTCCAGCCCTCAGCGATCATATCGGCGATGTGAGCCATCGTATCGACCGCTGCATCGAATTGATCTTGCACAGATTTATGTTGATTATCCTTGATGAGGGCGTTCCCGCCAACCGCAACAATTGCCAAACCTTTATTTTCCATATTTATCCTTTAAAAGAATTGAGATTTTCTCAGCCTTGGATGATTCTCCTTGAGGCTGCTTGATGCTTTTCGATATGTGTGGGTAGGTCCAGGGTGCGCAGCTGCCCTTCTTCCACGATGACCTTGCCACCAACCACTGTCCAGTCGGCTTTGAGCGGGGCGCAGAAGACTACCGCTGCCAGCGGATCCTGCCAGGCGCCGGTGTATTCCAGCGCGTTGAGGTTGATAGCAAAGAAATCTGCACACTTGCCTACTTCCAGCGAGCCAATATCTTGCCTGCCGAGCACCGCCGCTCCGCCGCGCGTGGATAGTGAGAGAGCTTGACGTGCGGTCATCAAGGGTGGGGCGTCCGATGCAGAACGGCTAGCGCCATGAATACCGCTGTTGAGGCGTGAAAGCAGCATGGCTTGGCGCGCTTCGGCAAGCATGTGAGAACTGTCATTGCTGGCAGAGCCATCCACCCCTAAGCCGACCTTCACGCCATGCGTGAGCATGGACATGATTGGTGCAAATCCAGAAGCCAAGCGCATGTTAGAGCTGGGGCAGTGCGCTACGCCACAGCCAGTATGGGCGTAGAGCTCAATTTCAGCCTCGTTGACGTACACCGAATGGGCAAACCAGACGTCTGAGCCGATCCAATCCACTGATTGCATATATGCAACAGGTTTTAAACCGAAAGTTTTCAGGCAGAAATCCTCCTCATCTTCGGTTTCGGCTAAGTGCGTGTGTAAATGCACACCATATTCGCGCGCCAATGCTGCCGATTCGCGCATAAGTTGACTGGAGACGCTGAATGGCGAACACGGCGCCAAGACGATCTGCAGTATCGAGCCAGGTTTGGGGTCATGATAGCGTTGAATGAGGCGCTGACTATCTTTGAGGATGGCGTCTTCGCTATCCACAACGCTATCCGGGGGCAAACCCCCTTTGGATTCGCCCAAACTCATCGAACCGCGCGAGGCATGCAAGCGCAAGCCAATCTGCTGGGCAGCAGCGATTTCATCGTCAAGGGTAGCGCTATTGGGGAAAAGGTACAGGTGATCGGAGGCAGTGGTGCAGCCAGAGAGCGCCAGCTCTGCCAGGGCTGTTTGGGTGCTCACGAAAATGTCTTCTGGGGTCATGCGCGCCCAGATAGGGTAGAGCGTTTTTAGCCAATTGAACAGGTTGGCATCCTGTGCAGCCGGCAGCGCTCGGGTTAAGGTCTGGTAGAAATGGTGATGGGTGTTGATCAGCCCAGGCAGCACGATGTGGTCGCGCAGGTCCAGCACTTCATCGGCGTCGCTCGGGAGCTCACGCGAGGGTCCAATTTGCTCGATAAAGCCATCGCGGCAAAAAAGGGCAGAGTCTACGAGTTCTCTGCCCTGTTCATCCATGGTGGCAATCAGGGTAGCGTTTTTAACTAAAAGTGTAGACATGCGGCTCCTTTAGGCTTGGTCAGCCTGATCGGCTAATTCACGAGCGTGCAGCGTATTACGCAGCAGCATGGCAATAGTCATTGGTCCCACACCACCAGGCACTGGGGTGATGGCACTGGCTACCTCACGCACCTCCTCAAACGCTACATCGCCAACCAAGCGTGAGCCTTTGGGTGAACTGGGATCCTCGATGCGGTTGATGCCCACGTCAATGACAAAGGCACCGGGCTTGACCCAATCACCACGCACCATTTCCGCCTTGCCAATTGCGGCTATGAGCACATCAGCTTGGCGCGTAATGGAAGGCAGGTCATGCGTTTTGGAGTGGCAGATCGTGACAGTGGCGTTCGCGCGCACCAACAGTAAGGCTACAGGCATCCCAACGATATTGGAGCGACCCAAAACGACAGCATTTGCCCCTTCCAGTGTAGCACCTGCTTTTTCAAGTAAGACCATGACACCGGCTGGGGTGCAAGGAACGAAAAGCGGCTCGCGCCCTTTTTGGGCTAACTTGCCGATATTCACGGGGTGAAAGCCATCTACATCTTTATGTAAGTCGATCGCGCTCAATACTGCTTCATCGTTGAGATGCCGCGGTAAGGGGAGCTGCACAAGGATGCCATTAATGTTTGGATCAGCATTGAGCTGGTGCACAAGGTCCTCCACCTCTTGTTGGGAAGCAGTGGCTGGAAGGTTGTAGCCAAAGGAGGCAATGCCTACCTCGGCACAAGCTTTTTGTTTATTGCGGACGTAAACTTTTGAAGCCGGGTCATCCCCCACCAAAACAGTGGCTAAGCCAGGCACAGGGAGACCTTTCTCCTGGCGGGCTGAAACAGCTGCTTTTACCTCGGATCGAATTTCTGCTGCGATTTGTTTGCCATCGATAAGTTTTGCTGTCATCTTTTCTCCATCCGTAGTGAGGGAATTATACTCGAAACAAGCTCGAGATGAGTTTAATAATGACTTTAATTAAAAATGATGGGTTTGTAGCTTCTTAATGAGAATAATCTTTTAGAGAACTTTCAAAGAGTATAATGGAGTTATGGAAAAAACAACGCTGCCACTCGTTGTTGGCATTGCGGGTGGTTCTGGCTCAGGCAAGACCACCTTAGCCGAGGCAATTTTGGATGAAATTGGCAGAGAGCGAATCGCTTTCCTTCCGCATGATGCCTACTATCGCGATCAGAGCCACCTTACACTTGAAGAGCGTTTGCGAGTGAACTATGACCACCCGGATGCCTTGGAGACGGATTTACTTATCCAGCACATCGAAGCACTGATCCGTGGTGAAGCTATCGAAAGACCCGTGTATGATTTCAAACTCAATACGCGCTCACCCGAAACGCGCTATGTCGAACCGCGTCAGATTATTTTGGTGGAAGGCATCCTGCTTTTTTATGAGCCACAATTACGCAAATTGTTCGATATGAAGCTTTTTGTGGATGCTGACCCAGACATCTGCTTTATCCGTCGGTTGACGCGTGATATTCAGGAACGCGGACGTACGGTTGAATCTGTCATCGCGCAATACTTGGGCACAGTGCGTCCGAGTTATATCGAGTTTGTGGAGCCATCCAAGCGCTTTGCAGATGTAATTATCCCTGAGGGCGGGATGAATAACGTGGCATTGCAAATGGTGATCGCCCGTCTGCGGGGGTTGCTCGATGGCGCTGCACTCAACTGAGAATAAAGCCCAATTATCCAACAGTCAAATTGCCTTACGCGTTGCGCTAGGTTTAATCGTGCTGGCGATCACCGTGCTGCTGATCCTCAATCGTGATAAGGTACAAGCGCTTCAGCAATATGACTACGTTGGCATCTTTTTGTTTTCTGTGCTCTCGAATGCTACCATCATTTTTCCCCTGCCCGGCGTGGTTTTTACGACAGCAATGGGTGCAGTATTCAACCCGTTGTGGGTGGCTTTGGCTGCTGGTGCAGGCGCGGCAATTGGAGAGCTTTCTGGCTATTTAGCGGGGGTGAGCGGACAGATTTTCCTGCAGAACACAGAACGCGAGCAGAAAGTGCAGGCATGGATGTAGAAAAACGGTTCTTGGACGATCTTGGTGCTTGCCTTCGTTCCTAATCCGCTTTTTGATATCGCTGGTATTGTGGCGGGCAGCATGAAAGTGCCGCTGTGGAAGTTTTTGCTGCTTAGTTGCGTGGGGAAAATTGGCAAAATGTTGGCATTTTCTTATTTAGGCGCAGGGATTTACTCTGTGACCCGCTGAGTTTTCTTAGCAATACCCCCTTCTTCTGGTGTAAAACAAACTGTATACGTTTTACAAGAAGGGTTCAAGTATAATTTATTTGTGGAGACATTGGTAGAAAATACACGGCAAATTTTGGGTCTGCAGCTCACCCCCGAGCAATTAGCAGCTTTTGAACGTTATAAAAAAGAGTTAATTGACTGGAATAACCGCTTCAACCTTACGGCTATCCGCGATGAAAGCGGCATTGAAATCAAACACTTTCTCGACTCACTCACGTGTATATTGGCTTTTGAATCCGGCAACCCGCCTCGCAGCTTAATTGATGTGGGAACAGGCGCTGGATTCCCCGGAATTCCACTCAAGCTGATTTACCCTCACCTGCGCCTAACCTTGGTTGAATCGATCCAGAAGAAGGCTGGATTTTGCCAGCATGTAGTCGAGACGCTTGGCTTGCGGCAGGTCACAGTCCTCGCAGAGCGGGCTGAAGAAGTAGGTCAGGACTCTAAACATCGCGAAGCCTATGACGTTGCCACTGCTCGTGCTGTTGCCCCCATGCCGACCCTGGTCGAGTATTTGCTGCCGTTAGTTCGCGTGGGCGGGATGGTGGTTATGCAAAAAGGGGAAAACGCGCCGGCAGAAACTCAGCAGAGCGAAAAGGCGATCGCACGTTTGGGCGGTAGGCTCCGCAAGATCATACCTATTAGTCTTCCATTAGTAGTAGAGGATCGTTATTTAGTCGTGTTGGATAAAGTAGCGCAAACCCCATCCGCTTACCCGCGCCGGACTGGCGTGCCAGCTAAACAGCCGCTTCTGGATTGAGGTAAACCGCGGCGTATCGCTCTTAAACTCAAGGTGTTAATATATGCGTATGACCGGTCCAGAATTTACGGAGTTGAACTTTTTCTGTACGTTGGAAGCTAATGCATTAGCGAGATTATTTGAGGACCGCTTTGTTCTCGACGACCTCAAAAGCTTGGGTGCTGGGGTCAGTTTAGCTGTACTGGATTTTTCTAGCGAGCGTGCGAGAGCGGTGCAGCTGCTTAATAAACTCGGTATTCCTGTGATAGCTTGGTTAATGCTGCCTCAAGAACACCATTATTGGTTCAATTTAAATAATATTGGATTGGCTCTGGAGCAGTATCAGCAGTTCAAACAATGGTCACAACATAAAAAATTGAATTGGGTTGGCATTGGCTTGTGCATCAAAGAAGAAAGCTGCTGGGGGAATTCATTAAAAACTGAAGAGGAGAAATCAGCAGAGCTTTCGCAAGCCAAGCAAAATTACTTGCAATTGGGAATACAGGTGCATGATGATGGTTATCGGCTTGAGCTTTACCGTCCAGCAGCTGTGGTAGCGGCTCAGCATGCTAGACCGAAGCTCTTGCGCAAGGCAGAAGGTCAGCTCGAACTGGTGGCTGATCGGCAGGTTGATTTATTTTTTACCAGCCTGCACCGAGGTCAGAATCAAGCAGCGCTTTGGCGTGCTATAGCAGAATCCCAGGCAGTTGGCATTGGTTTAACAGGCAGCAGCGCGCTTATCAATAAAGATGACCAAACTAACCCCCTTACCTGGAATGAGTTTACCCACGATCTGCGTATAGGGGTGCAGAGCGGTAAGTCTGTATATGTTTTTAACCTTGAGGGGTGTGCACGCTTAGGTTACCTGGATCGGCTCATCACACTGGACCTAGCAGCACCGATTGATGTGCCGCTTGCTAAGCAGAAAAATTTGCAGCGCCAAAGGGGTTGGCGTTCTCCAAAACGTTTAGCGGGCTTAGCTACCTTGGCTGGAATTCTTGGGGGTACTCTGATTTTCTTGAGGCGCAAGAAAACGCGCTAGATCGTTGTATCTTACTCAACAAATTATTACTGGATTTTTTTCTCAGCACATCTTCGTTTGTAGATATGGCAGGTAAGGCGGCATCATTTGTATGTTAAAATAAAAGATTGCCAATAAATCTATTTTGGAAGCGGCTATGATGTTAGATTCATTAGATAAAGCAAATACTCTCATTGTGGGATTGGGAAATCCAGGTTTAGCTTATCGCCATAATCGGCACAATATTGGCTTTATGGTCGCGGATGTGCTTGCCCAAAAATTAGAAATCCCACTCAAGCGCGTAAAGTTCAAAGCGCAAATTGGTAATGGAAAGGTCGAGGGCATTCCCGTCATCATAGCCAAGCCGCTCACTTACATGAATAACTCTGGGGAAGCGGTAGCGCCACTGGTGCACTATTTTAAAGTACCCCTCGAGCGGTTGTTGGTCATTCATGATGATATGGACTTACCCTTAGGCACATTACGTATGCGCCCAAGCGGGGGCAGTGCCGGTCATAATGGCATGCTTTCTATCTTTGATAAATTAGGCACCAACGCTATCCCGCGTTTGCGTGTAGGAATTGGCAGGCCACCCGGTAGGATGGATCCAGCTGATTATGTTTTACAGGATTTTCCGAAAAGCGAAGAAGAGCTCCTTAATATGGTAATCGCGCAAGCTTGCGAGGCTGTGCTTGCTTTTATCACCACTGGGCTTGAGAAGGCGATGAATACGTATAATGGCGAAGTTGGTTGATCATCCCGTTCTTGAATATGTACGCGCCTTACCGGCTTATCAACAGCTTGTAGACCAGCTTAAAGAAGGTGAGTTTGAGAATCAGGAGCGTTTTGGCTTAGGTTTACCGCGTGCCTCGCGCTTGGCTGTTCTTGCAGGTCTATATACCGATTTGCAAGTGCCTTTGGTGCTGCTCACCAACCGTGCCGACCGCGCGCTGGAACTTTACGATGAGCTTAGCTTTTGGCTGCCGGAGGGGAATAACCTTTATTTCCCAGAGCCGAATCCGCTTTTCTATGAAAATTTGCCTTGGTCGCAATCCACCCGGCAAGAGCGCTTACGAGTGCTCACTGAACTGGCAAAATACTTGTTGCCCGGTGCTGAGCCCAGCGCTACTCCTCCGGTTATCGTCGCCCCCATTCGGGCTGTAATGACGAAAACGGTCCCACGGCGGGATTTTTTACGCGCGTCTCAACGCCTAAGTTTGGGCGATCAGCGCGACCTGCAAGAATTAGCACGCAGTTGGTTTGGTTTGGGCTATCAATATAGCAATATTGTGGTGCAACCTGGGCAATTTTCACGCCGGGGTGGCATTTTGGATATTTGGTCACCCGCTGAAGAAATGCCCGTGCGTATTGAATTTTTCGGCGATGAAATCGATACGCTCAAGCACTTTGATCCATCTACCCAACGCACAGTGAATACGCTGGAGAAAACATTCATTTTCCCTGCTTCCGAAGCTTTACCGATGGCCGCAGAAAAGAAGGGATTGTTGACAGAGGGCTTATGCGAATTCGAGATTCCTCAGCTTTATGATTTTCCCTCCAGCTTAATGGACTATCTGCCCAATCAGACGCTGATCTTATTAGATGGAGAAGAATTTATTACTGCTGCCATCAATGATATCGAAGAAGAAGCTGTGGCGCGCCTTCAGAGCTTGGTCGAGCAGAAGGTTTTGCCTGAGGATTTTCCCTTACCGTATATCACCTGGTCTGAGATTGAAGACAGCTTCACCCATCACCAAGTCTTGGAGTTGGGTCACACAAAAGCGTTCGGGTTGAAGCCCTTAGCGAGTGCTTTTGACCCTGGTCCACTGTTTGCTGGTCGATTGAAAGAATTCCAGGCACATTTGCAAGAGCTCGAGCGCAAAGGTGAACCATGGATTGTGGTTTCCCGTCAGGCAGCACGGCTGCGCCAGCTTTGGCAGGAAAATCACCCGGAGAGCGATGTTGAGAACGCGGAGAGACGTTTTGTCGAGGGGTCTCTTTCAGGCGGTTGGGAGCTTACTTTAGCTACTGGGCTGCACCATCACCTGCTGACCGATAGTGAAATCTTTGGTTGGGGGAGGCCGCAAGTGCGCCGGCGCCCGCCAGTCGTCTCGGAAGTGCCTGAACTGGTTTTTGCCGACCTGAAACCCGGTGATTGGGTGGTGCATGTAGACCATGGCATTGGGCAATTTATTGGATTACACCGCACAAACTTAGAAGGTTCCCAGAGGGAGTATTTGACCATCCAATATAAGGATAATGACGTCCTTTATGTGCCGATTCACCAAGCTGATCGGTTAACCCGCTATATCGGTCCAGATGATCAAACCCCGGCTCTCAGTCGTTTAGGTGGTACGGAGTGGAACCAGACGAAGCAGAAGGTCAACCAGGCAGTGCAAGCTGTCGCGAAGGATTTGCTCGAACTATATGCCAAGAGGCAGATAGCCAAAGGCTTCAAGTTTAGCCAAGATAACGATTGGCAGCGAGAGCTGGAAGCCAGCTTCCCCTATATTGAAACACCCGATCAGCTTGAAGCTATTCAAGAGGTTAAAGCTGATATGGAATCGGAGCGCCCCATGGATAGGCTGCTTACCGGGGACGTAGGTTATGGCAAGACGGAAGTAGCATTGCGGGCGGCATTCAAAGCGGTTTTGGACGGCAAACAGGTGGCAGTGCTAGTGCCGACGACGGTCCTAGCCCAGCAACACTATGATACCTTCCGCCAGCGCTTAGCGACGTTCCCGGTCAACGTAGAGATGCTTTCACGTTTTCGCAGCCCAAAGGAACAAAATGAAATCATTAAAAAGCTGGCTAACAAGCAAGTCGATATTGTCATTGGCACCCACCGGCTGATTTCTTCCGACGTGAAGTTCAATGACTTAGGGCTTGTGATTATCGACGAAGAGCAGCGCTTTGGCGTGTCGCATAAGGAACACCTCAAAAAACTGCGCAACACAGTAGATGTGCTCACTCTTACGGCTACGCCTATCCCGCGCACGCTTTATATGGCACTGACCGGTGTACGTGACATTTCCAATATTAACTCGGCACCGGAGGAACGCCTGCCGGTGATTACCCACATCAGCGCTTACGATCCAAAATTAGTCCGGGAAGCAATTATCCGTGAACTGGACCGTGGCGGACAGGTGTTTTATGTGCATAACCGCGTCCAATCTATCCCTGCAGTGTATAACCATTTGCAAAATTTAGTGCCCGAAGCCAGCATTGCCATTGCGCATGGGCAGATGCCCGAAAATGAGCTGGCAGAAGTGATGCATGCCTTTACGGATGGGCAGTTTGATGTGCTGCTTTGCACTTCGATCATTGAATCCGGGCTGGATATCCCTAACGCCAACACGCTCATTGTGGATCGCGCGGATACCTTTGGTTTGGCGCAGCTTTACCAGCTGCGTGGGCGCGTGGGCAGGGGTGCCCAGCGTGCTTTTGCGTATCTTTTCCGCAGCGCCAAACATCAGCCCACGCCTGAAGGGCAGGAGCGCTTGGAAGTGCTGGCTGAAAATGCTCAGCTTGGCGCTGGTTATGCGATTGCCATGCGGGATTTGGAAATGCGTGGCGCGGGGGACCTTTTAGGCACGCGCCAATCCGGGTACATTGCTGCAGTGGGCTTTCAGCTTTATACACGGCTGCTCTCCCAGGCAGTCCGTGCACTGCGCGCTGAGGCTGGTTTACCGGCAGAAGCAGGAACCGAGAGCGGCTTGCCTTGGTTGGATGACCCCAGCCTAAGCATTAATGTGGAACTGCCATTAGCGAGTGAGATACCTTCAGGTTATATCCCAGACCAAGATATGCGGCTTTCGCTTTATAGGCGCATTGCTTCCATCCGCAGCCAAGAAGAGCTCGTATCGACCGAAATTGAGTTTGCTGATCGCTTTGGAGAACCTCCACAGGCGGTGAAAGATCTGTTCTTTCAGATGAAAGTGAAACTCTTAGGTGAAAAAGCCGGTTTGGAGTCGATCAATGTGCTGCATAACCAATTGGTATTGAGCTACCCGCAATTACCGCAAGGCGTAAAACCACGCAATCTCAATGAAATTGACCCTGCCGCCAGGGCTGGCAAGAATGCCTATTGGATTAATTTGGGAAACTTAGCAGGTGAAGATTGGAAGGATGTTCTCGTGCGCGTTTTGCACAAGCTGGCAAATAGTGATAAATAGAGCTCGTGAAGCCCTATGATATACTGCAGTTTACTTGGCTAAAGGCTATATTTATCCGATGGAAAGCTTGCTGAATAAAACCAACCGCAAAACCTGGCGGATTACTGCAATCCTCATGGTCGTTCTTGGTGCTTGCTTGATTGTGTTGCAGTTTTATGGGCAGTACACACTGATTGTAAATGGCGAGGTGCACAACCTGCGCACGCTTGCCTTCACTCCGCGGCAGGTGGCGCAAGCAGCTGGTCTGAGCCTGCAACCCGAAGATCGTATTTGGCCTGAAGCTGACGCGCTCAACTTTGTGAGTAAAACCATCATCCTCACCCAATCTCGTCAAGTGCAGATTGCGCAAGGCGAAGCTATCATCTCCCTGCAGACCGCTGAGCGCTTCCCGGCTAATCTACTCGCCATGGCTGGCATCACGCTCTATCCAGCTGATCGGCTGCTTTGGAATGGCAAAGTAATAGATTGGGCAGAACCTTTGCCTGCAGGTAAGCCTGCTTTGCTCCAATTTATCCCCGCCCACGTCCTCGAGCTTAGCATTGATGGAAATGAAATGGCTCTTTTTACCCAGCAGCGCACCGTCGGTGCGGCACTCTGGGAAGCGGGCATCCCTCTTCAGCCGGAAGACAGGCTTTCCATACCTCTCGAAACGCCACTGAGCAGCACGACGGAACTCAGCTTAACCAGGTCCCGTCCGGTCAAGGTCGTTTTCGCTGGAAGTCAATTATCTGGCTTTAGCGCTGCTGAAACCGTGGGTGAAGCCCTTGCTGACCTCGGTTTTCCGCTGCAGTATCTGGACTATGCTATCCCCTCAGAAAACGAACCCGTGCCTGTTGATGGCACCATCCGCACGGTGAATGTGCGCGAAGAAATCTTGCTGGAAAAAGAAGAAACCGCTTATCAGAACACTTACGTGGAAGACCCCAATGCTGAGCTGGATAGCGTCTCTGTGGTTGTACCTGGGCAGGTAGGGCTGGTGGTGACGCGCACGCGCATAAGGATAGAAGATGGCAAGGAAGTAGCCAACGTTACTGAAAGACCTTGGAAAGCCAGTGACCCGCAGGATGGCGTCTTGGGGCGCGGTACAAAAGTGGTGGTGCGCACAGAAACTATCGATGGAGAGACAATCGAATATTGGCGCAAAGTAACCGTCTATGCTACTTCCTATGCTCCGCAACATTTGGGTGGCGATAATAGGACTGCATCAGGGATGATTCTGACCAAAGGCATTATCGCAGTACGCACTTCATGGTACAGCGTGATGCAGTTTCAACCAGTGTATGTGCCAGGTTATGGTCGTGGCATCATCGCTGATACCGGCGGCGGCATCGACGGGCGTTATTGGATCGATCTAGGCTACGATGATAGCAACTACGTAGGCTGGCATTATTGGACAACCCTCTACTTCCTCACGCCTGTGCCGGCTTATATCCCCACGGTGTTGCCATGAACCTACGCTATCTCGACATTTTCCCTTTAATCCAAAAGTATCAGGTCCAGCCTAAAAAGTCGTTGGGGCAAAACTTTCTGGTGGATCCCAATGGCTTAAATAAGGTGCTGCAAGCCGCACAGCTGAACCCAGAGGATACCGTTTTAGAGATTGGCGCGGGCTTGGGCAGCCTCACTTATCTGCTTGCACAGCAAGCCAAGCAGGTGGTGGCTGTGGAGTTGGATAAGCGCTTGATTCCGCCACTTACAGAAGCGTTAGCTGGTTTTGACAACGTCACGATTAAGCAAGGGGACATGCTCGCGCTTTCGCCAGATGCACTTTTAGGCGCTGAGCGGTATGTGGTTGTGGCTAATATTCCATACTATATTACTTCAGCGCTTATTCGGCACCTCCTGGAGGCGGAGCACAAGCCAACCCGCATGGTGCTGACTATGCAACAGGAAGTAGCAGAGCGCATTTTAGCCTGGGATGGCAAAATGAGCTTGCTTGCTCTTTCCGTGCAAGTGTATGGTAAACCTGAGTTGAAAGCCCGCATCCCAGCAGGATGCTTTTATCCAGCGCCCGAGGTGGACTCGGCGGTGCTTACCATTGAACTTTACCCTCAGCCGCTCATTGCGGCCGAGCATTTGGATTTGTTTTTTGAGCTGGCACATGCCGGCTTTGCGCAAAAGCGCAAAACCTTACGTAACACCTTAGCGAGTGGAATGAAAAAAAGCCCAGCTTGGGCGGAGCAGCTGCTGGGCGCGGCTGGGATTGACCCGCAGCGCCGCGCGGAAACGCTCAGCCTGCCTGAGTGGAAGCAGATTGTTGAAGCATACCAGGCATTAATCTGAATTCAGCTGCTTTGTAAGGAGCAGCTGATATGCCAAGCATTTCTAAATGAATGGTAACAAGATCAGGGCACCCTTGAACAGGCTGATGACTCCACCCAATACGAGTATCACAGGGCAAAGCACACATAGCGCTAATACCAGCAGGACAATCAATATTATTGCCCAAACGGGGAAGCCATCATTCTTCTTAGTTGTGGTCGTACTCGTTTTCGGCTCAGTAATAACTACCGTTTCTGGAGTTTGTTGAGCTTCTTGGTTTGATGATTGGTCAGATTCGGGCGAATAGAGCACGTTCTGCCAACGGTTGGGGTCATCCGAACCAGAACTTTGGGGGGAGCCCCAGCGGTCAGTTCCTTGAGGGTTTTGGGTGGGGTGGGGAGAAGTTGGCTCTTCCCGGCTCCATTCCTCCGCAGAAGCTTTGAAAGGTTCTTCGGGCATATCGTTTTTATTTTCTAAGTTATCGTTCATGGTTTCCTTTCGACTCTAGAACTTTGCCTTATTATATAAATGATTCTGCCTTCTGACTATAGAAAATCTACTGGGAAAGGTATAATCCATACCAGTTTTTGCTTGTAAGGAGTGCTCCGTACGCGTGACCAACACGATTTACTTTGGGGATAACCTGCCCATCTTAAAAAGCCTGCCAACAGAATCGATCGATCTGATTTACATCGACCCGCCCTTCAACACTGGCAAAGTGCAGGCGCGCCGCCAGCTCAGGACCACACGGGATGAAAATGGAGATCGCGTTGGCTTTGGTGATCAGCAATACAAGACCGAGGTCCTTTCGGAGCAGCATTACAGAGATGTTTTTAGCGATTACGAAGCCTTTTTAGAGCCGCGCTTACGTGAGGCATATCGTGTGCTTAAGCCACAAGGCAGTTTTTATTTTCATATCGATTACCGCGAAGTGCATTATTGCAAGGTGCTGCTGGATAGTATTTTTGGCAGAGATAACTTCCTCAACGAAATAATTTGGGCGTACGATTTTGGCGGGCGCGCCAAGAACCGCTGGCCAGCCAAGCACGATAACATCCTTTTTTATGTGAAGGACCATCATAACTACATCTTCAACCGTGACGCTATTGACCGTATCCCTTACTTAGCCCCCAACCTGGTGGGCGCGGAAAAAGCCCGCCGTGGCAAGCTCCCCACGGATACTTGGTGGCATACCATTGTGGGCACGAATAGCCGCGAGAAGACCGGCTACCCAACCCAAAAGCCAGTGGCAATCCTGGAGCGCATCATCCGGGCTTCTTCCAACGAAGGGGATGTTGTGTTGGATTTCTTTGCCGGCAGCGGCACGACTGGTCAAGCTTGTCTCAACTTAAACCGTCAGTTCATCCTGATCGACAACAACCCACAAGCTCTGGAAGTTATGCATGCCCGCTTTGCGAACCATCCGGATATTACTTGGATCGAGGCGTAACACTTTGAGTGAAGAACCTTATTTACCTATTTTCGATTTTGACCCCGATCCTCAGGCGATTATCAATCCACCCCAGGACGTGGATGGGGTAGATATGCCGAAGCATGTGGTGATATGCTTTTTTCGCGAAGTAATAGAAAATGTGGTAAGTACACATAAAGCCGAGGTTATCACGCAGCTGCATTCGGAGAACGGAAATCACCCCGTCTATTCGATAAGTTTGGAAGGGAGAAAGTTGGCTTTTTTCCACCCCAACGTTGGTGCGCCGTTAGCTGCTGGCTTGATGGATGAAGTGATTGCGCTTGGCGCTCGGAATTTCATTGCTTGCGGTGGCTGCGGGGTGTTGGATAAACAAATTGGCGTGGGGCAAATTCTATTGCCGGAAGCAGCCCTGCGTGATGAGGGTACTTCTTACCATTACCTGCCTCCTAGCGCGGAGGTACAGGCAGATCCGGTTGCACTTGCTTCCATCAAAGCGACATTGCAGGCACATGAAATCCCTTACTTGCGCACCAAAACTTGGTCTACCGATGGCTACTACCGAGAAACGCCTAAGAGAGTAGAAAAATTCCGGGCGATGGGCTGCTTAGCGGTTGAAATGGAAGCAGCAGCGTTTATGGCTGTGGCGCAATTTCGCCAGGTGCACTTTGGACAGCTGCTTTATGGTGGTGATGTGGTTCACATGGATGGATGGGATTTCCGCAGCTGGAACAAGCGTACAGATATCCGTGAACAGTTGTTTTGGCTCGCTGCTGAAGCTTGTCTTAATATGGAATAACTTGGAGATATTATGCCCGATTATGCTGACCTCACTTTGCCAACCTTGCTCAACCGCCATGATCCGCTCGTTAATGGTGCTGGTGATTTTGTACTGCCCGATTACGATGGCTACGGCTTGAGCAGCATTCCCGCCTTGGTAAGCACGCTGCTGGGCGGTCCACCGCTGCAAACTCCCAGGCTGGCACCTCAGATTAGCGATCAATTAGGGCAGCATTATCAAAACGTTGTCTTAATCTTGGTAGATGCTTTAGGTTACGACCATTTCTTACGTTTGATGGCGCAAGGCTATGCCGAATTTTGGCGGGAGCATCTTCCCCAGGCGGGCTTATTCACACTCTCAAGCGTGTGCCCGAGCACAACTGCGACTGCGCTTACCACGCTCTGGACCGGCACCGAACCCTCCACACATGGCTATATTGGCTATGAGATGTGGCTCAAAGAATACAGCATGACGATTAACTCCATCCTCCATTGCCCCACCAGTTTTATCGGAGACAATGGTGGTTTGCAGCGTGCCGGCTTTATCCCGGAGCAGTTTTTAGGCATCTCTACTATTGGTGAATTATTCTCTAAGACAGGCATCGAGAGCCATGCTTTCTTGCCTTACACCATCGGTAACTCTGGGCTCTCGCGTATGCACATGCAGCAAACGAACCTCCATGGCTATGTGGCGGAGAGCGATCTGTGGGCAGACCTGCGTGACTTGCTTAGCTTGCGTAGTAGAAACCCGCGTTTTCTGTATGTCTATTGGGCTACGCTGGATACCCTCATACATCGTTATGGACCAGATGACATGCGCATAGCTGCTCATTTTGCCGATTTTAGCCGTACACTGGCTGAAAACTTCCTCTCTGGGTTGGAAGAAAGTGCTTGTGAAAGCACATTGTTGCTATTAACCGCTGATCATGGTGCAGTTGCCACGCCGCCTGATGAAAATTACAACCTGAACGCTCATCCAGAGCTCAGCCAAATGCTGCGCATGCTGCCCACTTGCGAAAGCCGCCTGCCTTTCCTTTTCCTTAAACCCGGCACGGAGGCTGTCGTACGTGAGTATTTTGCTCAAGCCTGGCCAGGGGAGTTCACTCTGATCACGGGTGAGGAAGCTATTGCTGCACACCTCTTTGGCCATTCGCCAGCGAACCCTACCTTAAACGACCGAGTAGGGGACTTGGTAGCCCTGCCGCACAACAATGCTTATCTTTGGTGGCCTAACCATGCCAATATGATGCAAGGGCGGCATGGTGGTTTGAGCCGTCTGGAAATGCTTATCCCGTTATATGCCTTACCGCTGTCTGAACTTAGGCATTAAAGCGGGAGGTCTGCAGCACAGGCCAGCTGATCTCTCGGTAACCATAAGAATTGACAACTAAAGTCTCCCCAAATTGTGTTTTCCATGGCAGGAGTGGGTTGTAGAGGTGGATATGCCCGTGGAGGTGAAGCTTAGGCTTGAACACACTCAGAAGCCAACGAAAAGCTGCCACGCCGCGGTGCGGGTAGTCTTTATCGTCTTGTATATGCAACGGGGCGCTGTGGCTCACAAAAATATCTAAGTAACGGCCATAGACTACTTTATTTAAAAGGAGTCTAGGCGCCATCAAAAGAACCATGCGCCACATCGAAGCAGACGAGTATTGGTGTTTCTCCCCAGAATAACGTAAGGATCCTTCGATGCCAGCTACCAGCAGGTTGAAATCTCGGTTGTAGACTACGTGGCGATGCAGGTTAATTGCTCCCCAGGGGTTAGCGCGCAGTTGACCGCTGTTATCAAGCACTTCCGTAACGTGGTTGCCGTGCACATAATACAAGGGCACGTTCAACATCGTGATGACGTACTCTAAGTAATAGTAGGGAAGATCTCCACAGCTGATGACCAGATCGACCTCATTGAAGCGTTCTTTGATGCGGGAATTGTAAACTGCAGGTAGTTCAACGTCACTGAGACTGAGAATCTTGGTCATGCCAGTAATTAACCCTGAGCTACTGCCACAGCCATTGCCAGGCCGCCATCATGCGTGATCGAAACCGCCCATTCCGAGAGATTTAGAGCAGAAGCCACCTTGAGGGCGGTACCGTGTAAATGCACCTCAGGCTCTCCAGTAAGTGCATGGATAATTTCGATATCTTGCCAATGGACCTTGCCGATGCCTGTACCGAGTGCCTTAGAAACGGCTTCTTTGGCAGCAAATACACCAGCTAATGCTTCAGAGTTATTTTGCAATTGGGCTTGTTCCAAAGGGGTAAAGACCCGTTGGATGAAACGGGCACGAATAGTGGGGTTAATCTCATCGAGCCGATTAATCTCGACAGCATCAATGCCGCATTTGATCATGATATCGGCTTTCCGGCTGAGGTGATCACCAGTTGGTCTAAGTGCCAATAGCGTTGAGCTGCGTGAAGGATATCTTCGCGGGTGATGGCAGCTAATTTTTCTGGGAGCTCACGTAGGTAATTCAGCCCGTAACCAAAGCGCTCCAAATTAAGCAGTGCTTGTGCCACACCAGCATTGGATTCCATTGAAAGCGGTAACCTTCCGATGAGCTCGGAGCGTACATCAGCCAATTCTTCTTCTGTGACCAACTCATGGGTGAAGCGCTCCAGCTCCTGAAGAATAAGCGCGATGGCTTGGTCCAAGTTCTCCGGGTTGACGCCAGCAGTAACTTGCCAGGTGACCGGTCCAATGCCCATATCCAGCGAGCTGGAGGCATAGTAAGCCAAACCAGCTTTTTCCCGTACGCTCTCGCCAATACGCCCCATCATGCCAAATTGGCCTAAAATATCATTGCCTAGTGTGCTTGCTAAGTAATCGGATGCTGTGGCTTTAGGCCCAAAGGTGCCGATGACTAAATCGCTCTGGCTTTTTTCTTCGAGGGGTACATGCTCCCGGTAGGTTGCTCGGATAGGCTGTACAGGTGGAATGGGTGGCTGAGTTTCTTGGGAGGGCGCTTCCCAGGCGCCTAAAGTGCGCGCGAAAGCTTGTAGGATCTCTTCAGAGTCGGCTCCACCCGTGATTGCCACGATCATTCCTCGAGGACCAACGAAACGTTGGTGGAATGCCTGCAAGTCCTCTCTACTGATGCTCTGCACGGTGTTTGGGTAGCCTAAGTCCGGGTGGGCATACGGATGACTGCCGTAGATTGCCCGGTCAAAAGCTTGTTCTGCCACCTCAGCGGTATCTTGTGCCTGAATAGCTTGGGCAGTAAGGATTTGCATCTTTGTGCGTTGGAATTGTTTCTCGGGGAATGCCGATTGAGTGAGCACTTCCAGCAGGATTTCGAGTAACTGAGGTAAATCCTCACGCAGGCATTGCCCGGCGAAAGAGGTGGCAACCTTTCCGCCGCCAAAAACGAGCGTTGCTCCCATGGATTCAACCAAGTCGTTGAGCTCCCGGAAAGCGTGGCTGCGTGTGCCAGACATGAGCATGCTTGCCATAAAATGCGCTAGTCCAACCTTTTCTGGAGGGTCAGCTAATGCACCCGGCGGGAACATACCGCGGATCGCCACTGCTGGGCTGGAAGGATTGGTGCGGGTGAGCAAGACAGCACCATTAGCGAACTCTTGCCTTAGAATATCATCTGGTCCGGGGAGCTTTGCGGAAGACAAATGGTTTGCCAACATGTTAACTCTTATCATTGGGGTGATAAATGCCGATAACGCGTGCGTGTGGCTGTAAATATTTTTGGGCAATGCTTTGGATCATCTCTGGGGTGACGGAAGAGATACGGTCGACGTAGTGCGTAAACCAATCGTATCGGGCAAAACTAGAGGCATAGCCCATCCAAAACGCTTGATTGGTAATATTATCGCTGCTATAAGCAAAGAGCGCTTTGGTTTGTTTGAGAGCACGGTCAATCTCAGTCTGGCTAATCGGCTGGTTTTGCAGTGCCTCGATTTGGCTATCTAAGGTTTGCAAAACTTCTTCAATGGTACGGGTTGGATTTTTCGTCAGGTAGAGCGTGAAAGTAGAAGGATCAATGTTGGCTGATAAACTACCGCCAACGCCAGCAGCTAAGCCTTCATCCACCATGGCTAAATAAAGACGGCTGGTGTGATGCCCCACGCCGCCGCTGCCAAACATGTTCAGATTCGATGGTCCGGTAAGCAAGCTCTCCATCAGCGAAAAAGCAAAAAAATCATCCGAATCGGCTTTAGGCGAACGATATGCCACCTGGATAAAAGTCGTTTCGCCTGGACCTTGCAGCTCGAGTTGGCTGAGTTCCGGCAAGTCATCTTCAGGCTCCGGGATATTTTTGACCACTTTGCCAGCAGGAATGCTGCCGAAATGTTTTTCAACTAAGCGCAGTGCCTCGGAAGTGTTGAAATCTCCAGCTAAGCACAGAATTGCATTGGCTGGTTGGTAGGTTTGGCGGTAGTGGGTATAAAGATCTTCGCGCGTCAGGGCAAGCAGGTCTTCTTTGGAACCGATGACCTCGTTACGGTAGGGGTGGTGCTTGAACGCGTGGGCTTGTACAGCTTCGTTGAGCAGAAATTGTGGGTCGTTTTCAGAGCCTTCCCGTTCTGAAATGATCACGGTGCGTTCGGTTTCAACCTCAAGAGGGTCAAAGAGGCTGTTGGTCATGCGGTCAGCTTCCAATTCTAATGCTGTCTCTAAAGCGCTTGCAGGCAGTGTTTCAAAATAAGCTGTCCAATCGGGGCTGGTAAAGGCGTTCCAATACCCGCCAAGGCGGGCGATTGTGTGATCCATATCCTGGGCGGAACGTTTTTGGGTGCCTTTGAATTGCATGTGCTCTACCCAATGGCTCACTCCGGTTTTTCCGGGGACTTCATTGCGGGAGCCGACACCATACCAAACCCAAGCGCTCACGATTGGGGCGGTGTGGATTTCTTTGAGCAGGACGGTCAGACCATTACCGAGTTGATGGATAGTTAATGAATCATTCATGTTTTGTGAAGATAGATTATATCAAAAGGAAGATTAAAAAACTGAAAAGTGTATAGCTCGGATGAGGGTTATTCCCGCTTATAGCGCAACATCATCAAAAAGCCGATGCCAATAATGCCCATGCCGATCATTAACCCATTGGTTTGCAATTTACCCAGGAAGACATTCGGCATTGGATTGGTGCCAAAGCCAAAAGCATCCGCGAGTGCGGTAAAGAAGCAAATCACAAAGCCTGTCGCGCAGGTTCGCGTCCCAAAATCTGCTAAGAGAGGGCGTTCCCCATTCCGCCAGAAAGCGAAAAGAGTTAAGCATCCTCCCCAAGTGACCAAGCCAAGCCCGAGGAGCATGACAATAATCTGTAAAAAGCCAATGGCGGCTCCACGGTTGAGCTCAAAAATTTCTGGTTTAGCGCCAATGAGGAAAATGATGAACCCAGTCATCAATAAGGTCAGCCCAAGGCGAGCACGAAATTTTGGAAAAGGCTCTTGCGTGGGTTCTTCATTTATGCTGTTTGGAAGATCAGTTTCGCTATTGTGATTTGTGGGTTCCATATCAAACTCGTTTTCTATGGTAATGCTGATTCTAACACACGCAGAAAATTCCCTGAAGCAATACGATCGCACTGATCTGGGTTGTAACCCATTTCTTCTAAATAGGGGAGCAATTTAGGTAAGTCGGCGATGGAATTGAGCTCGATCGGCGTGGATTGCAAGCCAAAGCCGCCGTCAAAATCCGTGCCAATGCCAACGTGATTGGCATCGCCAGCCAACTGGCAAATATAATCGGCTTGCTCTGCGACCATGCGTAGGCTTATCCGCTCGCGCCCGCCGCTATCTTTCCAACCGAACTTGAGGAAGTTATTATAAGGAACAACGCCTATTACCACGTCGCGTTCAAGCATCGCCTGGATCAGATCATCTTCTAATAAACGGTTGCCCTCGTAATTCTCGACCAGACGGCTAGCATTGGCGTGACTGGTTATAATCCTACCCGGATAGCGTTCCAACGCTTGGAAAGCAGCTTGTCGATCCATGTGAGCAAGATCGAGGATAAAACCGATTTCAGCCATAGCATCGAGTAAATCATTACCTTCTGCAGTAAGCGGCCCAGGGGCATGAGTTCCGCCGGTATAGCGGTTGCCGCTCCAAGCAAGTCCGATAATTCTTAAGCCGGCTTCCCACCACTGTGGGAGTTCATCACAGGAAAGGATGCCCTCTGCACCTTCCATTAAAGGCACCAACCCGACCGGATGAGACTTTTGGGTGTCATCTTTTTCTTCCCAGTCTTGCAAGTGGGCTTGCAGCTGCTGCCGCGAAAGCACTAAGCGAAAAGCTTGGGGGTGATTCTCACAGAGCTGGTGATAGATCCCAAGCTGGTTCCAATAAAGATGGTTGGCTTCGAGCACGGTGTGATAAATCGGAGCAAGCGCTGGTTCTTGAGCACCAGCGCGCGCAGGACCAGCAAAAAGCGTGCTAAATACGAGCCGTACCTCAGCTTGGTTATATTCTGGCAAACCGAGCATTGTATCCCCATTAAAAGCGGGAATGAGTGTGCTGGCTTCTAATTGGCGGGTTTCGAAAGCGGAAAGGGTATAGTCGCGCTGAAATGTAACTATATTCCAGGCGATATCTTCATGGGCATCGATGAACCAGGTCATAGGAATAAAAAAAGCGCTGGAGACAAAACGTTTCCAGCGCTAATTTGGGTTTTATGCTTCCTCTTTATCTTCGGTTTCTTGTGTTTCTTCGGTTTCAGCTGCCTGTTGGTCAACAGCCTCTTCAGTTTGTGATTCTTCAGTTTGTGCTTCTTCTTCAGCCTGTTGGACTTCTTGGGTTTCTGCTGGAACTGCTTCACTTTCAGCAACTTCTTCGGTGGGTTGTTCCTCTACTGCTGGAATTGTGCCCACAATATCCCCTAAAGTTTCTTCCTGAGAAGAAGTGGAAACATTCAAGTCTTTCGCTAAGGCTTTCCAGTCCTGGTCAACATATTGGGCTGAATCCACGCGGCGCAGGCTTAAACCGATACGGTGTTCGTCCTCTTCGATGCGCAGAATCCTTAAGGCAACATGGTCTCCTACTTTTAGGACTTCCTTCGGATGTTCAACGCGTTTTTCGCTGATTTCAGAAATATGGATTAAGCCTTCCAGCTCACCTGGGACGTCCAATCGGGCAAAGGCGCCAAAATTCGTCAGGCGGGTAATTTCACCTTCAACCAGTTGGCCGACCTTGAGGTGAGAAACTTGGCTAGTCCAGGGGTCTTCCTGCAATTGCCGCATCGAGAGGCCAATGCGCTTGCGGTCGCGGTCAATGCTGATTACTTTGACTTTGACTTCATCGCCAACCTTGAGCACTTCCTTAGGATTATCGATGTGATCGTACGTGATTTCGGAGATATGCACCAAGCCATCGGCTCCGCCAATATTGACGAAGGCGCCGAAATCAGCCAAGCTCGTAACCCGACCAGTACGAACATCGCCCTCTTGGAGGTTATCAAGAACTTTATCTCGGATCATATCGCGGGTTTCACCGCTAGCGGCACGTTCACTTAAAATCAAACGATGGCGTTCTCTATCCACTTCAATGACGCGGCATTCAATTTTCTCGCCAACCATTGATTTGTACTTTTCTTCAGGAGTACTGCCAGATATTTCGAGCTTACGGCTTAAGGAAAGCTGTGAGGCGGGGATAAAACCGCGAATAGTACTCAAAGGCACGATGAGCCCGCCTTTGTTGTACCCAACAATTTCTGATTCAAAGCTTTCACCGGATTTAAGCAAATCTTCAGCATCTAGCCAACTTTGCTCTTCAACGGCGCGGATGAATGAGAGGACGAGGTTGCCGTTTTGGTCTTCTGGAGTGACCACATAAACCGGGATCGCCTTTCCAACCTCTAATGTTTCTAATATTTCTTGTGGGATACCTTCGTACTCTTTTCCAGAAATAACACCTTCGGATTTGGCACCAACGCTGACCAAGATTTGGCCCTCGGAGATGCTGGCGATAATACCATCACGAATTTCCCCTGCTTTGGGGAAGTCGATCATGAAATTAGAATCGAGCAATTCCTCCATTTTATCCATGGACTGCGATTCGCTCTCTTCTAAATTCTCAGCCTTACTTTCGTCATCATAATCACTCATGAACAAATAACTCCACATCAAATTTGACTGTGATTATAGTTTAATCACCTTAAATTTGCAACCTAAACTAGTAAATTGACGCAACCGAAATTCACTCCTATGAAAATAGAAATGCATCAGTTTAATCTTGATTAACTGGCCCGTACTTACCATAATCTAACACCTCGCGCACTCCCGTTTGTGGGTCAGGTGGCCCGACGATGCCTTTCTCCTCCAACGATTCAATGATGCGTGCAGCGCGCGTATAACCAATCCGCAATTTACGTTGAAGCATTGATACGGAAGCACGCCCTTCATTGCGGATGATCTTTAAGGCTTCATTGGTAATAGGGTCCGCATCGCTTTCATCAGTATCCTTTTCTAACTCCTGCCATAGTGGCTGTTGAACGAGCGTAGGGTTAACTAAGGGAGGATGGCTTTCAGAGGCGAAAACCGCGATATCTGGACGTTCCTCTCCGGAAAGCTGTGCCGCTTGTTGACGCCAAAATTCGACCAAGCGGTTAATTTCAGCATCGGAAACATACGTGCCCTGTAATCGCACGGGAGCGGCAGCATCTGGGGCTAAAAAGAGCATATCCCCTTTACTGAGCAAGCGTTCAGCGCCAGGTTGGTCGAGGATGACGCGGCTATCCACGCTGGAAGCGACAGCAAAAGCAATTCGGGCGGGGAAGTTTGCTTTTATCAAGCCAGTAATAATATCAGCGGAAGGGCGTTGGGTTGAAAGAATCAAGTGAATACCTGTAGCGCGGGCTAACTGCGCCAGGCGGGTAAGCGCACGTTCAGTTTCATCAGGGGCGAGCATCATTAAATCAGCCAGCTCGTCAATGACCACCAACAAGAAGGGTAAGGTTTTACCGCCTTCAGCGGCTTTCATTTGGTTATACTCTACCAAATTGCGGACGCCCGCCTCAGCAAACATGCGGTAACGCAGGTCCATTTCACGCTGCATCCATTGCAAGGCGCCTACTACTTTTTCTGCATCTACAATCACAGGAGCCAGCAGATGAGGGATGCCGTTATAGCCAGTAAGTTCTACGCGCTTAGGATCTACAAGCACAAATCGGATTTGATCTGGCGTAAGCGTGAGGAGATAACTCGCTAAGATGGCATTGACACACACTGACTTTCCCGAGTTGGTGGTACCGGCGATCAACAGGTGCGGCATATCTGCTAAACTAGTGGTAAAAGGCTGACCAGCAACGTTTTTACCCAAGGCAAATTTGAGCGGGTCAGGGTTAGTTGCAAAGGAAGGACTTTGCACGATTTCTAAAAGTGAAACTAACTCCGTTTTTTGGTTTGGTACTTCGATGCCGACGTAGCCTTTCCCCGGAACGGGTGCTTGGATACGAATGCGCGATGCCTTGAGTGCCATGGCAAGGTCATCTGTTAGGCGCAAGATGTTGCTAACGCGCACGCGCGTTTTTCCGTTACGGCTTTCGATATAGTCTGGCTCCACGCCAAATAGAGTAATTGCTGGACCGCGGCGGATTTCAACCACATGTGCAGGAGTATTGAACGAGCGTAAGGTTTCTTCAATGACGCGTGCTCGGTCCTGATCGTTTTCGCTATCGGGTGAGGAGGTTACCGTAACTGGAGCGAGGATATCCTCGGGGATTGGGAGGACCCAAGGTTGTGCCCGTTGGGGAGCAGGCGGTATTGGGGAGGATGGGGGTGATGACACACGTTGGTTATTCCCGTTTTGGGATGCTGTAACCTCAACTGAAGGGGCAGGTGCGGGAGCAATTGCGGCTTGTTGGGCAGCTTTGCGAGCGGCTCGCTTGCTCTTCAAGCGATTAATCTGGATACCTATTGCTTGGAAAGCTTTACTCACTCCGCTGGTTACCTCAGCCATGGAGAGATCAATGAGCAGAATAAGCGCAATGAGCAACCAGGCAATTAACCAAATCAAGGCGCCAGGTGCTCCAAACCAGCGCGTAAGCGTCGTCAGAAGAAAATTGCCAATTGCTCCGCCGCCGATTTGATCCTGGGCAGGTAGCCTATTGGCGAGTAGCTGAAACCATGCCAATAGATTGAATAGGAATAGACCAATCCCAATCAGCCGGGCAGGCGCAATTTTAGAAAAATTCTCACGTTTCCTGAGAAGCAAGAGCCAGACGCTTCCTAAAATCAGTAAAAATGGGAAGAGGTACGCTCCCCAGCCAATACCCTTATATAACACCCCAGCCCACCAGTTCGGCAAGGTGCCAGCGCTGGAGGTAAACAAGCTTATCAACGTCAGAATGGCGATGACAAGGAGAATAATTCCGAAAATAGTGTATTTTTGGTCTTGGGTAAGCTTAAATACAGGCTGCGAGGTAGTTGCTTTTTTTTGTGTAGGTTTGCGAGAAGTGCTATGGGAAGTTTTCGCAGGTGTGGATTTATGTGTTGACGAACGGCTGGAAGACCCGGTACCACTTTTGGTTGTTTTTTTATTGGTTTTGCTGGTTGATTTGGCGCGCCCTGCCATATCTTCTCCACCGAATGAAATGTGTAATCGGATTATAGCATGAAGGCTTCTTGATGCATCTGAGCTTTTGAAGCGATAAGCTTTGTCTCGTCTTGTGGGCAAGCGAAGAAATTTTACTTAATATACCGGTTCACGAAAGGTTAAAAAGCGTCTTCTCAATAATGGCTCCGTGTTAAAATGCTCGCATGCCTCGTGAAGATGCTTCTGGATGGACATTTCGCAAGATTCTGCGATTAGAGTTAGTCGTCGTTGCCATGCTCTTGCTGCTCACAGGTTCCAGCGCTGCGCTTTGGGATCCTTTAGAAGCCTTACGCAAGTATTCGCGTAGTGTAGAGTTTGATTTCAGCACCTGGACGGTGCAAGCCTTGATGGAGAAAGGTATCTCTGCTGCACTCAAAGTGGATAAGTTTCTCCCGAATGAAGAACAAAATGCGCTAGTGGACGTTTACCTCCAGCAAGTGGACTTAGTAAATCAGTTGAACATTAGTTTAGACGAAGCAGTTTCAGCGCCGGAGATGGCTCACCGAGATGAAAAAGTTGCTGAGCTGCAATCACAGCTTACTGACGAAAAACAGTATCTTGCTAATTTGGCGACGATTGTGGAGGCGGTTGTTCAATCGCAAACTGAGCGAACCTTAGCGGAAATGGGGTTTGGCTGGGGTGGTCAAGTGTTTCCGCCGGTGCTTTACAAGATATCAGATCTACCGCTCAATTTGATTGTCTCACCCCGCACGGAGATACGCACAGTTTTGAGCCTCAATTTGCTCCCCGGTTTGGATACATTACAGAAGGAATCTATTGAAGAGGGAATTTATACAGAATTTAATTATTCTGCCTTGGTGGAACCAATTGGCGGGTTGAGCGCTTACCCTACCATGGTGATGCAAACGACAAGCTTCAGTTGGCTGGTTGAAACTGTAGCGCATGAATGGATACATAATTATCTATTCTTTCACCCTTTAGGCTTGCGCTACGATGTTAACCCTCAAATGCGCACAATCAATGAAACCGTGGCAAGCTTAGCTGGCACGGAGATTGGCAATTCGATGCTGATGGCATCCTTTCCGGA
>Ga0208826_1000043_pt1 | contig 154035 bp, 148 predicted proteins | sample AD_UKC115_MetaG_FD_184451 | JGI IMG/M metagenome (GOLD analysis project Ga0208826, IMG submission 184451) | Active sludge microbial communities of municipal wastewater-treating anaerobic digesters from Hong Kong - AD_UKC115_MetaG (SPAdes)... | ecosystem: Engineered > Bioreactor > Anaerobic >... | reverse complement strand
GGCACCCCCGTCCAAATCTTTCCTGAACCCAGGATGCCTAAACGTTTACACGATTTCGCCGCGGCTGTGGTCTCATGTGCGGGAATCTGGATGTCCCCTTAGCTGTATCTTATGGAGGTCCGTGACAATGGTGACAGCTTTGGGTGGGGCTGGAACCTGGGGCTCCTATTTAAGCCTGTTGAAGATGTTCGTTTTGGTTTGACCTACCGAAGCACGATCGAACAGGAAGTTAAAGGAGACATAAAATTCGCCAACGCTATTCCGGGCCTTTTCCCAAACACGGGAGCTGCAGGGACAATTACCCTTCCCGATCTTCTAAGTGCGGGCGTATTCTGGCAAGCTTCGCCGAAATTGAGTTTCGAAGCGGATGCAGTCCTGACTCGGTGGAGTACTTACGACAAACTGACGATCCGCTATGACGAGCCTGTTGCCGGACATGATTCCACTACTTATCCAAAAAATTGGAACGACACTTGGAGATACCAGATCGGAATCGAGTATGCCATGAACGAAAACCTGGACTTGAGGGTGGGTTACGTCATTGACCCTTCCCCGATCCCCGACGAGACGGTGGATTACATTGCCCCGACCAACGACAGGAAGCTTTATTCCATCGGCCTGGGCTACCGCAAGGGGAGCTGGACCTACGACTTTTCGTATACATACCTGGACATTTCCCCGAGAGACATCCAGGCCCGACCTGGAGATTTTATTTACAAAAGCCGCCAGGACAACGGGGAAGCCCACCTTTTCGGCCTTTCGATCAGCCGTCGGTTCTAGAAGGGAAGAGCGGAAATGGGAACTAGACTGGAAGAACGGATCCTTGAACGCCTCAACGGGGAACTCAGAGAGAAAACCCTCTGGTGGGAAGGTCAATGGTGGGATTCGGGCCGTTTCCTGAACCTGGTCGATACATGCGAACAAGTTCTCGCAAACGGTGGGTTCGGCGAAGGACAAAGACTCGTCCTGCTGCTTCCCAACTGCCCCCTGGTTCTGGCACTTTCCCTGGCGGCCTGGAGGCTGAGAGGGTCGGTTGCGCCTTTGAATTTGCAGACGGGTCCAACCGCCCTGGTTGAGAACATGGAGGTCCTGGATCCATGGGGGATCGTTCTGCCGGAGGGGATGGACGGGCTACGGGAGGCCCTTTCGGGGGCCGGATACCCGACGGTCCCTTCGGCTTTGGACGCCTTCGTTTCAAATGTTTCCGGCAGGGAAGGGGAAAAGGACTCCCCGGAAACCGCCGTGATCTTTTCGACTTCGGGAACAACCGGAACCCCGAAGGCCGTCGTGATCACGCATGATAATCTGATCGACAACACCAGCAAGGTTTTCGATTTTGTTGAGGAGCTGAGAAAAGACGACATCTTCCTGAATGTCCTTCCCAATTTCCACACTCTCGGCTACAGCGTTTCGGGGATCCTGCCTCTTGCCCTAGGACTTCCGCAGGTCTTGGTGCCGGGTTTTATGCCGCCCCAGAAAACCGTGGAGGCGATCTGCGAGGCAGGCGTCACCGTCATGGTTGCGGTTCCCACGATGGTTGCCCTGACGCTGGCGACCGCGGCAAAAGGCGCCGAGATTGGATCGTCCCTTCGGTTGATCATCTGTGGAGGGGATCGTTTGAATCCCCAATTTGACCAAAGAGCGAGAGAAACCATGAATCTTTCCATCCTTGAAGGGTATGGACTGACCGAATGCTCCCCGGTGGTGGCCGTAAACCCCAGCCTTGCGAAAAGAAAGCTCGGCACGGTCGGCCCTGTTCTTCCGGGCTATGAATTCCGGATCCTGAACCGGGAAGGGAAGGAAGCGGAAAAGGGGCAGGAAGGGGTCCTCTGGGTGAAGGGGCCCTCCGTGACACCTGGCTACTTCCGCAACCCGGAAAAGACGGCGGAGAGGTTCAGGGAAGGCTGGTTCAACACGGGGGACATTGTCAGGATGGATCAGGAAGGTTACCTGACCATCCTGGAACGCGATACCGACATCCTGATCGTGGGAGGCTTTAACGTCTATCCGCAGGAAGTCGAAAGGGTTCTCCAGGAGCACCCCGCTGTCCACCTGGCCGCCGTGATCGGCGTCCCGCACCCCGTTAGCGGCGAAATCCCGAAGGCCTTTGTCATCCTGCGGGAAAACGCGGCTGCGACCCAGAAAGAATTGGTCCAATTCTGCAAAGAAAGGCTCGCACACTACAAGGTGCCAAGAAAAGTGGAATTCGTCCAGTCTTTCCCCCTCTCGCCGGCCGGGAAGATCCTTCGAAGGAAACTACGGGAAGAAGAAAAGGCTAAGGGGTCGGCCCCGGTTTCGTAAGCCGGCCGACAACGGCCTGCGTCGCTCTGATCAGGTCCGAAGGCCGCAGGATCACCTGGAGGCCCCGAAGGCCGGCACTGACGGAGATTTCGTCAAAACGGAGAGAGGACTCATCCATCAGTACAGGATAAGTTTTTTTGGAAGCCAGCGGGGACACGCCTCCCCGCTGGTAACCTGTAAGAGGGAGCACCTCTCTCAGGGGGACCAGTTCGCACCGTTTGTTGCCGGTGAGGGATGCAGCGGCTTTCAGGTCCAATTCCAGGGCTCCCGGGATGACACAAAGGAAGACGCCTGTTTTGTCTCCTCGGAGTACCAGTGTTTTGAAAACACGGTCGAGAGGCATTCCGATCTTCAAGGCAACTCGGGCAGCCCCAAGATCGTCAAGGTCAACTTCGTACTCCGCCAGCCGATAAACGATCCCGAGTTTCTCAAGCTGGCGAACCGCGTTGGTTTTCTTCAAAGGCCAACTCCTCCTTTCTTTCCGGCGGGAAATCGGCTCGATTCGCAAAAAACGGAAAAGACGCTATAATGCCTTCATCTTGAGGAAAGGGTGTCGATACCGGCGATGAAAAAGATCAAGCCGATCAAGAAACTGAAGCTGTACGGGTTCAACAACCTCACGAAAAGCCTCAGCTTCAACATGTACGATATCTGTTACGCGAAACTCCCGCAACACCGGAAGGAATACATCGACTATATCGACGAGGAGTACAACGCCGAGAGATTGACGGCGATCTTGAGCGAAGTCGCAAACATCATCGGCGCCAACATTCTGAATATCGCCCAGCAGGATTATGATCCCCAGGGTGCCAGTGTCACGATGCTGATTTCGGAGGAAAAGGTCGAGTGCGGGCAGGCGCCTGAGGGGAGCGACCTCTGCTCGGGTGAAACGCCGGGGCCTCTTCCCGAATCTATGGTTGCGCACCTCGACAAGAGCCATATCACCGTGCACACTTATCCCGAAAGCCACCCGGACCAGGGGATCAGCACCTTCAGGGCGGATATCGATGTTTCGACCTGCGGGAAGATTTCACCCCTGAAGGCCCTGAATTTTCTCCTGCATTCCTTTAACCCCGACATTGCCGTGCTGGATTATCGTGTCAGGGGCTTCACGCGGGACATCAACGGGGAAAAATTCTTCATCGATCATAAAATCAACTCGATTCAGAATTTCATCGCCGACGATATGCGGGAAAAGTACCAGATGATCGATGTGAACGTCTACCAGGAAAACCTTTTCATGACGAAGATGATCCTGAAAGAGTTCGACCTGGACAACTACCTGTTCGGGACTGGGAAAAAGAGCCTGCTTCCCGGGGAGAAGAAGCGGATCAAACAGGAACTGAAGCGGGAAATGGCCGAAATTTTCTCCGGCCGGAACATTCCGAAAGTCTAGGTTTACCGAACCCTTGACAAGTCGTGCGGCATCGGATACTCTTTCATAGCCGATGGCGCCATCGGAGAAGTCTATTATGGATTATCAGGAGGCAGCAAGCTTGAAAACGAACGGTACGGTAAAGTGGTTCAACGGCACTAAGGGCTATGGGTTCATCACGACTGATGAGGGTAAAGATGTTTTTGTCCACTTCAGCGCGATCAAGATGGAAGGCTTCAAGACCCTGGATGAGGGCCAGCGCGTGACCCTCGAAGTGGTCGACGGAGCCAAGGGCCCTCAGGCCGCCAACGTCGAGAAGGCTTAACCAAAAGAGGACCGTCAGAAACGGGGGTTGCTTCGGCAACCCCCGTTTTTTATAGGCAAAGAATCCCCTTCAGAAAAACGCGCGTTTTCCCGGAGATGCGCACCCTTCCTCCCGGAACCAGCTGAACCCCAAGGACGCCGGTCCTTCTTGAGGCCTGAAGCGCAAGAAAATCCGACTTGCCGAGAATCTGGTGCCAGTAGGGGGCCAGCACGGTGTGGGCGGAACCTGTCACCGGATCTTCATTGATCCCCTCCCATGGACCGAAATACCGTGAGCAGAAATCAAAGCCCTCGGGCCCAAAGGCTGTGATGATGACCCCCTGTGCTCCCATCCGGTCATTTACGGAAAGCAGGGAGGGAAAGTCTGGAGAAATGCGAAGGACTTCTTCGTAGGATCGCATCGGGATCAGAAGCATTTCGGCTTCCTCGGAAAGAAAAGCCGGGATGGTATTTTTTATTCCGAGGCCTTCAAGGATCCCCCTGGGCGCCTCGCAGGGATGAGGCGGATTTGAAGGGAAATCCAGGGTCCAGCCTTCCGGTCCTCGACATGCGGCCAGCCGTCCGCTTCTTGATTCGAAAAAAAGAGTTCCGCTCGAATTGCCGATCTCCGAAAAGACGACGGAAGCTGCTGCCAGCGTGGCATGCCCACAGAGGGGAACTTCGGTCATGGGCGTGAACCACCGGATCCGGAATTCCGAGGCATTTCTGAAGTCCCCGTTGAGGGGAATGAGAAAGGCGGTTTCGGAAAGCTTCATTTCCGCAGCGATCTGCTGCATAAGCCTTGCTGGAAGCGGGCCGTGCAGGAGGCATACCGCGGCAGGGTTGCCACAGAAGTGCCGGTCGGTGAAAGCATTGACCTGGAAGAACAAAATCCTGTCAATTTTCTGTTTCATTGTCATCCCCCTCCCTTCTCTGCCCGGGTGTCTTCATTATTTTCCGAAGACCCTATCTTTGCAAACGGGAAGTCTTTTGCTAGAATGCATCACGGTCTTGAAACGTCCCGAGGAGGGCGTCTTTTTGCGGCATGCGATACAGGAAGCCGAAGATCGGCGGTACATGGAGATGGCGCTGTCGCTGGCCAGAAGCGCGGCGATCGCCGGTGAGATCCCGGTCGGGGCCGTAGTGGTCCGTTCAGGACAGATTATCGGGACAGGACAAAACAGACGGGAAGCGGACCGAGACCCGACCCTCCACGCGGAGATTGCCGCCATCAGGCAGGCCGCTGCTTTTCTCGGAGATTGGCGCCTCACCGGCTGCACGATGTATGTGACGCTTGAGCCTTGCCCGATGTGTGCCGGTGCGCTCCTTTTTTCGCGAATCCGGCGGCTGGTTTTCGGGTGTGCGGACCCTAAAGCTGGAGCATGCGGATCGCTCTATGATCTCCCGAGAGATCCTCGATTCAACCACGAAATTCTTGTCCGAAGAGGTATTTTGAGCGGAGAGTGTGCTAGAATCTTACGGGAATTCTTCCAGCAGCGGAGAATCTCGCGGAGAGATGGCCGAGTGGTCGAAGGCGGTCGACTCGAAATCGACTAGGTGGTCTTGAAGCCGCCTCGTGGGTTCAAATCCCACTCTCTCCGCCAAACTAAAAGTAGCGAACATGCGGAGAGGTGGCTGAGTGGTCGAAGGCGCACGCCTGGAGAGCGTGTGGGCGGCCTAAACCCCGCCCCGAGGGTTCAAATCCCTCCCTCTCCGCCATTTTTGTCTGCCGGAGGTCCCAGGCAGGAAACCCAGCCCCGTGCGGCGAAGGCCCGCAAACCCCGCCAGGTCCGGAAGGAAGCAACGGTAAGCGGATCCCATCGGGTGCCACGGCAAGTTGGGTTTCCTGCCCGGGACCTCTTTAGTTTTTCCCCGGATTCCGCCGAAAGGTCCCGGAAAGGGGGCAAGCGAATGCAGAACGACTTCAGGGGAATGCTGGCGCCGATCTTCGAGCTGAAGGAAGGCCCTTTCCTGCTCGTTCCGGTTTTTGTTGTGCCGGTGGAGATTTTTTCCAGGGGGATGATGACCCGGACGAGCTATTCTTTTCATGCGGCGATCGTGGATGCGGTGAACGGCCAGGTGACGCTCCTTCCACAGAAATCGGTGGTCGTCCTTGAAACGGAGCTTCCGGGGGGGAAGAGGCTCGAGCCCAGGGTGCCCCGCGAAAGAGCGGTCGATCTTGCAGAGGAAGCTGCCCGGCTTGTGGGGAAGGGAAAGTGGACCGGAGCTCTCCGGTATAACTCCGTGATGGTCGATCAGGAACGCGTGAGATCAACCTGGCGTGTATGGAAGATAGAAGGCGAATGCCTGGTGGATTCGGCGACGGGCAGACGGGAAAATCTTGGTTCCCTCGTGGCGGCCCTGCTTGGTGAGGCGGGGAATCCGCCGGATTCTTCAGAACCCTAGAGTTCCTGCTTTTCCGTAGAAAGAGGGGCGAGGTCCAGCATCGCTCCGATCAGGGCTTCGAGTTCCGCGGTGTCCTCAAGGTTCTTGGTCGCAAGGCATCGTTGAATGTAGTTCTTGAGGATTTCGATGCAAACCTGATGCATGGCCTTCCGCGCCGCTGAAAGCTGAATAAGGATGTTGTGGCAGGGCTTGTTTTCAATGATCATCCTCTGAATCCCACGGAGTTGCCCTTCCACCCTTTTCAGCCGGTTTAGCATGGCTTTCTGATCGCGGCTCAGGTTTTCCAGTTGCTCGATCAAGGATTCCTTCGGCATGTTTTCCCCTCCTGTCTGGGTATATCTTCTGAAGAAAAATACCGGGTATATGTTATCTCCCATGCGCTTGATGGTCAAGAATGACTTGTGATATACTGCCCGTTGGCCCGAAAATCGCACACGTTCCGACGGCCTGGAGGGTGCCCATGGCGGGTCTCCTGCCGGATGAGGGGCGTGGAGGGTAAACCATGACAGGGAGGGGAAAAACAGTGTCAGTCGTAAGTATCAAGCAGCTCCTGGAGTGCGGTGTCCATTTCGGGCACCAGACGCGTCGGTGGAACCCGAAGATGAAGCCCTACATCTTCACCGAGAGGAATGGGGTTTACATCATTGATCTGCAGAAAACCGTGAAAGGGCTGGAGAAGGCCTACGATTTCATCCGCGAGGTGTCGAAATCGGGAGGCAGCGTTCTTTTCGTCGGAACGAAACGGCAGGCTCAGGAGATCGTACGTGAAGAGGCGCTCCGCTGCGGGCAGTTTTACATCAACCAGAGATGGCTGGGAGGCCTTTTGACGAACTTCCCCACAATCCGGAAACGCGTCAACCGGATGGTCGAACTCCAGAAGATGGAAGAAGACGGAACGTTCGAGAAAATGCCGAAAAAGGAAGTCAGTGTTCTCAGGAAACAGAAGGAGAAACTGGAAAAATACCTTATCGGGATTCGGGATATGAAGGACCTGCCGGACGCACTCTTCATCATCGATCCCCGCCGGGAAACCATCGCCGTCCAGGAAGCCAGGAAGCTTGGAATCCCGGTCGCATCGATTGTTGACACGAACTGCGATCCGGAGGTTATCGACTATCCGATCCCCGGAAATGACGACGCGATCCGTGCCATCAAGCTGATGTTCTCCCTGATGGCCAACGCGGTCATCGAAGGCCGCCAGGGTGTAGACGGCAGCCTCCTCCCGCAGGAGGAAGAAAGCGTTGAAAGCGAAGAGACGATCGAAGTCCGCGAAAAGCTGCATGAAGCGTATGCAGAAGTGCAGGAGAAACTCGTGGAATCGGAGATCGAAGATCGGAAGGGTTGGAAGGAGGCCTAGTTCGATGGCGGTCGATATGGATGCGGTAAAGGAGCTTAGAGCCCGGACGGGGGCAGGGGTTCTCGATTGCAAGAAGGCTCTTGCCGAATGTGGCGGGGATATCGAAAAATCGGTCGACTATCTGCGTGAGAAGGGGCTTGCCAAGGCAGCAAAGAAGATTGGCCGCACCGCCTCCCAGGGGATGGTGTTCAGCTATATTCACACGAACGGGAAAATCGGTGTCCTTCTCGAACTGAACTGTGAAACGGACTTCGTTGCCAGGACCGACGAATTCCAGACGCTGGGCCACGAATTGGCCATGCAGGTTGCTGCAGCAATCCCCCAGTATGTTTCGATTGAAGACGTCGATGCCGAGGCCCTTGAAAGGGAAAAGGAAATCTATCGTCACCAGGCCCTGGAAGAGGGAAAGCCTGCCCACATCGTCGAGAAAATTGCCGAAGGTCGTGTCAAGAAATTCTACGAGGAAACCTGCCTTCTCGAACAGGCCTACATCCGGGACCCCGAAAAGCGGGTGAAAGACCTGGTAATGGAAGCAATCGCGAAGCTGGGGGAAAACATTGTCGTCCGCCGCTTCGCCAGGTTTTCAATCGGGGAATAGGGGATCTTTCCGGGGCGAGGATTTTTCCTCGCCCCTTTTTTTCGTCGAAGGGGTGATTTTTTTGCCGCGGTTTCGTCGTGTGCTTCTCAAGCTGTCCGGGGAGATTCTTGCCGGATCCGCCGGTTTCGGGATTGATTACGTTTCCGTCAAAACGATCTGTGAACAGGTCGCAGCGGTCACCAAGGCCGGAATCGAAGTGGCCATGGTGGTCGGTGGAGGGAACATTTTCAGGGGCGTGGAGGCTGAAACCCAGGGATACGACAGGGCGCAGGCGGACGCGATGGGGATGCTTGCAACAGTCATCAACGCCCTCGCGCTGCAGGATGCCCTGGAGAAAATGGGAGTTCCCACTCGTGTGCAGACGGCGGTTGAAATGCGCCAGCTGGCTGAGCCGTTTATCCGCAGGAGAGCCATCAGGCACCTGGAAAAGGGGAGAGTCGTCATCTTCGCCGCGGGGACGGGATCGCCCTATTTTTCAACGGATACCGCGGCAGCTCTTCGAGCAGCTGAGATCGACGCGGAGTGCCTGTTGAAAGGCACCAAAGTCGATGGTATATATGATAAGGATCCGAAAAAGGATGAAACCGCAATCTTCCTCCCGCACATCACCTACCTGGAAGCCCTGAACCGGCAGCTCAAGGTGATGGATGCGGCAGCTTTTTCCCTGTGCATGGAAAACAGGATTCCCATCATCGTTTTCAATATCCTTGAAGCTGGTAACCTGGAGAAACTCCTGCTTGAAAACAGCCAGATCGGCACGATCGTATCCGCGAAGGAGAGTGGAGACTGATGCCGCAAACCGAAATGAAAACCCTCAGGCAAAAAATGGAGAAAGCGGTGGAGTTCTTCCGTTCGGAGCTGCTCGGTGTCCGGACCGGACGGGCGCACCCGGCACTCGTGGAGGAGATCAAGGTCGATTATTACGGCACTCCGACTCCGATCAAACAAATGGCCACGGTCAACATCCCGGAAGCCCGGCAGATCGTCATCACCCCGTGGGATAAAAGTGCGGGCAAGCTTATCGAAAAGGCCATTCAGGCATCTTCTCTCGGGATTCATCCTAACAACGACGGAGAAAGCATCCGCCTGACCTTGCCCGAACTTAACCGGGAAAGGCGGATCGAACTGACGAAGGTCGTACGGAAATACGCCGAAGACGCCAAGGTCGCTGTCCGGAATTTGCGCAGGGACGCCATCGAGAACCTGAAGAAAATGGAAAAGGAAAGCCGTATCACTGAAGATGACCTGAAGCGTTTCCAGAAAGAAGTTCAGGACATGACCGATGAATACATCAAGAAATTGGAAAACGTCCTCGCTGAAAAAGAGCGGGAAATCATGGAACAATAGGGTTTGAAAAGGAACAAGCCTGCTGCCTGCCGGGCGGCAGGCCCTTTTTTTCTGGACAACCTGAAAGGGCAACGCTATGATGGAACTGTAGAAGCGCTACGGTTTATTTCGAGCGGGAGGAGTTCCCTTGAGAGAACGTGTGGTTGTCGCACTTGGAGGCAATGCCATCTTGCAGCGGGGCCAGCGCGGGACGGCTGCAGAACAGATGGGCAACGTCCAGAAGACGGCGCGGGAAGTCGCAAAAATGATCCAGGCGGGCTACCAGGTAATCCTAACCCATGGGAATGGTCCGCAGGTCGGGACCATCCTCATCCAGAACGAACTCGGCGCAAGACAGGTTCCTGCAATGCCGATGGACGTCTGCGGGGCAGAAAGCCAGGGATTCATCGGTTATCTTTTCTGCCAGGCGCTGGCGAATTGTTTTCAGCGGAAGAAAATCCCCATTCCCAAACCGGTCTGCATCGTAACCCAGGTCCGGGTGGATCGAACCGATCCAGCCTTTCAAAACCCTACAAAACCTGTAGGGCCTTTCTTTTCCGAAGAAGAAGCAAGAAGAAGGATGAAAGAAAGGAATGAAACCTGGATCGAAGATGCCGGAAGGGGATGGAGAAGGGTTGTCCCTTCTCCGGACCCGAAAGAGATCATCGAAAAGGAAGCGGTACGGGCCCTTGTGGAACAGGGGTTCGTGGTTGTCGCCTCCGGCGGAGGCGGCATCCCCGTTGTTACCGCCGAAGACGGCGGGCTGGAAGGCGTGGAAGCGGTCATTGACAAGGATCTGGCCGCAGAACGCCTCGCTCGGGATGTCAACGCCGACCTGCTGCTGATCCTGACAGATGTCCCGCAGGTCCTGATTCACTACCGCCAGCCGGGGGAGAAGGCCGTCGGCACCATCCGCGCGGACGAACTGGAAGCCTATCACCTTGAGGGGCATTTCAAATCGGGGAGCATGGGCCCGAAAGTGGAAGCCACTTTGAGGTTTGTCCGAAATGGCGGGAAGAGGGCGGTCATCGCAAGCCTGGATCAAGCCCTCGAAGCACTGGAGGGAAGCCGGGGGACGCAGGTCCTTCCCTGATCCCGAACAGAAAGGGGCGGCGGTGGACCTCCCGCCGCCCCTTTCTGTCTGTTCCTGACTACAGTTCTGAAAGGAATCGGTTGAGCCGTGACATGCCTTCCGTGATTTCCTCCGCGGAGTTCGAGTAGGAAACCCGGATGAACCCGGGTGCCAGGAAGGCGCTGCCGGGAACGGCAGCCACAAACTCCCCCTCGAGCAGAGCCTTGCAGAAAGCGACATCGTCAGAAAGGATCTGCCCCCTGTAGCTTTTCCCGATACAGTTTCTCGCGTCAACAAAAACATAGAAGGCTCCCTGAGGTTCAGTCACACGGATGAGGGGCATCTCCTTCAGCGCTTTGAGGATCAGCGTTCTCCTCTCTTCAAAGGCCATTCTCATGGATTCGACATCGGTTTCCGCGTTTTTGATGGCTGCTGCTGAAGCCCACTGGGAAATCGAGGTCGGGTTGGAGGTCAGGTGCCCCTGCACCCCTCCCATTTTTTCAATCAGTTGCTTGGGGCCAAGGGCATAGCCGATGCGCCATCCTGTCATCGCATAGGCCTTGCTGACCCCGTTGATGAGCAGGGTCGAACTTCTGAGGGAAGGAACCACTGAAAGAATATTGGAGTGAACCGCTTCTCCATAAACAAGGCGTTCATAGATTTCGTCAAAGATGACCCAAAGCCCTTTCTCCTGGGCGATCCCCGCGATTTCTTCAAGCAGGGACCCGGGATAGACGGCTCCAGTTGGGTTGTTTGGGGTATTGACAAGAATCCCGACCGTGCGCGGTGTGATCGCTTCCGCGATTTGTTCCCGGGTGGGGAAAAAGTCATTTGCAGAGGTGTCGAGGACCACCGGGCGGCCGTCACAAAGGCTGATCTGCTCGACATAGCTGACCCACGCGGGAGCAAAGAGAAGGACTTCGTCCCCGGGATTCAGAAGACAGGCAAAGGCTTCGTAAAGAAGGGGCTTTGCACCGGCCCCGACAAGAATTTCATCTGGCCGGTAATCCAGCCCGAAGCGCTGAAGGTAATAGGTTTGAATGGCCTCCTTCAGCTCAGGGATCCCAGAGGTGGGAGTATAATGGGTTTCCCCCCGCTTTATTGCATCAACGGCTGCCTGGACAGCGGCCGGGGGGGAAGTGAAGTCCGGTTCTCCGGCACCGAAGGAGATGACGGGCTTCCCTTCGCGCTTCAGCTGCTTCGCTTTTGCCACGACCTCGAGTGTTGCGGAGGGCGCAAGCTTCAGGGCTCGATCCGACAAGCGCATAGCCTCACGTCCCTTTCTTTAGTGTTTTGAAATCCTTGAAACGAAATTCTACCAGATTCGGCGAAAGGCTGCCGAACAAACATCACCGCATTTATCTCTAATAAGCTGCCGCTGTGCATATTCAGAAGCTGCCGTGAAGAATACCCTGATGGGTGCTATAATTCTCTCAAGGCAACAGTTCGGACGTTGGAATGGAGGGGTGCCTATGAGCGTACGGTTTGTTTCGCGCAACGTCGAGCTCACGGAAGACCTGAAGGATTACATGGAAAAGAAGCTGGGGAAACTTGAAAAATTCTTCGATAAGATCCTCGATTCAAAAGTCACCCTGAGCCATAGCAGGGGGATGTTTGTCGTCGAGATCACCTCGAATGTCAACGGCGTCGTTATGAGAGGCGAAGAGTACGCCCCGGATCAGAGGAAGGCATTCGATGGAGCGATCCGGAACATCGAAACGCAGGTCAAGAAGCACAAGAACTTCCTGAAAGACCGCGCTTTCCTGAAAACCCATGACCTTTCACCCGAACTGGCCAGTCTTTACACGGCTGCAGAGGAGACCGTCCCTGCAATGAAGGAAGAGGAAATCGTCAAAACCAAGAAGTTTACTCTCCGACCGATGAGTCCTTCCGAGGCGACCCTTCAGATGGACCTTCTGGGTCATAGCTTTTTTGTCTTCCGGAACGCCGAAACGGGGCAGACGAACGTCGTCTACCGGAGGAAAGAAGGCGGTTACGGACTCCTTGAACCGGAAAGCTGAAACCGAGGCAAAAGGGGGCCCAACGGGCCCCTTTTTTTCTGGAAGCTGAAAACCGGGAGGAATTCCCACATGCATGAAATGTCTCTAGTTGAAGCGCTCCTCGATTCCCTTCTTCCCCTTTGTGCGGAAAACAAGTGGGAAAAAGTAGACCGGATTCACTTGAGAATCGGAAGCCTCCGCCAGGTTATTCCGGAGGCCCTGGTCTTCTGTTTTCAGACGGCATCTTCCGGAACTCCTCTTGCTGAAGCGGCGGTCGAGATCACTGAAATCGGCATCCGGCAAAAATGTGATCAATGCGGTTTAGAATGGGGAGGGGAAATCCCTCTGGGTCGCTGTCCAGGATGTGGTTCGATCGAAGTGGCGACAACGGCTGGGTTCGAATTGGAAATCGATTCCTTGGAGGTTTTTGAGAATGGCAACGAAGCGGGTTAGCCTGATTCAGTCTGTGATGGCCGCGGACGAGCGTTACGCAGCCAGGATCCGTTCAGTGATGAAAGAAAGGGGCATTCTTCTTTTAAACCTCATTGGTTCACCGGGGGCAGGCAAGACGACCCTCCTGGAGGAAACCCTCAAAAGGTGCCGCTTTAGCGCCGCGGTCATCGAGGGGGATGTCGCGACCGCGAGAGACGCAGAAAGAATTGCCGCGTTCGGTGTCCCCGTGATCCAGATTAACACGAAGGGAGGCTGTCACCTGGAAGCCAACCTCGTCTTGAGGGCATTTGAAAACCTTCAATTTGACAAACTGGATGTCCTTTTCATCGAGAATGTCGGGAATCTTGTCTGTCCCGCAGAATTCGACCTCGGGGAAGACATGAAGATCGCGGTCTGCAGCACGGCCGAAGGGGCCGACAAGCCCCTGAAGTATCCGCACCTTTTCCACACCTGCAGTGCCGTTGTCCTGACAAAGAAGGACCTCCTTCCCTACATCCGGTTCGACAGGGAGCTTTTCTGGAAGGATGTTGAATCTTTGAACGCAAAGGCAGCCAAGTTCGAGATCGACAATCTTTCCGGCGACGGGATCGACGCCTGGCTAAACACGGTGGAAACATGGCTGAAACAAAAACGAGAAACGCAGCGAGCTTGAAGGGGTTGAACCCCAAACAGCGCGAGGCGGTCGAATACTGCGACGGCCCTCTTCTAGTGCTGGCAGGCGCGGGCAGCGGGAAAACGCGGGTTCTCGCCTGCAAGGCGGCCTACCTTGTTTCCGCGCTCGGTATTCCGGCAAGCCGCGTTCTGGCTGTGACCTTCACGAACAAGGCCGCCAACGAGATGCGGGACCGGGTTAAAACCCTGCTGGGTTTGGATTCGAAAGGTCTCCAGGCGTGCACCTTTCATTCCTATGGTCTGCGTTTCCTTCAGAGGCATGAAGATGCCCTTCCAAGAGTCCGCAGGCGGAAGGGTTTTGTTGTGTTCGACCGTTCCGATTGCCGTTCTGTTCTGAAAAACATCCTTGAGAAAATGAATTTCGATCAGGAGCGAATTGAACCCTCCTGGGTTCTCGACCAGCTTTCGAGAAGAAAGGCCCTGGAATTTGAAAGTACCGAGGGTTTCGAGAATCGGCTCATCGAAATCGAAAAGGCCTACGAAGCTGTCCTGGAGGAACAGAATGCCGTCGATTTTGATGATCTGCTGAGACTGCCCCTGGAAATGCTCAAAGATTCCGAAATCCTCGCGAAAGAACGGGCGGCGCTGGATTGGGTCCTTGTCGACGAATACCAGGATGTCAACCGTCCGCAGTACAATCTTCTCCGCAAGCTTGTGGGCAACTCCGGCAGGATCATGGTGGTGGGCGACCCCGATCAGTCCATTTACGGCTGGCGCGGGGCCGACATGGAATTGATCCTGAATTTTGAGAGAGATTTCCCAGGAGCGAAAACCGTTGTCCTTGACCAGAATTACCGTTCTACGGCCCAGATTCTCCAGGCCTCGAACGGCTTGATTCGGAACAACCTGAAACGCAAGCCGAAAAACCTGTGGACAGCGCGTGACCGGGGCGAACCCGTCAGGATTCATTTGCACGGGGATGAAAAGCAGGAAGCGGGCTTCCTCCTCTCGGAAATTGAATCTCTTTGCCGGAAAGGCTACCGGTACGGGCAAATCGCGCTTTTGTACCGGGTAAATGCCCTCAGCCGAACCTATGAGCAGGCGTTTCTCTCCCGGGGGATTCCCTACAAGGTTGTCAGGGGGACGGCTTTTTACGAAAGGAAAGAGATCAAGGATGTCCTTTCCTACATGAGACTGGCACTTAACCCGGCAGATACGGTTTCCCTTCAGAGAATTGGAAACATTCCGCCAAGAGGACTTGGAAAAAGGGGACTCCAGGAATTGGCGCAGTTCCTGGCGTCGGATCTGTTGTTGGAGCCGAAGGAGAAATGGAAAAGCGTCGCGGAAGGCCGTGCCGGTTTCCGGGGGAAGACCGCCGCTTCCTGCGCTTCTCTCGGGGCCCAGATGGTCGGGATCCTGGAATGTTCCGATAACTTCGGAGCGGCTTTGCGGTTTGTCTGGGAAGAGACCGGCTACGGCGATCATCTGGCAAAGACGGATCCGCAGAGTTTCGAAGACCGTCGCGACAATGTCATGGAACTGCTTTCGATCGCTTCAAAACAGGAAGGGAGCCTGTCGGAAACCCTCGCGGAAATCGCCCTGTTTACCGATCTCGAAAAAATGGATGATGCAGCGGATGCCGTGAGCCTTCTAACGCTTCATGCCGCGAAGGGACTTGAATTCCCGGTGGTATTCATGGTGGGGATGGAAGAGGGCGTATTTCCCCACTGCCGCTGTTTTGAAGAGGGGGAAGGCATCGAGGAAGAACGGCGGCTCTGCTACGTCGGCATGACCCGCGCTGAAGAGAGGCTTTATTTGACTGCCGCTGAGAGCCGGGTCCTTTTCGGAACGGTTCAGAGGAACGGGTTTTCCAGGTTCCTCTGGGAAATCCCCCAGGATACGGTCCGGATCGTAGAAAGTGTCCGTCAGGAGGAGAGGAGAAGTCCCTATGCTGGTCGTGGGTCTTACGGGAGACGTTGGGGCTGGTAAATCGACCGTGGCCCGCCTATGGAAAAAACAGGGGGCTTTTTTGATCGACAGCGATGAGGTGGTGCGCTCCCTGTGGACAACGGATAATCTGCGTGACGAAGCCCTGAAGCGCTTCGGGGAAAAGGCGATTGACACTGCAGAAGGTTCGTTGGATCTCTCCGTTATCGCAGAGGCGGTTTTTTCAAACGAAGAGGACTATCGGTGGGTTTGCAGCCTGATCCATCCGCTCGTGCTGGAGAAAATTTCAGAGATGCTCAAGGGGAAAACCGGGTGGGTCGTCGTGGAGTTGCCCCTGCTTTTCGAAGCGGGCAGGCCCCCCTGGATCGACCTTGTGATTTTTGTGAGCGCCGCGGCTGAAAACCGGATTGAACGGACGAAACGCCGGGGTTGGGCGAATGGCGAAATCAGGAGGAGGGAAAAATGGCTTTTGCCCTCCTCCCTCAAAGAAGCCAGGTCCGACATCGTGCTGAGAAATGACGGGCCATTGGAAAGTTTCCTCGAAAAGGTCGAAAAGATGGGCTGGATCTTGAAAGAACTCGCAGAGCAGGAAAGGATGCCCCTTTCGACCTGCGAATGGAAAAGGCGGCTGAAGGAGGCGATCGCTTGAGGATCATCACGAGCCATATCGGTGCCGACTTCGACTCCTTTTCTAGCATGGTGGCCGCATCCAAGCTCTATGACGATTCGGTTCTCTGCTTTTCCGGTGCGGCATGCCGGAATCTGAGAGAGTTTCTAAAAAGATTTGGAAACCGATGGAAAGTCCTGACACCGAGGCGGGTCAACTTCGACGAAGTGGACCACCTTGTGATAGTGGATGCCCGGTCTCGGTCGAGGATCGGCCCTTTCGGTTCCCTTTGCGGGAAAGAAGGGGTCCTCATTCATGTGTATGATCATCACCCTCCCGTCATAGACGAGATCCCTGCGCAAAAGGCCTTCATTGAACCGGTTGGTTCGACGACAACGCTGCTGGTCGAAAAGCTGATTGCGCTGAACATCCCGATCCAGCCGTTCGAGGCGACGCTTTTTTCAATGGGAATCTACGAAGATACGGGCGCACTCACCTTCGGCTCGACCACAAGCAGGGATTTTCACGCTGCGGCAAGACTGAGGGAAATGGGAGCGGACCTGACGATCGTTCCGTTGCATATCGAAATGAACCTGAACGCGGGCGAACGGAAGCTGCTTGACAACCTCATCGAAAATGCCCGCACCCGGTTTCTCGGCGGCGCGAAAGTCGTTCTCTCGGAAACATCCAGCGAGGCTTATGTCGAGGGGATATCCCTCTTCGTCCATCGGCTCAGGGATTTTTTCGACGCCGATGTCGCGTTGGCGGTCGTCTACATGGAGAATCGCACTTACATCGTAGCCAGGGGAAGGCCCGAACTGATCGACGTGGCCAAGTTCCTCGAACCGTGGGGTGGCGGGGGCCATCCCCAGGCGGCCTCGGTGACGGTTCCCGGCAGCCTTCAGAAAGGCATTCTGGAACAGCTGGAAAGAAAGCTGGAGGAGAGCATTCGGCCCCTGGTCCAGGTCCGCGATGTGATGAGCAGCCCTGTCATGGCGGTTGAGCCGGGGCTTGCGATCGATGACGCCTACCGGCTGATGATTCGTTACGGTCATGCCGCGCTGCCCGTGGTGAATCAAGACGGAATTTCGGGCATCATCACGAGAAAGGATCTCGACAAGGCGGAGCTTCACGGGCTGGGGAACGTCCCGGTTTCCGATTTCATGACGGAGGGGGCGATCACCGTTTCCCCTGAGGCCTCTGTGTCGGAAGCGCACCGGATGATGGTCCTTTACAACATCGGGCGCCTTCCTGTCGTCGACTCCAGGGGGAAACTTCTAGGGATCGTGACCCGGACCGACCTGCTTCGGGCTCTTTTCCCCTATTCCCTTGCGCCCGAAGAGCAGACGGGGGAAATCTCCCGGCCCTGGACGGAAGACGTGGGGGAACTTATGGCACAGGAACTGGTACCCTGGATCCAGATTCTCTTGCGCAGGCTGGGTGAGCGGGCCGAGACCCTGGGGATGAAAGCGCACGTAGTGGGGGGATTTGTCAGGGATCTCCTTTTAGGCCGCCCCAACCTCGATCTTGACATGGTGATCGAGGGGGATGCCGTCGAGTTCGCCCGTTCCTGGGAGCGGGACGGGTGCCGGATCGCGATTCACCAGCGGTTTAAAACTGGAACGATCGTTTTCCCGGGAGGCCGGAAGGTTGATGTGGCGACAGCGAGAAGGGAGTTTTACGAGTTTCCCGTCGCTCAGCCCGAAGTGACGACGGATTCCCTAAAACATGACCTTTTCAGGCGCGACTACACTGTCAACGCAATGGCGATCACGGTGAACCCCGGGGAATGGGGAAAGCTTCACGATTATTTCGGTGGACGCAGGGATCTCCAGAAGAGGACCCTGAACGTGCTCCACAACCTGAGCTTTGTGGAGGACCCGACGCGGGTCCTGCGAGGGGTCCGCCTGGAACAGAGGCTTCATTTCCGGATCGGCCCGACAACCCTTCGTCTGCTGGAAAGCTGCATACGGGGAGGCCTTCTGGCAAGGCTGTCGGGAGTTCGCCTCAGGAGCGAACTGGAGCTGATCCTGACAGAGAAGGAACCCTTCCCCATTGTCAGGCGGCTGTCCGAACTGGGCTTTTGGCAAAATCTCGCGGTTGGCCTGAAAATCGGGCAGGATTGCCGCAAGGCTTTTCTCAGGCTTTCTTTTTTCCTGAAGCGTATGGGACGCGACTTGCCCGATTTTGGAAAAACAGAATGGCTGGCTTTCCTATGCGCTCTTCTGCTGGAGTCGGAACCCCAGGCCTCGGAAGCCGCTATTGCCAGGCTCCATCTCGGGCAGGAGGAGGGACGAATCGTCAGGGAAGCACTGGACGGCCTGAGGGCTATCGAGCAGCTTCTGGGAGGAAGGCAGGAGAAGAAGAATTCCGAAATCGTCAAGGCACTTGAAAATGTTTCCTTTACGGTTATCCTGTTCTGGGCGGCATCCACAAACCGCTGGAGAGTCAGGCGCCGGCTTTTGGTCTACCTGCTTCGCCTTCACAGGGTCCGGCCCATGCTCACGGGCCGTGATCTGATTGACCTCGGTTACCGCAAGGGGCCATTGATCGGCGATGTTCTTGAGGGCCTTAAGTTTGCCCGCCTCGAGGGTGAAGTCGAAACGCGGGAAGAAGAGGTCGAGTGGGCCCTAAACCATTTCCCGCCTGGAAAGTTCGGTGATCTCGATGTTCACAATGCCAAGGCTCGCTGAACTGCTCCTTAGCATTCCCGCAGTTCTCTGGGCAATCACGTTTCACGAGTTCTGTCATGGCTATGCGGCATACAGGCTGGGAGACCCGACGGCGATGCAAAGCGGAAGGCTGACGCTGAACCCGCTGGCGCATCTTGACCCCCTCGGGGCCCTTATGCTTCTGGTCGCCCGGTTCGGGTGGGCCAGGCCGGTTCCGATTGATCCCCGGTACTTCAGGAACCCCGCAAGGGACATGGTCCTTGTTTCTCTGGCGGGTGCGGCAGGGAACCTGGCAACCGCCTTCGGAGTCGGGCTCCTGATGAGGGTGCTCCCCACCCCGATCCTGATGAATCCCGCAGCGTTGAATTTCCTGGTGCTCATGGTGTTTATCAACCTTGGGCTGGCGGTGTTCAACCTCCTTCCAATCCCTCCTCTGGATGGATCAAAAATCCTGTACGTGTTCTTGCCCTCGCGTTGGATGAAGGGCTTCTACTTTCTGGAACGCTACGGGATGCTGATCTTGATGATCCTCGTTATTCTGGGCGTCGTCCAGAGGGTGATGAGCCCGATCGTGCTTTTCATCGCCTCTCTGGCATTGCCTGGGTGGTTCCCCTTATGAACGCCTGCAAAATCCTGTTGACAAACGACGACGGAATTTATGCCCCCGGCATCATCGAATTGGCGAATGCACTCCACGGAGCTGGCAATGAAGTGACCGTCGTGGCGCCCGACCGAGAAAGGAGCAGTGTGGGGCACGCGCTGACATTGAATCGCCCGATTCGGCTTTGGGAAGCCGACAGGGGCGGATATGTACCCGGAGTCCATCTTTTCAGCTGTGACGGAACCCCATCGGATTGTGTCGTGTTGGGGGTCGAAACCGCAGCAAAGGAAACGAACCTGGTGATTTCAGGAATCAACCGGGGGCCGAACCTGGGAGACGATCTGACCTACTCGGGCACGGTTTCAGCAGCGATGGAAGGCCTGATCCTGGGGAAAGGGGCTATCGCGGTTTCCTTGAACTGTCAGCGCTCGGATACGGTTCACCATTACCCGACCGCAGCGGGGGTTGTTCTAAGAATCCTTGAATGGCTCCGGTGTCACGAGCTTTCAAAAGAGGTCCTTCTCAACATCAATGTGCCGAACCTGGAAAAGGGAAAAATCAGCGGTTTCGAAATCACCCGGAAGGGCTTGAGAACCTACGAGGGGAAAGTGACCCAGTTCCGCAGTCCCCATGGAATCTTGTCCTACTGGATCGCCGGCAGGCCTGAAGATGAAATGAAGGAAGGAACGGACGTCTACGCCGTCGCCCATGGAAAGGTTTCGATAACGCCGGTTCACCTTGATATGACCCATTTCCCGTCCATCGAGAGGCTTCGGCAGGATGGCCTCGAATCTCTCCGGCTCTAGGTCCGGAAAGGTTGACAAAGCCCATGGGGGTTTGTATAATCTCCGCTGCTGGTATTGACTTCAGGAAGGAGAAACGCCGAATGCCTCGGATTCTGGAAAGACGAGCCAGACGCATAAGACCGGCCTGCTTCATCGAAGACCCGTACCGTAGGGCGATGAAGGGAAGCGCTGGCTGCGAACTCGTCGACAGAGAGGAAGTGCCTGAGGCTGAAAGCGCTTCTCGATGGAGAGCAGTCAAGTAGAACCCCCGAGCCCGCTCCGAAGAAAGGCAATGCCAAGTAGGAGCGCGATTTGCCCCCGATAGAGGGCAAGAAGAGGCGGCCCGTCCAGCACGGCCGCAATAAGGGTGGCACCGCGGGCATTTCGCTCGTCCCTCCAGAGAGGGACGAGCTTTTTTTATACCAAAAAGGAGGAAGAGCAATGGGGTACAAGGGAAAGGTCGTTTTGGCGTACAGCGGCGGACTGGACACGTCTGTGGCGATTCTGTGGCTTAAGGAGCAGGGGTACGATGTCGTTACGATGACGGCAGACGTTGGTCAGGCGGTGGATCTGGCCGCGACAAAGGAGAAGGCTCTAAAAACCGGGGCTTGCAATGCGTACGTGATGGATCTCAAGGAGGAATTTGTCGAGAATTTCGTGTGGCCCAGCCTGAAGGCCAACGCAATGTACCAGGGCACCTACCCGCTGAATTCAGCGCTTTCAAGGCCGTTGATTTCCAAGTATCTTGCCCAGGTGGCTGAAATCGAGGGTGCGGTGGCCGTCGCGCACGGCTGCACGGGAAAAGGCCAGGATCAGGTCCGGATCGAGGTCTGCACGGCTGCCCTGAATCCGAAACTGGAATGCATTGCTCCGGTTCGGGACTGGCAGTTCACCCGTGAGGCGGAAATCGACTTTGCAATCGCGAACGGAATTGAAGTCTCGCTGACCAAGCAAAGCCCATACAGCATCGATGAAAACATGTGGGGCCGGTCGATTGAATGCGGCTCCCTTGAGGATCCCTGGAATGAGCCCCCTTCCGATGCCTTCAAGCTCACGGCAGACCCCTGGAATGCTCCCGATGAGCCCGAAACAATCGAGATCTCCTTCGAAAAAGGGATCCCCGTTGCTTTGAATGGAAAACCGATGGGCGGGGTCGATCTTATCCTTGCCCTGAACAAGATCGCCGGTGCACATGGGGTGGGACGCGTGGACATGATCGAGGACCGGCTCGTAGGATTCAAGAGCCGCGAGGTTTACGAATGCCCGGCGGCAATCACCCTTCTGCAGGCGCATAAAGCCCTTGAAACCCTTACGCTAAGCAAGGATCTTCTGACGACGAAGAAAGATCTGGAGACAAAATACGCGGAACTCACCTATGTGGGATACTGGTTCTCGCCTCTGAAGGAAGCGCTGGATGTGTTCTTCAACCACACCCAGCAGTCCGTTTCCGGAATTGTCAGGGTGAAACTTTTCAAGGGACAGGCCATCGTCGTTGGCATGAAGTCCGATTGCTCCCTCTACAAGCACAACCTCGCGACTTACTCTGAGGGGGATGCTTTTGATCACAAGGCAGCGGTAGGGTTCATCAAGATCTGGGGTTTGCCGATCAAAACCTGGAGGCAGGCACACCCGGTTGAGAAGACAGCCGCCCCGGCGGAGGGCAATTAAGCCTGATCCAGAAATGAATCGGGTTAGGGGGGACAGGGCCAGCCCTGTCCCCCCTAACCGTTTCCGCGAGTGGTAGGATAAAAAGGCGAAAAGAAGGGAATGAAAGGAAAGGGATCTTCCTTGAAACCTGACACGGTTTTCCTTCGGAAATGCGCCCTGGAAACGGCCCTGGAGGCCCTTGAAGAATGCTCCCCGGAGAGGCTGACGCGGGCTTCCCTGGAAACGATGGCTAGAGAGGAAAGCCTGCAGGGGGCCTGGGGCGGCGCATCGATGATCTTTCTGCTTGCGGTTGGAAAAGCTTCCCTGCCGATGGCCAGAGCAGCAGGGGAAATTTTCGGCTGGGAGCGCCTTCGGGGCCTTATCGTCACAAAAACGGGAAAGCCCGGATTCTTTCCTGGATCCGGCCTGAAGGTATTCGAGGCGGGACATCCTTTGCCTGACGCAAACTCCCTGCTGGCAGGAGAAAGCGCCCTGACCTGGCTGAAAAAGCTGCCTTCCCGTACGCCGGCTCTTTTCCTCATTTCCGGCGGGGCGTCCTCCCTCTTTGAATCCCTGATTGGCGGAATCAGCCTGGAAGACCTTCGCAAACTCAACCGGTCCCTGCTTGGCTCGGGGATTTCGATTGAAGAGATCAACACCGTCAGAACCGCCCTTTCCCGGGTTAAGGGGGGCAAGCTGTTGAGGGAGGCAGGCGAAAGAGAATGCCTGTCCTTGATCCTTTCCGATGTTGTCGGGGACCGGCCCGAAACGGTCGGTTCAGGCCCAACGGTGCCAAACGCTGAGAATACGGCGGAAAGGGCCCGGGAAATCCTGAAGAGGGTCGGCCTCTGGGGCTCGCTTTCAGAAGCGGTTCGACAAACGATCGATCAGGAGGCCCTCAACTGGGGCTCAATAACTGCCCCATCCCGTTCCCGCACGGTTCTGGTGGGGAGCAACCGGACTCTTTGCCTGTCTGTTGCCCGGAAACTCCGGGCAAAAGGGTTTTCCGTTTTTGATCAAGGTTCGAGCAGCACCGGCGAAGCGAAGGAAATCGGAAGAAGCCTTGCCGCGCTTGCAAATACAATCCGGGAGTCGGATTCACCGGTATCCGCTCCTGCTGCCGTGGTTTGCGGAGGAGAGGCCGTCGTGACTCTGGACTTCCCATCCACGGGAACCGGGGGCCCCAACCAGGAAGTCGCCCTTTCCTTCGCAATCGAGGCAGCCGGTTCTCCCGCGACGGTTCTGCTGTCGATGGATACAGACGGGATTGACGGCTGTTCGGATTATGCGGGAGGCCTCGTGGATGGGGGTACCGCGGAAAGAATCAAACGGTCGGGCCTTGACGCAAACCAGGCGCTTGAAAGCCACAATGCTTCCGCGGCCCTTGCGGGTTCCTCTGATTCCCTTGTCACGGGTGAAACGCTGAACAACCTGAACGACCTCAGGATTCTCCTGGTCGGAGCACAGGGCGGCCGAAAAGAATAGAAGGGAGGACAAATCATGAAACCGAGAGTTTTTGTTTCTCGATTCATCCCGGATGCCGGGCTTTCTCTCCTGGAGAAAAAAGTGTCCCTGAAGGTCTGGGAAGGCGACCGCCCGCCCGGAAAGGAGGACCTGCTTAGGGAAGCGGCTCTCTCGGACGGGATGATCGTGATCCCCGGTGATCCGGTTGACCGGGAGGTCCTGGCCGCGGGGCATTCTCTGAAGGTCATCAGCAGTTATGCGGTGGGCTATGATTCGATCGATGTGAAGGCCGCGACCGAGCTCGGGATCTTGGTCACCAACACACCGGATGTTCTTACCGAGGCGACGGCGGACCTGGCGTTTGGTCTCCTTCTCGCGGCCGCCCGACGGATTGCCGAAGGTGACAGGCTCGTCCGATCCGGCGGTTGGAACCAATGGGGGCCAAGGTTCATGCTGGGAAAAGACGTTTCCGGTGCAACCCTCGGGATCGTGGGAATGGGGAGGATTGGCCATGCAGTCGGTAGGCGTGCCAGGGCCTTCGGGATGGAGATCGTCTATTCTTCCCGACGGCGCGACGAAACTGCCGAAAAAGAACTCGGTGCACGTTTCCTGGAGCTCGAAGCGCTTTTGCTCGTATCGGATTTTGTTTCGCTCCATTGCCCTCTGACTCCCGCAACCATGGGCCTGATCGGCGAAAGGCAGCTCCGGTCCATGAAAGCGGATTCCATCCTGATCAACACCAGCCGTGGAGCTGTCGTTTCCGAAGAGGCTCTAGTTCGGGCGCTCAAGGAAAAATGGATCGCTGGAGCGGCCCTGGATGTTTTTGAATCGGAACCGCTTCCCGGCGGACACCCTTTCATGCAACTGGACAACGTTGTGCTTTGTCCGCACCTCGGCAGTGCCACGATCCGAACCCGCGACAGGATGGCGGTCCTGGCCGCTGAAAACCTCCTGGCAGCCATTGAAGGCAGGATCCCCGCGCACGTTGTCAATCCTGAGGTACTGAGTCGGAATTGAGGGCGGCCATGCTTGAAACGATGGATATGAAAGTCCGCCTTGGGGAAAAAGAGTATGAAAACGCTGCCGGGAGCCTCCAGCGCGAGCTCGGCCTTCTTCAAAGAGAGCTGTGGGAAGCATCGATCCCGGTGCTGGTGATCGTGGAAGGCTGGGAAGCCTCCGGCAAGGGGTACGTGCTCAACGAAATGATCCGCCCGCTGGATCCCAGGGGCTTCGTCGTCAAGGATGAAGCCGAACCGGATCCGGCCGCTTCTCTGTATCCGTTTTTCTGGAGGTTCTGGAAAATGGTGCCCGAAAAGGGCAAGATCGTTTTCCTGAACCGAAGCTGGTATCGGGAGATTTTCAAAGAAAACCGCCTCCTGGATGCAAAGGAAAAGGAACGTTTTTTCAGAAGAACCTCGAATTTCGAGGAAAATTTGATTGCAGAGGGAGTCCGGGTTTTGAAGATTTTCCTGCATATTAGCCGCGAAGAGCAAAAGAAGAGAATCAAGAACCTCCAGAAGGACCCTTCGACCCGGTGGCGTGTTTCCGATCGGGACCTGGAGGAAAACCGCCACTTCGGGAAGTTCATGGAGAACTGGGAAGAAATCCTTCGTGAATCCGATACGCCCCATGCCCCGTGGATCTGCATTCCGGCAAACGATCTGCGGTTTGCCGCGAAAGCGGCACTTGAAACCCTGCGAACATTTCTCGACGGATGCCGCAAGACCAGGCCCGTCATTGCAGGGATTCCTTTTTTCCCGAGCGTCGACGGAAGCATTCTCCAGCGAGTCGATCTGAACCGTCATCTCCCAAAGGATGAGTATGAACGAAAAATCCGGCACCTTCAGGGACTGCTTCTGGAAAAGCAATACGATCTGTACCGGAAGAGGAAAGCCCTTGTCATCGTCTTCGAAGGCTGGGATGCGGCGGGGAAAGGAGGAGCGATCAAACGGCTGACGCAGGGGCTGGATCCTCGCGGTTATGTTGTTCATCCGATCAGTGCCCCGAACGAATGGGAAAAAGCCCACCCCTACCTCTGGAGGTTCTGGATTCGTCTTCCTTCGAGGGGGAAAATCGGGATTTTTGACAGGAGCTGGTACGGGAGGGTCCTCGTGGAGAGAGTCGAAGGATACTGCACGGAAGAAGAGTGGTCCCGGGCCTATTCGGAGATCAACGCCATGGAGTCTGAATGGATAGAGAATGGGTACGGTCTTGTGAAATTCTGGATTCAGATCTCACCGGAAGAACAATTGAAAAGATTCCGGGAAAGAGAAGCGAATGAGGAAAAGAAATGGAAGCTGACGCCGGAAGACTGGCGAAACCGTCAAAAATGGGCGGAATACGAGAAGGCTGCGGACGAGATGATCCGGAGAACAAGCCCGCCCGGATCCCCCTGGACTCTCGTTGAAGGGAACGACAAGCATTTCGCGCGGGTGAAGGTGGTCGAAACCGTCCTTTCAGCCATCGAAGGTCTCCTGTGAGAGAGGGGGCGGCCTTGTGTCCTTCCTGGACCTGGTGAAAAAAAGGAGGAGTACCCGGAATTTCTCGAGCACCCCGGTAGACCGTGGAAAGCTAAAACGGTGCCTCGAAGCCGCAAGGCTGGCGCCTTCAGCCTGCAACGGGCAGCCGTGGCGCTTTATCGTGGTGGAATCAGTTCCATTGAGAGAGATTCTTGCGGAAAGGGCCTTTTCCGGCGTCCATTCGATGAATGCCTTTGCCAAAAAAGCCCCCGTCCTCGTAGCGGTCGTAACCCTCCCGACACGCTCTCCGGCAGCGTTCGCCGGTCTTCTGAGAAGATTTTCCTACCCGCTGATCGATATCGGAATCGCCTGTGAGCATTTCGTGCTGCAGGCAACCGAGGAAGGGCTGGACACATGCTGGCTGGGGTGGTTCAATGAGCGTGCGGTTAAAAAAATACTGAACCTCAAAAGAGAGGAGCGGGTACATATTCTTTTGGCGGTCGGTTGCGGCAGCGGGGCGCAAAGCGGGGAGAAAAAGCGGAAACCGCTTCTCGAGATTTCTGAGTTCCGTTGATTTGCTTGGAAACGTTCCCATTGGAGATCTTGGTTGCAGGATATCCTGATCTTCGGAATGAGGAGGGGAAAAAATGAGAGAAAGGTTAAGACTGGAGACGGAAGTCATCGAGGAACTCAACCGTTACCTTCTCGACCCGGATAACCCCCTGGTGAACGGCGTTTTAAGAGTTATAGGCAAATACGGGACTCCCGAACAGATCAATGCAAGGGCGGCGGAAGCCCGGCAGCTGCCGAACATCATGGAGCGGCTAAGGAAAATGGGATCACCTTACCTGCAGGACCTGGAGTGGCTCCTGGAGGTACGGGAAAAGGGAGCCTTCATCAGGATCTCGGAATTTCGGGAAAAAGTGCTATCCGGCGAACCCGTTCGGCCTGAGTTTGCTGAAGATCGGGCAGTCACCCTGGAAATCAGCGCCCTTCAATATTTCCCCTGGCTGATTGAGGAAGCCAAACGGGCCATCGACAGGAAAGAACTGATGCCTGGTAGATTTATCCGGGTCCGGAAAATGCAGGAGCAGGAGAACGATCATGGCGACATCCTCGCGGTTGCGGCCGCTATGCAGCTCATCGGGGCCTCGTATGTCGAAACCCTTGACACCAAGGGAACAGACGGTTCAAACGTCCACCTGGGGGGTCCCGATACCCTGACCGGATACTTCGGAGGCATCGGCCAACCGAACAATCATCCTCTTCTCTGGCTTGACGAGTACCTTTACTACTATACGACCTACGGCATCCGGCAGGTCCTGAATATCAACCCGGGGACCGTGCTGCTGGGGTACATCGCCCACCGGCTTGGAATTGACATGGAATTCAAGATCTCTGTTTTCATGGGTAACGACAATCCCTTCTCCGTGCTCTGGACTCTCCTGACTGCCCGGCTTTTCAGCAGGCCCGACGGTTCGACCCCCCTGGTCGGGTTCAATGTGAGCAATTCGATCGATGCCGAAGCCCTTCTTGCTTCAGCTGAGGTTCGGCGGAAGCTCGGGTTTGAAGGCGATGTACGAATCGAGCACCACGTAACTGAAACCTTCCGGAGCATCGTCAGGCAGCCATATTGCCGCAGGGACGATCTTCTCGAAGTGGCCGAAAAGGTCCCCAACCTCTCGGCTAAGCACGAGGGAGGAGATCCGGCGGATGAGCAACTCCGCGACCATCCTTCCGATATCCTTGACTACTTCAGGTCAAAAAAGGAAATTTGCGAATCGGGAGAAATGGACCTTCTGCTGATGAACTATCTCGATAAACACGCCGCCCTGAATCGAACGGCGGAAGCCTTGACCCGCAAAGGGCTTTCTTTCGTCGCGGCACGGCTTCTCCATAGAAGGTAGCTCGACGCGGAAGGGGGCCGGATGCCCCCTTCCGCGAAAAATTCACCGGCTTTCAGAAAGCTTCCGGCGGAGCGACCGGCAGTCCTTCCATCTCTTTCCGGTCTTCCCTGATCCGGGCCATGCCAGCCCGATACATAGAGGAAAGCCGTTCTGCGAGCCCATGGTCCGAAAGCGAAAGGATTCGAGCCGCAAGAACCGCCGCGTTTTTCCCGGCATCGATTCCCACGGCCCCGACAGGAACGCCGGGAGGCATCTGGGTTACCGCGAGAAGTGCGTCTTCTCCGCCAAGGGTTCCTGAAGAAACGGGGACCCCGAGAACGGGCAGGGTCGTGTGCGCCGCAAGAATCCCCGGGAGCGCTGCGGAAAGGCCCGCGATCCCGATCAGAATCTTCAGCCCCCTGGACGCCGCTTTCATGGCATAATTTGCGGCGTCATCGGGAGTCCGGTGGGCGGAAGCAACGGTGATTTCGAATGGAACACCGAGCTCCTTGAGGGTTTCAGCCACCTTCTTTCCAACAAAAAGGTCTGACTTTGATCCGAGTACGATTCCGACCAGGGGTCCGGACATTCGCTCCGCCTCCTTTTTTAACAGGTTCCCCAGGGGGGTAAACACGCTTTTGCGGAAATGTCGGTGCGAAAGAAGACATCCGTAAAACCGATTTTGGAAGCGGCGCCGTAGGCCTTTTCCCGAGCCGCGTCCAATGAGTTCCCAATCCCAACGACGGTGAGAACCCGGCCGCCGGAAGTCACCAGGGCGCCTTTCGAATCCAGCCTTGTTCCAGCCTGGAAGACAAGGACTCCTTCCTCCTTTTCCGCTTCCTCGATCCCGAGGATGCGGTAGCCTTTTCGATAATCTCCGGGATACCCGCCCGAAGCCAGAACGACCCCGACCGCGGTTTTCTCCGTTCGGCTCCAGCTGATTCGATGGAGCCGCTTTTCGCAGGCGGCTTCGACGACCTCCGCCCAATCCCCGGGGAAAGCGGACAGCACTACCTGGGCTTCCGGATCGCCCAGACGTACGTTATATTCGAGAACCCTGCAATTTCGCCGGCTGTCGATCATCAGGCCCGCATAGATGACGCCGCAGAAGTCAATCCCTTCTGACTCGAGCCCTCGTACAGTGGGTTCGAGGATCTGTTTTTGAATCCGGTCGAGAAGATCTTCGTCTGCCCACGGCACGGGACAATACGCCCCCATGCCGCCCGTGTTGGGGCCACGATCTCCGTCAAAAATCCTCTTGTGGTCCTGGCTTGAAGGAAGCTGGCGAACCGTTTTTCCGTCGGTAACGGCAAGGATCGTGATTTCAGTACCGGGCAGGAAATCTTCGACCACCAGCGTCTTGCCCGCCTCTTTCAGTTCCCCTTCGATCAGCAGGCGGCGGCAGATTTCGAGAGCCTCCTCCAGTGTATCGGGAAGGAAGGCTCCTTTCCCCGCTGCGAGCCCATCGGCCTTTACTACGTAGGGGGGCGTGCGCTTTCGAAGGGCCGCTTCCGCCTGTTCCATGTCGAAAACAATATCGAAGGGAGCCGTGGGAATTCCATGCCGTTCCATGAAACGCTTTGCGAATGCCTTGCTACCCTCCAGCATGGCACCGTCTTTACCGGGGCCGAACACCGGGACATTCGCTTCTCTCAGGACGTCAGCGACGCCTGCAACGAGCGGGGCCTCGGGTCCTGCGACCACGGAGTCAGCACCGGTTGCACGCACAAGGTCAAGGACAGCGGCTGAATCACAGGGGTCGATGGGAAAACACCTTCCGAACCGGGCGATACCCGGATTCCCGGGGGCAGCAAAAAGGGCCTCGACTTTCGGCGATCGGTTCAGCGCCCAGGCAATCGCATGTTCTCGGGCGCCTCCTCCCAGGAGAAGAATCTTCACCTTGGTATTCCTCCTTCCCCTTAGTGGCGAAAAGTCCTCCGGCCCGAAACGAAGAGGGAGAGTCCTTTTGAAATTGCTGCTTCAAAGACCTCGGAGTCCCGTATCGATCCGCCTGGCTGGATGATTGCGGAGATACCCGCGGCAGCCGCGAGCTCGATGCTGTCCGGGAAGGGGAAGAACGCGTCGCTCGCAAGAACGGCACCGCGCGCTGCCTCTTTGGCCTTGGCCAGAGCCCACTGGACGGCATCGACGCGGCTCGTGAAACCGCGGCCGATTCCGAGAGTGCTCCCGCGGGATGCCACGACGATGGCGTTGCTCTTGCTAAGTGCACAGCATTTCCAGGCGAAAAGGAGATCTGCCCACAAATCATGGCGCGGTGTTCCGACCCACCGGCCATCCCTTTCATCCGGCAGCGGCGGCAGGCTGTCTTCCTGAACGAGCATGCCGCTCCAGGTCCCGGTAAACTGGAATGAGCTCACGCGGCCGCCGCTCCACTGGATCACCCTTAGATTCGGCCGCTGGGAGGAAAGAAAATCAAGAACGCCTGGGGCGAAGGAAGGGGCAACGAGGACCTCCGTGAAATTTGCCGCGACCCTTTCCGCTGTTTTCATGTCAAGCTCCCTCGTCAGGCCCACAATGCCGCCGAAGGCGGAAACCGGATCGCATTGAACGGCATTCAGGTACGCCTGTTCAAGATTGGAGTGAATAGAAACTCCCGACGGCGTCGTATGCTTGATGATAACGACGGCGGGGTCCGCCTGGAAAAGGGCGCAGCCGCGGAGAGCTGCATCCAGGTCCAGGATGTTGTTGTAGGACATCTCTTTCCCCGCAAGCTGTTTCCATGGAAGGTCCGAAAGCGGGGGAAGAGCCAGCACTGCCTCCTGGTGCGGATTTTCCCCATACCGCAGGGGCAGGGCAGGCTTCAGTGCAAGAGGGAAGGTCTCGTTCAGCCGGGGGGTCCGGCCGACTTCCCTTGAGATTCCCTGGTAGATCGCGGAGTCGTAGGACGCTGTCATCGCGAAGCCCTTTAGCGCAAGTTCCTGCCGGGTCTTGAGAGAGACATTTCCTTCGTTTTTCAGTTCTTCCAGCACCCTTGGGTAGTCGGAAGGGTCCGTGATCAGCACGACCTGGTGGTAGTTCTTCGCGGCAGCGCGGATCAGCGTGACTCCCCCGATGTCAATGTTTTCCAGAAGGGTTTCCAGGTCTGCCCCCTTTTTCGAAACGGCCTCGAAGGGGTAAAGGTTGCAGACGACCATATCAATCAGGGGAATCCCGAACCGTTCCACGTCATTCAGGTCTTCCTCGAAGTGCCGCCTCGCCAGGATGCCCCCGAAAATCGAAGGATGGAGAGTTTTGACCCTACCCCCGAGCATGTGGGGATATCCCGTCAAATCCGCCACTTCCTTGATTTTCAACCCCGCCTGGCGGAGGACCGTGGCCGTGCCTGAACTCGATACGATCTCCCACCCTGCACTGGAAAGCCCCTGCGCGAGTTCTACGACGCCCTCCTTGTTCCAGACCGAAATCAGGACTCTTTTTTCGCTCATGCTCCGGATCTCCTTTCGGAAGAGCTGATTTTTTTCTTGAATAGATCTCTAAGAGTTCTCCAGTAGAGACGATGCTCGACTTCATGGATTCTTGCTTCCAGCGACTCCAGCGTTTCTCCTTCCCGGATCCGGAGGGCCCTCTGAGCCAGGATTTTTCCATGATCAACCTGATCGTCGACAAGATGAACGGTCACCCCGGTAATTTTGACCCCGTACCTCCATGCCTGGCCGATTGCATCCAACCCGGGAAAAGCAGGGAGCAGAGAAGGGTGAATGTTGACGATTCTGCCGGAGTAGGCAGAGACAAATTCCGGGGTAAGGATCTTCATGAAGCCCGCAAGAAGGACCCAGTCCACCTCATGGGCGGTCAGGCAGGCGCGGAGGGCTTCCTCGAAGGCTTCCCGTCCCATGGAACGGTAGGGGAAAGCAAATGTCTTGACCCCGAATTCAGCCGCTTTCATCAGGCCCGGTGCATCCGGATTGTCAGTCGCCACCAGGGCGACTTCCCCAGGTAGAGTCCCCTCCGCAAAACACCGGAGGAGGGCTAGCATGTTTGTCCCTTTCCCGGAAATCAGGATCGCAACGCGCGGCTTCATTCGATTTCACCGATCAGCAGAGGGACTTCTCCAATCTCTTCCAGGGAGGCCACGAGGTGTTCTAGGTCTTCAGCGGAAACCAGAAACACGTAACCGATCCCGAGGTTGAATACCCGTCTCATTTCTTCTTCCGGGACTCCCTTTTCCTGGATGAGCGAAAAGATTTTTCCCGGCGACCAGGACCCGTAATCGATCCGGAGCTTCCGGCCCTCGGGGAGGACCCGCGAAATATTTTCTTCCAATCCTCCTCCGGTGATGTGTGCCATTCCCTTCACAACCCCTGTCGCCGCTCCATGGAGAGCGGATTTGACGTAAAGGCGCGTCGGGGCAAGGAGCATTTTCCATAGGGGTTCGTCACAACCCTCCGGCGTCGAAAAAAGGCGGGCCTCCTCCCCCTCCAGCAAGGCTTTCCGGACAAGCGAAAACCCGTTGCTGTGAAGACCGGAACTCGCCAGGCCGACGATCAGGTCGCCGGACTGGATCGATTTCCCATCGATCAGGGCGGATTCATGGATGACTCCGACCGCAAAACCGGCCAGGTCAAAGCCGTCTGGCGGATAGACCCCCGGCATTTCCGCCGTTTCTCCTCCGAGAAGCGCGCACCCGGACTCTACACAGGCCGACTGGATCGATTTTAGAAGGGGTTCAAATCGTTCTACGTCTAGCCTGCCGCAGGCGATGTAATCGAGAAAAAACAGAGGACGAGCCCCGCAGGTGACAAGATCGTTGACGCTCATTGCCACAAGGTCCTGCCCCAAAAATTCCAGGTGACCGCAGGCCCTGGCGATCTCAATTTTCGTCCCTACACCGTCGCAGCAGGCTGCAAGCAGGGTTTCTCCTTCGAGACGGTAGCAGCCGCTGAAAGACCCGATTCCTCCGACGACGTTCGGATTCGGGTTCAGCCCGGTGATGGCCTTGATCCTCTGAACGAAGAGATTGCCACGATCGATGCTGACTCCCGAGGCGTCATAGGTCAGTCCCATCTTCGTCCCCTCCCTGGAGATAATCTCCGGTAAAACAGGCGGTGCAGAGTTCACACCGGGGTTTCCCGATCGCAGCAACCAGGTCTTCTGCAGACATGTAGCGCAGGGAATCTGCACCGACCATTTTTTCAAGGCTCGGCAGGTCAAGCTGTGCCGCGGCCAATTCCTCGCACGTAGGGGTATCGATCCCATAATAGCAGGGGAAACGGACAGGAGGGGAGGCAATTCTCAAATGAACCGCCGAGGCCCCGTTTTCCCTCATCATGTTCACGATCCGGCGGGCGGTTGTTCCCCGGACGATCGAATCGTCCACGACAACAACCTCACGTTCTTTCAGCAATTCGCGGATGGGGTTCAGCTTGATCCTGACCCCCAGGTTACGGACAAGGTCTGTCGGCTGAATGAAGGTTCTTCCGACATATCGGTTCCGCACCACCGCGATTTCAAAAGGCTTGCCGGAAGCCTCGGAATAGCCGAGGGCGGCGAGCGTCCCGCTGTCCGGCATTCCCGTGACAAAATCGGCGGAAGGAGCAGGCGCCCCGGCTGCCAGTTTTTCGCCGAGAGCCTTTCTGACCTTGTAGACAGATCTTCCGTCAATGACACTGTCCGGACGGGCGAAATAGACGTATTCAAAGGAACAGGCAAAGTGCCGCGTTGTTCTGACCGGGATGCGGACAGACTTGATCCCCGTTGAGTCGATCACGACGATCTCTCCAGGTTCGACATCCCGGATGAACTCAGCCCCGACGATGTCCAGGGCGCAGGTTTCAGATGCGATGTAGGTCACATCCTCCCTTTTCCCCAGCACCAGGGGGCGGAATCCCCAAGGATCCCTGGCTCCGATCAGACGGTTCCCCAGCAGGACAGAAAGGCTGTAGGCTCCCCTAAGGCGCCTGAGTGAATCGACGAGCGCATCAAGAGGCGGCTTGTGAGACTGGTGCGCCATCAGGTGGATGATGACCTCCGTGTCGGTCGTGGATTGGAAGATCGCGCCGCGGTTTTCAAGGTAGCGGCGAATCCCGTCCGAGTTCGTGAGGTTTCCGTTATGGGCGATCGCGATGGGGCCGCGGGCGTATTTCGCAGCCAGGGGCTGGGCATTCGCCAGCAGCGATTCGCCTGTCGTGGAGTAGCGAACATGTCCGATTGCACAGCCTGCGTGGATGGAGGCCAGCTTTTTCTGATCCAGGGCGATGTGGACCAGTCCCATTCCTTTCAGGCTGTGAATGTTTTCCTCGCCGTTGATCCAGGAAATGCCCGCGGACTCCTGGCCGCGATGCTGCAGTGCGTAGAGTCCCAGGTAGACGTCCTCCAGAACCGAACTGCCGGAAGGTGAAAATGCTCCGAAAACGCCGCACATGGTTTAGGCCCCTTTCCAGGCGTTTGAAAGGATCTGCAGGGGGATGGGTTCGGACTGCGGCAGGCAGAGGCAATCGCCCCCCACCCTGCCGATCATGCGGAAGGGAAACCCTGTCCAGGTCCGGATGAATTCCGGCACCCTGGCCTCCGGGACTGCGTAAAGGGCGCGGGCTCCTCCTTCGGCAAAGAAAAGAGCCAGGGGATGAGTCGGGATTTGCAGGTCGATCTGTGCGCCAACTCCTGAAGCTATCGCCTCTTTACCCAGCGCGATTCCCAATCCCCCTCCCAGCAGAGGGACCGCGCTGTCGGCAATCTGCCGGGAGGCTGTCTGAAGGGCCCTTTCCATGAACCCGGTCTCCATTTCCGGGGACGGAGGCAGCGGGCGGCCCACCAGCCGTCCCTGAAGGACAGCCTGGAAATGGGACCCCGGGATCGAAGCGTTTTCGATCCCGGCAAGAAAGAGAAAATCCCCTTCCTTCCACTTTCCCGGAAGGAGCGGAAAACCCGAAACGGGGAGGATTCCGACCGAGCAGACAAGCGGAGTCGGGAGAATGGCCCGGCCCGCGCTTTCGTTGTAGAGGCTTACGTTTCCCGATACGACCGGGCACGAAAGGTCTTTGCAGCAGTCCGCGAGTCCCCTGACCGCCTCCGAGAATTCCCAGAACTGTTCCGGGTTTTCCGGAGAGGGGAAGTTCAGGCAGTTCGTCATCCCGAGGTGCCTGGCACCCGCAACCCACAGGGGTCGCAAGGAACGGGCCATCGTTTCGTATCCCCCCCGGTAGGGATCCAGGCTGCAGGCCCAGGGCAAAGCTTCCATCGTTATCGCGACCAGATTCCCGTTTTCCTTGATTCTGATGAGGCTTAGGGGGGCACCGGGGCCTTGTACCGTATTCACCTGGACCATGCTGTCGTATTGCCGCGTAATCCAGGACTTTTCCTTGAGGGAGGGCGAAGCCAGAAGCCTGAGCAATGGCTGAGAAAGGTCCCCCGGAAAACCCGAAGGCTCGAATTCGAAGGACTGCCGCTGATCCAGATCTTTCGGACGTTCCGCGGGCCAGTGTATTTCGGGGCATCCTCCGCCGATCAGCGAAGCGGGCAAATCCGCAAAGACTTCCCCTTCTTTCCGGAGGATAAAGCGGTTGCCTTCCACCGTTTTACCGATGACGGCACAGTCAAGGTCCCACTTCTGTCCCAGGGACAGGACGGCATCGAGGTTTTCGGGCCGGACGATCAGGAGCATCCGTTCCTGCGATTCTGAAAGGGCGATCTCCCAGGCGGCCATATTTTCTTCCCGAAGCGGGACAAGGTCCAGGTCGAGGATCATCCCGACACCGCTTTTGGCAGCGATTTCGCTGGCAGAGGAGGTGATCCCCGCCGCTCCCATGTCCTGCATGCTCGTCACAAGGCCTTTCTCCAGCGCCTCCAGGCAGGCCTCGATCAGAAGCTTTTCGACGAAGGGATCCCCAATCTGGACCTGGGGCCTGCTGGCTTTCGTGTCTTCGCCAAGTTCCACGGAGGCGAACGCCGCCCCGCCGATTCCATCCCGGCCGGTCTTCGAGCCGAGAAGCACAACCAGATTCCCCGGTTCGGCCGTCTGGGAGCTAACAATCGAATCAGAAGCCACAAGGCCAATGCAGAAGGCATTCAAGAGCGGATTGTCTTCGTACCGCTCGTCGTAAAGGGTCTTGCCGCCGACCGTCGGAACTCCCACGCAGTTCCCGTAACCTCCAACACCCTTGACGATCCCGTTCGAAAGAAAACGGGTCTTTGCAGAATCAGGCCGTCCAAAAAACAGCCCGTCCAGGGAAGCAATCGGCCGAGCCCCCATCGCGAGGATGTCCCGGATGATCCCTCCCACCCCGGTAGCGGCCCCCTGATAGGGTTCAACAGCGGAAGGATGGTTATGGCTTTCAACCTTGAAGGCCAGTCCCCACCCGCCGCCTGCATCGACGACACCGGCATTTTCTCCAACGCCCTTCAGAACGGAGGGGCCTTCCTTCGGAAACAGCTTCAGGAGGGGCCTGGAGGACTTGTACGAGCAATGCTCCGACCACATGACCCCGAAGATTCGCAGCTCGGTTTCGTTCGGGTCTCGGCCAAGTTCCCGGCGGATAGTTTCGTATTCGTGCGGCCGCAGGCCGGCTTTTCGATAATCCATCTACCTTGCGCCTCCCTCAAGCCAGGACTTGATGGAATACCACATACCCAGTCCGTCCGTCCCGCCGAGAAGTTTTTCGCTGGCCCTTTCCGGATGGGGCATCAGGCCAAGAACATTTCCGCTGCTGTTGACGATCCCGGCGATTCCGTTCAGGGATCCGTTGGGGCTGTGCTGAGCTCCTGCCGAGCCGTCGGCAGCGGCGTACCGGAAGACGACCTGTCGGTTGTCTTCCAGTTTTTGCAACTCCCGCTCCGGCAGAAAATAGAGTCCTTCATGATGGGCGATCGGAAACTGCACGAGGGTCCCTTCAGGGTAGGCATTCGTGAAAGGGGTGTCGCTCCGCTCAACCCTGAGCAGGCAAGGACTGCAGATGAACTCCAGGTTGCTGTTTGCCAGGAGGGCACCCGGGAGAAGCCCGGCTTCCGTCAAAACCTGAAAGCCGTTGCAGATCCCCAGGACCAGCCCCCCGCGCCGGGCATGTTCCCGGACTCCCTGGATGATCGGTGAACGTGCGGCCATCGCGCCGCACCGAAGATAGTCGCCATAGGAAAATCCTCCCGGTAGAACAACCAGGTCGGTGTCCTCCGGCAGGACAGGATCCTTGTGCCAAACGGGGACGGCCGGAATTCCTGCGATCTTTCCCAGGGCATAGAGGACATCCCGGTCGCAGTTGCTTCCCGGAAAAACAACCACGGAAGCGTTCATCCGATCGCCTCCAGGGAAACTCTGCCGGTTTCGATCAGCGGATTCACCAGAAGGGCCTCGCACATTGATTCCACCTTTTTTTCAGCTTCTTCTGCGGAACCGGCGGAAAGCACAATTTCAATCGATTTCCCGATCCGGACTTCCTCAACAACATCAAAGCCGAGGTTTTTCAGGCTTACCAGGACAGCTTTTCCCTGGGTGTCGAGGACACCTTCTTTCAAGGAAACAAGGATGCGGGCTCGAAATTTCATCCTCTATTCCTCCTTCCCGCTCAGCCTCTTCCAGATCTCCCGGTAGGCGCCGAGGACATCGCCAAGATCCTTGCGGAAACGGTCCTTGTCCAGGCTTTTGCCCGTCTGCGAATCCCAGAAACGGCAGGTGTCGGGGGAGATTTCATCCGCAAGGAGAACGTTACCGCTCGAATCGCGTCCGAATTCCAGCTTGAAGTCCACCAGGACGATCCCCTTGGAGAGAAAAAGATCCTGAAGGATTTCATTGACCGCCAGGCTGGTCCGCTTGATCGAATCGATCTCATCCTGTTTTGCCCAGCCGAAAAGAAGCGCGTGGTCTTCCGTGATCAACGGGTCTCCCAGGGCGTCATCCTTCAGGTAGAATTCCACGAGCGGGCGCGGAAGCTTCATCCCCTCGGTGACCCCCAGCCTCCGGCAGAGGGTCCCGGTCGTGATGTTGCGGACGACCACTTCGATTGGGAGGATCTGAACCTTTTTCACCAGCTGGTGGGTATCATCAAGCCTTTTTAGAAAATGGGACGGGATCCCCTTTTCGGCCAGGTAGCTGAAAAGCCAGGCGCTGATCAGGGTGTTGTACCTTCCCTTGCCTTCCATTTCAGCCTTCTTTTGCGCGTTGAACGCAGTCAGGCTGTTCTTGTACTCGATGAGGAGAATATCCGGGTCACTGGTTTCATACATTTTTTTGGCCTTTCCCTCGTAAAGCAGCTTACCGGTTTCCATTTTCGTGCCTCCCCGTGTCTAGTGTACTGACATTATCGAACATAAACACCCATAAATCAACCCTATACAGAAAGATAACGGCATGGGTGCGCCTTATATAAAGGGCTAGTGGCGCGGAAAAGACGGGTAGAGTAAACTATTCCTTCATAACGGCAGGAATGGGGGAGTTTTAAGATGGTAACCAGCATGACAGGTTTTGGAAGGGCCTCCGAAAAATGTTCCGCGGGGAATTTTGTAGCGGAAATCTCGAGCGTCAACCACCGCTTTCTGGAGATTTCGGTCCGGCTTCCAAAAGAGCTCTTGAGTTACGAAGCTCTTGTCCAGCAGAAGATCCGTGAAAGAGCCCGCCGGGGGAAAGTCCAGGTCCGTTTCGAAGTTTCCTGGGTCCCGGAATTTCGCTTGCAGGAGCTGCGGGAGGAAGTCCTTGAATCCTACCTGAAACGGCTGGACGACTTCTACCGGAAGCATGGAAGGGCCGAAAGGGTCGACCCCGCTGCCCTTCTCTCATTGCCGGGCGTCTTCGAGGCTCCGGCCCAGGACGAGGAATTCTGGAGAGATGAAGTGGGGAAAACGGTCGAATCCGTCCTGGAAAAGGCAACAGAAAACTGGATCGGCATGCGGGCACAGGAAGGAAGCCATTTGGAGTGCTCGATCCTTGGTCTTTTGGCTGAGCTTGAAGGCTATTCCGCTGAAATCGCGACGGCTGCGGAAGCTGCGAAGGGAGAAGCGGTGGAAAACTTGAGGAAGCGAGTCCTGGAAGTGATGTCTCTTTCTGAAGAAGCGGTCCGGGAGCAGCGCCTGGCTCAGGAAATTGTTTTGTTGTCGGACCGGTGGGATGTTTCTGAAGAAGTGACCCGCTTGAACAGCCATCTGCAGAAATTCAGGGAATCGCTGCGGTCCCCCGAGGCCGTGGGACGCAAACTGGATTTTCTTGCGCAGGAGATTCACCGAGAATTGAACACTCTCGACTCCAAGGTTTCGGCGGCGAACGTCCGCTGGATTGCCGTAGAAGGTCGGACCACCCTGGAAAAAATCCGGGAGCAGATTCAAAATATCGAATGAAAAATCAGAAAAGGTTCGGGAAATAGGGTGGACAAGGACCCATTTCGGAGGGAATTCATGAAGCGAGAACGGATACGGAACTTCTGCATCATTGCCCACGTCGATCACGGAAAATCGACCCTGGCGGACCGCCTCCTGGAATTTACGGGAACGGTGGATCCGCGAACCATGCGGGCCCAGTACCTGGATACGCTGGAACTGGAGAGGGAGCGGGGAATCACCATCAAATCCGTTCCAGTCCGGATGAATTACAGGGCATACGACGGGACCGAGTACATCCTGAACCTCATCGATACCCCCGGACACGTCGACTTCAGTTACGAAGTTTCCCGTTCCCTTGCGGCCTGCGAAGGAGCCTTGCTGGTCGTTGATGCCGCCCAGGGAGTCGAAGCGCAAACGGTCGCCAATGCCTATATGGCTGCTGAGCAGGGGCTGGAACTCATCCCGGTGGTCAATAAGATCGATCTTCCTTCGGCCCAGCCGGAGGAAGCGAAACGGGAACTGGAAGAAGTCATCGGTGTAGACGCCCATGAAGCGATTCTCGCCAGCGCAAAGGAAGGAAAGGGTATCGACGAAATCCTGGAGCGAATCGTCCGCGACATCCCGGTTCCCCAGGGAGACCCGGAAGCCCCTCTTCAGGCGTTGATTTTCGATTCCGTCTATGACAACTACCGTGGTGTAATCTGTTACATCCGTGTCGTCAACGGGCGCCTGAAAGCGGGTCAGTCGATCCGCTTCATGGCCACGGGCCGGGAGTGCCAGGCCGAGGAGATTGGGGTTTTCAAGCCCGGCATGACCCCGGTGAACGAGCTTGAAGCCGGAGAAGTCGGTTATCTCGCCGCAAGCATCAAAACGATCCATGAAGCCCAGGTCGGCGACACCGTCACGGATGGAGTGCGCCCCGCCGGCGAAGCGCTTCCAGGTTACAAGAAAATTAAACCGGTTGTCTTTTGCGGTTTTTACCCGGTCGTGAACGAAGACTATCCCCAACTCCGCGACGCCTTGGAAAAACTTCAGCTCAATGATTCTGCGATCCAGTTCGAACCCGAAACTTCTTCCGCGCTGGGCTTTGGTTTCAGATGCGGTTTTCTCGGCCTGCTTCACATGGATATCGCCAGGGAGAGGCTGATGAGGGAGTTCAATGTCGAACTCGTTGCAACAGCTCCAAACGTCGTCTACCAGATCGTCAGAACGGATGGGGAAATTCTTGAGGCAAACCGCCCGTCGGATTTCCCCGATGCAGGGCAAATCGAGGAGATCCGGGAACCCTACATACGATTGACGGTTTTTGTCCCTTCTGAATTTGTGGGGAAGGTAATGCAGCTATGCCAGGACAAAAGGGGCATCTTCCACTCGATGGACTACATTACCCCTGAGAGGTTGCGTCTTTCCTACATCCTCCCCCTGGCGGAATTCATCGTTGATTTCCATGACAAGCTGAAATCCACAACCCGTGGATATGCTTCCCTCGATTACGAGCATGTCGGCTTCCGAGCCTCCGAACTGGTGAAGGTGGATGTCCTCGTGAACCAGGAACCGGTTGATGCGTTCTCTTTCATTTGCCACAAGGACGCGGCCTACCATATGGGACAAGCGGTCGTCAGAAAATTAAAGGAGTTGATCCCCCGCCAATTGTTCGAGGTCCCGATCCAGGCCGCCATTGGGAAAAAAGTGATCGTTCGGCAGAATGTAAAGCCCTTGCGGAAGGACGTGCTGGCAAAATGCTACGGCGGGGACATCACGAGGAAGAGGAAACTCCTGGAGAAACAGAAGGAAGGCAAAAAGAAAATGAAACAGATCGGAAGAGTTTCGATTCCCCAGGAGGCGTTTCTAGCCTATCTGAATATCGGCAAGGAGGAAGAGGATTAGAAATCGGGCTTTCCTGCTACATCCATATCCCGTTTTGCAGGAAAAAGTGCCGGTATTGCGCCTTTTATAGTGAACCGGCCGATCGGGATACCGTCCGGCTTTACCTGAAAGCCCTGAAGAAGGAACTCTCTGCCTGGAATGCATTTTTCGGAGGACGACCGCCGGTGGATACGCTTTACATCGGCGGCGGAACTCCGACTTTTCTCAACCCGGCCGATTGGGAGTCCCTGATCGAAATCCTTGAAAACGGCCTTTCCTTCTCCAGGGGAGTTGAAGTCAGCGTCGAAGCGAACCCGGATTCCCTGAATGCGGACCACATGCGGCTCTGGAGAAGCTGGAGGGTCAACCGGGTCAGCCTTGGGATCCAGAGCTTTTCAACGGAAATCCTGCGCTGGCTGGGGCGGCCGCATGACGAAAAGCAGGCAGCCGAGGCCCTGAATCGCTGCGCTGAAAACGGGTTCGCCTCAAGCGGGGATTTGATTTTCGGGATCCCGGGGCAGGATCTGCGCCTGTGGCATAATGACCTGCGAATCTTGAGCGGTTATGTGAACCACCTTTCCATTTACCAGCTCACCGCGGAACCGGGCACACCGCTTGCCGGGGAAAGAGTTGCTTCCCAGTCGGAAGCATACCCCCTTTACCGGTTCGCACAATGGTATCTCGGCTCTAGGGGTTTTTTGCAATATGAGGTGGCAAGTTTTGCCAGGAACGAAAGCTGGTGCAGGCATAACCTTTCTTACTGGAAGCAGGGCAATGTCCTGGGGCTGGGACCTTCAGCCTGGGGCTACCTGGACGGCTTGCGCTACCGGAACGTCGCGCCCCTCATGCGGTATTTGCGCCGGGAAGGTCTTCCCTGGGAATGGACCGAAAGCCTTCTCCAGGAAGACCGGGCCCGTGAGGCTGCAATCCTTGCACTACGGACACGATGGGGAATCCGGTGGAAAACCTTCAGGAGGCGGTTCGGTGAAGACATTTCAAGGGAGTTGGGCAAGGCCCTGTCGGAACTGCCGCCCGATCTTTTCGTGAAGCGAAACGGCCGGATCTCTCTATCCGGTAAAGGGTTCCGGCTGGGCAACTCGATTTGGGAGCGTCTCGTCTAGGAGGGGTTTTTTTGGACACCGTTTTCTTTTCCGTTCCCGAAGAAATTGCCGACGACCTGTCAGAGCAGATCCTGAGCCTGGCTGCTTCGCGTCAGGCTTCTGCCGTGCCTGGATTCGAAACGTCCGTGGACCCTTCTTTGCTGTCCGGGCTCTCCTTTCTTGAATCCCGGACCGAAGATCTTTCCGAAAAGGGCCTCCCCATTGCCGTTCGCCTTTACGAAAAAGCCGACATTTCGGACCGGAAAATGCTACTCGCGGGAGAAAACCTTTCAGGTCTTTTGCCGGGTCTTGCCGAAATTCTTCGTTCTGCCGACACCGGAGCCGGGCATGCGGGGTACGACGAACTTCCCCCAAAGATCGGGGCAGAAGAATGGTCCCTTGTGGGGATGGCTTTCGAAGGATGGGTTCTCCTTTTTGACCCTGAGGCCGACGAAGTCCAGAAATCGCAGACGGGCGGAAACACAACGCTGGTGAGCCTCCCCGCACCTCCCGGCTGTCCCCTGGAAACTCTATCTCCAGTAATTCTGACTTCCGAAGCGATGACGATCCTGATCCGGCACCTTCTTTTGCTTTTGACCGGCGACATTTGTTCGCCATGCAGCCCGAATGAGCCGTAACCCGTTAAACTGAAAAGGGGAAATCAATCGAAAAGGGGTCGGTGATATGGACGAGAGGGTCAGGGAACTGCTCCGACGCATTCCTTCAATGGAAATCCTTCTTTCTGAAGAGTGGGTCGCTCCGTTCGAGAAAATAATCGGGCGCCAGGCCGTCAAGAATATTTTTTCCGACATCATCGGCAGCTTACGGAAATCCCTACTCGAAGGAACGACGATCAGCATCGACGTGGACCTGATCCGGAGAACGGCCCGGGAGCGAATCGCGAAAGCGTCCGCGAGAAGCCTGGTCCCGGTCGTCAATGCAACGGGGGTCGTCATTCACACGAACCTCGGAAGATCCTGCCTTTGCGAGTCCGCACTGAAAGCGGTGCTGGAATGCGCTTCTTCCTACAGCACGCTGGAATACGACCGCTCTTCGGGAGAACGGGGATACCGAAACGACCACGTGGAATGGCTCCTGACCCAGGTGACGGGAGCCGATGCTGCCCTGGTGGTCAACAACAACGCGGGAGCCGTGATCCTGTGTCTTTCCGCTCTTTCTTCCGGAAAGGATGCGATCGTTTCAAGAGGGGAACTTGTGGAGATCGGCGGTTCGTTCAGGATTCCGGAAATCATGTCAGCTTCGGGGACACGGCTTGTCGAAGTGGGGACGACGAACCGGACTCATCTTCGCGATTATGAAGCGGCCATCACAGAAACCACTGCCATGCTCGTCAAAATCCATCCTTCCAATTTCAGGATAGTCGGCTTCCATTCGGAGGTTCCCCGTGAAGACCTGGCCTTCCTAGCACGGGAAAAGGGGCTGATCTTCCTGGAAGATCTCGGGAGCGGCTTCCTGCTGGATCCGGGCAGCTTCGGCCTGAAGGGGGAAAATTCCGTCCGGGAATGCATCATGGCCGGAGTCGACCTCGTGACCTTCTCAGGCGACAAGATGCTGGGCGGCCCCCAGGCGGGGATCATCGCAGGCAGGTCCCAACTCATCGAGAAGCTGAAACGGCATCCGCTCATGAGGGCCTTGCGGCCGGATAAAATGACCCTGGCTGCCCTGGAAGCCACTCTCAGGGAGAACCTTTCGGGAAATGCGGAGGCGATCCCGACGATCAAAATGATTTCTGCAGACAAGAACGCGATCTTGCAGAAGGCGCGCCGGCTTTGCCGATATCTGAGAACCCGCTGTCCTTCCTTCACGTTTTCCACGATTCCTGTCCAGGATGCCGTCGGGGGCGGGAGTTACCCTGAGATCCCGCTCGAGGGGTACGGGGTTTCTGTCGCCCATCCGGGCATTTCCGCGGGCGAACTGCAGGAAAAGCTAAGGGAAGGGGAAATTCCCGTTGTTGCGGCCGTCAAGGAAGATGCCTTGAGAATTCACGTAAGAACGCTGAAAGACGGGGATTTCGAAAAAATCCGGTGTGCCCTGGCCCGCATTGCCGCCGAAAGGGAGGCCAAGGGAAATGAAGCGTCATGAAATTCCCCTTGTTTTCGGAACGGCCGGGCACATCGATCATGGGAAGACGGCTCTCGTCAGGGTTTTGACGGGGATCGACTGTGACCGGCTCGAGGAGGAAAAGAGAAGGGGCATCACGATTGAACTCGGTTTTGCCCCGCTGGAGCTTCCCGACGGGACGACCGTCAGCATTGTCGATGTCCCGGGCCACGAGCGGTTCATCCGGCAAATGGTTGCCGGAATAGCCGGTATTGACGCGGTGCTTTTTGTCGTGGCCGCGGATGAGGGCGTGATGCCGCAAACGCGCGAACACCTCGATATCCTCCAGCTGCTGGGCATCGAAAACGGTCTCGTGGCGCTGACGAAAGTCGACCGGGTAGACCCGGAATTCCTTGAACTGGCCCTGGAAGATGTTCGCGCCCTCCTGAAGGGCAGTTTCCTGGAAAGCGCGCCGATTGTCCCTGTGTCCGCCTTGAATGGAACCGGTATTACCGAATTGCTTTCGGAGATCCGGAAACTTTCCCAAGCTTTGAAGCCCCGTTCCAGCAAGGGGCCGTTTTTCCTTCCCGTCGACCGGGTTTTCCCGATTTCTGGATTCGGTACCGTGATCACAGGAACGACATACAGCGGAGTGATCAGGGTCGGGGAGGAGGTTCAGCTCCTTCCTTCGGGGAAGATCGCCCGGGTCAGGAGCCTGGAGGTGCACGAGGCTCCGGTCGAGACAGCCTTTGCCGGTCAAAGGACCGCGGTAAATCTTGCGGGGATCTCTTTCAAGGAGATCCGCCGCGGTGACGTCCTCTGCAGCCCTTCTCTCTTCAAACCGACCCAGTGCCTGGACGTTGCCCTGAAATCCCTGAAGGGCAACAACGAGCCGATTAAGCACTGGCAACGCGTCCGGCTGCATATTGGGACTTCGGACATCCTTTGCCGGGTTTGCTTTTTTGACCCCTCGGCAAAAATCCCTCCCGGTGAAAGCAGCCTGGCCCAGCTTGTGCTGGAAGAACCGATTACAGCTGCGTACGGGCAGCGCTTCGTCATTCGTTCCTATAGCCCTCTCCAGACGATAGGGGGAGGACAGGTTCTTTTCCCCTATGGGTGGAAGCCCCGGAACCGGGAGAAAAAAGATAGCTACCAGGAAATGATTCGTCGGCTTTCCTTTTCGCAAAGCTTTTCCGGAAGGATCGGGGCAATCCTCGGGGAGGTCGGCGTCGTGACGCTGGAGAGAGCTTCGGAAATCACCCAGCTTCCTGTTCTGGACCTGAAGGATGTTCTTGAGGACCAGCGGGTCAGGGAGTCTGTCGTTGTCCTTTCTTCCGGATCGACCTGGCTGATTTCCAGGAAACGGATGGAAACCGAATGGGCCCTGCTTTCCGAGCGGCTATCCCGCTTTCACGAACGGGAACCGCACCTGGCCGGGATGACCTTTGAGGAAGCGCTCGCGGGACTTTTTCGGGGAGAAGACCCAAGGCTTGCAAAGGCGGCCCTTTCCCATTTCGCTGACAAGGGGCTTCTGCGTATTATTGAAAACCGTGTTGCATTGAGCGGTTTCGAACAAAGGGAAGCTTCCCGGTACGAGAAGGAGACGGAGCGCCTTCTGGGGCTTTGCCGTAAACGGGGTTTCGAATTGCCCTCCCTGGAGGAGGCCTTACTTGAAACCGGCCTGGACCGCCGGGAATTTTCCAACCTTCTTCGCCAGCTCAGGGAAAACTCGCAAATCCACGTGATCGGCGGTGATCTCGTCCTTTCCCGCGAAATCCTGGAGAAGGGGATCGAGATCCTTCGGAAGTGCGGGGATGGCATTACACTTGCGGCGTTCAGGGATCTTTCCGGATCATCGAGGAAATATGCTTTGCCCTTTTTGGAGTACATGGATTCAATCGGAGTAACCAGGAGGGTCGGGGAAAAACGAATTCTTCGGCAAACGAGGCTTTGAGCCGAAGGCATCTGTGAAATCCTTGTTTTTTCCCTAATTGTGTGGTAAAATGCGACAAAATGCTCCTGGGAGTGAAGTCGATGAGCGGAGATCTTTGCAGGATTCGGGCCCAGGTAGCGGTTCACAAGGGAGAAAAGGTTCGCTACCGGGCGACGAAAGGAAGACGGAAGGTTGAGGAGCGGCAGGGGGTTATCCTAGAAACATACCCCAACCTGTTCACGATGTATGTGGAATCACAGCAGAGCACGGTTTCCTTCAGCTATGTCGAGCTTTTAACAAAAGAGGTCGAATTGGAAATCTTGCCTGGACACGAAAAACTATTCTAGAAAATTCCGAAGGAAAAGGCCTCGGCACAATGCCGGGGCCTTTTTCAGTTGCCTCCATCTGGAGAAGGGGGAGTCATCATGGAATATCTGCTTTCGTCACCGCTGAAACTCAACCTCACGCTCCGCATAACAGGGCAGAAAGAAAATGGCTTGCACGAGCTGCAGTCGATTTTTTTCCGGGTCGGAGGACCGGAATTCCTTCTTATCCGAACGCCATCCCCCACCGCAAAAGACCGAATAATGGTTTACAATTGTGTTATCAAGAACGAAAATATCATCGATAAAGCACTGAAACGTCTTCGGAAAGCCAACCTCGCATCCCAAAGCGTAGAAATCGAACTTTACAAGGCAATCCCCCCGGGAACGGGGCTTGGGGCGGGAAGCGGGAATGCCGCGGCTTTGATCGAATGGGCAAAACGAACCTTCGGCGGCCCCGAGGTTTTCGGATTCGAAAAGGAAATCGGAGCGGACGTGCCCTTCCTTTGCGGTTCCGCGCCCATCGCAAGAGTTGGAGGGATGGGGGAAAGACTTGAACCGATTCCTGGAACATTCCGTCTTTCCGGTTTGGTTCTAATTCCCTGCTGGCGCTCCGAAACCGCCCAGGCCTACCGGGAAATCGACAGGAAAGCGGCCGGTTGCTGGACGCCCGAAGAGAAGGCCATCGACGAAAGCGAAAGGGTTTTGTCTCTCCTTGCCTCCGGGCAAAAGGCCGGTTTGCTCCCAAACGATTTCCTGGACGTCCTTCTTGAAAGGCACAGCGAATATTATGAAATTTTCGGTCTCGCTGAAAAGGCAGGCGCCCTGGCATGGGGACTTTCCGGGAGCGGAAGCGCTGCTTTTGCGCTCTTCCCCCCAGATGCGGACTGCGCGGGATGCGGCGAGATGCTTGCCCATGCAGCGGGGGTCGAAAGAATCTTCTTCTGGGAGTGATGACGGTGAAAATCCAGAGAACTGAACGTCTTGTTCGAATCGCTTCCCGTTTCCTGCTTTTCCCTTCCCGCCTGATTTCCATGACCCAGATGGCAGAGGGGTTCAGGGTTTCCAAAACCGTCATCAGCGATGACGTTTCGATCATCAATTCATCCCTCACGGAAGAGGGAATCGGAACGATCTCCGTGGACCGGGGCCGAACGGGGGGAGCGTCTTTCCTTCCGACCTTGTCCCGTAACAAGCGGAAGGAAATCCTGGAAACCGTCGCAAAACTGCTGTCCGACAGGGACCGGGTTTTGCCGGGAGGTTTGATTTATTACGGAGACATCCTTTTCGACCCGATGTATGCCTTTAGCCTCGGAATGGCCCTGGCTTCCGATTTCCTGGAATGCGAAGCGGATGTCGTCATGACTTCCGAAGTCAAGGGAATTCCGCTCGCGCTCTTCACCGCCCACTGTCTCGGCCTCCCCCTTGCTGTCTGCCGCTTTCGCAACCGAGCTTCGGACGGGCCTGCGGTCGCTGTTCATTATCCCACCGGGACCGGTGATGTCCAGGCAATGTATCTCGGGACCCGTCAGCTTCAAAAAGGGAAGCGGGTTCTCCTGGTCGACGACTATATGCGGGGAGGCAGCACGGCGGCCGGGATGCTTCTGATGGCAAAGGAGTTCAAGGCGGAAGTCGTAGGGACTGGAGTTTTCATCGCTTCAGCAGAGCCTGCCAAAAAGGCGGTAGCGGATTATCGAGCCCTCCTTCGCCTGGAAAAATCCCAGGATGGCACTCCCCTGGTTTCGATCGTGAGTTAGAAGGCGGTTTGACGCCCCATCGCCGCTGAGTTAAAATCGGTTTCGCGAAGGAGGTGACCCCTTTTATGCACGTAAAAGTCAACCAGGAAGAATGCATCGGTTGCGGAGTCTGTTCCCAGATTTGCCCGGAAGTGTTCGAACTCGACGAAGATGCTGGTAAGGCAAAGGTCATCCGGGCAGAGGGAGCCGAGTGCGCCCAGGAAGCTGCCGACAGTTGCCCGGTCGGCTGCATCACGGTAAAGGAATAGTTCCGTATTGGGGCCCATAGCTCAATTGGTTAGAGCCACCGGCTCATAACCGGAAGGTTCCTGGTTCGATTCCAGGTGGGCCCACCAGCGAGCGAAATAAAAAGCCACCAGCCGGTGGCTTTTCTTTTTGCAAGGGGGCTTGGCAATGAAACTGCGCGAGTTTGCGAATCAACTTGACCGCCTGATCCCCGGCGCATGGTCGGAGCAATGGGATAATCCCGGGTTGCAGTCGGGAGATCTGGACTCACAGGTTGAGAAAGTCGCCATCAGCCTGAACGCCACCCTGGACTCGATCCGGAAGGCATCCGCTATCGGTGCGAATGTCCTGGTCACGCATCACCCGGTTTTGATTCGACCGACACCCAGGGTTTTGCCGGAAACACTATCGGGGGCTTCCCTGTTCCATTCCATCAAGGCAGGAATTGCTCTCTATGCCGTTCACACCAACTGGGACGCTTCCCCGAAAGGCGTCAATCGAATCCTCTCCGAGAAGGCCGCGCTCAACGATGTGCTTCCTCTGCTTCCGGGCCAGGGGGGAGCCTGGGGAACCGGGGCCGTCGGAGTACTGAAAAAGCCTCTCCAGTTGGGAGAACTTTCGGCCTTTCTCCGAGAAAGCTGGGGGTTGTCCTGGATCCGCGTTCAGGGGAAAGGTGATTCCGTCATCCGGAGGCTCGCCCTCTGCGGCGGTTCCGGGGGCGGTTTGATCGCCGAAGCCAGCCGAATGGAAGCCGATGCCTTTGTTACCGCGGACCTGCGTTATCATGAGATGCTTGAAGGGCGGTTCCTCGGGCTTTCGCTTCTGACCTGCGACCATGGAGAGATGGAAGCCGCATCCCTTGAAGGCCTGAGTCAGCTTATAATGGCAGGAACAGGTCTTCCGGCCGAAGTCCTTCCTGAAGAGGAACCGGTTGGTTTTTTTGACCTGGGGAACCGAAGCACATACGCATGAGGAGTGATCGATCGTGAAAGAACGAGTTTTCAGCGGCATGCGACCTACCGGAAAGCTGCACCTCGGACACCTGGCGGGGGCCCTGACGAACTGGGTGAAACTTCAGGACGAGTACGAGTGCTTCTACTCGATCGTGGATTGGCATGCTCTCATGTCCGAGTATGCCGATTCGGGACAGATCAGGTCCAACTGCCGGGAAGTGATCCTCGACTGGCTGGCTTCGGGGCTGGACCCGGAAAAGTGCAGCATTTTCGTCCAATCGATGGTTCCCCAGCACACGGAAATCCACCTGGCGCTTTCCATGATCACGCCGCTTGGGTGGCTTGAGCGCTGCCCGACCTACAAGGACCAGATCCGGAACATGCAGAACAAGGACCTCGGAACCTACGCCTTTCTTGGTTACCCTGTGCTGATGGCTGGCGACATCCTCCTTTACAAAGCCTCCCGGGTCCCGGTAGGGGAGGACCAATCCGCACACCTTGAGTTGACCCGGGAAATCGCCCGGAGGTTCAACTACTTTTACGGTCCGATCTTCCCCGAGCCGGAAACCCTGCTGACTCCGACGCCGAAGGTCCCGGGTACGGACGGGAGGAAGATGAGCAAATCATACGGAAATTCGCTGAACATTTCAGAAGATCTGAAAGAACTCTGGGAAAAACTCCGAACGATGAAAACCGACCCCCAGAGGGAACGCCGGAAGGATCCTGGAAATCCTGACGTTTGCCCGGTGTGGGACATTCAGAAGGTCTTCAATCCGGATCTGGAAGAAAGAGAACGGCTTGAAAACGGCTGCAGAACAGCGGAAATCGGCTGCATCGAGTGCAAGAAAGCCCTTTTTGCCCATCTGGAGAAGCTTTTGATCCCGATCCAGCAACGACGGAGATACTTTGAGCAGCACGGTGACGAGCTTGGAGACATCCTTCGCGAAGGCGCCCGCAGGGCGAAAGTCGTGGCTGAAGGGACGATCGACGAGATCGTTCAAGCCATCGGCCTGTTCAGGTAGGATGCTTTCTCCCGAGGGGAACCCGCTTTGGCGTTTGAGATCGAGCTTGAGGATTTCTCCGGCCCCCTGGATCTTCTCTGCAGGCTCGTTGAATCGGGGGAAATCCAGGCCAGCAGGATCCAGGTCAGCGATCTGATCCGGACCTATTCTTCCTACCTATTGAACGAGAAGGCGCTTCCCTTCCGGGCAGTCAGCGAGTTTATCGCGCTGACCGCGAGGCTTCTTCTGGGCAAGGTGCGGGGGCTTTTCCCCCAGCCCTGTGATGAACCCAGTTTTCAGGCCGAGCTGGCGGAGGAAAACCCGGATGAAGTCCTGCGGGCCGCTATCCAGCGGTATCGGCCCTTTCGAAAAGCCGCGACAGTCCTCGCGGGACGGCTGGAAGAAAGACAGAGATTCCGGGTCAGGCAGATTGAAGAGGAATGCCGCCTTTACGACTATGGGGATCTTTTCAGTCTCTCCCGGCTTTGGTGGGAACTTCTCGCTTCGAAGGCCCCCTTTTCGAGAGAAACGGAGGGGCTAGTGACGGATGAAATGCTGGGGTTTGAAGCCCTGGAGAGCGACTTTCTCCTGGTCGAGCGGAAAATGGCGGAAATCGAGGATGCTTTTCAGGGAAGGGGCCGCATATCCCTTCGCGTTCTTTTCAAAGCGCGGACACCGAGGCGGAACTTCATCGTGACCTTGCTCGCTTTGCTTGAATTGGCAAGACAGGGCAGGCTAAAAATTATCCAGGAGGATTCTTTCGGTGACCCCTGCATCCAGTTCTGCTGAATCCCGAATGGAAATCACCAGAATCCTTGAGTCACTTCTGATCGTCTCCGCGGAACCGTTAACGGTCGAAGAGGTCTGCCGCACGCTGAACGTAGGAGAAAAGGAAGTCCTGGAAGGCTTCCGGTCTCTGCAAACTCATTATGAGAATGAGCACGGTTTCCGGCTGGTCCGCCTTGCGGGTGGATGGCAGCTTGCATCTGCCCCTGAACTTTCGGAAAATGTCTCCCGTTTTCGGGAAAGCGTCCAGAATCCGCCGCTCCGGTTAAGCCGGGCCGCCCTGGAGACCCTTTCCGTGGTTGCCTATAAACAGCCCGTTACGCGAGCTGAAATTGAAAAAATCCGGGGAGTTCGTTCGGACAAGGTCATCGAAACACTTCTAAGGCTAGGCCTGATCCGGATTGCGGGCAGGAAAAAGGGCACTGGGACCCCCCTGCTTTTCCGGACAACAGCGAATTTCCTGGATGCCTTCAACCTCGATTCGATTTCGGATCTCCCTACCCTGGAGGAACTCGAGGACGCGCAGCAAGGCGAAGATGCCCTTTTAATGGGAGAGAGGCAATGATGCCCACCGGTGCACCGGAAACTAGAAGGCTGAATCGGTATCTTGCCGAGTGCGGGCTTGGATCCAGGCGAAAGGTGGAGGAGTTGATCCTGTCGGGAAGAATCGCCATTGACGGGGAAACGCAGACCAAACCCGGGGCGAAGGTCCTCCTCGGACAGCAGGTTACCCTGGATGGGAAACCTGTTTCTCCAATTTCAAAGCGGTATTTTCTTCTCAACAAGCCTCGAGGTTTCGTCTGTGCAGTTTCCGATCGAAGAGAAAAAACGATATTCGATCTGCTCCCTTCCTGGTACCTGGATTTGGGCCTTTTCCCGGTGGGCAGGCTGGACAAGGAAAGCGAAGGCCTCCTTCTTTTGACGAATGACGGGGCCTTTGCACAAAAGATGATTCATCCCTCCGGCGGAGTACTGAAGATTTATGAGATTCGGCTGGACCGTGTTCCAGCCCCTGAGGATCTGAAAAAATGGGAAGAAGGAGCGATCGTGGAAGGCAAGTGGGTTTGCCCCGTCCGGGTTGAAAAAGTTCCCGGCAAATCCGGCAGCTGGATTCGAGTGACCCTCCGGGAAGGAAGGAAAAGGGAGTTGAGAGTCATGGCGGTAGCTCATGGGTTCAGGGTGATCCGCCTGATCCGTACCGCAATCGGGAAACTTGAAATCGGCGGTCTACGAACAGGAGAAATTCGTGAACTCGGGCAGGACGACCTGGCACGGATAGCGGGATGAGGAGAAAACGGATGAAAGGCAAAGAAGAACGCAGGCTCAGGATCGTCACCATCGACGGACCCGCGGGCTCCGGCAAAAGCACCGTGGCGAGGGCTGTTGCCGCAAGAACCGGATTGAGATACCTCGATACGGGATTGCTTTACCGGGCGATCGCCCTTTTCCTTTCTCGAAAGGGGATTCCCCCGACTGAAAAGGACTCCTTGCGTACAGCCCTTGAGGATCTCCAGCTCACGCTCGAAGGAGACCGGGTCCGCATCGGAGCCGAAGACGTGTCGGAAGCTCTCCGCACGCCTGAAATCGACCGGATCGTTTCCCTTTATGCCGCCTTGCCGTCGGTTCGGAAACGCCTGTTGCACCTGCAGCAATCCCAGGCTGTTCTTCCAGGGCTTGTTGCTGATGGGCGGGACATGGGAAGCGTCGTCTTTCCGGAAGCGGGTCTGAAAATCTTTCTGACCGCGGGCGCCGAGGAAAGGGCAAGAAGGAGGTTCCTCGAACAATCCTCGAAGGGGGAAAAAGTTCTGTTCGAGCAAGTGCTCTCCGATGTCCTCTCGCGGGATGAAACGGATTCGACCCGTGAGATCGCCCCGCTTTCGGTTCCCAAAAACGCCATAGTTGTCGACACAACCGAAAAGACGGTGGAACAGGTCGTCAAAGAAATCCTCCGCCTGATCGACAGGAAGTTCGGGGAAAACGGTTCGGGGGTGGCCGGCGGTGCTATCTAAGCTCTTTTACTTTCTCGTCAAGAATGCCTACCTGGTCTTCTTCAGGATATTCAACCGGCTGACCGTGTTGAACAGGGAAAGAATTCCAAACAAGAGACCGCTCATCCTCGCTTCCAATCACTGCAGCAACCTTGATCCTCCGGTAGTGGGCAGTGTTTTCGAGGAAAGGATGCGGTATATTGCCAAGGCGTCTCTTTTTCGACCCGCGCTTTTTGGATTTGCCCTCCGGACGCTGGGAGCGGTGCCGGTTTCGAGGGAGGACGAAAGGAAGGCGGCCCTGGTGCTGAAAACCTTTCTCGGGTTTCTCGAAAGCGGGCAGAACGTTCTGATTTTTCCCGAGGGGAAGCGGTCCGAGGACGGGAATCTTCAGCCGCTGGAAGGAGGGGTTGCCCTTCTCAGCCAGAAATCGGGATGCCCGATCCTCCCTGTTCATGTGTCCGGGACTTTCGATGCACTGCCAATGGGGAGGGCTTTCCCAAGACCTGTTAAAATAGTAATGAATTACGGTTATCCGATCGATCCTGCTGAAATACCATCGGACCTTTCTGAAAAAGCGGGCAGGACATGGATTCTTGAGAGGCTTTCCAGTGAATATCGAAGGCTCGAGAACGAGTCGGCAGCTTACCGGAATGGACGCATCTGAAGAACGGGTGCTTCTCGTTTCCCTCGATACGGGGAAGAGGGACTCTTCGGCATTGGAACTGCTGGAAGAACTGGAAGTCCTCCTGGAAACGCTTGGGAAGAAGACCGTGCGAAAAATAGTCCAGCACCGGGATAGAGAGGATCCGGCAACATTTATCGGCAAGGGGAAAGCCGGCGAACTGGGGAAAATTTCAAAGGAAACAGGGGCGGGCCTCTTGGTCTTCGATACCTCGCTGACCCCGGTCCAGGCGAAAAACCTGAGCGAAACTTCCGGATGCCCCGTCTGGGACCGGCCCCGTGTCATCATGGAAGTATTCCGGAAAAGGGCACGGTCGAGCGAAGCGAAACTTCAGGTGGAACTTGCCCTTTGCCGCTATGAAATTCCCCATTTGAAGGGGTTAGGAATGCAAATGTCTCGAACGGGAGCCGGAATCGCAACCCGGGGACCCGGAGAGACGGAATTCGAAAGGCACCGCCGAAAACTTGAAAGACGGATTCGTAGCATCGAAAAGAAGCTGCAGGGAATTCGTGGAAGAAGGGAAAACCAGAGAAAGCGGAGGAACCGGTCAGGCCTGCCGCTCTTTTCCCTGGTTGGATACACGAACGCCGGGAAATCGTCCCTTTTTAGAGCCCTTTCCGGCGATTTCCTTGTTCTCTCAAAAGACCAGCTGTTCACGACGCTCGATACGACGGTTCGGGCTTTTCGTCTCCCCAATTTCGGGCCAGCCCTGCTCACTGACACCGTTGGATTCATCAGGAACCTGCCCCCGGACCTGATTGCCGCTTTCCGCGCTACCCTCGAGGAAATCCGCGAAGCCGATGTCCTGGTTTGGGTGGTCGACGCCACAAAGATCGAGGATGAATCGGTCCTGGTTTCCGTGGAGGAAATTTTGAAAGACCTGGGGGTCTGGGAGATGCCGCGGATCATCGCCCTGAACAAGACCGATCTCGTTGGCCGCGAAGCCTCCGAAAGGTTTATTCGAAGCTATGAACGCCAGGGAGAATCGGTGATCCCGACTTGTGCGCTCACCGGGGAAGGTCTGCCTGAGCTGATGAGGGAAATGGAACGGGTTGTATCGGAAGGGAAACTCTCAAAGTTGGTGAGGTGATTCGAATGGCCTATCATCTGGTCCATATCGGATTTGGTAATATGGTTGTCGCCGAACGGATCGTAGCGATTATCAACCCTTCTTCCGCCCCGATCAAAAGGCTGAAGGAGGAATCGAAAGAAAGCGGACTTCTGATCGACGCAACGCAGGGAAGGAAAACCCGGGCAATCCTCGTCATGGACAGCCGGCATGTGATCCTTTCGGCAATTCAGCCGGAAACGATCTCTTCCCGATTTGAACCTCAGACCAATACGGAGGAGCGGGATGAAAAGGGGCCGGCTTTTTATTCTGTCAGGGCCTAGCGGTGTTGGCAAGGGAACGGTGAGGGCCCGGCTGTTCGAGAAAATCCCGGATCTCGTCTACTCGGTTTCCTGCACGACCCGGCCTCCCCGCGAGGGAGAATCGGAGGGAATCCAGTACCGTTTTCTTGATGAAGAAACTTTCCGGGCTTTCGCCCGGGAAGGCCGTTTTCTCGAATGGGCAAATGTCCATGGTCACCTTTACGGGACGCTCCTGGAGGATGTCGAAAGACAACTGGAAAAGGGAAAGTCTGTCGTTCTCGAGATCGACGTCCAGGGGGCGCTCCAGGTCAAGGAGAAAGTTCCGGATTCTGTAATGATCTTCATCCTGCCTCCGAGTTTCCAGGAACTGGAGAAGCGCCTATCAGCGCGCGGCACGGAAGCGAAAGAGGCGTTTGAAACGCGGCTCAGGAACGCGTCGTCCGAGATGTCCTTTTCGGGGCGGTACGATTATTCGGTTGTCAACGACCAGGTTGAGCGTGCGGCCGCGGAAATCGAGAAAATCATCAGGAATGAAATGGACCGATAGAGGGGAGTGGACAGGATGATCTTTTATGACATCGAGGAAATCATCCGGAAACGCGGGATCGAGAACAAGTATCTTTTGACGGTCGCGGTTGCAGAACGGGCCAGGCAGCTAAGTGAACAAAAAGGGCGGTACCTGGTTGAAGACGCCACCAGGGAGAAGTACATTTCCCTAGCCCTGGAAGAAATCGCCAGCGGTAAGGTGGTATTCCTAAAAACAGGAAAACCCCGGGAGACGGAAGTGTCTTGAGCATGGAATGGAAAAAGGGGCGCCGGATTCTTCTGGGCATAACCGGGGGAATTGCGGCGTACAAGGTTCCGGATCTCGTCCGTCGCCTTAGGAGCGCCGGGAACGAAGTGGAAATCATCCTTACCGAATCGGCGGAGAGGCTGGTTAGCCCTCTCGTGCTGTCAACTCTTTCCGGGCGTCGGGTATGGCTGCAGAAGGACTTTCTTGATTTTGAAAACGGCTGGAAAATTCCCCATATCACCCTGGCGGAATGGGCGGAAATCGTCTGCATCGCGCCCTGCACCGCGAACATGATGCGCCGGGCGGCAAACGGGGAGGCTGAAACTCTTCTCGGCGCGGCGCTTCTGGCAACACGTGCCCCGGTACTCCTGTGCCCGGCGATGAATGTGAACATGTGGGAACATGAGACGACGTTGAGGCACAAGGAGGCCTGCCTCAGAAACGGGTACCGGGTCCTTGAGCCGGATACCGGTTTTTTGGCCTGCGGAACAGAGGGACGGGGGCGTCTTCCTTCCATTGAAGTCATCCTTGAGGAAATCTGGCGAATCCTTTGCCCGGTTCGCGACCTCGAGGGGAAGAAAGTGCTGGTTACAGCAGGACCGACCTGGGAGTTCCTGGATCCCGTCCGTTTCATTTCGAACCCGAGTTCGGGCAGGATGGGATATGCCATCGCCCAAAACGCGTGGTACAGGGGCGCGGAAGTCACGCTGGTTTCGGGGCCGGTCTCGATCCAGCCTCCCCATGGAATCGCCCTCGTGCGTGTGCAGAGTGCCCTGGACATGCTCGAGGCGGTTCTGGAACAGGCCGAAAGAGCCGACTTTATCGTGAAGGCCGCTGCGGTAGGAGATTATCGCCCGAAGGAATTTTCCGCTGAAAAAATCAAGCGAGGCGGGAAAAATAGCCTGGTCGTCCAGTTCGAACAGAACCCTGACATTGCCGCCACGATCGGGGCAAGGAAGAAGCCAGGCCAGGTCCTGATCGGGTTTGCCGCGGAATCCCACGCGCTCGAAAAAAACGCCGCAGAAAAACTGGTTTCGAAAAACCTCGATTTCATTGTTGCGAACAGGATCACAGGCCCGGATGGGGCGTTCGGCTCAGAACACAACACCATTCACATCCTCGACCAAAAAGGCGGAAAAGAGACATTCTCCGGGTCAAAAGAAGAAGTCGCCTGGAGATTGTGGGATTTCATCCTGGAAGCGGGTTCGGCTGGTGCTCCACGAAATTGACGTCGTTCTTCCATCGCCTTGGTGGACGCCTCTGACCTATTCCTTTGAAAACCCCCTCCCGGAAGGGCTGCGCGTACTCGTTCCGCTGGGCAAAGGGCTTCGTACCGGGTTTACCTGGAAATCGTCGGCCTTTTTGAATGCAACTCGAACCGATAAGCCTCTTCGCAACCTTTATTCCGTGATCGACCCAACTCCCTGCCTGACCGAGGATCTCTGGAGAACGGTCCAGTGGCTGGGGGCGGCCCTTCCCTTCGGAGTCGGACACGTTCTGAAGGCAGCTTGCCCTTCGGCTCTTCTGAAGGGCCAAAAGTTCAGGCCGGCCGAACGCCCGTCCTCGATTTCCCGGCAGGCAGGAGCGCCTTCCTTCTGTTATTTTCCGCGGGAATCCGATCGTTTCCAAAGGTACACCGAAGCCATCGAGAAAAATGAAAATGGCACACTGGTCCTTTTCCCGGACCGGGAGCGCCTCCAATCCTTCTACGAAACCCTGCCGGCGGGCCTGAGGGAGAATGCCTGCGTCTGGCCGGTCGGGGGTGGGGACAGGTTATGGGAAACCTGGAAAGCCGTTCGCCGTCTTGAAAGAAAGATCGTTCTTGGAACCTCAGGCTCTGTCTTTGCCCCCCTGGGGGTGCTTTCCCTCGTCATTGTCGAGGAAGAGGCCGATCCTGGCCACCAGATGCCCCTTTTTCCGAGGCTCAGCGCAAGAAGCGTCGCCGCAAAACGGGCTTCTTTTTCAGGTGCCTCCCTGATCCTGGGCGGGACATTTCCCTCTTCCCGGGTTTATCTTACTTCCGGCGTCAATGCCCCCGAACTTCCAAGGGGCCGGCTGGTTTTTGTCAAATCCCCATCCCCGGGCCGGAGCGGGACCCCTTCTTTCTTTTCCAATCAGGAGATTCCTCTTTCCAGGAAGCTCCTTGACGAAACCCGCAGATGCCTTAATGATGGGAAAAATGCCCTCTGGCTCCTTGACCGGAAAGGTTATGCAGGTGAACTGCGCTGCCTGGAGTGCGGGCGGACAATCAGCTGCAGCCGCTGCGGCGGCAGGACAAGATGGCATCTCGAGAAAAAGCGCGGAGAATGTCTTTCCTGCGGGGAAGAGATCCCATGGCCGGAAGTCTGCCCGTTTTGCCGAAGCCGCCTGGTGGAAGCCCGCCAATTGGGACTGGAGTCCACTTTTCAGGCTGCGATTGATCATTTCAGGTCGGAGGGGCCGGTCTTTCTCCTGGCCGAGTTCGCCTCGATGGGCAAAAAGGCCAGAAAAGACCTGTACAGGAAATTGGGACAAAGGGCTGGAATTCTTCTCGGGACGCGCTCTCTCCTCGGTTTGTGCAGAAATCTTGATGTCGGCCTGATTGCCTGGCTGGACGCAGACACCACAGACTGGAAACACGATTTCGGTGCGAGGGCTGAAGGTTTCCGTGTCATCTGGGAATCGTGCTGGGTCGGCAAAAACGCGGACAAGCGGAAGGTCCTCCTGCAAAGCAGACGGCCGAGGCAGGGATGGCAGATCGCCCTTGAAGCCGGTTTCCAATTTTTCTGGAACCAGGAGCTGAGGGAAAGGAACGAGCTGGACCTGCCTCCCTATTCTTTTCTCGTTGAAGTTTCCCATCGCGGGGAAATCCTGAAACAAATCAGGGACGCGATGGAACAGGAGGGGATCGAGGTGCTCGCGGGTATCCGCGGTGCAGACTCGATTCAAGTCAAGGTCCGTGATTTGGGAAAGCTCCGAAAAATCCTGGAGCCCTTTTTCTCAGTTAACATCACAAGCTGCACAATTCCTCGCCTCTGCGTCGATTTTGAATAACGGGAGTGGGTTTCCATGGCTATCGTCACCATCGTCGGCAGACCGAACGTCGGCAAAAGTTCCCTATTCAACCGGTTGACGGGGACTCGAAGGGCCATCGTCGACAATATGCCCGGGGTCACCCGGGACCGCCTCTATGCTGAAGTCGAAGAAGGGGATCTCCGCTTTTACCTCGTCGATACGGGGGGGCTTCTGCCGGAAAGCGGACATCCTCTCGATGAGCTCATTGCCCGTCAGGTGAAAGTGGCGATCGAGGAAAGCGATGTCATCCTCTTTGTTTTGGACGGGCGGGAAGGTCCCATTGGAATCGACAGGGACATCGCCATGCTTCTGAGAAAATCCGGGAAGCCGGTCATAGTTGCGGCCAACAAAATGGATGATCCTGTTCACGAGAACGAACTCTGGTCTTCGATGGAACTGGGGTTCGAAAGGGTGGTCGGCATTAGCGCCGAGCACAGAAGGAACATCGAGGTCCTCCTTGAGCACATCCGGGAACTTCTTGCCGGGAAAGAAATCGATGATGACATGGAAACGCTCAGGGTCGCCCTGATCGGAAGGCCGAACGTGGGGAAATCAAGCCTGCTCAATTTCCTGGCCGGAGAGGACAGGGCCCTGGTAAGCGATCTCCCGGGAACGACCCGGGACGTCGTGGATTCCCTCGTTCAGCTGGACGGGCACCTTGTCCGCCTGGTGGATACAGCGGGCCTCCGCAAGAAATCCCACGTGGATTCCGCACTGGAATACTACTCGACGGTTCGGACTTACCAGGCAATCGATCGTGCGGATGTTTGCGTCCTTGTCATGGATGCCCAGGAAATCGCGACGGAACAGGATCAGCGGGTCGCAGGACAGGTCCTGGAACGGGGGAAAGGACTGGTTTTCCTGGTGAACAAGTGGGATTTGCTTCCAAAAAGCCCCAGGCTGGGAGACGAAATGCGGGACCGCATCCGTGAAGGCTTCTCTTTCGCTTCCCATGTACCGGTGCTTTTCGTTTCTGCCCTGACGGGAAGGGGAGTCGAAAAATTACCGCCGATCCTTTTCCGGGTCGCGGAAAACCGGAGTCGGCGGATTTCCACCGGCAAGCTGAACAGACTTCTGAAGGATCTCCTGGCTTTTGAAAGGATGCCCTGCAGCCGATCCGGGAAAGTGCTTCGGCTCTCGTATTGCACGCAGGTGTCGGTGGCCCCGCCCTCTTTTGCCTTCTTCGTCAACGACCCGAAAATCGTCACAACCTCCTTCAACCGTCACGTTGAAAAGAAATTGCGGGAATTGGAAGATTTTTCCGGTTCTCCGTTAAGAATATTTTGGCGCGCTCAAAATCCCGAAAACCGATAGAAGCTGTCTACATCGTGTTTTTTTCGATCTTCCTCTTGACCTTCGCGGAACAAGCTGGTAATAATAACTTATAAAAGCTTTGTGAGGCGTCCAGTTTCGCCTCAACAATCCGTGGAGGAGGTGCGTTGGGAATGACCAAGACCGACCTAGTCAATGAGCTCGCCAAAACAACGAACATGAGCAAGAAAATGGCGGCTCATGCGGTCGACGCCCTGGTTGGCGCGATCCAGGGAGCGCTGGCCAAGGGAGAGAAGGTCCAGCTGGTGGGCTTTGGAACCTTCGAGGTGAGGGAAAGGGCGGCCCGCCAGGGGCGCAATCCCCAAAACCCGAAGAAAGTCATCAAGATTCCCGCAAAAAAGGTTCCCGTTTTCCGTGCAGGCAAGGCCCTCAAGGATCAGGTCGCAAAGTAGGGGAATCCTCCACAGTTCATGCTTTCATCCTTTCAGGAAGAAAAGGGGCGGTCCTAGGACCGCCCCTTTTCTCCTGGTTCTTCCGAGAGGGTTTTTCTCAATCGATCCCAATCCTCGAGCGACAACTCCTCGGCACGGACCTTTTCATTAAGGGCAAGCTCCCTCAGCAGGCTTTCACCATCGATCCCGCGCGTCCCGAGCCAGTTCCTCAGGTTGTTCAGAAGGGTCTTCCTTCTCTGGTCAAAAGCGCGTTGTAGAAGTTCCCGCCAAAGCGGATCCAGAGCCAAGTCGAAATTTTGCTGAATGAGAATCGAGACGACGGTCGAATTTACCTTCGGAGCCGGGCGGAACGCAGAAGGCGGAACATCGAAGAGACATTCGACACGTCCCATTTTTTGCAGCGTGATTCCCAACGGAGACCTGTTTTTTCCGGGTCTTCCCCAGGCAAGTCTGTTCGCTGCTTCTTTCTGGACCATGAGGGTCATTTCCCGGAGACCTGCCGGAACGAGTTCCTCAAGAAGCTTCCACAGAAGAGGTGTCGTGATGTGGTAGGGCAAGTTGGCAACCAGCCTTCCGGGGCAGGGGGACAACTCTTCCGCAAGGTGCATTCCAAGGACGTCCCCCCAGAGAAGGATGAACGCGGGGTCCTTTTCCAGCGGGTTAAGGAATGGAGCCAGGCGACGGTCCATTTCGACCGCATAGAGACGCGCCGGAGACCGGGAAAGAAGGCGCCTGGTCAGAACACCATTTCCGGCACCGATCTCGAGCAGGATCTCCCCGGGCTGCGGATCGGCAGCGGCGATGATCCGGTCAAGAACCCCCGCATCCACCAGGAAATTTTGCCCGATATCCGTGTTGGCCCTGAAATAAGCTGATTTTGCCTCCATGACGCCACCTCAAACAAAAAGCGGGAAAACCGAAGTTTTCCCGCTTGAATCCTGGTCGGGGCGAGAGGATTTGAACCTCCGACCACCTGCACCCCATGCAGGTACGCTAGCCAGGCTGCGCTACGCCCCGAGAACAGCGTGTATTTTAGGGCCAAACGCACGGGCGGTCAAGACATTTGCCATGAATGCGAGAACGGATAGAATGAAAGGGCGTCTCTGGGAGGGACTCTGAATGTACGAATCGTTTCCTGAAATCTGCTGGACGGCCCGAAAGTTCTGTCTCGAAGCTGCAGCTTCCGGTTTCTCGGGTTACCCGAAAAAAGTGCTGGAAATCGGCTTCGGAAATGGAGATTTTCTTGTTCACTTAGCGGAAAGTTTCGGAACGGAAACGCTGGTTATCGGGATGGAGGTGTCGGCCGTTTGCGTTCTGAAAGCCGCCAGGCGACTTTCGTCGGCCAAGATCTCCAACGCGCGGGTTGTGCTTTGCGATGCCCGGTATCTCCTTGAAAAATGCGTCCCTCCGTCAAGCCTAAACGCAATATACATGAACTTCCCCTGTCCCTGGCCGAAAAACCGCCATGCTTTCAGGAGAGTTACCGAGGGGAAATTCCCCGGGAGTCTCTCTCTTTCGTTGGCCGAGGGCGGGAGATTTTACCTCGTGACCGATGAGGAGTGGTATGCGAGGGAAGCGAGCGAGAAACTCTCCCTCGCCCCTCACCTGGAAATTTCTTCACTTGAGGTCAACCCCGCTCTCGAACTGACAACAAAGTATGGCTCGAAATGGAAAGCCATGGGGAAAAACATTTATCGTCTGACGGTCCAGAAGAAAAGAGTTTACGGGGACGGTTCATCCTCTCAACCCGAGAATCCGGAGGACATCATGGCCATGCATTCAAAGCTGTTCATCAGCGACCCGAAACGGACACGGCAGAAAACGGAGGAATTGGTCGGGAAAACGGGGGCGACGGGGAAGTTCCACTGGTCTTTCAAGGCGGTCTACTGGTCCTCCGAAGGGCATGCTCTGCTCAAGACCATCACCTCGGACGAAGGGTTTGAACAGACATTTTTTTTCCGCCTCGTCTTCCTGGGAAACGAATGTCTTGTCAAACTTGAAGACGCAGGGGCTCCGCTGCATACCCCGGCTGTTCGGCTCGCCATGGAAGCAGCCGCAGGGCATCTTTCGGATGACCCGTCGCAGGATCTTCAATTCCGCCGGTAGGAGATCCCGCTTCATGGGGCGCATCCGGTTCCGCCGGCCGGCAAATGGGAAGCGTTTCACGAAGTCGGGCCAGGAAGGTCCCCGATGAACCCCGTTCGTCCCACTTCCGGAAAGCTTCTCCAGACCCTGTTCAATCTCCTTGGTGAACCCGCAACCGGGCCGTTTTTGGACCTTTTCTCGGGAACCGGCAGGGTTGCCCTTGAAGCCGGCAGGCGCGGGTACAATCCGGTTGTTGCTGTAGAGAGCAACCGCACCGCCTGCAGGGAATTGAGGGATCGTCACCGCGGCAGGGACGGGTCTTTTCAGCTGGAGCTCCTTTGCATGGATGTGCACAGGGCACTGGCGATGCTCGTGAAAAAGGGCCGGACCTTTCAAGTGATTTTTGCCGATCCGCCGTACGAAAACGGCTGGGTGGAGGAGTTGGTAGCAGGCGGCAGCGTTTCATGGATGAAGCTTCTTGCGGAGGGTGGAGTGTTCGTTCTCGAACATTCATCAAGGGAAATTCTTCCAGATTCGGTGGTTGGCTACCCCTGGACAACGCGCCGATATGGAGACAGCAGCCTTTCTCTATACAGGACCGGCCCAAGGAGGCAAGAGCGATGATCAGAGCCGTTTATCCGGGGTCCTTCGACCCGATCACCAATGGTCACATCTACATCGCGGAGAGAGCTTCATCGCTTTTTGACGAGCTGGTTGTCGCAGTTTTGCACAATCCCCAGAAACGAGCCACATTCAGCGTGGACGAAAGGCAGGCCATGGCAAGGGAAGCAACCAGTCACCTCCCGAACGTTCACGTTAAATTTTTCGAAGGGCTTCTCGTCGACTTCATGAGAAAGGAACAAAGCCGAATCATCATCAGGGGATTGAGGGCTCTTTCCGATTTCGAATACGAGTTCCAGCTCGCTCTCATGAACCGCCAGCTGGCACCTGAAATTGAAACCCTCTTCATCGTTACGGACGCCCAGTATTCCTATCTCTCGAGCCGGGCGATCAAGGAAGTCTTTCATTTCGGCGGTTCCGTGCAGGGAATGGTCCCCCCCGGCGTGTTCCGGAGACTCAGGGAGCGTTTCCCTCCGAAAAACAGCTTCAAGGAACCAGGATAGGAACCGCCTTCTTCTCCGCGTCAGGCCGGGGGCGGCTCGTCAGGCTTTCCCAGACCTCCGTGGCCTTGCGTTCGAAACCCATGAGCGAGGCAATGGGTCCTTTTTTCGTTTCATCACACCGGCAGAGGACAGGGAGAGAGGCTTTCCGGCGTATTTCGCGCAGTAGAAGGCGGCCCGTTCCGTTCGCTCCCAAAACGCGGATGCATGGAGGGCCGAGCCGCTGGAAAGCGCGGTTTTCCCAGTGTTCGAAACCGAGCAGGGCATGAACAAAATGGCGGCAGACCCTTCCTCGCGGATATCGCTTTGAAACGCACTCCGAAATCAGATTTTCTAGATCGGCGGAGCGAGCCATTGCAGACTTCATCCTGGCTTCAAACCCCTCCCCCATTTCGGCCACTCTCGAGAGGTCGTCTCGCGTTGAGCGGGCGAGCAGGATCCGGTAGGCGCAAAAAAGCCTCGATTCATCCAGGGTGCAATGTCCCTCTTCAAGATCTTTTTGAAGCCTATGGAAACTGGCGGGGGGCATTGATCCTTCCACCTGCTCAATTTCTCCGTTTCGAAGCCGGCGGCGGATTGCCGAGGCGCTCGCGATGGGTCCGATCTCCTGGGAATGAAAACCGCCTCCCTTTCGAATCACAGGGGTAATCTCGAGCGGCGCCCTTCGTTTTCGAACTTCAAGCAAATAGGCCAGTGCAAGGTTGTTGTTGGGAGTCGAAAGTGCATCCTTGACCCCCTGCAAAAGAGCATCGATCGCGTTTGCCCGGGCCTCGACATACGACATCCCCAGGGCGAGCACGGATTTCAGCTTTTCCTTGAAAGGAAGAGGCTCATGCAATAAAATGTCCAGGATCGCATCCATTTCGGGGATTTCTCCTTCCATGCCGAAAGAAAGATGCGTTACGACTCCCGTGGAAGCGAGAATTCCTACCGCCCCTTTGGCAAAGACCCCGGCATTGTGGCAGGAGAAGGGAACGGGAAGCTCGAGGACAAGATCGGCTCCGCAGCGCAAGGCGGTTTCGGCCCGGGACCATTTGTCCTGGAGCGCTGGTTCGCCTCTCTGCACAAAGTTTGACGAGAGGACTACCACGGCGGCGCGGGCTTCCGACCGCTCTACGGCCTGCTGAAGGTGGTAGGCATGCCCGTTGTGGAACGGGTTGTATTCGGCGATGATACCGACAACATTCTGCTGGCGCAAATCGCTTCTCCTTTATTTTGAGGTTAGTTTTTAGAGGTTAATGGGGTGCAACCAATCGGTCAAGGGAGGTTTTTTAATGAAGGTTCTTGTTCTGAATTGCGGCAGTTCTTCTCTCAAGTACCAGCTTTTCGACATGACGGACGAATCGGTGCTTGCAAAAGGTCTTGTGGAACGCATCGGGATCGAAGGATCGATGATCAAGCACACCAGGACGGGAATGGATGCGGTTTCGACCACAACAGAAATTCCCAATCACAAAGTGGCGATCCGTCTCGTGATCGAACACCTGCTCGATCCCATCCATGGAGCCCTTTCAAGCCTGAACGAGCTTTCCGCGGTCGGCCACCGGGTCGTTCATGGGGGTGAAAAGTTTGCCCAATCCGTCGTCATTGACAAGGAAGTTCTGGATGTCATCGAGGAATGCGTCCCTCTGGCCCCTCTCCACAACCCGGCAAACCTCATGGGGATTCGCGCAGTTCTCGAGGTCCTTCCCGAGATTTTGCAAGTCGCCGTCTTCGACACCGCATTCCACCAGACCATGCCGGCAAAGGCCTTTACCTATGGCCTGCCGTACCACTATTACGAGGAAAACCGCCTCCGCCGCTATGGCTTCCATGGCACCAGCCATTTCTATGTCGCCAACCGGGCCGCTGAAATCCTTGGACGTCCGATCGAGGAACTGAAAATCGTGACTTGCCACATGGGGAACGGCAGTTCCATCACGGCCGTAGACCGAGGCAGATCGGTGGATACGAGCCTTGGTTTCAGCACCGTTCCGGGGATCCTGATGGGAACGCGTGCTGGAGACCTGGACCCCGTCATGATCCTGCACCTGATGGAGCAGGAAGGAATCACACCGAAGGCGATGAGTCATATCCTCCACAAGGAAAGCGGGGTTCTCGGAATTTCCGGAATCAGCAGCGACCTCAGGGATATTGAGGAAGCCGCGGCAACCGGAAACGAACGGGCCGCGCTCGCACTGGATATGCTCTGCTACGGAGTCCGAAAGTACATTGGCGCCTACGCCGCCGCGATGGGCGGGATCGATGCGGTCGTTTTCACTGCCGGGATCGGCGAAAACAGTGTTCTCGTGCGCCAGATGGTGTCCGAGGGACTCGAGTTTCTGGGCGCAAAGCTCGACCTTTCCAAGAACAATATCCGCGGGAAGGAAGCCATCATCAGCACCGAAGATTCAAGGGTCCGGATACTGGTCGTCCCGACGAACGAGGAACTTGTGATCGCAAGGGACACCAAGGCCCTTGCCGAGGGGCGATAGGGGTTGTCCGGAAGTAAGGCCTGCCCGGAAGACTGGAAAGCGCGAATCCCGCTGATTTTCGAAGGCGCGGAAGAATCTTCCGCTGCCGATTGGTCCTTAAGCTTACCGGCTGAACTGGATTACTCGGGCCTGAACTACAGCCTGAAAAGCCCGCTACGGGTTCATGCCGAAAAACTGGGGAACGGGCGGACTTTTTTCCTTGAAATCCGCCTTTCCTTCAGCGCAGCGGCTCCATGTTCCCGCTGCCTGAGGGAGACCCCTCTTGAAATTGCGGGGTCTTTCCGGTATTTTTATACTCCGTCTGCTGTCGAAGAGGGGCAAAACGTCGACGAAACGGTCGTTTCCTATCCGCAGGATTCGGTGGAGATCGACCTGTCCGAGCAAATCTGGGAAAGCTTCATCCTTTCCCTGCCGGATAAGGTACTTTGCCGTGAGGATTGTGCGGGTTTATGCCCTTTGTGCGGCGCCGACCTGAACGCGGGAGACTGCGGGTGTTCCAGTCAGGGAAGTGACCCGAGGCTGCAGGTTCTCAAGGACATCCTGCCGGATGTTTCTGAGGAATGTTGAAGGGAGAGGATTGAAGTGGCAGTTCCCAAGAGGAGAGTTTCCCATTCCAGGACGCATAAGAGGAAAGCCCAATGGCTTGGAGGTCTTTCAGCGCCTGCCGTTGGAACATGCCCCCATTGTGGTGAAACCCTGCAGGCACACCATGCGTGCAAAAGCTGCGGGTATTATCGCGGGAGAAAAGTGCTTGAGGTTTCTGAACCCGAGGCGAAGTAGGTTCCTGTGACCGGCGGGGCACCCCCCACCTGGGGGGTGCCTTTTTTTGTCTTGACCGGAAAGAAGGGCTTGTTTATACTGGCATGGTTTTCAGAGGAGTTATTAAGACCAGGTCTTATTCCGGAGGGCATAGCCTTGCAGCAGGTCCAGAAAAGGGCGCGCCAGCGACGGTTGCTGAAGCTTCTTGAAGCCAACCCCCTCATGACAGACGAGGATTTGGCCCGTTCTTTATCCGTGAGCGTGAGCACCGTCCGGCTCGACCGGGCGCTGTTGAACGTTCCTGAGCTTCGCGAGCGCATGCGGGAAATGGCGGAAAAGGCTTCTGGTCCCCTCTCGGCGATGAAAAGGGCTTCCCTTTTCGGCGAACTGCTGGGCCTTGAGCCCGGGCAATGGGGACTTTCTCTCCTGGTCCCAGACAGCGAAATGGTTTCAGCGGAGGACGGGGCGATCGGAGGACATTATCTTTTCGCCCAGGCGGCAACGCTGGCTCTCGCCTCGGTTCGGCCCGGGCCGGCATCGATCGAATCGGCAAGGGTCCGTTTTCTGAGGTCGGTTTTCCCGCTAGAGCGCTGCATTGCGAGGTCAAAGGTGGGAACCCGCAAGAACGGCCGCTCGGTGGTCAGCGTGAGAACGAGAGTCATGGATGAGGATGTTTTTGTCGCGCGTTTTATCCTCATGAGCGAATTCGAAGAACCGGAATCGAGAGCGGGAGGGAAAGGAATTGCTCATAGCGGTTGACGCAATGGGGGGGGACAATGCCCCTCATGAAATCTGCAAGGGTGCGGTGATTGCCTGCCGGAACCACCCGGATCTGGAGATTGCCCTTGTAGGAAAGGAACCTCTTGTCCGGGAGCAATTGGAAGGCGTCGAAGCAGGTCTTCTTAAAAGGCTTCACTTCGTCCATGCCGAGGATGCGATCGCCATGGACGAATCTCCCGTGGTTGCCATCCGGAAGAAAAAGGACGCGAGTCTCCGCATCGCAATGGAAATGGTTCATTCCCGGGAAGCACAAGGGTGCGTTTCCTGCGGCAACACCGGGGCCATCGTGGCGGGCGGGGTTCTCGTGGTCGGCCGCATCCCCGGGATAGAGAGACCCGGCCTCGGCATGCCTTTGCCGGCGCTGAACCGGACGAGCATGCTCATCGACGTCGGAGCCACTGTGAGAGCCAAACCCGAGAACCTCTTCCAGTTCGCGCTGATGGGACAGATTTACATGCGTCACATCTTCGGAGTAAAAGAACCCGAGATTGCCCTCCTCTCAAACGGCGAAGAGGAAATCAAGGGAGACGAAGTGATCCTCTCCGCCAGGGAGATGATCAAAGGGGCAAAGCTGAACTTCAAGGGGTACGTGGAAGGGAAGGACATCCCTTTCGGAACGGCGGACCTCGTCGTTTGCGACGGTTTTACCGGAAACGTCCTTCTGAAGTTCATGGAAGGTTTCGGCGAGGCGGTTTACGCACTGCTGAAGGAGGAAATGGGGAACCGCCTCCTGCCGAAAATGGGCATGGTGTTCATGCTCCCGATGATCAAGGAACTCTGGACTCGCTTTGATTATGAACGGTACGGCGGGACCCCCCTTCTCGGGGTCAACGGTGCCGTGATCAAGGCCCACGGCAGATCCAGAGCGACCGCCGTCGCCAATGCCATTCGGGTTGCCCATGATTTCGTCGAGAAAAAGGGAGTCGAGCTCATTCGGGAAGAATTGCTGGAGGGAGGGAAACTCTAGAATGCCTCTTTTTTCCGGAAAGCCCGTCTTTGTTACAGGGACGGGAATCCATCTGCCAAAAAGGGTCCTGACCAACCAGGATCTTGAAAAAATGGTGGATACCACGGACGAATGGATCGTTGAACGGACGGGAATCAGGACCCGGCACATCGCGGCCCCCGGTGAGCTGACCAGCGACCTCGCCTACGCGGCAGGATTGGAGGCCCTCGGTTCTGCCGGCCTGAATCCGGAAAACCTGGACATGATCCTGGTCGCAACGAATTCCCCCGACACTCTTTTCCCCGGTGTCGCGGCGAAGGTGCAGGGGAAGCTGGAAGCGACCAGGGCCGGAGCCGCGGACCTCCAGTCGGGGTGCACCGGCTGCGTTTATGCCCTGGCAATCGCCTCGGCCGGCATCGCTTCAGGCCTCTGGGAGAATGTCCTTGTGGTGGGGGCCGAAGTCCTTTCCAGCCTGATCAACTGGCAGGACCGGAACACTTGCGTCCTTTTCGGCGACGGGGCGGGAGCGATGGTGCTTTCCTCAAACCCGGCCGGTGCTTTGGCCCGGGTCCTTTCATCCGACCTCAGGTCGGACGGGACACGGCATGACCTGATCAGTTTCCCTGGAGGACTTGTCGAGAACCCGACCTCCCCGAACACCCTGGAAGAAAATCTCCACTCGGTCCAGATGAAGGGGAACGAAGTATTCAAGTTCGTCAACCAGGCATTGCCGGGCTTTCTTCGGGAAAGCTGCGAAAAATCAGGGCTGGAACCGGCTCAGATCGATTGGTGGATTTTCCACCAGGCAAACCTGCGCATCATTGATTCCGTTTTGAAAAGACTCCAGGTCGAGTCCTCAAAAACATTCGTCAACCTGGACAAATACGGGAACACCTCGGCCGCTTCCGTATTCCTGGCCTTTCACGAGGCGTACGCCGAAGGGAAGCTGGCCCCCTCCCAGAAGGTCCTCATCACCAGTTTTGGAGCGGGAATGACGTATGGCGATATCATCCTGGAAATGCAAGGAGGCCGACATGCTGAAAAATAACCGCATCGCCAGGCTGCTCGGGATCGAGTATCCCATCCTTCAGGGAGGCATGGCCTGGGTGGCGGATGCCGACCTGGCTGCTGCAGTCAGCAATGGCGGAGGGTTGGGAATCATCGCCGCGGCAAACGTTCCGCCGGATATTCTCGAAAAACAGATCCTGAAGGCAAAGACTTTGACAAACCGGCCCTTTGGCCTCAACATCATGCTTCTTTCCCCAACCGCGGAGGACGCGATCGAACTTGCGGCGGCACACCGCGTCCCCGTTGTCACGACAGGCGCAGGAGCCCCAGGGAAAGTCATCGAGCGCCTCAAGCCGCTCGGGACGATCGTAGTTCCGGTCATCGCTTCCGTCGCGCATGCCCGTCGCGTGGAGAAACAGGGAGCCGACGCCGTGGTCGCGGAAGGCACGGAGTCGGGGGGACATATCGGGGAATCGACGACGATGACGCTTGTACCCCAGGTCGCGGATGCGGTGAAAATTCCTGTGATCGCGGCCGGCGGCATCGGGGACGGAAGGGGGATCGCGGCCGCCTTCGCACTCGGCGCAGAGGGGGTTCAGCTCGGAACCCGTTTTGTCTGCTGCTCCGAGTGCAACGCCCACCCGCTTTACAAACAGGAGATCCTCGCTGCCGGAGATCGTTCCACGGTGATTACCGGCCGCAGGACGGGCCACCCGGTGCGTTGTCTGAAAAACAGGCTCACCCAGGAATTCGACAAGCTCGAGGACCGGCTTGCAGACGTGCAGGAATTCGAGGAACTGGGTTCCGGGAGGCTTCGTAAAGCCGTAGTGGAAGGCGATGTCGAATGGGGATCCGTCATGGCGGGACAGATCGCAGGCCTGATTCGTGAAATTAGGCCCGCAGCCGAGATCATCAGAACGATGTTTGCAGAGGCGGAAGAGGTCCTCACCAGACTTGCTTCCGATTTCAGAAACGGGGAGTGATTCGATGCGCTACGCGCTCTTGTTCCCCGGGCAGGGGGCACAGGAAGTGGGAATGGGAAAGCCCCTTTTCCAGAGCCACTCCTCCGCCAGGCGAGTCTTTGAGGAGGCTGACCAGGCTCTCGGCTACTCTCTGACCCGGATCATCTTCGAAGGACCGGAAGAGGAACTCACCCGGACCGAAAACGCACAGCCCGCGATTCTGACTGTCTCGATTGCAGTTAAGGCGGTTCTCGAAGACGAGCTCGGGAGGCCCTTAACCCCAGCTTTGGTTGCCGGACACAGCCTCGGGGAATACACCGCCCTGGTGGCAGCCGGTGCCCTAAGCCTCGAGGACGGCGTCCGTCTCGTGCACCTGCGAGGGAAGTGGATGCAGGAGGCGGTTCCGGTTGGGCAAGGTTCGATGGCTGCCATCCTGGGGCTGGATGACGCCCTTGTGAAACAGGCATGTGAAGAAGCCGCCCAGGGGCAGGTCTGCAGCCCGGCGAATTACAACGCTCCAGGACAGATTGTAATTTCTGGCCACACGGAAGCCGTGGCGCGTGCGGTTGAAATTGCGCGCCGCCTCGGAGCGAAAAGGGCGATCCCGCTGAAGGTTAGCGCTCCCTTTCACTGCAGCCTGATGGAACCTGTTGCGGAACGCCTTCAAAAAGCTTTTTCGCAATGCACCTGGAAGGAACCTTCCTGTCCGCTTGTCAACAACGTGTCCGCGACCCTGCTGACAAACCCCCGGGAAATCCGGGAGGCTCTTCAAAAACAGACCTACAGCCCGGTGCTATGGCTGGAATCTGTGCAGGCAATGGAACGGGAGGGCATTTCGCATTACCTGGAAATCGGACCCGGTAGCGTCCTTTCAGGTCTTGTCCGCAAGGGGGCCAGGACAGCGGTCACCCTGGACACGTCGACGACGGAAGGACTTTCCAGGATGATCGCCCTGTTCAGGGGAGAGGAGGAGGGTTCCGTTGAATGAAACGCGAAAGGTCGCCCTTGTAACTGGGTCGGGAAAGGGAATCGGCCGTGCCGTTGCGATCGAGCTGGCCCGTCGCGGTGCATCCGTTGCGGTCAACTACAGCCGTTCAGAAGAAGCCGCACGGGAAACTGCCGAAGCGATCCGGTCCGAAGGAGGGGATTGCGGTCTCTTCAGAGCGGATGTTTCCAGCGCCCTGGAAGTCCGTGCCCTCTTCGAAGCCGTTCGGGATTCCCTTGGCCCAGTCTCGATTCTCGTCAACAACGCGGGAATCACGAGGGATGGTCTTTTAATGAGGATGAAGGACGAAGATTGGCGGGAGGTTCTTTCCCTGAACCTCGAGGGAGCCTTTCTTTGTTCGCGCGAGGGACTTCGTGATATGACCCGCGCCCGCTGGGGCCGAATCATCAATATCAGCTCCGTCGTCGGGATCATTGGAAATCCCGGCCAGGCGAATTACTGCGCCTCGAAGGCGGGCCTGCTGGGCTTGACGAAATCCATCGCCCGGGAATACGGGATGAGAGGGATCACGGCGAACGCAGTCGCCCCGGGCTGGATCGAAACCGACATGACGGCGGCCCTGAAACCGGAAATCCGTGAGGCCATGCTCAAATCGGTGCCCGCAGGAAGACCTGGCAGGCCGGAAGATGTCGCAGCGGTCGTCGCCTTTCTAGCATCGGAAGAGGCATCCTACGTCAACGGCCAGACAATCGCCGTGGACGGCGGTATGACAATGGTCTAAAGTCATTCGGAAGGAGGTGAAGCACATGAAGAAAGAAGAGATCCTCTCAAGGCTTAAGGAAATCGTGATCGACAGGCTGGATGTGGAAGAGAGCCAGATCAAGAATGAGGCTTCCTTTATCGAGGACCTCGGCGCGGATTCACTCGACATCGTCGAGTTGATCATGGGCATCGAAGAGGAGTTCGACATCGAGATTCCCGATGAAGACGCCGAGAAACTCACCACCGTCGGAGAAGCGCTCAATTACGTAATCGGGAAACTGGGAGTCGAGGAGTAGTTCGTATGAACCGGGCCGGGTCGGGATACGCCCGGCCCCTTCAACGTCTGTAGTTTATTTTCGACCTATCCAGGAGAAGGAGTGACCCGGCTTGAGAAGAGTCGTCATCACCGGGCTAGGCGTTGTAAGCCCTATCGGGATCGGAAAGAACGCGTACTGGGAGGCGCTTCGTTCGGGAACGAACGGGGTCGCCCGGATTACCCACTTCGATGCGGAAAATTACCCCGTGAAAATTGCAGCAGAAGTCAAAGATTTCAGGCCCGACGACTGGATGGATCACAAGGAAGCCAGGCGAACCGATCGAGTGATCCATTTCACGATGGCTGCAGGGGCCCTTGCCGTGGAGGATGGGGCACTTGACGTTTCGCGGCTGGACAAGGAGCGCTTCGGGGTCTTCCTGGGCAGCGCGGAGGGCGGCATTTTCACGAGTTACGAGAATATCAAAACACTGATCGAGAAAGGCCCCAACCGCGTGAGCCCTTTCTTTATCCCGATGATGATCAGCAATATGCCCGCGGCTTATCTGGCGATCCGTTACGGGGCGAAGGGACCGAACATCTGCGTGGTGACCGCATGCGCGACGGCCACTCACACGATAATCGAAGCCTTCAATACCATCCGGAGAGGGGAAGCGGACATCATCCTGGCGGGTGGAGCGGAATCGGCCATTTCTCCGCTCGGGGTTGCCGGATTTGCAGCCATCAAGGCCCTTTCCACCCGAAACGATGAACCGGAAAAAGCCTCCAGGCCCTTCGACGTGGACAGGGACGGGTTCATCCTCGGCGAGGGGGCTGGAGTCCTTATTCTTGAAGATCTCGACCACGCAAGAAGCAGGGGAGCCAGGATCTATGCGGAAATCTCCGGCTATGGCTCCACTTGCGACGCCTATCACATCACGGCTCCTGATCCGGAAGGGGACGGCGCGGCGAGAGCCATGAAGCAGGCCATCGACCGCTCTGGCTGGACGATCGGGGACGTGGACCTGATCAACGCTCATGGCACATCAACGCCCTTAAACGACAAGATGGAATCCCGGGCGATCCGGACCGTTTTCGGAGATCGCACCCCGAGTGTTTTGGTCAATTCCACGAAGTCGATGATTGGCCACGGCCTTGGAGCGGCAGGCGCCCTCGAAACCATTGCCGCGATTCAGTCTATTGCGGAAGGCTTCGTCCATCCGACCCTCAATCTCGAAAACCAGGACCCCGAATGCGACATCAACGTGGTGGGAATCAAAGGGGTTGAATACCCGGTTAAGAGAGCCCTGGTGAACAACTTCGGATTCGGGGGGCACAACGGGGTCCTGGCCATTCAATCCTTTTCGGAATGACGAACCGTTTCGAGCAGGCCCGCAAGGATGACCGGTTCCGGAAGGAAAAGCTGCTTCACCTTCAGGAAAGGATCGGATACCGCTTCGCGGACCTGTCGCTTCTTGACGCTGCAATGACGCATTCTTCCTACCGGCACGAAGCCGGGCTTGAAGAAGACAACGAGCGGCTGGAATTCATCGGGGATGCCGTCCTGCAGCTGATCGTAACGGAAAGGCTTCTCAAACGGTTTCCCAAGGCCGCGGAGGGAGAACTGACACAAAAACGGTCCGCGCTCGTTTGCGAAGAAACGCTTTTTGAAATTGAGGAAAAAATCGGACTCCTCGAATTCCTGAGAATCGGGAAAGGAATGGAGAAGCAGAAGAACCGGGGGAACCGGTCCATAGGGGCAGATGCATTAGAGGCTCTGATTGGAGCCATTTACGCTGATTCGGGTCTGCCCGAAGCGAGAGCCTTTTTTGAACGGTTCTTTTCCACAGCAGAGAGGCTGGCTTTCGAGTCAAAAACGCACAACCCCAAATCTGCCCTGCAAGAAACCTTGCAGGCACTGGGAAAACCTCTACCGGAATATTTCCTTCTGGAAAAGACGGGACAGGATGATGCCCCGCTTTTTCTGGTGGGTGTCCGTTCAGGGAGCGAGATTCTATCGACAGGTACGGGGCATTCAAAAAAGGAAGCGGAGTTCTCCGCAGCCCGCAGTGCGCTGGACCTGCTTCGACAAATACAACCGGTTGCATTTATCTGAAGGGCGGGGTATAATCGGGGTGCGTTCGGGATAGAAATCCTTTTAAAGGGGTCCAGCGAGGCCCAAAAGGAGAGGACAGCATGCGAAAAATCGGATGGGCCAATCCAGGGGGCCATGGCGCTTTTGGGGCGCTATGCCCCCTTTTTTTCCAGTGGGAGGGGAATGCGGGATGACATTGCGAGAGAAAGCAAAGCTGATGAGCGAAACGGACATGGAACGGGCAATTCGCCGGATGGCCCATGAAATCGTCGAGATGAACAAGGGGCTGGAGAAAGTGGTTCTTGTGGGGATCCAGCGCCGGGGTGTCTTCCTTGCCCAGCGAATCCGGGATGTCCTCAGGCAGTTCGAGCAAGTCCGGGTCCCGACCGGAGAGCTTGACATCACGCTCTACAGGGACGACCTGACCCTTCTTCACGACCACCCGGTCGTGCACAGCACTTCCATGCCCCTGGACATCACCGGCAGGCATGTTGTCCTTGTAGACGACGTCATCTATACCGGCCGGACGATCCGGGCCGCACTCGACGCGCTCATGGACCTTGGAAGGCCCGACATCGTCCAGCTGGCCGTCCTCGTGGATCGTGGACACCGGGAGCTTCCGATCGCCCCGAATTTTGTGGGGAAAAATGTGCCCACCTCCCGTGATGAGGTGGTGGAGGTCAGGGTCAGCGAAATCGACGGAATCAACGAAGTCGTGATCTGCGAGAGGCAGGAGGGGTAAAGAAAGATGGAGTGGAAGCATCGGCACGTTCTTGATTTGAAGGACTGGAAAAGAGAGGACATCCTGTTCCTCCTTGACCAGGCGAAAAACATGGACAACCTGATCGACAGGCCAATCAAGAAAGTCCCTGCCTTGAGAGGAAAACTCGTGGTGAACCTCTTCTTCGAGGCTTCGACCCGAACCCGCGTTTCATTCGAACTTGCAGAGAAACTGTTGAGCGCAGATGTCGTCAACTGGTCCGCATCAGGTTCCAGCGTATCAAAGGGGGAAACCCTGCGGGACACTGCCTGGACTCTTGAGGCCATGGGGGCAGATGCTGTCGTTGTCCGCCACGGGGCTTCCGGTTCCGCCCACTACCTCGCCCGGAAGCTGAAGCGGGCGGTGGTTTTCAACGGGGGAGACGGGGCCTACTCGCACCCCACGCAGGCCCTCCTGGACGCCTACACGGCCTGGAAATCTTTTCCAAACCTTGAAGGGCGCAAAATGGCGATCCTTGGGGATGTCCTTCATAGCCGTGTTGCCCGCAGCGACATCCAGGTCTTCAGGACACTGGGCTGCGAGATCGTCCTTTCGGGACCGGAAACGCTGATGCCGTTCGATGTGAAATCGCTGGGAGTCACGTACGAACCCGACCCCTGGAAAGCGGTCAAAAACGCCGATATCGTCTACCTCCTTCGAATCCAGCGAGAAAGACAGGAAGAAGGGCTGTTCCCTTCCCTGGATGAATATCACCTGCGGTTCGGGGCAGACGAGAAACTTGTTTCCAAAGCGAAGGAGGGCGCGCTGGTGATGCACCCGGGCCCGATCAACAGAAGGGTCGAGATCGACTCAAGCATCGCCGACGGAACCCAGAGCCGAATCCTGCAGCAGGTTCGAAGCGGGGTAGCGGTCAGGATGGCTCTCCTTTACCTATGCCTCGGAGGTGTCATGGCATGATTCTCTTCAAGAATGCGACCCTGTTTGACGGAAAAACCTTCTACGAGGGGACCCTCGACCTGCTGGTCCGGGAAGGAATAATTGAAACGTTCGGCCAGAACGTGTCTGCTCCGGGGGCTGAAATCCTTGACCTTGCGGGGAAAGTGCTTTCACCAGGGTTTGTGGATCTTCACTGCCACATGCGGGATCCTGGTTTTGAATGGCGCGAAGACATTGAAAGTGCGGCAGCGGCTGCCGCAGCGGGAGGGTTTTCAACCGCCGTTGCGATGCCGAACACCGATCCGGCCGTCGATAACGATGCCCTCGTCCGGTATGTGATCGAAAAAGGGATCCGTGCAGGGTACTCCCGTATCCTTCCAGCCGGGGCGGTCACAAAAAGACGGGAAGGCAAGGAACTGGCCGAGATGGGGAAAATGGCTTCGGCAGGATGCGTCCTTTTCACGGACGACGGGGCCCCGGTCGGTTCATCCCGCCTTTTCCGGACCGCGTTGCAGTACAGCCAGAGCCTCAAGGTCAGGATCATGGAGCACCCGGAGGATACGAGCCTGTCCCGCGGCGGCCAGGTCAACGAAGGACGATGCTCCTCTCTTGCAGGGCTAAAGGGAATCCCGGCTTCCGCGGAGGAAATCGGAGTATTCAGGGCCATTTCGCTTTCAAGGGAAACGGGAGTTCCCGTCCATTTGACTCATCTGAGCACACGCGAATCGGTTTCCCTGGTCCATGAAGCAAAGAAAGAGGGGCTTGCCGTCACCTGCGATGTCACACCGCACCATCTTCGCTTCTCGGAAGAATCCGTGATCGAGTCCGGCTTTGACTCCCGGTTCAAGGTCAACCCGCCTCTCCGGTCTTCTGATGACATCGAAAGCCTCTGGGAGGCCCTTGCCGATGGCACCGTGGACGCGATCGCAACGGACCACGCCCCGTGGCACCTCGACGAGAAAGACTTGCCGTTTCCGGAGGCACCGTTCGGGATCGCTTCGATTGAATGCGCTTTCCCCGGTGTTTTTACCTGCTGGCTGAATCGAGGAAAGCCTTTCGGACTGGATCGGCTTCTTGCGCTCTTTACGAGCGGTCCCGCGTCCCTCCTTCCAGGGGAGTGGCCGTCGCATGGCAGGCTGACACGGCTCGGAAAGGCGGATCTCGTCGTTCTGGACATGGATCTCGAGCGAAAGGTCGCGGTGGAGGAGTGGAAAAGCAAGGCCCGTCTTTCTCCCTGGGAGGGACTTTCCCTTTTCGGCTGGCCCGTGCTGACAATGGTCGAGGGACGCGTCGTTTTTGACCGCTCCAGGGAATAGAAAGATGTGTGAAAACCGTTCTTCGGATTCGCTTATAGAAAGGGTCGTCACCCTTTCAAAAAAGAAGGACCTCACGAAAAACCTTTTTGTTCTTTCCCTTGAGTCCCGGGAGCCCTTTTCCCGGATTCAGCCCGGTCAATTCGTTATGCTGAGAACCAGCCTGGGAATGGATCCGTTCCTCGGTCGACCCTTTGCCGTTTGCGGCACAGGGGAAAACAGCCTGGAACTCCTGGTGGCCGTTGCCGGCAGGGGGACTCGTCTTTTGTGCTCTCTTCCGGAAGGAGAGCGGCTGGTCCTTCGGGGTCCTCTCGGGAACGGGTTCCCTTCACAACCGGGGAAACGGGTACATTGCCTGGCGGGCACAACGGGAATCGCCCCCTTTCTCTTGGCCCGGCAGGAAACACCGAAGATCGAAGTTCACCTTGGGGTGCCTGGCAGGGATTGGATGGGGCTCGCAACCTGGGCCGCGGAAAGGATCCCTGGCCTTTGCGTCTATTCGGAAGATGCCTCCGTCGGTCTCGGGGGAACCCCCCTCGCCTGCATCGATCAACTCGACCCCGTGACCGAAGTGGTCTGGGCCTGCGGACCCACGGGGATGCTGAAAGCTGTCCAGGCGGCCTGCGAACGGCGTAAACTCCCCTGCTGGATCAGCCTGGAGACAAGGATGGCCTGCGGGATCGGAGGCTGTCATGGCTGTGTGGTCAGGACCGTGACGGGGTTGCGGAAGACCTGCACCGACGGCCCCGTGTTCGACTCCCGGGAGGTTCTTTGGAATGAGTGATCGACCGGTTTCGTCCGCGGTTTCCATTGGAGGGGTTCTTCTTCGGAGTCCCCTGATCATCGCTTCCGGGACCTGGCCCCATGAACCCGAGTACTGGAAGGATCCCATTTGCGCCTTCGTTGGCGCCGCCTGCACAAAAGCCCTGACGCTTCACCCCAGGGAGGGGAATCCCGGGATCCGCCTCTGGGAAACCCCCTGCGGTCTCCTGAACAGCATTGGACTGCAGAACCCTGGAATCGAGAATTTTCTCCGCGACGACCTGCCAAACATTTCTTCCGGGGATGTAGGGGTGGTCGCGAACGTTGCAATGGAGTCCGAAGAGGAAACCGCGGCAGTCCTCTCCAGGCTTTCTGTGTTCGAGGAGCGATTTTTGGCGGTTGAGCTGAACATTTCCTGCCCGAATGTGGATGCCGGGGGAATGGCCTGGGGAGCCGACCCTTCCCTGGCCGCGAGGGCGGTTGAACTGGCCCGCCGCTGCTGGAAGGGGCCCTTGTGGGCCAAACTGACACCGCAGTGCGGAAATAGCGCCGAGGTTGCCAGGGCTGCGGAGGCCGCCGGGGCCGATGCGCTGGTCGTGGCTAATACATGGCTCGGCATGGCGATGGACCCGGTTTCTGAAAAACCCGTCTTTTCTCGAAAAGTTGCGGGCCTGTCGGGGCCGGCGATCTTTCCTCTGGCTCTAAGGCTTGTCTGGGAAGTCTCTTCTGCAGTTCAAATCCCCGTCATCGGATGCGGAGGCGTTTCGAAAACGGAAGACGCACTTTCGATGATGCTTGCCGGGGCGAGCGCCGTTGCCGTCGGAACGTTTCATTTTTCCGATTTGGGCTGTTTCAGGAACATCGGAAGAGAGCTTCTTGAACACCTGGCCGCGAAGGGCTATTCTTCGCCCATGGACCTGATCGGAAAGGGGAAAAAATGAACATGGCCGATTCCCGTAAAAATCCGCTGATCCTTGCACTCGACACTCACGATCTTGCTGAAGCGCGAGAATTTCTGGCCACGGTCGGTTCTCTCGTGAATTATGTCAAGATCGGCCCGCGCCTCTGGACGCAGGGGGGGGCCCCTTTCCTGAAGGAAGTTTCCTCACGCGGGTTCGAGGTTTTCCTCGACCTGAAGCTCCACGATATCCCCAATACCATTGCGGGAGCCGTTGACGCACTTTCCGACCTCGGCATCTGGGCCCTTACGCTCCACGCCGGGGGAGGCCGGGAAATGCTGGAAGCGGCCGTTTCTGCAAGAGATGACGCGGATTCTGAAATGGTTCTTCTCGGAGTCACCGTTTTGACCAGCCTGGACGCTCCGTCATTTAACCGGGTTTGCCCCGGATGCCGGCTGGAAGACGCGGTTAAAAGCCGAACGGAGCTTTGTGTAGAAAGCGGAATTGACGGCTTGGTCTGTTCCCCGCTTGACCTTCCCGGGGTCAAAAAAACCGCGGGAGATTCGCTTGTCACCGTGGTGCCGGGCATCCGGCCATGGAAGGTTTCGGATGACCAGAAGCGCTCCGCTACCCCCCTAGAGGCGATCCGCAACGGGGCAGATTATCTCGTTGTCGGTCGTCCCATTATCCAGGCGGATGATCCGAAAGCAGCGACACTGGAAATTCTTCAAGAAATTGAGGAGGGATTCCGTTGCCGGAAAAGCTGAAAGAAACATCGCTCCTTTCCATGATGAAGGAAACAGGGGCTTTCCTTGAGGGGCATTTTCGGCTCACCTCCGGGTTGCACAGCGGTCACTACATGCAATGCGCACTCCTGCTGAGCGTCCCGAGGTATGCGGAACATGCGGGCCGCGAACTGGCAGCCTGCCTTGCCTCTCTGAATCCCGGGGCCGTTTTCGCCCCTGCCCTTGGGGGGCTGATCATCGGCCACGAGGTTGCACGGCACCTTGACGTTCCCTTCTACTTTGCGGAAAGGGAAAACGGAGAGATGAAGCTCAGGCGGTTTCCCAAACCGGTGCCGATCCGTTTTGTAGTTGTCGAGGACGTGATCACTACGGGCGGTTCAGCCCTGGAAGTCGGGAACCTGATCCAGGCTGCAGGCGCCCATTGGGTGGGGACGGGCTGCATCGTGGACCGAAGCGGGGGAAAGGCGACCTTCCCCCATCCCCTTCATTCCCTGTGGCAGGCAACATTCCCGACTTACACGGCGGAAGAGTGTCCGCTCTGCAGGGAGGGCATCCCGATTGAAAAACCGGGGAGCCGCTAGGGTTTTCGCTGGCTTTCTGCTTCTTCTTTGCTTCTGCGGAAAGGCAGCCGCGGCGAGGGATATTGCCGTCACCTCTCCGTGGCTGGCTTTGATGGTGCGTTTCGTGGGGGGGATTCAAGTCCGCGTTCACCCTCTCTCCGGTTGGGATCCAGGCGGGCGAACCGTCCGTACTTCCAGGCCCAGCCGCATGCTCCCCGTCATCGCCATGGATCCCTCGGAAGCGAAGGCTTTCGGCGTCAAGGACCGCCAGGTGAGGTTCCTGTTCGGTGAAACGGGCACGGCAGCTCCTGTGAAAGTCTCTTCCTTCCTGGACCCGTCTTCTCTGGCTTTCATCGGGCAAAGGCTTTTGGGAGCGCTTTCCTCCATTGATCCCCAGAACTATGCCTATTACCAGAGAAGGCTCGCAGAATTCCAGTCGCGCACGGAAACGACGGTAAGCGTTGGGAAAAGGCTGCTGAAGGGAACGCAGGTCCTGGATTTGACGGGCTATTCCGGCGAATGGATACGGGCAGCCGTCGAAAAGCCCGTCCGCCCGCCCGACAGGGTCCTGTCGCTCTGGGAAAAGGGGCAATCTCTCGAGACCCTTTCCATCGCGCTGCAGGAAGCCTCTCAAAAGGGGTGGGTGGTTGTGGTGGACCCGTGGACCTCCTCAACCGTGAAAGAAAAAACCCGGGGGATTCCCCGGCTGGCGGCGATACCGGCACCGACCCTTGAAAAGGAGATGCTGACGATCCTGCACGATATTTACCTCACGATCTGGAACGCTTCGGGGAAACGGATCAGTCCTGTGAAGCCCTGACGTGAAGCACATCCGCGGCGGAATAGATTCGAAGGGTTCCCTGGACATTCACCTCGAGCGCTCCATCCGGGGTGATGTTTTCGGCAATTCCATAATCAATTCCCGAGTCTGTCAGAATCCGGATCTCTTTCCCAAGGGTGCTGCAGCGCTGGCGGTAAAGGCTGACCAAGCGCTGCATTCCTCCGGTTTCAAGCGTTTCGATCATTTCCGCCAGTCGCCGGAGAATTCCCGCCAGGATTTCCCCCCTGTCTGATTTTTCGCCCCTGATCTCAAGAAGGGAGCAGGGGTTTTCAGCACCGGCAGAAACGAGTTCCTCCACGCTCATGTTGACATTCAGACCAATTCCTGTAACGGCGTAATGAACCCGGTCCGTTTCGCTGGCAGTTTCGCTCAGGATGCCGCATAGCTTCCGCCCTTTCCAAAGCAGGTCATTCGGCCATTTCAGGGAACAGCGGACGTGGAAGAGGCTTTCCAGAGTCATCTGGGCGGCCAGCCCGGCTGCGAGGTTCACCAGCTGGATCTGCATGGGGGAGATGCGGGGCCGAAGCAGAATTGAGGCGTACAGGTTACCCCCCGTCGGAGAAAGCCAAATCCTTCCCATGCGCCCTCTTCCGGACCGTTGTTCTTCAGCCAGGGCAACGAGGCCGGCCGGCATGTTCTGCCTCGCGGCTTCCTTTACGATTTCCTGGGTTGATTCCACGCTGTCGAAAACAAGGATTGGATGCCCCAGGGGACATCCCTTGAGGCTGTATTCCAGCCACGATGGGCTCAGGTCGAAAGTCGGCGGAGAAGCGAAACGGTATCCCCGATTCGGGACCGATTCAATTCCGATCGTCTCTTCCCGAAGGCTTTCAATCCCTTTCCAGATCGCCTGGCGGGTCACCTTCAGGCTTGCCACCAGTTCCCCGCTCGGGACCATTTCAGGCGCCGAGGAAACCAGTTTGTCCAGAATGGCCAGCTTGGTTGGAGATGCCTTCTGCACGGGATCAACCCCTCTTCGGTCTGCTCTGACACGATGTTATAATCTTTTTTAACGCCGGGCAATCTCCGGTTTCATGCCTTCCAGGGAGGAACAGCTAATGGCATTCGTACCGATTCGAACCGTACTGGAGGAACTGCACTCGCTGGCTCGCGAGTTCCAGGACAGCCTTTGACCCCGCGTCTCTTGAAAAGCGCGCAGCCGCGCTGACCCAGGAAACCCTTGTCCCCGATTTCTGGAATCGGCCGAACTCACAGGAAATCCTTCGCGAACTGTCCCAGTTGAATTCGAGGATCGATCTCTGGAATACGATCAGAAGAGAGCTCGATGAACTGGAGATATTGGCGGAAATCCTGGCGGAAAACGAAGATCCCGAGCTTTTGGCTGAATTCTACGCCCGATCGGGAGTCTTGAAGAAGTCAATCAAGAACGACCAGATCATTCTCCTGATGGGACAGGAATATGATGACGCCAACGCCATCCTTTCGATCCACCCTGGCGCCGGGGGGCTCGACTCGCAGGACTGGGCCGAAATGCTTTTTCGGATCTACATGCGCTGGGCGGAATCGCACGGGATGGAAACGCGGGTCTTCGACCTGCTGCAGGATGACGAAGCGGGCATCAAGAGTGTCACCTTCATGATCAAAGGCCCCTACGCCTATGGGTTCCTTTCAGGGGAGCAGGGAGTTCACCGCCTCGTGAGGATTTCCCCCTTTGATGCGGCAAAACGCCGGCACACGAGTTTCGCTTCCGTGGAGGTCGCTCCAGAACTTCCTGAAAGCGTGGAAATCGAAATCCGCCCCGAGGACCTCGAGCTTCAGACGTGCCGGGCGAGCGGGGCGGGAGGCCAGTATGTCAATATGACGGACTCCGCTGTCCGGATCAAGCATATACCGACGGGGATCGTGGTCGGCTGCCAGACGGAGCGTTCCCAGCACATGAATCGGCAGGTTGCAATGCAGCTTTTGAGAGCCCGCCTGTTTGAAAGGGTTCTGAAGGAACGCAGGGAACAGCTGGAAGCCCTGAAGGGCGAAAAGAAGGAAATCGGATGGGGCAGCCAGATCCGATCCTACGTCCTACATCCCTACACTCTTGTAAAGGATCACAGAACGGGATGCGAGACTGGAAACGTTCAGGCCGTGCTCGACGGGGAAATCGACGACTTCCTCATGACCGCGCTCAACTATCGAAAATCGGGGAAACAGCCGGTTTCTGACCGGGGAGAGAGGACAGAATGAAAAATTCCTGCCGGAAATGGACGTTTATTTTCATTGCCTTTCTGGTTCTTTTCTTCCCCTTCCTTTCGGAAGGCGCAGACTTCAAACCCAGGGATCCGGTGCTGAAGGCGAGCGAACTCCGACCGGGAATGCGGGGAGAAGCACGAACCGTCCTGAAGGGACAGAAGGTGGAGACCTTCCCGGTCACCATCCTCAGCGTTGTTCCCAGGAAAGGACTTCCCAGGCACCTGATCCTGATCCGGGCAGAGGGGCCTCTGATCGAAAAGACCGGAGGAATCGCCGCAGGCATGAGCGGAAGCCCTGTCTACGTCGGGGGGAAATTGATCGGTGCAATCGGATACGGCTGGAACTTCAGCGACCATCGCCTTGGCCTCGTTACGCCGATCGAAGACATGAAGGCCGTTTTTGATTGGAAGGACAAGGTCCCCTCTTTTTACCAGCCCCCTAGGCAGGAGCCTGAATCCGTTTCAGCCGATGTGACCTCGGCAGAGGTTATCCCGAACGAGGGGTCACCCGAAGAAAACTCCTGCGTTTCCGAGGACTGCCTTGAAGTCCCCCCTCCGATGAACGTCCTTCTCGCCGATGGGATGAGCCGTCGGGCCGTCGAATCGCTATCCCGGGAAATTCGGCAGAACATCTTTGCCGTTGGCGGGGGAAAAGACGATACGGTCCCTCCGGTCAAAAAGGTATCGGGGCTGAAACCTGGGGAAGCCGTCGGGGTGATGTTGGCATGGGGAGACGTCAACATCGGGGCGACAGGGACGCTGACCGCCCTTTCCAACGACGGCAGGTTCCTCGCTTTCGCCCATCCTTTCCTGAATCACGGAGCGGTCGCCTACCCTCTTACGGAAGCCTGGGTGCACGAAGTAGTTCCCAGCATCGAATCCCCTTTCAAACTGGGATCACCTCTGAGCATCATCGGAACCGTGACGCAGGACAGGCCACAGGCCATCGGAGGAAAGCTCAATGTTTACCCTCCCTCCTATGATTTCACCGTCCGGTTCGACGATGTGGATAACAAGTCGGTGCAAACGAAGCGCTTTCATGTGGCCCTAGCACCCTTTCTCCTCAGCAAGCTTGCGCCGGAAGCCCTAACCGGGCTCCTGGACGACCTTTGGGGAAGGGTCGGTGCCGGAACAGCCCGGCTCAATCTGTCGGTAACGGGACCCAATCTGTCGGGTGGGTGGAGCAGAAATAATCTTTTCTTCTCCGACAAGGATCTGACAAAGGAAGTTCTGAAAGAACTGAAAGAATTGATGGAAACGTTCGCGCTGAACCCCTTCACGGAAATTGCCCCCCTGGGGTTCCGCCTGGATCTGGAGATGACCTCGAGCCCGCGCATCCTCCTCATTGAGGACGTGAAACTGGACAAGAAAAAGATTAACCCCGGCGAAAAGTTGAAGGTCGAAGTCCGGCTGAGACCCTACAGAAAGGATCCATTCACGCGCACCTTCGAGCTGACGGTGCCAAAGGATGCATCCGGCCGCAGCATGGTTGTCGTCCGGGGAGGGGGAATCAACGAGCCGGGGCAGGAATCGATCATGGAAGGCAAGACAACCATTCGGGATTTCCCCACTTTGCTGAAGGAACTTTCCGTCCGGGAAACCAATAACCAGGTGGTCGTGGAAATCCTCGCTTCAGGAGCCCCGGGCGGGAAGGCTCCTATCCGGAAGGGGAAAGAAGCGGAACCGGCCGATGAAACACCGGAACTTCTGAGCGAAATCACTGAGAAAAAGCTGAAAGAGGGTTCGATGAAGATCTACAACACAAATTACTATGTGGACGGACTGCAGCAAAGAGAAATTTCCGTGGGAACCGATAGCGCGGAGGACTAGGCTTGCAATGGAAATCTTCCGCTGGCTTGGAAGGATTGCAATCGGCTTTTTTGAAACGCTTGGTTTTTTTTCCCTTTTCCTCCTGAAATCAGCAAGGGGCGTCTTCCGGGGAAAATGGAGCCGTTCGGATCTGTCCAAACAGCTGGAACGTGTTGGCGTGAGCTCGATTTTTGTCGTGTCGATCACCAGCGCCTTCACGGGAATGGTCATGGCGGTCCAAACCTTTGACCAATTCGTTCGGTTCGGAGCGACCAACTACATCGGGGGGGTTATTGGGCTCAGCATGGTCCGTGAAATGTCCCCGGTCCTGACCGGTCTTGTGGTGACCGGACGGGTTGGAGCCGCAATGGCTGCCGAGATCAGCTCGATGCGGATCACAGAACAGCTGGACGCCTTGCAGGCATTTGGGTTGGACGAAGTGGCCTTCGTCGGTTCCCCCCGGCTCGTTGCGGGCCTAGTCATGCTCCCTCTGCTGACGATTTATTCCTTTGTCATCGGAATCGGCGGAGGCTATCTTTTCGTGGTCACCCGGGGCATCCATAGCACAACCTTCCTGAAATCGCTGGAAGCTCTCCTTGAGCCTTCTGACATCTTTGGGGGGCTTCTTAAAGCGGCGTTTTTCGGCGTCATCATCGCGACAACGGCCTGCGCGGAGGGATTCCGTGCGGGCAATGGAGCCATCGGCGTCGGCGAGGCCACGACGCGGGCGGTGGTCTGGAGCAATATGCTGATTCTGGCGTTCAACTACATCCTTTCAACGATCCTTTTCGGAGGTATCCGGTGAAGGCCCGGCTGCTCGAAGCCACTGCCATCGAAAAATCTTTCGGGGAAAACGTCGTCCTCAGGGGAATCGATCTGGCTCTCTCGGCCGGAGAAACCCTTTCCTTGATGGGTCCATCGGGATGCGGAAAGACGACCGTGCTCCGGATGGTCGTGGGGCTGATCAAGCCTGATCGCGGAAAAATCACCCTCTTCGGCAAAGAGATGACCGATTCGGAGGACGATGAATCTGTCATCGAGCTGAAGCGGAGGATCGGCATCGTTTTCCAGGGGGGGGCTCTTTTCGACTCCCTGAACGTGGGAGAAAATGTTGCTTTCCCCTTACGCTACTGTCTTGGCCTCTCGGACGAAGATGAGATCCAAAGGCGCGTTTTCGAAGTGCTAGAGCAGGTTGAATTGCCCGGAACCGAGTCGCTGATGCCGGCCGAACTTTCAGGAGGCATGAAAAAAAGGATCGCCATCGCGCGAGCCCTCGTCCACGAGCCTGACATCCTTTTGCTCGATGAACCGACAACAGGGTTGGATCCCCAGACAGCCCGCCACATCGACCGTCTCGTTTCAGAAATCGGAAAGCGGCGGAATCTCGGGATCCTCGCAGTAACCCATGATCTGGTCACCGCTATCGGGATTTCCGATACAATTCTCCTGATGGACCAGGGGATAATCTCCTGGAGGGGGACTCCCGAAGAATGGAAAACCTCTGAGGATCCGAATGTCAGGAGGTTCGCAACTGGGCTTCGCCCTGTCCGGGCAGGAAGGACGGTGTGTCCATGAACAGGGAGTTCAAGGTCGGCCTGACGGTCTTTCTCGCCCTTCTAGCCCTTGGTGGAATGGTCTTCATCACGGGCGGGGCCTTATTCAGGCATGGCGGCAATTCCTACGAGATCCTATTCCGGGACGCAATGGGGTTGGAGCAGGGTGCCCCCGCCTATGTTTCCGGCATCGAGTCGGGTGCTGTCCGATCTTTGAGGCTATCGCCCGAAGGAGTGATCGTCACCGTGATCTTGGATCCTTCGGTGAGGATTCCCAAGGACAGCAAAATCCTGATCGGTACGGGGGGGCTTTTAGGAAAGCCGCTTCTTCGAATCGAGCGGGGATCGAGCCAGGAGTTTTTTCAGCCCGGCGATCGGCTTTCGGGGGAAATTCCCCCCGATTTCGATTCCGTCCTCGAAGAAATTCAGAAAAACCTGAAAGCACTCGGGGCAACCTTTCAAAACCTCAACGAGGTTCTCGGTGATCCCGAACGGAAAGCAAGGCTGGGGAAGGCTCTCGACAATTTGCCCGATCTCGTGGAGGACAGCCGTTCTGCAATGCGCCGAATCGGGGCGGCGGGAACGGAAATCCAGGAACTCGGACGATTGGCGCGCAAGCAGATCAAACTGCTTTCCGACCGTCTCCAGGAACTGGGGGGGCACCTGGATCGGGTTGTTCTCGAAAACAGGGAAGATGTCCGAAAATCCATTGTTTCTCTGGCCTCCCTCTTGAAGAGGGCGGATGAAACGTTTGCCCAGTTTGACGAAGACCGCATGGCTGGAAAGGAAATGCGTGAAGCCATCCGGAACCTTTCAAAAGCTGCCAAGGGTATCGAAGCCCTTTCCTCAAGCCTTTCCGAGGCTCTCGGAGATTCCCTTCCGACTTCCGAGGACAAGGAAGGCCGGATAAACCTGAAAGAAACCCTTCAGGGGGCCGCCCGGATCGTTTCCTCTGTCGGATCGATCCGCACATCGGGTGAGGTTGCCCTGCATCGTTCTGTTTCAGGGGAGGACGACAACGAGGGATGGGCGATGGACCTCTCGCTCCAAATCGGAAAGGAACACTCTCTGTGGAACCTGCTTTTAGAAGGCACCGGACTGGGCAACGGAAGCCGGGTTACCGCTTCCGCGCTTTATCAAACCGCCTGGGGACGCGTCTGGGGGGGACTCGTGCGGGGAGATGTAGGATTCGGAGCCGCCGTGGATTTCCGCTCTGAATTTCCCTTTTCTCTTTCGGCGGAGTGGTGGGATGAACAGGGGGGGAGCTGGGCCTTTCGGGGAAAATGGTACGTCAAGCCGCGCTGGGGGTTCTATTACGAGCGGCTGGAGCCCGGGCATGACCCCGCCAGTGATTTCGTTGGTGTTTTTTACCAGTTCTCGCGATAGGTAGGGAAAAGCTTTGTTCATCACATTTGAAGGGATCGACGGCTGCGGGAAATCCACTCAGGCACGACGGCTGGTTGAGTTCCTGCTAAGGGAAAAGGGAAACGGGAAAGCCCTCTGGACCCGAGAACCTGGCGGATGGCCCGGTTCCGGGGATCTACGGGAATTGATCCTTTCTCAGGAGTTCGAGCATCCATGGACCGAAGTTTTCCTTTTTCTTGCCGATCGCTGCGAGCATGCAAAAAAAATCATTGAACCCGCCCTTCAGGAAGGGGTCATCGTGATTTGCGAGCGATTCGATGATTCTACCAGAGCCTACCAGGTGTGGGGGCGAGGCATTGAACTCGAGAAAATCGAACGGGCACTGGCCTTGGCAGAATACCCGCGGCCGGATCGAACGATTCTGCTGGATGTCTCCGTGGAAACGGCCATGGGGCGAGTCTTGGCCAGAGCAAACCTCGACCGATACGAAAAGGAGGGGAAAAGCTTCCTCGAACGCGTTATCGAGGGATACCGGTTCCTTGCTGCGAGGGAAAAGAGCAGAATTCGCCCCGTCAACGGAGAAGGAAAACCGGATGAGGTCTTCGCCAGGATCCTTGACTCCCTTGAGGGGTGTTTCTGATGACTGAACATCCTACCAATCCCGATCAAGGGGGAGAAAATGGGATCAGCCTTTTCGACGCCGTGGCGTCGAGTAGGGCCTGGAAGGAACTTTCCTCGGCTCTCGAAGCGGGAGTCGTGCCCCAGTCGGTTGTTTTCTGTTCTCCCTCGCTGTTTCACGATCCTTTCGTGAGTCTTTACGCTCACACCCTTTTTTCAGGGAACGGATCCGGCTGGCTCGGGGAAACCCATCCCGACCTGCTCCGCCTGGGGACCCCAGAGGCTCCGCCGGGAATCGAAACCTTCCGTGAACAGCTCGTAGAGCTCTATTCAAGCCCCGTGGCCGCTCCCTACAGGCTAGCGGTCATCCATTGTGCCGACCGACTCAGCCCCCCAGCGGCAAACAGCCTTCTAAAAATCACGGAAGAGCCACCCCCCAGGGGCAGGATCCTCTTCCTCCTGGAAGAAGAAAACCTTCTTCCGACCCTGCGGAGCCGAAGCTGGATCCTGAAAATGCCCCCCGAGGAGGTCCTGGCTCCCGCAGCTCCCCCAAAGAACGACGAGGAATGGGTTCATTGGCTCTCGGAAGCTTCTTCCTGGAAAACGGATGCCGTTCTCCTGCGTGCGACAGCCTGGGCAAGGTGGTATGCTCTTTCGGGTCAATTTCGGAAGGCCGAGGAACTGGATACCTTGGTGGTTCTGTTTCAGAAAACAAAGCTTTCGGCTTCAATGGCGATTGATCTAATTTTTTTGATGACAAGAGAGGAATCCACGTTTGAAGACTTTCTTGATTCTTTACGGTAAGCCCCGTTACCTTGGGTTCTTAAGGACGGAGGAGGAACCTGTTCTTCGTAAGGGGGATTTGATCATTATCGAATCCCCGAGAGGCAGAGAAATCGGAATCGTTGCGGGCCCGATCAGTCCCAGCCAGGAGGAGAGATACCGAAAAGCGCCCACGTCCGAAACCGCCGATGGAAGTTCGAAGCCCGGAACCCCGACCGACGAGGTGCAGTTCATCGGTTTTCCCCTTCCGGACGAGACCGGATTCAGAAAGGAGTGCGCCGAGGAAGAAAACCAGGTCCTGCAGCGGGCTAGGGAAATTCTGAAGACGCACAATCTTCCCATGAAACTGGTGGACGTCGAATATCTCCTCGACCGCTCCAAGCTCTTTTTCTATTTCACGGCCGAGCAACGGATTGATTTCAGGGGATTTGTCCGAGATTTGGCGAGGGAGTTCAAAACCCGAATCGAACTTCGCCAGATCGGGGGGAGAGATGAAGCGAAAGTTGCTGCGGGAATTTCACAATGCGGGATGCCTTGCTGCTGCAGCACATGGCTTAACCGCTTCGAGCCCATCTGCATTAAGATGGTAAAACAGCAAAACTTAGCCCTTAACCCGACAAAGATTTCCGGAATTTGTGGTCGCCTGATGTGCTGCATGGGATACGAGCATCAAACCTACCAGGAACTCTGGAAGGGTCTTCCCAACCCGGGGACGAAGCTCAAGTCACTGACGGGAGAAACCTACCTGATCTCGGGTGTCGACCTGATGGGGAAATCCCTGCGGATCTTCTGCCCGGATCGAACCGAATTGCTGGTCCCGATTTCCGAATTCGCAAAATTCAAAGAAGCCATCCAGAAAGGCGAGGTCTGGGAGCCCCAGCGCGAGGAGGTTGTGCCCCTTCCCTTCGATTCGCTCCTTCAGGAAGCTGTTACGGATTCGGATAGGATCGTCGAGGACGGGATTTGCCCCGTTGAAAAGCCAGTCCGCCAGCGCCCCGGCAGGTTGATCTCCAGGGAGAGAGCCGTTCGAAGAACCGAGGAACGGGAAACACGGGAAAGAGAACTTCCTGCAAAACCTGTTGTTTCCACTGTTCCAGCGGTTAAGAGTGAGTCGCCTGCCCCGGAAGAAACCCGGACCAAAAGAAGACGACCGCGAAGGAAAAAGAGAAAGCCCGCCGCCGCTGCACCGGAGATGGCTCCGGCGAAACCGGCTCTCGAAACCCGGATCGAGGCCTCGCCGACCGGCCTCGATACCCAGGAAAGGCCTCACAGGAAACGGAATTCCAGGCGGCGTAAATCACGAAAGCCCCAGGCGGAGGAATAGCCGTTTCAGCTGACTCTCAACAGGAGGTGGATACCCCTGAATTTCTTTGAACGCTTTCGATCCGGACTGAAAGAGGTCAGGTCCAAGTGGGGGAACTCCCTGACCCGGCTGATATCGGCCTCCGATGAAAACCCCGATTTCTGGGAGGAAATCGAGGGAACCCTCCTCAAGGGTGACGTGGGGGTCGACCTTTCGGAAAAGCTCATCGCTGATTTTAGGAAGCTGAGAAAAAACCCGGGGATGGACCGATGCCCTCCGGTTTGGCTCTTCGGGAAACAGCTTGAGGCGATTTTCGCCGGGAATCCCCTGAACGGGGCTCCTCTCCGCCTGAATGGAAAACCTTCGGTGGTTCTCCTTGCCGGGGTCAACGGCAGCGGGAAAACCACCACCGCAGGAAAACTGGCCTCGCAGTTCACCCGGGCAGGAAACCGCGTCGTGCTTGCCGCCGCCGACACTTACAGGGCTGCTGCCATCGACCAGTTGAAGACCTGGGGAGACCGCTGCGGCGCAAGGACAATCAGCCACGGGATGGGAAGCGATCCAGCCGCCGTCGTTTTCGATGCGATCCGGTCCGCGAAAGCCGACGGGGCGGAATGGGTGATTGCCGATACTGCGGGACGGCTGCACACACGGCACAACCTGATGGAGGAACTGAAAAAGGTGGCGCGCGTGGTGGAACGAGAGGTCGGTCCGGGCAACGCGGAATTTTTGTTGGTCATCGACGCCGTGATGGGGCAGAACTCCTTTCAGCAGGCGAAGGTTTTTGGCGAAGCTCTCCCCCTCACCGGCATCGTCCTGACGAAGTACGACAACACGGCTAAGGGCGGGGTGATCCTGTCCGTCGTCCACGATCTGGGGCTGCCCGTGCGTTATGTCGGGCTGGGCGAAAAAGTCGAGGATCTTGCCCTTTTTCAGCCGAAGGAATTTATCGAAGCCCTTCTCGGCTTGCCAGAGGGCGATTTGTGCAAGGAGGGACTTCGTTCATGATCGAGCGCTACGAAACCGAAGAAATGAAAAGAATCTGGTCCGATGAAAACCGCTTTCAAAAATGGCTCGAGGTCGAATTGGCAGTTTGCGAGGCCTGGACGGAAGAAGGCAAAATCCCTGCCGAAGCGATGGACACCATTCGGAAGCGCGCCGGTTTCGACATGCAGAGAATCGCCGAAATCGAATCCAGCACTCACCATGATGTCATTGCTTTTGTCACTTCCGTCGCCGAGAAAATTGGACCCGAGGGACGTTTTATTCACCTCGGCTTAACGAGCAGCGACGTGGTGGACACTGCGGGATCCCTTCTGATCCTGGAAGCCCTTGCCGTTCTGACCGAAACGCTGAAGAGCTTTTCCGGACTTGTCCTGGAAAAAGCCAGAGAGTACCGCCACATCCCCTGCGTGGGGAGAACCCACGGGATCCACGGTGAACCGACAACTTTCGGGCTGAAGCTCCTAAACTGGCATTCACAGCTTCTGAGAGACCTCGAGAGGCTTGAGCTTGCGAACAAGCACATCAGGGCCGGGAAGATTTCCGGTGCAGTCGGAACCTATGCCCACTGCCCCCCGCAAATCGAGGAAAAAGTCTGTTCAAAGCTGGGATTGCAGAGAGCTGCCGTTTCAAACCAGATCCTTCAGAGGGACCGCCACGCCGAGGTCCTGACGGCCATCGCAATTCTCGGATCCACGATGGAACGAATCGCAACGGAAATCAGGCATCTTCAGAGAACGGAAGTCCTCGAAGCAGCAGAACCATTCTCCAAGGGGCAGAAGGGGTCTTCCGCCATGCCCCACAAGAGAAACCCCATTCTTTCCGAGAGGATCTGCGGGATGGCGCGCCTTCTGAGGGGATACGCCCTTGCCTCGATGGAAAACATTGCCCTTTGGCATGAACGGGATATCAGTCATTCGTCGGTGGAGCGCGTTGCATGGCCGGATGCTTTCCACCTGGCTCACTACTCGCTGAAAACCCTGATGCGAATCCTCGCCGGACTGCAGGTCGATCCCGGCAGAATGGCGGGAAATCTCGAAATGACCCGGGGGCTTCTTTTCAGCCAGAGAGTCCTTCTTTTCCTGATCGAGGAAATGGGAGTCAGCCGCGAGGAAGCCTACGCCATCGTGCAGGAAAACGCTATGCGGTGCTGGGCGGGGGAAGGCCACCTCAGGGACCTTCTGTCCTCTGACCCGCGTGTGAGCCGTTATCTTGACGATGATGCCCTGGACCTGCTTTTCGATTACCGTTACTTCACCCGATATGTCGACGAAATTTTCTCCCGTTTTGAAAACAAGGGAGAAACCGACCCACAAAACGCTTGAGGAGGTGCTCGCAATGTCGCTTCCGGAAAGAAATCTGGCGCTGGAACTTGTCCGGGTAACGGAATCTGCCGCCATGGCTGCCGGCCGGTGGATGGGCCGGGGAGACAAGAATGGGGCTGACGGGGCAGCGGTCAATGCCATGCGGTACATGCTGAACACGATCCGGATGGATGGAACGGTTGTCATCGGAGAAGGGGAAAAGGACGAAGCCCCGATGCTCTTTAACGGCGAACGCCTCGGGACTGGGGATGAGCCCAAAGTCGACATCGCGGTGGATCCGATCGACGGGACGAGGCTCCTTTCCCTCGGGAGGCAAAACTCCATCAGCGTCGTCGCGTTGGCGGAAAGAGGGAGCATGTATTTCCCCCAGCACATTTTTTACATGAACAAGCTCGCGACGGGTCCGGAAGCAGCGGGATCCATCGATATCCGGCTACCGATCGGGGAGAACATCCGCAGGGTTGCAAAGGCCAAGAAAAAGAACGTAGAGGACGTCACCGTTGTCTTGCTCGACCGCCCGCGGCATGAAAAGCTCATCGCGGACATCCGCGAAGCGGGCGCAAGAATCCGGCTAATCACTGACGGGGACATTGCTGGGGCACTGATGACATGCAAGGAGGGTGCCGGCGTTGATCTTCTCGCCGGTATCGGCGGATCTCCGGAGGCGGTCATTACCGCCTGCGCCCTCAAGTGCGTAGGAGGCGCCATGTACTGCACGCTCTGGCCCAGAAACGAGGAAGAGGCGGAGAGGTGCCGAGAACTGGGCATGGATCTTGAGCAAGTCCTCAGCATGGACGATCTCGTGAAAAGCAATAACGTCTTTTTTGCCGCGACCGGCATCACGAACGGCGATTTGCTTCAGGGCGTGCGTTACGAAGGAGACCGCATCCGAACTCAATCCATCGTCATGCGTTCCGCGAGCGGGACGATCCGGTACATCGAGGCGATCCATAAGCTTTCAAAGCTGGAAACCATCAGCGGCATCAATTACTAGCGCGGCAGGGATGGGCAAAATTCCGCCATATTGACGCGCCGTTTCTGCGATGATATATTTACCATGTTCTTTTAACCTGCAATTGTAGGAAAACGAAAAACCGGAGGGGTACAGTCAATGAAAGGAACAGTCAAGTGGTTCAACGCAACGAAGGGATACGGTTTCATTACCACGGAAGAGGGGAAGGACGTCTTTGCCCATTACAGCGCCATCGAGATGGAGGGCTTCAAGACTCTGGAGGAAGGCCAGGCCGTTGAATTCGAGGTTGTAGAAGGAGCCAAGGGACCCCAGGCAGCCCATATCCGCCCGCTCTAGGCGCGGCTCGAATAGAGTGGGGCGCCGGTCTTAAGCCGGCGCCCCTTTTTTTATTTCCCCCATTTCCAGTATCCTGCCACTGCCTGCCCTACCGAAACGCATTCATCGTTTGGCGAGAGGAGCGTATGAATGACCGGGATCAGTCCTCTCCTTCGGGCTTCCGCGATCATGAGTGAAAAAAGGCGCCGGTTCTGCCAAACCCCGCCGGAGAGAACGACACGCCGGGTTCCTTTCCGTTCCGCGGCCAACGCGGCGGCCTCGCCCAGGGCCCGCGCTAGCCCCCCATGAAAGGCGGCTGAAATCGAAGCGGGCGACTTTCGCCCCCTGTCCGCGAAAAGTTTCCGGATTGCGGGCCGCCAGTCAATCAGGATTTTCCCGTCGGATTCAACCACGGAAAAGGGAAGATTTCCCGAACCTCTCGCAGCAGCCTCCAGGACCATGGGAGCCTGTCCGTCAAAGGTTACCGATTCCACGAACCCCAGAAGGGCAGACACCCCGTCAAACAGCCTTCCGCAAGAAGTCGTTTTCACCCCCGCTTGGATTGAAACCTCTAGGAACTGGTCAAAATCCGGTGAAAGCTTGCTTTTTCGTTTTGCCCACTCTCTTGCCTCTTCATGGAGTCCGCTGGCATAGGCAAGCGACATGCCGCAACGCCAGGGCTCCCAGATCGCCTTTTCCCCGCCCGGAAGAGTGAATGGGACCAGATGTCCGAGACGCTCGAAACCGGAAGCATCCCCCCAGAGAATTTCCCCTCCCCAGATCCCGCCGTCCGTCCCGTACCCCGTCCCATCGAGAATGAGACCAACGGCCGGCTCATCGATCCCATTTTCAAAAAGGCAGGCTGCGAGGTGGGCATGGTGGTGCTGGACGGCAAGGGTTTCGGTAGGGTTAGGAAGCACTTCATGGCAGAGGCGGGTAGACAGGTACAGGGGGTGCAGGTCGTGAACCAGGAATTCCGGATGGATGGAGTAGAGGGAAAGAAAGTGCTTCAGGGCCTCCCGGTAAAGGGTCGCTCCCCCGATCGATTTCAGGTCGCCGAGGTACTGGCTTGGAAAGAGGGCGCCTTCATGGGTGATGGAGAAGGTCGCCTTCATTTCGCCTCCGGACGCCAGAATGGAAGGCCCGCTTTTCGGTAGAAAAAGGGGCTGAGGGACCACGCCCCGAGATCTCCGGACGTAGAAGGCCCGGCTCCCAGCTACGGAAACGACGGAATCATCGATGCGCATGCAGATCTTTCGGTTATGCAGCAAGAAGGCATCCACCAGGGACGACAGGCTTCCCAGGGCCTCTTCGTTGTCGGCCACGATGGGTTCCTCGCTTAGATTCGCACTCGTCATGACCAGGACCTCAAGCTTTTCAAGAAGCAGGTGGTGGAGGGGAGTGTAGGGAAGCATGATCCCGATCGAATCCAGTCCTGGGTTTAACAGAGGGGAAAGGCCCGACCCGGGCCGGGCCTGGCACAGGACGATCGGCCGCCGGGAAGACATCAGGCAGTCCTTCCCCTTCTCGGTCAAAACGGCCACCTTAAGGGCAGCCTCCAGATCCCGGACCATGATCGCAAATGGGCGGTGGGAACGCCGTTTCCGATTCCGGAGTTCCCCGACCGCGTCATCGCTTCGCGCGTCACAGGCCAGGTGAAATCCACCTAGTCCTTTGACTGCAACGATGCTGCCCCTGGAAATCAGTTCTGTCGCGGTCTGGATTGCAGCCTCGTCTTCCGCCAGGGTGATCCCCCGGCAGTCACAGGCCCATAAGCGGGGACCGCAGACCAGGCATGCATTTGGCTGGGCGTGATATCGCCGATTGGAGGGATCCCGGTACTCGGCCGAGCACTCCTCGCACATCGAAAACGTGGACATTGTGGTATTCGAACGATCGTAGGGCAGGTCCCGGATGATCGAAAACCTCGGCCCGCATAGGGTGCAGTTGATAAAGGGATAGCGATAGCGGCGATCCGAAGGGTCCCTCATTTCTTCGAGGCACGATTCGCAGGTGGCGATATCGGGCGGGATCAGTACCCGCCGGACAGCTCTTCCCTCGCTTTTCAGGATTTCAAAGGAGTCGGGAGGAGAGGAAGCGTTGTCTTGCCTTTCTAAAGGAATCACCGATTGGATATAGGCCGCGGTAGGACACTCCCGCTCGAGGCGTCTCAGGTAGCGGTCGATTTGGCCGCGTTCACCCCAGAGCTCCAGCTCAACTCCCGAACTAGTGTTCCTGACCGACCCCTTGAGCTTTTCCTCCATCGCCAGCCGGGCGCAGAAAGGACGGAACCCCACTCCCTGGACCACACCGCCGATCAGGAAACGTGCTTTTTCCATGGTTGACAACCCTCCGTACTGGGCGCATTTTAAGAGAAACACGGCATCACCGCAAGGCACATCGGACACGAGGAGGCTCAGCCTGATGTCACCGGCAACCGATGATCATCCGCATAGCGTCCCCGTTGAAGATCTGTTGCGAAGTCTTTCCTCGGACCCAGAGAGGGGGCTGTCCCAGGAGCAGGCACAAGCCGCTCTCAAACGGTACGGCCCCAACGCATTCGCCAAAATCAAACCCAGGCCCTGGTGGTCGTTTCTCCTGTCGCAGTTCAAGAGCCCAATGATCGGATTGCTTGCCCTGGCTGCCGTGGTCAGTCTCACGATGGGAGAAATCCTGGATGCGGCCGCCATTTTCACCGTGATCCTGCTGAATGCGTTGATCGGTTTCTTTACGGAATTTCGAGCCGAAAAAGCGATGGAAGCCCTCCGGTCGATGACCTCGCCGAACGCCCGCGTGGTCCGCAACGGGAGCGTAGCCGTCGTTTCCGCGGAAAAAGTCGTTCCGGGAGATCTTCTTCTCCTCGAGGCGGGAGACATCGTCCCGGCGGATGCCCGTCTTCTCGAGTCGAGAAACCTTGCATTGGACGAGGCGTCGCTGACGGGAGAATCGATGCCGGTCGAAAAGAACGTCGACTGCCTGCCGGCTGAAACACCGCTTGCCGAACGGCTGAATTGCGTTTTTTCGGGAACCGCCGTGGTCCGGGGAAACGCGAAAGCCTTGGTCTTCGCCACGGGTACCGATTCCGAACTCGGCAGAATCAGCATGCTTCTGGAAAGCGTGAAAAAGCAGTCAACCCCCCTGGAGGAACGGCTGGAACAGTTCAGCCGTTTTTTGATCGTCCTGGTCGGGGTTCTTGCGTTTCTCGTTTTCGCACTGGGTGTCTTTCAGGGCAGAGGGCTGTTCAAAATGTTTGAAACGGGAATTGCCCTGGCGGTTGCCGCGGTTCCTGAAGGACTCCCCTTCGTGGCGACCATGACGCTGGCGATTGGTGTTCACAGAATGGCAAAACAGAAGGCTCTCGTCAGAAACCTTTCTTCCGTTGAAACTCTCGGTTCCACTACGGTGATCTGTACAGACAAAACCGGAACCTTGACGCTCAACGACATGACGGTACGACTCGTTCTCCCTGTCTGCGACGAACAGGAAAGAACCCTTCTACAGACGGCGGTGCTTTGCAACAACGCGAAGCTGGAGCAAAGCGGCGATATCGGCGATCCCATGGAAATCGCCTTGCTTCGTGCCGCAAGGGAGAAGGGAATGAACCTCGAAGAAGTGAAAATGCGCTTTCCTCGCACCGGGGAGAACCCCTTCGATTCCAGGACGATGACCATGGAAACTTTTCACGGAGTTTGGAAAGCCTTGAAGGGGGCACCGGAGAAGGTCCTTTCCCAAACGAACCACATTTGGACCGAAGAAGGCATCCGACCCATGGGGGGACAAGACCGGAAACACTGGCTCGAGCGGGCGGAAGAGATTTCCGGGCAAGGAATGCGCTCCCTGGCGTTCGCCTGGGGAAACGAAAAAGAGGGGCTGGCCTTCGTCGGCCTCATCGGAATCATCGATCCGCCGCGGCCGGAAGTCAAGGACGCGGTTTCAGCCTGCCATGAAGCCGGGATCCGTGTTGTGATGGTGACCGGAGATCACCTTGCCACCGCCCGCTCGATCGCGAAAGAGGTTGGCATCCTCTGCCCGCTGCACCCGGACAGCCTCGAGGGGAAAGAATTGGAATTGCTGGATGAAAAAAGCCTCTCTTCAAAAATAGCGGCAGTCTCGGTTATCGCCAGGGTGGCTCCCGAACACAAGCTGAAGATCGTCCAGGCCTTCCAGGCAGCCGGAGAAACCGTAGCCATGACTGGAGACGGCGTCAACGATGCCGTCGCGCTGAAACAGGCGGATGTGGGAATTGCCATGGGCATCCAGGGCACGGAGGTCAGCAAGGAGTCTTCTGACCTGATCCTGCAAGATGACCGCTTCTCGACCATCGTAAATGCCATCGACGAGGGAAGGCGGATTTTCGGGAACATCCGGAAATCCGTTCTATTTCTCCTTTGCTGCAACCTGAGCGAGGTCTTTACCGTCCTTTTCGCCGTTCTTTCCCGATTGCCGGCCATCCTTCTCCCGTTGCAGATTCTCTGGATCAATCTCATTACGGATGTCCTTCCCGCCCTTTCCCTGGCCCTGGACCCCGCCGAACCTGGCACAATGCGGCGTCCACCGATGCCCCGGTCGGAACGCATTCTCACTCCACGGCATCTCCGGCTGATCCTCTTTTACGGAACCCTCATGAGCCTCGGGGTTCTATTCGTCTCCCTAGCGGTTCTGAGAACCAGCCCTGAAAGTCCGGAAAAGGCCGTCGCTATGGGATTCCACGCCATGGTCCTCTCCCAGCTCTTCTTCGTTTTCAATGTGCGAAACCACAGCCTCTTTCGCAAGCCGGGACAGATTTTCAGCAACCCCATGCTGGTTCTCTCCGTGCTGGTTTCGATCGGGGTCCAGGTCTTCATTACCCACATCACCATCTTTCAGAAGGTCCTTTCCATCCATCCCCTTCAACTCCCGGAATGGGGGCTGATTCTCGCAGGAGCTCTTCTGCCGACGGCAGTTGCCCAGATTCACAAGTTTGCCCTCGGGCGCTGAAGGCATCCGGGCCCTGCCTGTGCTAACATAAACCCATGGACCGCACTCGACTGGAGGGAAAGAAATGCCGAGACCAAGGAATTTTGAGCTTCCCCTTTCAAAGCTGAGAAAGAAAACGCCGCGCTCTTCCCTCGGATTCGAGACAACCGCAGAAATCGGCTGCCTCGAGGGACTGATCGGCCAGCAGAGAGCCGTTGAAGCGATGGAATTCGGTCTGGATGTAACCAGCAAGGGATACAACATTTTTGTCGTTGGCGATCACGGAAGCGGACGAACCACCTATACGCTGGATCAGCTGCGCAAGCGTGCCTCCCAACTCCCTTCACCCGATGACTGGCTGTACGTCTACAATTTCATGAACTCCGGTGAGCCCCTGGCGATCAACCTCCCTCCCGGCATGGGCAAGAAGCTCTCCGAGAGTCTTTCCGAACTCGTCGACGAGCTGAAGACCACATTGAGCAAGGCTTTTGAAAACAGCCAGTACGAAGACGCGAAGGCCACTCTCGTCAAGGAGTTCCAGGAACAGGTCAATGCCCTGATGGAATCAGTCCGTAACTGGGCCCTGGAGAAGGGATTTTCGATCAAGCGGACCCCGCAGGGATTCGTGAACATTCCCCTTTCCCTGTCCAAGGACGAAGAGGGGAATGTCGTCAGCAAGGAAATGCAGCAGGAAGAGTTCGAAAACCTTTCAGAAGCGGAACAGAAACAACTTCAGGCCAGATCGGAGGAAGTTTCCCAGAAGACCCTCGAGGTCCTGAGAAAGATCCGGGACCTCGAAAAGAACCTCAAGGAAAAAATCAAGAACCTTGAGGCGGAGATTTGCCGCAACGCGATCCGCCCCTACCTGGCGGACCTGAAGGCCCAGTATGGGAAAGGGGAGAAAATTTCCGAGTGGATCGACGCCCTGACAGAAGACATTATCGAAAATTTCAACATTTTCATCGCCGCCGCACGCGATGAAAACGCTGAAGTCGATTTCAGCCGCTACAGCGTCAATGTTTTTGTATCGAACGACCCGGAAGCAGGGGCCCCCGTCGTTCATGAAACCAACTCGACCTATTACAATCTGGTCGGCAAAGTGGAATATGAAAGCCGCCAGGGATACCTCTACACGGATTTTCGTAAAATCGTTCCCGGTGCCGTTCACCGGGCCAACGGGGGCTACCTGGTTCTCGATGCCGAAGAAATCCTTCGGCAATTCATGTCCTGGGAGGCTCTCAAGCGCGTCCTCCGTACTCAGGAACTTTCCATCGAAAACCTGGGTGAACAGCTTGGGTTTGTCCCGGTTTCATCCTTGAGACCGGAGCCCATCCCCATTCAGATCAAGGTGGTGATCATCGGGAGCCGCTGGATCCACTACCTTCTTAACCTCTATGATCCGGAATTCCAGAAGCTGTTCAAGATCAAGGCGGATTTTGATGTTGACATGCCGCGGACAAAATCAACCGAACGTCAGCTTGCCTGTTTCGTTGCCAGTTATGTCCAAAAAGAAGGCGCCCTTCATTTTACCGCGGACGGCGTCGGTGAGGTCATAGAATTTTCATCACGCCTCGCGGGAAACCAGAACCGAATGACCACCCATTTCAACCAAATCGAGGAAGTCCTTGTCGAATCCGTTGCATGGGCGAGAAAGATGTCACGGAAAGTCGTGACCGCTGACATCGTAAGAAAGGCCCTGAACGCCAAGCGATTCCGTGCTAACCTGATCGAAGAAAGAATCCAGAGGGCATACGAAAACGGCCAGATTCGAATCGACACCGACGGTTTTGCCGTCGGGCAGATCAACGGACTCACCGTCCTCGATTTCAGGGAATACTCTTTCGGGCATCCTGTTCGAATCACAGCCAACGTCTACATGGGGCAGGAAGGCGTCGTCAACATCGAGCGCGAAGTCAAGATGACCGGCCCGATCCACAACAAGGGGCTTCTGACCCTGAGCAGTTTCCTGGGACGGCGGTTCGCGAAAGACATGCCTCTTTCCCTTTCTGCACGTCTCGCTTTCGAGCAGACCTACGACGGAATCGAGGGGGACAGTGCCTCTTCCACAGAGCTTTACGCGCTTCTTTCCGCCCTCTCGGGAGTGGGGATCAACCAGTCCATCGCCGTAACGGGATCCGTCGACCAGTTCGGGAACATTCAGCCCATCGGCGGAGCCAATGAAAAAATTGAAGGCTTCTTCCGTTACTGCTCATCCCGGGGACTCACCGGCAAGCAGGGGGTTCTGCTTCCCAAGCAAAATGTCATCAATCTCATGCTGGATCACGAGGTACTGGAAGCCGTTTCAAAGGGATTGTTCCATATCTGGGCGGTCGAAACGGTGGAGCAGGGGATCGAGATCCTCACAGGGGTTCCAGCCGGGGATGCGAATGAAAAGGGCGAGTATCCCTCCGGCACCGTCTACGGGAAAGTGATGGAACAACTCAAAACATGGATGGAAAAAAGCCGGCAACTCAAAAAGAGCGGTTCGGACAGCAAGAAACCGGAACAAGAATCGAATGAACCCGAGAACAACGATTGAACCGGAAACGCTTCTTACCGTCCTGGACCGTCTTGAAAAGGCCTGGGGGAAAGAGAAGGTGCCCCACGAAAGATCTTTTGGCAGTCCCCTGGATGGACTCATTGCGACCCTTCTTTCGCAAAACACGAACGACAAAAACAGCGAGAAGGCGTTTTTCGAGATGAAAAGGCGGTGGCCCACCTGGACACAGGTGATGGATGTTCCGGTGGAGGCCCTGATTGATTCCATTCGGGTTGCTGGCCTGGCTCCGACAAAGGCCGCGAGAATTCGCGAGATTCTCATGAGGATTCGCCTCGATTTCGGAAGCTATGATCTCGATTCCCTCAAAAACTGGGATCCAGTCGAGGCACGCTCCTACCTGGAAAACCTTCCCGGAATCGGGCCGAAAACCGCCGCCTGTGTTCTCGCTTTCGAGCTAGGAAAGCCCGCTTTTCCCGTCGACACCCACGTGGCGCGAATCGTCCGAAGATTGGGATGGTTCACGGAAAAGCAAAGCCCCGCAGAAATCCAGGAGGTGCTGGAGACTGCTGTTCCCAAGGAAAGGCAGGGTGGCGGGCATTTGAACTTTATCCTTCACGGCAGGAATACCTGCCATTCTAGGAAACCGGCCTGTCACCGGTGCGTCCTTTCGGATCTCTGCCCTTCGGCAACGGGGAAAGGTCTTTCCCGGTCTTGAGTTTTCTTTATCGCGTCGGTGTCTGTGCCTGTCGAACTTACGATCCCGAGGAAGTTCGGCAGGCCGTGGCAATTGCCATGGAACGTTCGGGCGGAGGGCCTCGGATCGGGAGGAACGTCCTTTTCAAGGCCAACCTCCTGGCTCCAGCAAAACCGGAACAGGCGGTCACCACCCACCCAGAAATCCTTTCTGCGCTGGCAGCCTGGGTTAAGGGGAAAAATCCGGTTACAAATCTCTCTGTATCCGATTCTCCGGGGTATCTTTTTGCGGGGCAATGGCCCTTATTCGAAGGAAATTGTGGTCTTCGGGCGCTCAAGGAAAAATGGGGCTTCGACATATCCCCGCTAAATTCGAAGGGTTTTGCGGAAACCCGAACGTCCTTTTCCGCAACGCTCGGAAGGTTCAGGATCCCCATCAAGGCGGCCGAAGCCGACACGCTTTTCAACGTGGCCAAATGCAAAACGCACGTCGAAACAGAAATCACGGCGTGCCTCAAAAACACCTTTGGTTATCTCGATACCCCCACACGAAAAAGGGCGCATCGCAGCGGATCGATCGGGAAACTTTGCGAGGCGATCCTGGACGCCCATCTTTCTCGAATCCCCGACTGGAACGTGATCGACGCGGTCGTCGGCATGGAAGGGAATGGGCCTTCCCATGGAAATCCAAAGCCTCTTGGCTGGGTGATCGCCTCGGAGAACGCCCTGGCCGCGGATGTTGTTGCCGCATGGATGATGGGATACAGGAATCCCTTCTCGATCCCTCTCCTTGCTGCTGCAGCGCGCAGGGGGATAGGGCCGGCATCGCGGAGCCATATCGATCTTGTCGGCTCCACCTGGGAAAACATCCTTTCGGCTCGCTTCAGAAAAGCCACCTCGGCCCTCAGGCGTTTCTTTCCCACCCCCCTGAGAGGATTGGCCCATACTCTCGTGAAGCAAACCCCCTTTTGGGACCCCTCCTGCTGCATCTTCTGCGGAGCCTGCGAAAAAGTCTGCCCGGCGGGCGCAATTCGAATCAATTGCAGTACGGTCCTGATCGACCCCGAAAAATGTGTACGCTGCCTTTGCTGTCACGAAATGTGTCCCGTCGGGGCGATCGGCATCCGCAGAAACATCCTTGCTCGATTCCTGCTCCGCCAGAAATGAAACGGCCCCCCGAAAGAACGCCGGGGGGCTCATGAGGTTTGAAGTCGGTCAAATCCGTCTTTCTATTGGTTTTTCTCCTTGAGCCTGTCGAGAACGATCTTGTAACCGTCGGCCCCATACTCGAGAAATTTCTTGACCCGGCTGATCGTTGCCGTGCTTGCACCTGTCTGCTGGGCAATCTGGGGATACGTGTATCCTTCGCTGAGCAGCCTCGCCACTTCAAGCCGCTGGGCCAACGCACGAATTTCCCCAATCGTGGCAATATCCTCGAGGAAGCGGTAAACTTCCTCTTCCGTTTCCAGAACGAGGATAGCCTTGCAAAGCTGATCCGTCAGACGGTCCTTCCATTTTTCCGCCACTCGGTTCACCTCCATTATTTATACGCAACAGTTTGCGCTATTTGGACTGATTATAACATAAACTTTACTTCGTTCAAGCGCTGATACACCGTGATTTCGAATCGTTCCGTTCCTTTCCGTTCAGTTCAGTTCCTGCAGCAAGTTCATGAACATCCCCAGTTCCTCCTCCCGGCCCACCGAAACCCTGAACCAGTCTCCGGGTTGTTCAAGAGTGAGGTACTTGAGGCGGATGCAGGCTTCTTCCATCCTTTCGCGGACCCGGGAGATCGGGATCGGGGATCGGACAAGAACAAAGTTCGATTCGCTTTCAAAAGCTCTCCAGCCTGTGATCCGATTGATTCCCTTCACAAGCTGGTCCCGAAGGTACCGAATGCTCAGGACGCGGCTTTCCATCCACTCCCCGTATTTTAAAACGATTTTCGCGATTTCCTGCGGAAGCAGACCGACATTGTACGGGTCCCTGACACTCTCTACCCTTTCCGCCACGGAAGGGGAGCAGGCGGCATATCCGATTCGCAGGCCCGCCATCCCCCAGGCTTTTGAAAGGGTTTTCAGGATACACAGCCGTTCGGGCAGGGTTCGATTCCGGAAACATTCGAGAAAGGTTTCTCTTGCAAATTCCCCGTACGCTTCGTCGATCACGAGGACCCCCTTGAATCGTTCCGAAAATTCCGAAAGGAAATCGTTGGGAATCCGGATTCCCGTCGGGTTGTTCGGCGTGTCCAGAAGGACAAGAGCGGGAGAACAGGAGGAAACTGTTTCCAGAAAGCGCTCCTGGTCGAAAACGATCCGGTTTTCCTCGAAACGCAGCGGGACGGGCACCCATTCCACCTTATGCCGGCGACAGAGCTCGGGGTATTGCGTGAAGGTCGGGGATAGTGTCAGGACCTTTTGTCCCTTGTCGGTGAAAGCCGTGAAAAGAAGATCCAGGATTTCATCTCCGCCGTTGCCGACAACGATTTCCCGCCAGGAAATCCCCGTCATTTCCGAAAGGACCTGCTTCAGGGCTCTTGCCTCAGGATCCGGATAGCGGTTCAGGTCGATGCCAGAAACGACCTGTCTAATCTGCTCTCTTAATGAGGGGGGCAACCGGAAAGGATTCTCGTTCTTGTCAAGGAGGATGGTCGTGTCTTCTTTGCACTCAAAACCCGCCAGGTGCGGCCTTCCGTACAAGTCCTTCGCCTCCATTGTTATGCTGTCTAGGTAAAGCGGTGCTTTTTTCACACGGAGGAGAGTTTACCAGCTTTTCCAATGCCTGTCAAACGGACAAGTCCTGCGTTTCAAGTTCCGCCGCCTGTTGACGCGGCAGGAAACCCTGCATATAATAGGTCAGCGCTGGCCGGGCTGGCGGAATGGGTAGACGCACGGGACTTAAAATCCTGTGGACGAAAGTCCGTGCGGGTTCGATTCCCGCGCCCGGCACCAGAGAGCATTGATCGCGGGGTGGAGCAGTCAGGAAGCTCGTCGGGCTCATAACCCGAAGGTCGCAGGTTCAAATCCTGCCCCCGCAACCAACGGCGGTGTAGCTCAGTTGGCTAGAGCATGCGGTTCATACCCGCAGTGTCAGTGGTTCGACTCCACTCACCGCCACCAATCGAATATATTTTCCTGAAAGGCGGGCCGAAACCCGCCATTTTTGTTCCCTGACTTCTCTTTTTCAGAAGGGGGAAGCAATGGAACACCCTGTCATTCAAAACGCAAGAGCGGCTGGGAAAGACCAGGGCTGGATCGAATCGACTGAACCTCTTGTTGCTGCGGTTTCGGGCGGGGGGGATTCAGTGGCGCTTTTTTTCGTCCTTCGGGAAATCTACCGGGGGCCAATTATCGTCGCCCATCTCGACCATGGGATCCGCCGCGTTTCTTCCCGCGCAGACGCGGAATTCGTCCTTCAACTGTGCAAGGAGAACGGGATCGATTGCGTCCTTCGAAGCGCTTGCATCCCCCTTCAGAAAGAGAGGGGCGAATCCCTTGAAGAGGCGGCAAGGCGAATCCGGTACGCTTTCCTGGAAGAGGTCCGCAGAAAGGTCCGCGCCGCCTGGATCGCTATTGGCCACAATTCTGATGACACGGTGGAAACGATCTTGCTCAACCTTCTTCGAGGAACCGGACTGGCTGGGCTCTGCGGGCTTCCCGAGAGAAGGGGTTCCATTATCCGGCCGCTGATTCATTCCACCCGCTGCGAACTCCGTCAATTCCTCAGGGAAAGGGGCTTCTCCTGGAGAGAGGACGAATCGAACCTGGATTCCCAGTACCTGAGAAACCGTCTTCGGAACGAATTGATCCCCCTGCTGGAGCGGGATTACAACCCGGCGGTGGCCAGAAGGCTCCTTTCCATGAGAAAAACTCTGATTCCCTGCAGGGAAACTCTCGAGGAAAGAGGAAGAAATGCGGCAGCCTTCCTGAGGAGGGAATTACCCTGCGTGGTTTCTTCCTGGGACCTGTCCGCCGTTCGTCGCCTCGATCCGTCGACTTGCGCGGAAGTGTTCCGCTCCGAAGCGGCGAGGCTGGGGCTGAAAACGCTGGATTGCGACCGTTTCTCTTGCCTCATGGGATTGATCCACTCCAGCCAGGGCTGGCGTTTCCAGTGGGAAAAATCGCTTGAGATCAGGGCGGGGAGCGGCTATCTGGCACTCCTGGACAGGAAGATGTTTGACCGGCCTCCCGAGGAACCCCTTGTTTTGGAAGAACCATCCGGAACGGCACGATGGGGTTTGGGTACCTTCCGGTGGGAAAGGACAGAGAAGGGAAAACTCGGGTTTTCGGATTTTTCCGCATTCCTTCCGGCTCTGCCGGAAAAACCGGTCATCCGGTCTTCCATTGATGCAGTTCGCTATCGGGGAATCGAAACCATGCCCTGGTTTTACCGAAAGGGCTGGCCTACCGTTACAATTGGCGATAGAATGTCGTGGACGCCCTTCTGGAGCAAAGCCTGCAACTTTTTTGAAATCGAAACGAATTCTCCCCGAGTCCGGATTCAGTTTTATCCGGAAGCGGGCGCGGGAGAGCTGGGAAATGGAGTATGAGCTAGGAAGAATCCTTCTGGACGGCCGAACCATCTCCGCCAGGGTTGCGGAGTTGGCAGCCGAAGTGTCTGAAACCTACGCGAGCAAAGAATTTGTTGCGGTCGGCGTTCTCAAGGGAGCGATCTTTTTCCTTGCCGACCTGGTCAGGTCCTTGCCGCGAAACAGCCTTGTCCGGCTCGACTTTATGGCAGTCTCGTCTTACGGCGCCTCCACAAAGTCCTCCGGAATCGTGAAAATCGTGAAAGACCTGGATACCGACATTCGTGGCCGTGATGTTCTTCTCGTCGAAGATATCCTGGACACGGGCCTGACCCTTTCGTATCTCCTCGATTTGCTGAAGGGCAGGTCCCCGCGCAGCTTGCGGACCTGCGTGCTTTTGGACAAGCCGGACCGGCGAAAGATCGATGTCCGGGTCGATTTCAGGGGATTTCGGATCCCCGACGAGTTCGTGGTCGGATACGGATTGGATTACTCGGGATATTGGAGGAACCTCCCGGATATCCATGTAGTGAACCCGATCGAAGCCCCGGCCGGGAACATCCAACCCAAGGAGTGAAGTGCACGTGAATCGAATCGCGAAAAACCTGGGCCTGTACCTGATCCTGATCGTCCTGGTGGTCAGCCTCGTCAACGCTTTCCTGACCCCCAGCCAGAACAGTCAGGAAAGCACTTCGCTAAGCTATAGCGATTTCATCAAGTCCGCCCAATCCGGTCAAATCGAAAAGGTCACAATCGAAGAAAACCTTGTCAAGGCGACCTCAAAGGACGGCAAGCATTTCAAGACTTACGTCCTGGATCCCGGCCCCCTCGCCCAAGACCTCGTGAAGCTAGGGGTTGCAGTCGAGTTCGTCCCGCCGCAAAAGGCCCCCTGGTGGGCGGGCATGATGACCTCGCTTTTCCCGACGCTTCTTCTCATCGGGGCCTGGATCTTTATCCTGTACAACATGCAGGGCGGGGGAAGCAAGGTCATGAACTTTGCCAAAAGCAAGGCAAAGCTTTTCTTGGACAACCGCCCGAAGGTTACCTTCAAGGACGTCGCGGGTTGCGATGAAGCCAAGGAGGAACTGCAGGAAGTGATCGAGTACCTTCGTGACCCCGAGCGGTTCGCCAGACTAGGCGCCAATGTCCCGAAAGGGGTCCTTCTCCTTGGGCCTCCTGGGACCGGGAAAACCCTCCTGGCAAGAGCCTCTGCGGGCGAGGCGGATGTCCCCTTTTTCAGCATCAGCGGTTCGGATTTCGTCGAGATGTTCGTGGGCGTGGGGGCCGCCCGTGTACGAGACCTTTTCGAGCAGGCCCGCAAAATGCAGCCCTGCATCGTCTTCATCGACGAGCTTGATGCCGTAGGTCGCCAACGCGGCGCCGGCCTAGGGGGCGGGCATGATGAAAGGGAACAGACGCTCAACCAGATGCTGGTCGAAATGGATGGGTTCGACGCAACAACGGGAATCATCCTGATCGCCGCGACGAACCGCCCGGACATTCTGGATCCTGCCCTTCTCCGGCCTGGACGGTTCGACCGGCACATTGTCGTCGACAAGCCCGACTGGAAGGGGCGCCAGGCGATCCTGGAGGTCCATTCAAAAGGGAAAAAACTTGAAGAGGACGTCCGTCTCGACATCATCGCGCGGCGGACCACTGGTTTTGTCGGAGCCGACCTGGCTAATCTCGTGAACGAAGCGGCACTCCTTGCTGCGCGGAGGGGCAGAAAGGCGCTTGCCATGACCGATTTTGAAGAAGCCATCGACAGGGTTATCGCAGGTCCTGAAAGGAGAAGCCGCCTGATCAACGCAAAAGAGAAGGAGATCATCGCCTATCACGAATCCGGGCATGCCCTGATCGCCCGGCTGATCCCCGGTTGTGATCCGGTGCACAAGATTTCGATCATTCCCAGGGGACATATGGCTCTCGGATACACATTACAGCTGCCAGAGGAAGATCGCTTCCTCATTTCCCGGAAGGAGTTGATCGACCGCATCTGCGTCCTTCTCGGCGGACGGGTTGCCGAAGAAATCACCCAGGGGGACGTGACGACCGGCGCCCAGAATGACCTCGAAAGAGCGACGCAGCTTGCTAGGCAGATGGTCACCGAGTTCGGCATGAGCGAGAAGCTCGGCCCCATGACCCTGGGCAGGAAACAACACGAGGTGTTTCTCGGAAGAGACATCGTGGACGACCGAAATTACAGCGACGAGGTGGCTTTCGCCATCGACCAGGAAATGCGGAGCATCATCGATGGTTGTCACAGCCGGGTAAAAACACTCCTCTCCGAAAACCTCGATCTCCTTCATAGGGTGACGCGAAACCTCCTCGATAGGGAAATCCTTGAGGGAGAAGAGCTGGAAACACTGATCGCCGGAGGGGATCTTCCCCCGCTTTCAGAAAGCGGCGGCACGGCTTCGAAGCCCGCAACGGGGGTTCGTGAGGAAGCGGCAGAAGGGACTGAACCGCTCCCGGGAGGACGAGGCAATCCGGAGCCGGAACCCGCTGCATGACATCCTTTGGGTTGAAGGGCAATGAAGACGCACGTGACACTCGTGCGTCTTCATTTTTTGGAGAAACCGCAGGAGGCAACGTTTGGGAATTTTCAAGCTGAACTGTCCATGGCCGCCGGCGGGTGATCAGCCCCAGGCGATCGAAGCCCTCTCGCAGGGGCTTGCCAAAGGCTTCCCGATGCAGACGCTGGTCGGAGTGACCGGAAGCGGGAAAACCTATACGGTTGCAAACGTCATCGCCCGTTTCGACCGCCCCGTTCTGGTCCTGGCGCACAACAAGACACTGGCCGCCCAGCTTTATACCGAGTTCAAGACCTTTTTCCCGGAGAACGAGGTCCACTATTTTGTCAGCTACTACGATTACTATCAGCCAGAAGCCTACGTCCCGGCCCATGATCTCTACATTGAAAAAGACGCTTCGATCAACGAACGGATCGAGAGATTGCGACTCGCCACAACCAAGGCCCTTATTGAAAGGCGGGACGTCATCGTTGTCGCGAGCGTGTCATGCATCTACGGACTTGGGAAGAAGAAGGCCTACGAAGAAGCGGTCTTCGGCTTCAAGGTGGGAGAACAATGGACGCGGAGAGATTTTTTCCAATCCCTCCTGGGAAACTATTACCAGCGGAACGATTCCGTTCTGGAACCTGCAAAATTCAGGGTAAGGGGTGACGTGGTCGAAGTCTTTCCAGCCTACAGCGATACCGCCCTACGCATTTTTTTTGATGACAGGAGCATCGACAGGATCGACGAAATCGAGCCGGTTTCGGGCAAGGTCCTCCGCAGGAAGGAACAGGCCCTCATCTTTCCAGCCCAGCATTATGTGACAACAAAGGAGAACATTGCCCGCGCCCTGCAGGCCATCGAATCGGAATTGGAGGAACAGCTCGCCCGGATGACGGCAGAGGGCCGGTTCCTGGAAGCTCAGAGGTTACGGGAGAGAACCCGCTACGACATGGAAATGCTGGCCCAAGTGGGCTATTGCTCGGGAATTGAGAACTATTCCCGACACCTGGAGGGGAGAGAACCCGGCGAACCCCCGGGAACACTCCTCGATTTTTTCCCCCCGGACTTTATCATGGTCATTGATGAATCCCACATCACGATCCCCCAGATCCGGGGAATGTACAACGGAGACCGCTCCCGCAAGGAAACCCTCGTCCGCTACGGATTCAGGCTGCCCTCAAGCCTGGACAACCGGCCCTTGAAATGGGAAGAGTTCCGGGGGTACATGAAACAAGTGATCTTTGTTTCCGCGACTCCAGGAGATTGGGAAACGAACCATTCATCGCAGGTGGTCGAACAGCTGATCCGTCCGACCGGGGTCGTGGATCCCGAAGTCGTTGTGGTGGAAGCGAAAAACCAGGTTGACGATCTGATTGGAAGGCTTTCAGCACTAGACCGCAACCGCGAGAGGGCCCTCGTCACAACCCTTACGAAGCGCTCGGCCGAGGATCTGGCAGAATACCTTTCGGAAGCCGGGTTGAAAGTTCGATATATCCATTCCGAGCTGGACACGTTCGAGAGGGCCGACCTTTTGAAGCACCTCCGGTTGGGAGAGATTCAAGTCCTGGTGGGAGTGAACCTCCTCCGCGAAGGGCTGGATCTCCCCGAAGTTTCTCTCGTGGCCATCCTCGATGCCGACAGGGAAGGCTTCCTTCGCTCCCACCGCTCCCTCATCCAGATGATCGGGCGGGCTGCCCGCAACATCGCCGGGACGGTGGTCCTCTACGCGGATACAATGAACGACAGCATCCGCAAGGCCGTGGAAGAAACGCAACGACGCCGTGAAATCCAGCGGACCTACAACGAGTCCAGGGGAATCACTCCGCGAACGATCCTGAAAGAGGTGGTCGGGATTCTTCCTGGCGGGGTGGAAGAAAAGGAAGGCGAAACGGCTGGTTTTTCGGAGACCGAGTCTTTTTGTTCGGAGGATCGCTCGATTCTCGAAGAGAAAATGTGGAAAGCGGTCGAAAGGCTCGATTTTGAGGAAGCGGCTAGAATCAGAGATTTGCTGGCTTCAGGCGGGAAAGGAGATCTGAAGGGTGGACCATCGCATCGTCGTTCGGGGAGCAAGGGAACACAATCTGAAAAACATTTCCGTCGAACTTCCAAAAGATAAACTGGTCGTATTCACGGGGCCGTCAGGTTCAGGGAAATCCTCGTTAGCTTTCGACACGATTTTCGCCGAGGGGCAAAGACGCTATGTCCAGTCCCTTTCAGCCTATGCTCGCCAGTTCCTCGGAGTACTAAACAAACCCGACGTCGACGACATCTCCGGCCTGTCCCCGTCCGTTTCGATCGAGCAGAAAGGAATTTCTCACAACCCTCGGTCGACCGTCGGCACCGTCACCGAAATCTATGATTACCTGCGACTGCTTTTCAGCCGGATCGGGACTCCTCACTGCCCGCTTTGCGGGGAACGGGTCCACCGCTACTCGATCGATGAAATCCTCTCCGTGATTCTTCGCGATTTTTCCGGGAAACGCGTTGAAATCCTTGCACCGCTTGTCAGGGGAAAGAAAGGTGAACACCGGAACGTCTTCGAGGAAGCAAGAAGGGAGGGGTTCCTTCGCGTTCGGGTGGACGGAAGAGTCCTGTGGCTGGAGGAAGAAATCGCCTTGGACCGGAACCGGAAACATTCCATCGAGGTCGTCGTGGACCGCCTGACGGTATCGTCAGAAAACCGAGACCGCTTGAGCGAATCGACAGAAACCGCGCTCCGGATCGGAACCGGTTCCGTCCTTTTCGCAACGCCAGAGGGAGAGGAAAAGCTGCTTTCGGAAAATTTCGCCTGCCCGAAATGCGAAATTTCCCTTCCAGAAATCGAACCCCGGCTTTTTTCCTTTAACAGCCCGTTCGGAGCCTGCCAGGAATGCTCGGGGCTCGGCAGTCACGAACATTTTTCCGTGGAACTTGCCGTCGACCCGGAACGATCGGTCTGGGATGGAGCGCTGCTCCCGTGGAAAACAACTCATTACATGCTAAGAAAGCTGAAAGCCGTTTGCGAAGCGAAAGGCTGGGATCTTTCCAAGCCATTCAGGGGGCTCCCGCCGGAAATCAGGGACTCGATCCTGAACGGAGTTTCGGATCGCCTCCCGATGACCTACCGGGAAAACGGACAGGTACAGACGTACCTGGGGCGATACGAAGGCCTCCTTCCCTGGCTGGAAACCCGGTGGGCCGAAACGGAATCGGACGCCGTAACGGAAGAGCTGATCTCCTTTCGGACCGAGGACCGATGCCAGGCCTGCCAGGGCCGTCGCCTTCGCCCCGAAGCGCTGGCCGTTGAAATCGACGGTTTGAGCATCGCAGACGTGACCGAAACCCCGGTTTCTTCCCTGCTCCAACGGCTGGACCAGCTCAACCTGTCCCCCCAGGCGCTTGAAATTTCCGGTCAGATCCTCGATGAACTGAAAAAGCGGCTCTCCTTCATGGACGATGTCGGTGTCGGTTACTTGACGCTGTCCCGCCGTGCGGATTCCCTTAGCGGTGGCGAAAGCCAGAGGATCCGCCTAGCCACTCAGATTGGCTCCAAGCTTTGCGGAGTGCTGTACGTTCTGGATGAACCCACGATCGGCCTTCATCCCCGGGATACGGAAAGGCTTCTCCAGACGCTTCGGGCGGTTCGCGATCTCGGCAACACCGTCCTGGTGGTGGAACACGACCGGGACACGATGCTCGCAGCGGACTACATTCTCGAGCTCGGCCCTCGAGCGGGGGAACACGGAGGTCAGGTCGTCGCTGCCGGTACCCGGGAAGAGATCGCTTCTTTAGATTGCCTTACGGGGCCCTACCTGGAAGGAAGGGTCTCCGGGGCAATTATCCGCCCCACTCCAAGGGAACCGGGCGGGTGGCTCACCGTGCTCGGGGCAAGAGAACACAACTTGAAGGATTTGGACGTAGCCCTGCCTCTCGGCGTCATGACCTGTATTTCAGGGGTTTCAGGTTCAGGGAAGAGCACGTTCATGCACGAGGTCCTGTACAAGGGCCTAAAGCGTATACTGGACAGGGACTTCCGAGGACGGCCTGGGGCTCATCGGGAAATCCTGGGCTGGGAAGCCCTCAGGAACGTTGTCCTGGTCACCCAGGATCCCATCGGACGCACCCCCCGGTCCAACCCCGCCACCTATACCGGGCTTTTTACCCTGATCCGAGAGCTTTTTTCGCAGCTTCCCGAAGCCAGAATCCGTGGCTTCCAGCCCGGCCGGTTCAGCTTCAATGTCCGAGGGGGCCGCTGCGAAGCCTGCAAGGGCGAGGGCGAAAGCCGGATCTCCATGCTTTTCATGCCGGATGTATTTGTCCCTTGCGAAATCTGCAAAGGGAAGCGCTACAATCATGAAACTCTCGAGGTCCGATACAGGGGGAAAAATATCGCAGATGTCCTGGATCTGCCCGTGGATGAAGCCTTGCAATTTTTCGCCGACATTCCCAGGATCGCCTCGAAACTGAAGGTGATCGAGGAGGCCGGTCTCGGGTACATCCGCCTCGGGCAGCCCGCACCCACCCTGAGCGGCGGAGAGGCCCAGAGGGTCAAGCTAGCTAACGAGCTTTCCAAGCGGTTCACCGGCTCGACCCTTTACCTCCTGGACGAACCAACCACCGGCCTGCATTACACGGATGTAAGGAAGCTTCTTCTTCTTCTCCACAAGCTGGTGGACCAGGGAAACACGGTGGTTTTGATCGAACACAACCTGGACGTGCTGGCTTCTTGCGATTACCTGGTCGATCTGGGGCCCGAAGGTGGAGAAGAGGGCGGAAGACTCGTCACGACGGGAACCCCGCAGGAGGTAGCGCGATCCGGGATCGGCCACACCTCCTCCTGCCTGAGAGATTTTCTGGGCCAGTTGAGAATCAAGGACAAGGAGGAAGGACCATGCCTGAAGAAAGAAGCCAAAACCCGCAGGAAATTGTCTGGGGGCGCAACTCCGTCCTCGCCCTGATCGAGGGGGCTCCAGCCCGGATCAAGAAAGTCCTCGTTGCCCGGGGAACTCACCATCAGTCCATCCGGAAGATCGAGGATTCCTGCCACGATCGGAGAATTCCCCTTCAGCGGGTTGACCGCATCACGATCGAGCGGGCCTGCCCCGGAAACGCCCATCAGGGCGTGGTGGCCCTGATTTCCCCGGCAGACCTTCACGATGTTTCTGAACTGGTTCATTTCGTGCCCGAAAACCCGGAACCGGCGTTGGTCCTTTTGCTGGATCACCTGCAGGATCCCGGTAATCTCGGGAGTATCTTGCGCTCCGCAGAAGCTTTTGGTGCATCGGCGGTCGTGATCCCGAAAAGGCGTGCGGCCCTTCCAACCGGAACGGTCCTGAAAGCCAGTGCAGGTGCGGCGGAAAGGATCCCCATCGTATCAACCCCGAATCTTCTTTGCGCTCTGGATAGCCTCGAACCCGAAGGATTCTGGTCGGTCGCAATGGACCCTGGTGCAGGTGAACCCCTGGACGGCAAGCCTCTTCCCGCGAGAATGGCGCTCGTTGTCGGAAGCGAAGGGCAGGGAATCAGCCGGCCGGTGGAAAACCACTGCGATGAACGGCGCAGCATTCCCATGGGCGGGGCCTCGGGCTCGCTCAACGCTTCGGTTGCAGCGGCGATTGCCATGTATGTCTGGAAAAGAATGATTGACAAGGCGGGAGGCGCCCCTTAAAATGCATGATGCTCCGGGTGGTTAGTTCAGAGGAAGAACGCTTCCTTGACGCGGAAGAGGTCGCAGGTTCGAGTCCTGCACCACCCACCAAAAATGAAGGCATCCCTTTCGGGATGCCTTTTTCTTTCCCTCCAGCTCCAATTCCTTTATAATCGCCACGAAGCCGGTACTTCTAGGAGGCCCTCGTGATTATCGGAGTCGGCGTTGACCTATGCAGTGTTTCCAGGATTGCAGCCGCAATCGCAAACCGCAGGTTCGTCGAGAAAGTCTTTTCCCCGGAGGAACAACTCTACGCAGAGTCCGGAGGAAACCCCGCGCTTCATTATGCTTCGTCCTTTGCCGCAAAGGAGGCTTTCGCGAAGGCCGGCGGGTGGGGACTCGCCAGAACCGGCCTGGCTTCCGTGTGGGTCTCTAGGAAAAGCGGGCGACCGGAAATACGCCTGTCTGACCGGGCAAAAAGGCTGTTTCCCGATCGGACGGGCCGAATCCATCTCAGCCTTTCTCACGAAGGCGATCTTGTAGTCGCCGTAGTGATTTTGGAGGGTATCAATGATCCCCTTCTTTGATGCGAACACGATTCGCGAAGCAGACCGCCTGGCTGAAGAACAGTTCAATTTCCCTCCACCGCTGCTCATGGAAAACGCGGGAAAGGGAGCTGCCGAGGCTATCCTCGAACTTTACGGCAAACGAGACTGGACAATCCTTTGTGGACCCGGGAACAACGGTGGGGACGGGTTTGTGGCAGCCCGCCACCTGGCGCTTGCCGGCTGCGAGGTTACCGTCCTTCTCACGGAAGATCGAGCCAGGATCAAAAGTCTTCCCGCAGCCAATCTCAAACTTCTGGATCAGATGGGTTGTCCCATGCTCCAGGTTGCAGAACACAGCGATGAGTTCCTAGCGGAACGGTTGCGAAAATCCGCCGGCATCATCGATGCTCTTTTGGGCACTGGCTCATCCGGCACTCTGCGCGGGGAACCGCTCAGGCTCCTTCGGCTAGTGCCGGAAAACGGCCCCGTGAAAGTCGCTCTCGATGTCCCCACAGGGGTGGACGCTTCAACGGGCATAGCGGATCCCGAAGCCTTCCGGGCGGACCTGACGCTCACCTTCCTCGCCCCGAAAATCGGCCTGAGGGTCATGCCCGGAGCCCTCTGCGCCGGAAAGATCAGGGTCATCGATCTCGGGATCGAAAAGAAACTCCTTCTCCCGCCCCCTTCGGTCGAAGGCTACGGCATTGAGGACGCGGCTCGGGACTGGCCCTCCGTATCCTTCAGTGATCACAAGGGGAAGAAGGGAACCGTCCTGATCCTCGGAGGATCCTCGCTCTACCGCGGGGCACCAATCCTTGCCGCTCGCGCAGCCTTGCGAGCCGGAGCCGGCCTGGTCGTCCTGGTCGTCCCGGAATGCGTTGCGAGATCGGCTTCCTCTGCGCTACCGGAAGCCCTCGTGTTGTCCGCCTCAAAAGAAGATGGGGGGCATGTCGATTTTGATTCGGCGGTCCAAATCCTTTCTAATTGGTCTGAAAAAGCCGGTTGCCTGATCTTCGGGCCCGGCTCAGGGCGTTCCACCACAACCGGGTTGCTTCTGGAATGGATTTCCGCCTCATGGCAGAAGCCCCTTCTGCTAGACGCCGACTCCCTTTTCTTTCTCCAGGGGAGAGTCTCCGCTTCCTCTTGCCTCATTACACCCCACGAGGGAGAAGCGGGCCGACTTCTCCGGAAACCGACGGCTGAAGTGGCCAACCGGCGCCTTGAAAGCGCATCCATCTTGGCCGCCCGTTTCGGGACCGTCCTTCTGAAAGGCCCCTACTCGATCTGTTGCGACCAGAAAAGAATCGGAATCGTCCTCGAATCGACACCTTCCTTGGCCGTTCCCGGATCGGGGGATGTCCTGTCCGGAATCGCGGGAACCCTTCTGGCGAAAGGGCTTTCTCCGTGGAGAGCGGGCCTCGCGGCCTCCTGGGCTCACGCCAGGGCAGGGAAACTCCTGAGTGATTCCCGCGGGACCGAAACCGGGTTGCTCGCAGGCGAAATCGCGGATTCACTCCACCTGGTTTTTCGCGAACTCGCTGTCTTCTCCAAAAACGGGAGATCCTCGGTCAATGCCGAACTCTGCCAGCCCGGAATTTGAGCTTGTTTTTCCTTCCAGTGGAGAGAGAGAAACCTCCAGCTTCGGGAACCTGCTTTCCCGGTTTGTCTTCCCAGGCCTTCTCATCCTTCTTCACGGAGACCTCGGGGCGGGAAAAACCGTCCTCGTCAGAGGCATAACCGAGGGTCTGTCGGCCGGAAACGTCAGGAGCCCTTCTTTCACTCTCGTCAACGAGTATCCCGCGGCCATCCCTGTGACCCACGCGGACCTTTACCGTAGGCCACCGGGCGGTCAGGAGGATCTCGCTCTGGAAGAAGCGTTGGAAGAGGGGCGCCTCGTCCTGGTGGAATGGGCGGAAAACTGGAAACACCCCCCAATTGAAGAAGCCTGGATCTGCAGGATCGAACTTCCCGAGCCTCCCGACTCTACGGACCGCCGCACAATCAGGATCTTCTCCTTCGGTGAGAAGGCTACTTTTTCCCTCCGGGAGGCGGCTACTTCGATTCTGAAAAAAGGAGAAGAATTGGATTGACGCTTAATCTTGCAATCAACTGCTCCACCACCTGGACATCGATCGGCCTTTCAGAAAACGGAACGGTTCTTGCGGAAATGAACCTGAATATCGGCAGGGGACAATCCTCCGAACTTCCGAAGGCGGTCGAGGAAATTCTCCGGCATTCCGGCCGATCCCTTGCCCAGGTTGACTTGTTCGTCCTGACGATCGGCCCTGGCTCCTTTACCGGGGTACGCGTCGGTTTGAGCTACGGACTCGCCCTGGCAGCCGCAAGGCGATGCCAGGTGGTTCCCGTGAATACCCTCGAGCTGATGGCTTACCAGGCAGCCGCCGTTTTCCGCGGAAACGTCCTGATCCCAATCCTGAATGCAAAGCGTGGGTTTTTTTACGCAGCGGCCTACGGCTTTAATCAAGAAACGAAGCGCCTTTCTGGATTCTGGGAACCTGGATTCTATTCGTTTTCGCAATTGGACGAACGGCTTTCTTCCTGGGAAGGCAAGGCTCTTTTAATACTTGAAAAGACCAAGTCCTTTCCGCTTTTTTCAAACCCCGGTTTCGTTTATGAAGACTACATCCCTTCCGGAGGAAGGCTCGCTCTCCTTGGCGACCTTTTTTTCGAAAGAGCCGTTGCTCCCGAATCAGTCAAGGGAGTCTATCTCCGCCCTCCAGATTTGGGATAAATCATCCCTTGCGATTCGCTCCTGAAAATGCTATATATGCTTGAGGCGTATTCTGTACACACGTTTAAATTTTTGGTTAACAGTAAACTAGGCTGAAAGGAGGGTTTATTCAAAAGGTTTTACGGCTTCTTTTTCCAGACCTGCTGGGGAGGTGTGGTAAGGAAATGGACCTGATCAAGGAGCATCCGATCCTGGAATTTGAGCACGGGAAGAAAGTGAAGTTTTTCTTTGACGGGAAGGCGATGGAGGGTTTTGAAGGGGAGCCGATCGCGGCGGCGCTGCACGCGAACGGGGTGCGGATCTACCGGGAGACGCCGGAGATGAAGCGTCCGCGTGGATTTTTCTGTGCGATCGGGAAATGCAGTTCGTGCTTCATGGTGGTGGACGGAGTCCCGAACGTCCGGACGTGCGTCACGGCGCTGACGGAGGGGATGCGCGTGGAGACGCAGCGGGGCAAGGGCCTCGTGCCGCCCCTGTCGTAGTGGAGGAAGGTGAGCGGATTGCGGCAGACGGAAGTGATGGTGATCGGGGGAGGCCCGGCGGGTCTTTCCGCGGCGGTGGAGGCGGCGAGCCTGGGATGCCAGGTGATGGTGGTGGACAGCGACCTGAAGCTGGGGGGTCAGCTGATCAAGCAGACGCACAAGTTTTTCGGATCGAAGGAAGAGCACGCGGGGACGCGGGGATACGAGATCGCGAACATCCTGTTCCGGGAGCTGGAGGAGAACAAGGACCGGATCCAGGTGCTGTCGAACACCACGGCGGTGGGGTATTACAAGGAGGACGGGGTCGTCTCCTGCGTGACGGGGGAGGACGAGTACTTCCGGGTGAAGCCGCAGCGGGTGATCATGGCGACGGGAGCGCAGGAGAAGATGATCCCGTTTCCGAACAACGACCTGCCCGGGGTGTACGGTGCGGGAGCGGTGCAGACGCTGATGAACGTGTACGGCGTGCTGCCGGGGAAGCGGGTCTTGATGGTGGGAGCGGGGAACATCGGCCTCATCGTGAGCTACCAGCTGAAGCAGGCGGGAGTGGACATCGCGGGGATCGTGGAGTTCATGCCGCACGTGGGAGGGTACTGGGTCCACGCGGCGAAGGTGCGTCGCCTGGGGATCCCGATCTACCTGAGGCACACGATCGTGGAGGCGCTGGGGGAGAGGTACGTGACGGGAGCGGTGATCCAGGCCGTGGGAGAGAAGGGCGGCCTGGCGGGAGAGCCGAAGAAGGTGGACTGCGACGTGATCTGCATGGCGGTGGGACTGACGCCGACGTGCGAGCTGCTGTGGCAGGCGGGTTGCGAGATGGTGTTCGTGCCGGAGCTGTGCGGGTACGTGGCGAAGCGGGACAACCAGATGCGCACGAGCGTGCCGACGATCTGGGTGGCGGGAGACGCGGCCGGGATCGAGGAAGCGAGCTCGGCGATGGTGGAAGGCCGAGTGGCGGGCCTGAACGCGGCGCGGTCGACGGGTCACGTGACGGACACGGAGTTTGACGCGAGGTCATCGCTGTACTGGAAGCGGCTGAGCGACCTGAGGGCAGGGCCCGTGGGGGAGAAGATCCGCTACGGGATCTCCCAGGCCTGCTGCGGCAGCTGGGAGGTGTAGGCAGATGGAAATGGACATGCTGTTCAACAGCGGGATCCTGACGGGGGAGCGTCCCGGTGCGGAGAAGCCGCCGCAGGAGCTGTGGGAGACGAAGCAGAACGGTCTGGTGATCATCGAGTGCCCGCAGCGGATCCCTTGCAACCCGTGCCACACGAGCTGCCCGACGGGGGCGGTGCTGCCGTTCGAGGACATCAACGACACGCCGCGGATCGACTACACGAAGTGCACGGGTTGCACGATGTGCGTGGCGAAGTGCCCGGGCCTGGCGTGCTTCGTGGTGGACCTGACGTACGGCGGGGCGGACGAGGCGCTGATGAAGCTTCCGTACGAGATGCTGCCGGTGCCGGAGGTGGGCTCCGAGGTGGAATGCCTGAACCGGTACGGGGAAGCGGTGTCGAAGGGGAAGGTCATCCGGGTGATGGAGCCCTGGAAGGACAAGACGAAGGTCGTGCACGTGGCGGTGCCGAAATCGCTGGTGATGGACATCCGGGCCATCAGGGTGGTGAAGTAGGGATGGAAGACAAAACGAAGGACATCATCGTCTGCCGTTGTGAGGAAGTGACCATGGGCGAAGTGCGGGAGTGGATCGCGAAGGGGTACGACACCTTCGACGAGCTGAAGCGCCTGCTGCGGGTGGGGATGGGCCCCTGCCAGGGGCGCGGCTGCCGCGAGATCATCATGCGGGAGATCTCCAGGGCAAAGGGAATCCCCATGGCCGAAGTGGAGCCCGGGACCTTCAGGCCCCCCGTCAAACCCGTCAAGCTCGGCGTTCTCGCTAAGGGAGGAGACAACTGATGACCTGGAAAACAACGGCTGAAGCGGTTGTAATCGGCGGGGGCATTAACGGGGTTTCCGTCGCCTACAACCTGGCGAAGCTCGGCATGAAGGACGTCGTCGTCCTCGAGAAGAACACGGTCTGCTCTGGATCGACCGGACGCTGCGGAGCGGGGATCCGGGCTCAGTGGGGAACCGAGATGAACTGCCGGTTCGGGCTGGCTTGCGTCCAGAAGTTCGAACAGCTTTCCGAGGAACTCGGAATGGATGTCGGACTCAACCAGAGCGGCTACCTCATGGTCGCCTACCACCAGTCCGAATTCGAGCAGCTCCAGAAGAATGTGGCCCTTCAGAATTCGCTGGGCTATATGACGAAAATTGTTTCCCACGATGAAGCGCGGGAGATTTGCCCCGGGGTTGCCGTGGATGATGCCATCGGATTCACGTTCAACCACCGGGACGGTCATGCGGATCCTTTTTTGACCACCTTCGCCTACCAGGAAGCGGGCAAGAGGCTAGGCGTCACCTTCCACAAGCACACCGAAGTCACGGGGATCAAGGTCAAAAGCGATAAGGTGGCCGGGGTGACGACAACCCGGGGAGACATCGATGCTCCGATCGTCATCAACGCGGCGGGACCCTATTCCCAGTTCGTTGCAAAAATGGCTGGGGTGGAAATTCCCAACTACTCGGAGCGGCACGAGATCATCATCACGGAACCCGTGGAGCCGGGGGTATGCCCTCCGATGCTCATGAGCTTCTCCGGGAACTATTACCTCCAGCAGCGCCCCCATGGATCCATCATCGGAGGATGCAGCCCCGAAGGCCACCCGGCGGACTTCACGCTGGGCGCGACCTGGGATTTCCTGGAACACATGTCCAGGGTCTTTACAAAACTCCTCCCCCGAGCCAAGGGGATTCGCGTCGTCCGCCAGTGGTCCGGGCTTTACAACATGACCCCCGATCGCCAGCCCATCATCTGCGAAGCCGATAACGTCAAAGGATTCTATCTGACCTGTGGGTATTCGGGACATGGATTTATGTTCGGGCCGGTGACGGGAGAGGCCCTTGCCCAGCACATCATTCTCGGAAAATCCGATATTCCCATCGACATGCTTCATTACCGCCGTTTCGCTGAAGGCAAGCTTCTGATCGAACCGGCCGTCGTCTAAAGGGCACTGCGAGAAACGATCCGCTTGCTCCTATCGGTCGAGGGGATAGCCCAGGCTATCCCCTCATTTTGTGAATGAATCTTCGGTTGGTTCGATCAAGGTGACGCATTGTAAAGCAATATTCACAATAAAGAACTCTATTTAGGGTTGTTTCTCGTTTTCAGGAATGTCATAATCGGATGAGCGGGTTCCGCCTCGCGTGGAACTCGGACTTGTGTTGTCTGGGGAGGGTGAGCTTTTTGGCTAAGAAGTTCGATGTCATCATCAACAAGGCCTGGTGCAAGGGCTGCGGTCTTTGCATCGCGATCTGCCCGAAAAAGGTTCTCGAGCTCGACGCGAAGGCCAAGTGCGAACCGGTCCGGATGGAAGACTGCATCGGCTGCCGGCAGTGCGAGAACATTTGCCCGGATCTCGCCATTACCGTAAAGGAGCGTGGAGAGAATGCCTAAGAAACTGGCTTTCTGGCAGGGCAACATGGCTATCGCCATGGGGGGGATCGCGGCGGGATGCCGTTTCTTCGGAGGTTACCCGATCACCCCGTCTTCCGAAATCGCGGAAGTCATGGCGGAAGAACTCCCGAAGATCAACGGCCGCTTCATCCAGATGGAAGATGAGATCGGAGGCATCGCTGCGACCATCGGTGCTTCCATCGCGGGCTACAAGGCCATGACTGCCACTTCCGGGCCCGGTTTCTCCCTCAAGCAGGAAAACCTTGGGCTGGCCTACATGGCCGAGATTCCCATCGTCGTGATCGACGTCATGCGGGGCGGCCCTTCGACCGGGTTGCCAACTCGAGTTTCCCAGCAGGATGTCATGCAGGCCCGCTGGGGAACCCACGGCGACCACGGGACCATCGCCTATGCCCCTTCCTCCGTCCAGGAGTGTTTTGAACTGACGATCGACGCCTTCAACATGGCCGAGCGCTTCAGGCAGCCGGTTCTCGTCATGAGCGACGAAGTCATCGGTCACATGCGCGAGAAGGTCGTCATCCCGGAGCCGGGCTCTTACCCGATTGTCGACCGCAAACGGCCGAAGGTTTCCCCGGAAGAATTCGTGCCCTATCTCGCCGATCCGGCGGACGACGTTCCGGCGATGGCTTCCTTCGGCGACGGCTACCGCTGGCACGTCACCGGGCTAACGCACAACGACTACGGGTTCCCCACAAACGAGCCGGAGGAAATCGGGAAAAAGCATCTTCGCCTCGTGAGAAAGGTCGAGCGGTTCCGCGACGAGATCGTCAAGTACGACCTTGAGCAGACGGAAGGCGCCGAAATCCTGGTCGTTTCCTACGGCTGCGTCGCCAGGTCAGCCGTCCGGGCGGTTCGCGAAGCCCGTGCCAAGGGGATCCGCGTGGGACACTTCCGCCCGATCACCCTCTGGCCGTTCCCGGATAAGGAACTGATTCAGGCGGCCGGTCAGGCCAAAAAGGTCATCGTCCCCGAACTCAATTGCGGGCAGATGATCTCCGAAGTGAAGATCGCCCTTGGGTGCAAGGCTGAGATCATCCCCAGCAATCTCGTAAACGGTGAGATTTTGCGCCCGCACGAAATTCTCGCTACGATCGAGGAGGTGGCTTAACCATGCCACGCGAAGAAATCAAGCCCTGGCTTCGGACCCGGTTCTTCCCCCATATCTGGTGCCCGGGTTGCGGTCACGGGATCATTCTGCACGCGATCCTGCGCTCCCTGGTCGATCTCGGGAAAACCCGGGAGGAAACCGTCATTGCCTCCGGGATCGGCTGTTCAAGCCGGATGCCGGGGTACATCAACGCCAACACCGTCCATACGACCCATGGACGTTCACTGGCCTTCGCCACGGGGATCAAGCTGGCCAAGCCCGAGCTGACAGTGATTGACGTCATGGGTGACGGGGACTGCACGGCCATCGGCGGCAACCACTTCATCCACGCCTGCAGGCGCAACATCGACATCACGGCCATCGTCATGAACAACAACATCTACGGAATGACGGGCGGACAGGCATCCCCCACCACTCCGGTTGGGGCCAGAGCGACAACCGCGCCATATGGAGCAATCGACACCCCGTTTGACATCTGCAGGCTCGCCGAGGGCGCCGGTGCCTCCTATGTCGCGAGGGCAACCATCGCTCAGCCGGCGCTTTGCGAGCAATACATCAAGAAGGCCATCCAGAAGAAGGGCTTTTCGGTCGTGGAGATCATCACCCATTGCCACACCCAGTTCGGACGCAAAAACAAGCGTCCCAACCCCGTCGACAATCTCATTTTCTTCAAGGAAAACTCCATTCCCAAGGCGAAAGCGAAGGAAATGACCGAAGAGGAAAAGAAGGGCAAAATCGTCATTGGAGAATTTGTCGACCGGGAGGGCCTGGAATACACTGAGGCCTATCTCAAGCTGATCGAACGGGTTAGGGGGTAGTCTTCATGAGCGAGCGTTTTGAAATCCGTTTTGCGGGTTCGGGCGGGCAGGGAGTTATCCTCGCCGCGGTCGTGACGGGAGAAGCCGCCGCCCTTTACGAGAACGTCTATGCCGTCCAGAGCCAGGCGTACGGCCCGGAGGCACGGGGAGGCGCGTCAAAGTCAGAGGTGGTCGTCTCCCACGACGTGATCGACTATCCGAAAGCAACCCGTCCGGATCTGCAGGTCATCCTCACCCAGAAAGCCTGCGAAGAATACGCCCACGACACGAAAAAGGGCGGGACGATCATCCTGGACGACTTTTACGTTTCCGACCCCCCCCAGGTGGACGCGGATATCTACATGCTGCCCATCGTGAGGACAGCCAAGGAAAAACTCGGAAAGGAAATGGTCACCAACATGGTTGCCCTTGGTGCCACGGCGAGAATCCTGGAGCTGGCGAACGTGATCCGGCCAGATTCGGTCAAAAAGGCGATCCTGGCCCGTGTTCCAAAGGGAACCGAAAAGCTGAACGAACAGGCCTTCGAAGAAGGATATTCCATGATGAAGGAGAAGAAGTGACCTTCTCTCCGATACAGACCAGACTTCGGGGCGGCCTTCAGGGCCGCCCCTTTTTCAAGAACGCGGGGGAAAAATGAGAAAGGTTGCATCACAACAGCTCCATCTAACGATTGAAAAAATCGATAGTCAGGGAGAAGGCCTTGCCCGAAACGGGCAAGGGAAAATCGTCTTTATTCCCGGGGCTTTGCCTGGAGAAACCGTCCTGGCGGAAGTCATAACAGAGAAAAGGGATTATTGCACGGCTCGCCTCGTCAACGTCCTCAAACCGCACCCGGAGCGGGTCGTTCCGGCCTGCCCCCTGCATGGCAAATGCGGCGGTTGCCAGATCCAGCACGCATCCTACCCTTTCCAGCTTCACCTGAAGTTACAGATGATCACCGACGCCTTTTCCCGGACCGGCAGACAAGTTCCCCTCGAGGAATTCGAAGCTGTCCGTCCAAGCCCGCTCGTGTGGGGCTACCGCAACAAGATCTCTCTCCCGGTGGGGGGAGGGGATGGGCTGCTCGAAATCGGGTATTTCCGGAAAAAAACCCACAGGATCGTTCCCGTGGAACACTGCCCGGTGGCCATGGCCGGATTGAACGGCCTGCTCTCGGAAATCCGCCGGGGTCTTGGGCAGACCGGGTTGATGCCCTACAACGAGAATACCGGTAAGGGAACCTTGCGCCATGTTGTCCTGCGGGGAGGACAGGAGACAAAAGAGTTGCTCGTTGTGCTCGTTGTGCGGGAATTCCCGGCTTCCCAGGTCGTCGACAGCCTGATCGCCCTAGCGCGCCGAATCCGGAAACGGTACCCGTCCCTTGCGGGCTTTGTCCTGAACGGAAATCCCTCCGGCGGGAATGCAATCTTCGGCCCGATAACCCGCGCCCTTTCCGGCCGCACTTTCTTCTTCGAGCGTTTCGGCGATATGACCTTCAAGTTCGAGGCGACTTCCTTTTCCCAGGTCAACACGAGCCAGGCCGCCCGTCTTTACGAAACGGCTTCCGGAGAGGCCTGCCAGGCGGGAACCGAAAACGTCCTCGAACTGTACGCAGGCGTCGGCACCCTGACCTGTTTCCTTGCCAAACGGGCTTCCAAGGTCCTTGCGGTGGAGGAGTGGAAACCCTCCGTTGACTGCCTCCGGGACAATGCAGTCAAGAACGGGTTGTCTAACGTGAAGATCGTCGAGGCCGCCGCGGAACGATTCGATTTTCAGACGGGTGGAATTCCGATCGACGCGGTCGTCGTGGATCCGCCCCGTTCCGGCTGCCATCCCTTCGTGCTGGAATCGTTGCGCCGGCTCACAGCACCGCGCCTGGTCTATGTTTCCTGCAATCCCTCCACTCTTGCCCGGGATGTCCGGCTTCTTTGCCAGAACGACGCTTATCGACTCCGCAAGGTCATCCCCTTCGACCTCTTCCCTCAGACTTCCCATGTCGAGTCCGTCGCTGTACTGGAAGGGACAATTCGTTCTTGACAGGCTCTCGCTCCAGAACGCTATAATGTTCAGGCTCGAACTGGGGTGTAGCCAAGTGGCAAGGCAGCGGACTTTGGATCCGCCATCGCTGGTTCAAATCCAGCCACCCCAGCCATAGTACTTCCTGGGGGAAGGCTTCCTTCCTCCTTTTTGATTTCTTGACTTGAATTGCGGGTCACTTTGCCGGATGATCTTCAACGACCCGTCCAAAAGGAGGAAAGCGCCCGATGTCTAAACCGGAAGGGACCGGAGCCCTGGTTCTCGCGGCCGGAAAAGGCACGCGAATGAAAAGCCCGGTTCCAAAAGTGCTCCATCCGATCCTCGAGGAACCCCTTCTCCGGTATCCCCTTGCTGCGCTCGCAGAAGCCGGGGTTTCCAGAAGGGCGGTCGTCGTCGGACACGGAGCCGAGCAGGTCACGCGCTACCTGCACCAGAACTGGCCGGAGGTCATCCCGGTTCTGCAGGAACTGCAGAATGGAACCGGGCACGCCGTTCAGGTAGCGAGGAAATGGTGGAAGGAAATCGAAACCTTGATCGTCCTTCCCGGAGACGCCCCTCTTTTGACCCCCGAAGCGATCGAAGCGCTTTTGAACAGGCACACAGAAAAAGGAAACGCTGCCACCGTAATGACCTTCAGGATCGAGAACCCCTTCGGATACGGCCGGGTTATCCGCGACGGGGACCGCTGCCGTATCGTGGAGGAGAAAGACGCTTCCCCGGACGAGCTCTCGGTGAACGAAGTCAACAGCGGGATCTATGTTTTCAGCACCGATGCCCTTTTAAGGGTCATCGATCGCCTGGACAACCGAAACGCCCAGGGAGAGTTCTACCTGCCCGACGTCTTCCCGCTTTTATCAGAGTCCGGCCTGCGGGTTGAACCCCTTTTGTGGGAAAAGGCAACCGACCTCTTCGGGATCAACGACCCCCTGCAACTGGCAGAAGCCAACAGGGAAATGCGCGGGCGGATCCTACGGAAGCACCTCAAAAACGGGATCAAGATGATGGATCCCCAAACCACGTGGATTGGACCGGATGTCCTCCTCCAGCCCGATGTGTGGATCGAGGCCGATGTCCAGATCTGGGGAAAGACCGAGATCGAATGCGGTGCAGTGGTCGGAAGCCACTCGATCCTCCGCAATGCGCTCGTCCGGGAAAAGGCGCATCTCGTTGCTTTCTGTTGCGTGACGGACAGCGAGATCGGCCCCGGTGCCAAAGTCGGACCGTTCGCCTTCATTCGGGACAACAGCTGTCTCGCATGCGGCGCCTATGCCGGGAAATTCGTGGAAGTGAAAAATACCTTCATCGGAGAAAACAGTAAAGTCCCTCACCTTTCCTACCTGGGGGACGCCAGGGTCGGCAAGCGGACAAACATCGGGGCCGGCACAATCACCTGCAACTACGACGGTTCGCGGAAAAATCCGACCCGTATTGGAGATGACTGTTTTGTGGGAAGCGACACGATGCTTGTAGCACCCGTCGTCCTGAACGATGAATGCTTCACCGCGGCCGGGTCCACGATTACAGAGGATGTTCCGGCCGGGGCTCTGGCCGTCGGCCGGGCCAGGCAGAAAAACATCGAGGGCTGGGCACTCAGAAAGAAAGCGGTTTCGCGGAAGGAGGAAGAAGGATGGTCACGCAGTTGAGGCAGATGAAAATCTTCACGGGATCCGCTCACCCGGCCTTCGCCCAGAAGGTGGCCGACACGCTTGGGGTTCCCATAGCTTCTTCGAAGCTGTTTCGCTTTTCCGATGGAGAAATCGGGCTCTCCATCGAGGAAAGCGTCCGCGGAGCCGATGTTTACGTGGTGCAGCCCACCTCTGAGCCCGTGAACGAAAACCTGATGGAACTCTTGATCATGATCGACGCACTCCGCCGGGCCTCTGCGTACCGGATCAACGTGGTGACACCCTACTTCGGGTATGCCCGTCAGGACCGCAAAACGAAAGCCAGGGAGCCCATTACGTCGAAGCTTGTAGCGAATCTCATCGAAAAAGCAGGGGCTGACCGGCTCGTTGTCGCGGATCTCCACGCAGGGCAGATCCAGGGGTTCTTTGACCGGCCCGTCGACCACTTGACCGGGATTCCGCTCCTGGCTTCCTATTTCAAGGAGAATCTAAAGGAAGCCTTTGACCAGCAAAAAATCGTCGTGATTTCCCCGGATATTGGCGGAGTTGTCCGGGCAAGGCGGTTTGCGGTAAAACTTAACGCGGACCTGGCGATCGTGGATAAGCGGAGGTCACATGAAGTCGCCAATTTCTGCGAAGTGATGGAAATCATTGGAGATGTCAGGGGCAAGGTTGCGATCCTTGTCGATGACATCGTCGACACGGCCGGCACCATGGTCAACGCGGCGCGGGCTTTGCTCGAGAGGGGGGCAGAGAGGGTCTACGCCTGCGCGACGCACGGGGTCCTTTCAGGAAAAGCCATTGAAAACCTGAGAAACTCACCGATCCACCAGCTCGTGTTGACCGACACGATTCCGTTGCCCGAAGAGAAAAAGTTGGATAATATTACCGTGCTGTCGATCGCCCCCCTTTTCGCGGAGGCGATCAACCGCATCCATTCCGACCATTCGGTAAGCATACTTTTTTACTAGGCGGGGCAGGCCGAACCGGCCCTGCATTTTCTGGGAGGAGGAAACATCATGTCCGAACTTTTGCAGGTTACCCTCGAAGCGAGGGAAAAAAGCGGCAAACAGGAGGCTTCAAGGCTTCGGGCGGAGGGATATATCCCCGCCGTCTTCTACGGAAGGGGATACCCCGATTCGATCCCGGTCAAGGTCAAAAACCGGGATATCCTTCCCGCGCTGAACTCCGGGCACTGGGAAACCTACAGGCTGGAGGTCACGCTTCCAGACGGTAAGACTGAAATGGCCCTGATGAGAGATGTCCAGCGGGATTTCCTCAATGGAAATCTCCTTCACATCGATTTTTATCAGCTTGTCTCGGGGCAGAAGGTCCAGGTCAAGGTGCCAATTGAAATCCTGAATCGCGACATTTGCCCCGGCGTCAAGGCGGGAGGGCTCCTGGAACAGCTTTTCCACGAAGTTTCAATCGAAGTTCTGCCTCGGGAAATCCCGGACGTCCTTTCCGTCGATGTTAAAAACCTCGGGCTCGGCGAGGAAATCCGCCTGCGGGACCTTGTCCTGCCGGAATCCGCCGAGCTGGTCGACGACGGAGACTTGCCCGTCGTCATCGCCGCTGAGCCGCGCGCTGCCGAAGCCGCTCCTGCGGAGGAATCCGAGCAGAAGGAAGTTGAAGTCCTAGCGAAAGGCAAAGCCAAGAACCAGGAGGAGGCATAAGTCCATTGAAACTGGTGGCGGGACTGGGAAACCCCGGTCTCGAGTATGCCTGGACACGGCACAATCTTGGGTGGCTGGTGGCCGATCAGGTCATCAGCCGCCTCCATCTCAAGGGCCCCGTGAACCGGTTCCACGGCCTTCTTTGGGGTCCCTGCCGGGTCGGAAGCGACTCCCTTTTCGTTCTCAAGCCGCTCACCTACATGAACCTCAGCGGCAAATCCGTTCTTGCCGCGGTCAGGGAACTCAATCTCCCGCCGGAGGAATGCCTGATCGTCGTCGATGATGTGGCCCTGCCTTTCGGTACGCTCCGCCTGCGAGCGAGCGGCTCTGCGGGGGGCCACAACGGAATCGCCTCGATCCTCGGGGCTCTTCAAACCCTTCATGTACCGAGGTTGAGGTGCGGGATCGGGCGGCCTGTACAGGCGAAAGGACTCGCCGACTACGTAACGGACCGCTTTGACTGCGAAGAGCAGGACCAACTGGACCCTTTCCTCGAAAAAGCGGCGGACGCCGTAATGCTCTGGATTCGACTCGGCATCGACCGAGCCATGAACCGCGTCAATGCAGGCTGATTCTCCGGGTTTGCCTTTGGATCTCATCCGAAAGGGCGATTGGGGGGCCTGGCAGAACAGGGACCAGGCCCTGATTGCCGGCAGCGCCGCCAGGGCCTGGCTATTGAGGGACTTCCCCTTTCCGGCCCTCGTCATCCTTCCCGACACGCGCAGGCAAATGGAATTCTTTTCGGACCTGAAAACACTGACCGAGGACAATCTAGCCCTCGCCTGCCTCCCTGAAATCCCTCTGACAACCTCCGGACTTTCGAATATCGGGATCCGCATCCAAAGGGGCGAAGAACTTGCCCGATGGAAAACCAGGCTCGGGATCCTGGTCTGCACGCCGGGTGCACTCATGGGGCCTTGCGCACTGGCCGAAGGAAAGGTTTCCCTGAGACTCGGGGATCGAATCGCCCGCGCATCTCTCCTCGGCTGGCTGGTCTCTTCGGGATATGAACGAGTCGATACCGTCTGGTCCCCTGGACAATTCGTCGTGCGGGGTAGCATCCTGGACCTTTTCGACCCCTCGATCCGAAGTCCCCTTCGTGTGGAGTTCCTGGATGATCGCATCGAGTCGCTGCGTTTTTTCAACCCGCAGACCCAGCGAAGCACAGGGCCCGTCGATACCGTCGAAATCTCCGCGGTCAGGGAGGGAAGAAGCCCTTCCCTCGAGGAATTTTTCCCGGAAAACACCCGCATCTTTCTCTTTGAACCTGCCGAAACGTCTTCCCAGGCAGATCATTACCGTTGGGTCTGGGAAGGGCTAAAGGAGGAAGCCGGTGTGGAAGGACTACCCGAATGGGACTCCGTCTACCTCCGGCTCTCCCGTTTTCCGCTTCTCCGGATCAAGGCATCGACCGAGCGTGTTTCCGGGAAAATCGGCCTGGCACCCGTCCCCTCCTTTAAAGGCCGTTTGCAGGCCCTTGACGCTGCCCTCTCGGAATGGCAAAACCTGGGATTGAAGGTTTCCGTCCACACCGCCGACCGCTCTCTGGCGTTGAGGCTCACCGAAAAGGGCATCGCGGTGAAGGAAGCGCCGCTAAGTTCCGGTTTCATCAGTCCCTCCGAAAACCTCGTTTTTGTTTCCGACTCGGACATCAGCGGAATCACGGCTCTTCAGCCGACGGAAGGAGTCTCCCTGCCGCCCCTCGAATGGAGTGAAAGGCTTACGATTGGCGAGTGGGTGGTGCACGAGGACTACGGAATCGGGCGGTTCGTCGGCATCGAAAGCGTCCCGAGTGTCCAGTCGGAAAAACAGGAATACGTCGTCATCGAGTACGCCGGTGGACAGCGGCTTTTGGTTCCTCCCTTCCAGCTCTGGAAGGTCACCCCCTACCTCGCGCCGCGTGGGGCCGAGCCTTCCGCGGATTCTCTCAAATCAGGTCATTGGAAAAAAAGCCTTGCTCGTGTCCGACGCAAGGTTCACGAAGCAGCCCTCCAACTGCTGCAGACCTATGCCCTTCGGGAAGTCTCTCCCGGCTTCGCCTTTCCCAAAGACGGCCCCTTTTCAGCCCAGGCAGAGGAGTCTTTCCCGTTCACCGAGACGGCGGACCAGCTGCGGGCAATCCAGGAGATCAAGAAGGACATGGAGAAACCCCAGCCCATGGACCGTCTCCTGGTGGGAGATGTTGGGTTTGGAAAGACCGAAGTGGCCTTCCGGGCGGCCGTCAAAGCCGCGGAATCGGGGAAGCAGGTCGCGGTACTGGTCCCTACAACGCTACTGGCACAGCAGCATTATGAAACCTTTCTCTCCAGGATCGGAGAACTTCCCCTCCGCGTGGAAGCCCTCAGCCGCTTCGTCCCGAAGAGAAAGCAACAGGAGATCGTCCGCTCGGTCGCCGAAGGCAAGGTGGACATCCTGATCGGGACCCACCGCCTTGTTCAGAAGGACGTGCGGTTCAAGGACCTTGGTCTGGTTATCGTTGACGAGGAGCACCGGTTCGGGGTCCTCCACAAGGAGCATTCCAAAAAACTGAAGCCAGATGTCGACGTTCTCATGATGAGTGCGACGCCGATCCCCCGGACTCTGTTCCTTTCCCTTGGAGGTCTAAGGGACATCTCCGTCATCTCGACTCCCCCTCACCAACGACACCCGGTCCTGACCGTCGTGAGCCCCTGGAGGGAGGATCTGCTCCTTCGGGGGGTCCTGAGGGAAAAGGCACGGGGAGGACAGACCTTCTTCGTGCACAACCGGATCGCGGACATCGAAGCCCGTGCAGGAACCCTCAGGACCCTTTTCCCCTCGCTCAGGATCGACATCGCGCACGGGCAGATGGGAGAGGGGGCTCTCGAAGAGGCCATGCTCCGATTCTATTCGGGAGAAACGGACGTCCTCGTCTGCACGACCATCATCGAAAGCGGGCTGGATATCCCCAGGGCGAACACCCTGGTCGTGGACGACGCCCATGAACTCGGCTTGGCGCAGCTTTACCAGCTGCGAGGGAGGGTAGGGCGGCGTGAGGAACAGGCTTTTGCTTTCTTTTTCTACCCCAGGGAGTTTCCCCTTTCCAGGGAAGCCCGGGAACGCCTCGAAGCGATCGGCGAGTTGGCCGACCCTGGGTCGGGGTACGAACTCGCCCAGCGGGACCTGGAAATCCGCGGCGGAGGCCAGGTCGTCGGGACAGCCCAGCATGGGCATGTCGAACGGGTCGGATACCACCTCTACTGCCGCATGCTGGAAGACCAGGTTTCGATTTTGAGGGGAAAGCCCCTTGCCGGGACACGAATCGAAATCCTGGCTCCGTTGCAGATCCCCCCTTCGTACATTCCACAGACAGGTGTCCGAATCGCCCTTTACAGGCGCCTCCTGCGAGAGCAAGATAGGAACGAGCTTTTCAGCCTGAAAGCCGAAGTAAGAGACAGGTTCGGCCCTCTTCCGCCCGCCGTCGAAGGGATCTTCGGACTGGCCCTGCTCCGGATTGAAGGAGACCGTCTCGGGATTGACTCGGTTCAGGTCAGCTCGAAAGAAACAACCCTTAAGGGGACATTGGCAGGAATTCCCGCCCTTCAGCGGGCTACCGGATGGAAAAAGGGGAAAAATTGGGCGGTCGGCCCGGGAGGTTTCCAGGGAATCGCTTCTCTCGTGAAATTGATCGATTGGCAGCAATTTTCTCATTGATAAATGAACGGAGGACTGAAAAGAATGGAACACCGCCATGACGCTCCGAACGGCGACTTTTCCCGGCTGGTTTCCATCATGAAAAAACTTCGGGGACCGGAAGGCTGTCCCTGGGACCGTGAGCAGGATTTTAAAACCCTGAGACGTTATATCATCGAGGAAGCCTATGAACTCGTGGAGGCCATAGAGAACGAAGACGATAGGGCGATCCTGGAAGAAAGCGGCGACCTTCTCCTGCAAGTCGTCTTCATCGCCCAGATCGCATCGGAAACGGGATCCTTCTCGATCCGAGACGTCCTGCAGGCAATCTGCTCGAAGCTGGTCCATCGACATCCCCATGTCTTCGGAGACCTGAACGTGGCGGATTCAGAGGAGGTCATGCGCAACTGGGAAGCCATCAAGACCGTGGAGAAGAAAAAGAACGGCACCGACTCTTCAATCCTTTCGGGAATCCCCAGGTCAATGCCTTCTCTGCTGAAAGCCTTCCGAATCCAGGAGCGGGCGGCCAAGTTCGGTTTCGACTGGCCGAAGGGCGACGCTACTCCCGTCATCGCAAAGGTCCGGGAGGAACTGGCCGAGATCCAGGAAGAACTTTCCTCTGAAAAAGGAAACCGAATCGGTGAGGAAATCGGCGATCTCCTCTTCGCGGCGGTCAACCTGTCCCGCCATTGCGGGGTCAATCCGGAAGAAGCCCTGCAGAAAGCCTCCCAAAAATTCGCGGACCGATTCCGTCTCGTAGAGCGTTCTGTAGCCGAAAGCGGCAGACCTTGGAAAGAATTCACCCTTGACGAACTCGACGATTTTTGGGAAAAAGCTAAGCAATCCTGTTGAGTTGAACGGACAGGATGGATGAGGAGGGAAGCCGTCATGGAGAACAAGCCTGATCGTCCGAACGGAAGCACTGAGCCCTGTCCCGAAAACCGGGAGCAGGTTCCGGGGAAAAAAGTCAAGATCATGGAAACGGCCTTCCGTGATGCTCACCAGTCCATCATGGCCACCCGTCTTCGCACCGAGGACATGATCCCGGTCGCCGAGCTAATGGACGAAGTCGGCTACGGGGCGATGGAAATCTGGGGAGGAGCCACCTTCGATACCTGCATGCGCTTTCTCGACGAAGATCCCTGGGATCGGCTCCGGGAATTGCGAAAGCGATTCAAGAAAACGAAGCTCCAGATGCTCCTGAGAGGGCAGAACCTCGTTGGTTACCGGCATTACGGGGACGACGCGGTTCGGGAGTTCGTCAAGCGGGCGATCGGCAACGGACTGGACATTATCAGGGTTTTCGACGCCCTGAACGACCTGCGCAACATGGAAATCGCCGCCGACCAGGTCAAGCGCGAGGGGGCACACCTGCAGATGGCGCTTTCCTACACAATTTCCCCTGTCCATACGCTGGAAAACTTCGCGGACATCGCCCACCAGATGCAGGATATGGGGGCCGACTCGATCTGCATCAAGGATATGGCGGGCCTCATGAGCCCCGTCGACGCCTTTTCCCTCGTCAAGGCGATCAAGGAGCGGACCGGCCTTCCGGTCCAGGTGCACAGTCATTACACCAGCGGAATGGCCGCGATGGCCTACCTCGCCGCCATCGAGGCAGGGGCAGACGTCATCGATTGTGCGATTTCGCCCCTTGCCATGGGAACGAGCCAACCGGCGACGGAAACCATGATCGCGGCCCTTCGAGGCGGGCCCTATGATACCGGCATGACGCTGGAAAGCCTCCTGCCCGTCGCCCTTCACTTCAAGGAGGTCAAGGAAAAATACAGCAGCCTCGTGATGGGGATCGAGGGGGTCGACATCAACGTCCTGATTTACCAGATTCCCGGCGGGATGTACTCCAACCTGGTGAGCCAGCTCAAGGACCAGAAGGCCCTTCACCGGCTGGACGAGGTGTTGAAGGAAATCCCTAGGGTTCGGCAGGAAATGGGGTATCCTCCCCTGGTAACACCCACGAGCCAGCTTGTGGGAACACAGGCGACGCTAAACGTTCTCATGGGGAGATGGAAGGTCGTTCCCAAGGAAATCCGGCAGTACCTGCTGGGCTATTATGGGCGCCCCCCGGCAGAAGTGGACCCGGAAGTCCGCCGACAGGTCATCGGGGAGGAAACTCCCATTACCTGTCGGCCCGGAGAAGTTCTTCCTCCGGAGCTCGAGGAGGCGAAGAAGGCGATCGCTCCATGGATTCTCCAGCCCGAGGATGTGTTAAGCTACGTTCTGTTTCCGGCCGTGGCCAAGGATTTTCTCGTCCGTAAGTTCGCAAGGGCAACGTTGCGGGACGTCGGCCTGGAAAAACCCGTCGAAGAGGGGGTCTACCCTGTATAGCCCAAAACAGGGGAAAGACCGAACGCCTAAGAAACCTACCAAAAACAGGAGGAAATTAACATGACCGCCACAGAACAGATCCTGAAAGTGATCGAGGAAGAAATTAAACCCGCACTCCAGTCCCACGGGGGAGATATCGAGTTCATCCGCTTCGATGAACCCGAAGGCAAGCTTGCGGTCCGGCTGGTCGGTGCCTGCGGCACCTGTCCCTTCGCGCAGGAGACACTGCGGGTGCAGGTGGAATCGGTCATAAAGTCCATCGTCCCGGCGGTCAAATCCGTCATCCGGGAGAACTAACCGGCGCTTTCCTGCCGGGGAGCCCGGGGGAGGGATCCTTCATCGACAAGGCGAGACAGGTTCATATTTCGGCGGATAGCGAGGAAACCCTCTCCAGGCTGCTCGGCCCCGGCGACGAGAATCTCAAGCTCATCGAACGCCTGCTGGATGTCCGTGTTTCCGCCCGCGGGCTAAGTGTGTCCGTCAGCGGCCAGGAGCCCGAGCGCGTTGAAAAGGCGGAAAAGCTGCTTATCCAGCTTTTGGAGGTCTGCCGACGGGGGCACCCCGTCGGTTCCTCGGAAATCCGGTATGCCGCGGAAGCCGTAGGGGAAAGGGCGGATTTCAACCTTGCCTCGCTGTACGAGGATGTCATTTGCCTGACCACCCGGGGCAAACCCGTTCGGGCAAGGACTGAAGGCCAGAGAATCTATCTGGAAGCCATGAAGAAAAACGAACTGGTCTTCGCGATCGGACCTGCGGGGACAGGGAAGACCTACCTGGCGGTAGCCCATGCGGTTGCCGCCTTGAAGGCCGGTCGCTTCAACCGGATCATTCTGGTGCGGCCGGCCGTCGAAGCGGGGGAAAAGCTGGGCTTTCTCCCCGGGGATTTGATGGAAAAAGTGGAGCCTTATCTGCGTCCCTTGTACGATGCCTTTTTCGACCTTCTCCAGCCGGACCGGTTCCTCCGCTACATCGACAAGAGCGTCATCGAGATCGCCCCGCTTGCCTACATGAGAGGAAGAACACTCAACGAGAGCTGCATTATCCTGGACGAGGCCCAAAACACAACCCCCGAACAGATGAAGATGTTCCTCACCCGAATGGGCTTCGGATCTCAGGTCATCGTGACGGGAGACATCACTCAGGTTGACCTGCCGTCCGGCAAGGAGTCCGGGCTAAAAATCGTCGAGCAGGTCCTCGGGGGCATACCGGGAATCGCTTTCATCCGTTTCGGGCATGGAGACGTGGTTCGCCACGAACTCGTCCAGAGGATCGTGAGGGCCTATGAATCCTACGAGCAGGGCAGGCAGGCCTAAGCCTTGGGCCCTTCACCGGCTCAGGGAGATCGACCTCAGTTACTGGACACTGAGGGCGGCTCTTCTCGTCGTGGTTTTTTTCCTCGTCCTACTCGGCTGGTGGCTGGGGGAGAGCCGCGAGGGATACCGGCTGGGGGAACCTTCCCCCCGAACCTATCTCGCGGTCCTGAGCACCCGCTACATTGACGAGGAAAACACGGAACGTCTTCGGCAGATTGCGGAACAAAAGATCGTTTCCGTCATGACAAGGGACACCCATGCCGAGAGACGGATCCGGGATTCCCTTGAACAGCTTTCACGTTGGGACGCGACCGAGGGGTTGTCCAACTCGCTCAGGGATCTGCTTTCCACCTTGCCTGCGGAGAAACGGTTCCGAATGCTCCACCTGGCCAAGGATCTCGGACTCTCCCTCCTTGAGGTACGGGATTGGGACAAGGATCTCCAGCCGAAGCTTTGGGACCGGATCATCCGCCTGCCGCTTTCGAGGCCTGACCAGAACACCATCTTTCAGATCCTCGTGGAGATTTTCCAGGAACCCGTCCAAGTGGACGAGGAAGCCACCGAGAAGCTGAAACGGGAAACTGCCGGAAAAATCGAACCTGTGGTCCGCATGATTTACCCGGGCGACGTGATCGTTTCCCGAGGGGAAATGGTCACCCCCCAAAAGTTCCGTTTGCTCGAGGCTCAAGGGTACCCCAAGGGGGATCTTCCCTACCGCTCGCTCGTCTTCATCCTGTTTTCTGTTTTTGTCTGGAGCCTCTGGCCGACCGTCTACGCAAACCGGCGGGAAATCCAGGTTTCACGACGCGATTTTGTCTTTATCATCTGCCTTTTGAGTGCCGGCTGGACGATTCAGGTCATGTCAGCCATTTTCAAGGCCGACACGCTAGCTTTTCTGCCTCTGACCGGATGGCTCTATCTCACGGTACCGACCTCGCTGGCGTTCCACGTCTCTCTCGGAGGGGCCGTTATCGGGGCTTTGCTTTCCTACTCGGGATCGATGGCCCAGCTGATTCTTTGGGCCCTTTCCGGCATTGCCGCGTCAATTACCGGCTACCTGGTCTTTCGAGGTTCGAATACCCGGCTGGACCTTTGGAAACAACAGGTGTTGACCGGGATTTCGGCCGCAGTTGTGGCCACGGCAGTCCGATGGTGGCTCGGTCTGCCGCTTGAAAGCCATGTCCAGGGCGTATACCTGCTTTCGGTTCTGGGCTGGGCAACTTTCACCGTGGCCCTGCTGCCGATGCTCGACACGATGTTCGACATTCTCTCCCCGCTTCGGCTGATGGACCTGAGCCATCCCTCGAACCCGCTGCTGAAGAGACTCCAGATGGAAGCCCCGGGGACCTACCATCACACCTTGATGGTCGGGACGCTCTGCGAGGCGGCAGCTGACGTCCTAGGACTCGACAGCCTTCTGGTCAAGGCTGGGGCCTATTTTCACGATATCGGGAAGCTGAAGCGCCCTCAATTCTTCGCGGAAAATCAGATGCCAGGTGAAAATCTGCACGACGAGCTCAAGCCTTCGATGTCCGCCCTTGTCATTCTCTCCCACGTGAAGGACGGGCTGGACCTTGCCCGGCGCTACAACCTGCCGACCCGCATCCGGCATTTTATTGCAGAACATCATGGAACGACCTGTCTGAACTACTTCTATCGGAAGTCGAAAGCCCGCGGTGAGGATTTGCCCCGTGAGCAGTTTAGCTACCCGGGCCCCAAGCCCTCTTCCAAGGAAACCGCCCTCGTCATGCTGGCGGACTCCGTAGAGGCAGCCGTCAGGGCAGCCGGGGGGAGCATCCGCGGCCTGCCTGAACTCAGAGAAACCGTCGAAGGAGTTCTGGACTCGAAAATGCTGGATGGGCAACTGGAACTTGTGGACTTTACGCTGAAGGACCTGACCTTGATCAAGGAGAGCTTCATTCAGACGCTCCGTTCCATCTACCATAAACGGGACAACACGGGAACCAGGTCCCTTTTCGAACCTGAACAGGGAGGAAGTGAACAAGGTGAAATTAGCGGTTCAGATTGACGACGAGGAAAACCTTCTTGAGGGATTCGGCATTTCTTCCCCCGATTACGACGCCCTGGAAGAAACCTGGCAGAGTTATTTGGAAGAAAAGGCCCCGGATCTCGCCTTGTCTGGCATGGTCTGTGTTTCTCTTAAGATCTGCTCGGCAGAGACCATCAAGGACCTCAATCGCCGGTACAGGTTCCTGGACGAACCCACAGACGTCCTGTCGTTCCCCATGTGGGAGCAGGGAGGGGAATTCTCTCCACCGCGGGGATGGAGCGAGATTCCTCTCGGCGATATCGTGATTTGCCCGGAAGTCGTAAAATTATCCTCAGATGCGGAAAGCCGTGATGTCTCGTACGATTTCCTTTTGATGCTGATGCACGGATTCCTGCACCTTCTCGCATGGGATCACGACACCGAGGAGAAGGAATCGGCGATGTTCTCTGAACAGGAAAATCTCTTAAGGCGCTACCTTCAAAAGGTATAATCGCCTTGCGATTTTACAAGGAGGACTGATCGTCAGTTGGAAGTGGACATACCGAGTTTAATCAACCATCTCCTGCTTCTCCTGCTGCTCCTTTTTCTCTCGGCGCTCTGCAGTTTCAGCGAAACCGCCATTACTTCTTCGGGAAAGGGCAAGTTGCTTGCCCTCCAGGAAAAGCACCCCAAAAGCCGGAAAACACTGGGGTGGCTGATGTCGAACGTCCAATCCGTCCTGACTGTGACCCTTGTGTTGAACAACCTGGTCAATATCGCGGCAACAGCGGTTGCGACCGCGCTCTTAATTCAGCTCGTGGGGAGTCAGGGACTTTGGCTTTCCGTCCTGGTTATGACCTCGCTGATCGTCGTTTTCAGCGAAATCCTCCCCAAAACGGTCGCCGTCGCCCGTCCAGAAAGCCTTCTCCTGAAGGTGATCGCACCGCTCCGTTTCATCAGCCGTCTGATGTTTCCCATCAATGCGGTGATCCTCTTCATTGTCCGGAGCATTGGGAAACTTTTCGGGGTGGACCTCTCTTCCCAGCATCCTTTTGTTACCCGCGAGGAAATCGAACAAATGGTCACGATCGGCGGAGATACGGGCGCCCTCGAAGAGGAAGAGCGCAAGATGATCCACGGGGTGATTGCTTTCGAGGAAACCCGGGCCCACGAGATCATGGTGCCGCGAATGGACGTTGTTTCCATTCCTTACAACCTCACGATCCAGGAAGCGGTCAAGGTTTTCCAGGAACATGGACATTCGCGGCTGCCGATCCACAAAGGGAGCCTGGATCATGTCGTGGGAATCCTTTACGTCAAGGACCTCATCCCGGCGCTCGTTTCCGGACAGGTTGACATGCCGGTCTCGAAGCTCAAGAGGGAAGCGATGTTCGTTCCGGAAACCATGAAAATCGCCCAACTTTTCGGAATCATGAAAGGCAAGAGGGTCCACATGGCGGTCGTCGTGGATGAATATGGGGGAACGGCGGGAATCCTGACCCTGGAGGACCTTCTCGAGGAGATCGTCGGAGAGATCCAGGACGAATACGATGAAGAGAATCCCGACATCGTGAAGGAGAGAGAAGGGACTTACCTGGTCAAGGGTCATGTCAATCTTGAGGATCTGAGCGAAACTCTCGAATACCCTTTCGAATCCGAGGACGTTTTCAGCGTTGCAGGATTCATCCTGGCCCTTGCCGGCCGTTTCCCGGACGAGGGACAGGTTCTGGAGTTCGGGCCCTGGAACATTGAGGTCCTGGAAGTCGAAGACCACCGGATCAAGCTGCTCCGGTTAGACCGGCAACAGACGGGAGAGCGGAGAGAGGGGGCCGTCGGAGAATGAGCCCCCGGACATGGCCTTCTTTTCCAGTGGATGCAGAAACCTTGCTCGAAGCCGCAAGACAGGGCCGGTGCCGCGCGTACGCCCCATATTCAGGATTCCGAGTAGGGGCAGCTGTGCTGACCCACGACGGCAGCGTCCATATCGGCTGCAACGTCGAAAACGCCAGTTTTGGCCTCACCGTCTGCGCGGAAAGGATCGCACTTTTTTCCGCCCTATCGGCCGGGGCAGGAAAACCCATCGCGGTAGCGGTTGCCGGGAAGGAGGGCACCCCCTGCTTTCCTTGCGGCGCATGCCTGCAGGTTCTGGCAGAGTTCAACGGGGAGATGGCGATCATCCTGGAGCAAGGGGAGCGCCCCGTTGTCTACGGCCTGGCAGAACTTTTACCCCAACGCTTCGACCTTGGGAGGCCCTTCCATGAATCCTGAAGGGCACCGGGCGGGACTGGTGACCCTCGTCGGACGGCCTAACGTCGGCAAATCTTCCCTGGTCAACGCCTTGGTCAGGGAAAAGGTGTGCATCGTATCCGACCGGCCTCAAACGACTAGAAACCGGATCCGGGCCATTGACTCCTCGGAAAGGGCCCAGATTGTTTTCGTTGACACCCCGGGTGTCTACCCGGCCAAAAACCGGCTTGGAGAATTCCTCCTGGAGGAGGCCAAAGCCTCTCTTGAATCCGTCGACCTGATTCTTTACGTTGTTGAGGCCGGCCCCTATTCACCGGAACCCGAAGAACAGGGCTTGCTGGAGCTCATCGGTTCCCTGGCGGTCCCCAAAATCCTCGTCGCGAACAAGGCAGACCGGCTTCACGGTGAAATCCCCCTGCAGGCCGTCCTGAAACCCTATCTCGACGCCCTCATTCCCGTAACGATGATCGCCGTTTCCGCGAAGACCGGGTTCAACATCGAAGCCCTACGGGAAAAGATCATTTCCTTGCTTCCCGAAGGACCAAGCCTGTTTCCGGAAGACATCCTCATGGACCACCCGGAACGGTTCCTCGCACAGGAACTGATCCGGGAGCAGGTCTTTCGCCAGACACGCGACGAAGTCCCTCACGGGGTTGCCGTCGAGATCGAAACTTTCAAGACCCCCTTCGAATATCCCGAACGGCAGAAGGCATTGATCCAGGCGACCATCTACGTCGAGCGGCCTTCCCAGAAGGGGATCCTGATTGGGGCAGGCGGGAAAAGGCTCAAGGAAATCGGCCGCCTTGCGCGGCTATCTCTGGAAAACCGCCTGGGCTGCCCCGTGTTTCTCGAGCTTTGGGTCAAAGTTTTGCCCGATTGGCGGAAATCCCCCCAGCAACTCAGGCGGTTCGGCTACGGGCGGTGAAACGTTGGATTTTCTGCCTAGCCTTCCACAGGGCCACTACCAGCAGCTTGGGGTCGTGCTCAGGGCCACAATTTCCGGAGAGCGTGCCAAGAACCTGCTCCTGTTGCTGAAAGAAGCCGGCCTGGTCTGGGCAACGGCCGCAGGGGCCGCTTCAGGGAGAAGCCGCCTTTCGGGTGTAACCGAGCCCTTGGTTTGGGGGTACTTCACGCTGTACCGCTCTCCGAGAAGGATCTACGTCAGGGAAGTGGCTGTCCGGGAGGATTTCTGGTCTCTGAAACAGAACAAGGAAAAGCTTCGGGCGGCGTTGGAAATTTGCGCGGATGCGGCTAGATTCAGTCTTCCGGGACACCCTCCGGCAGAACTTCTTCCGATTCTCTTCTGGACGCTCAAGGCCCTGGAGGCCGGAACCGAACCGGCGGCTGTACGCCTTCGTTTCCTCTACCGCTGGGGCAGGGCGCTCGGGATCGTCCCCAGCCTTGACCGTTGCTCGGCTTGCGGGAAACCTGCACCGCAGGGCCTTTTGACCCTCCAGGGACTGCTCTGTACCGCCTGCGCAGGACCGTTTCCGGCGAAAGAATGTCTCTCTCTGGGAGAAAAGGAATTGAACCGCCTGAAAAAGGCTGTTATGCTCTCAGGCAAAGATTTCCGCAAAGAATCCTTCAGCCGGGACGAAATTCCACTCTTCGGTAAAGTTTCAACCCTTTTGACCCGGTTGATCGAAAGCAGTCTTTAGATTTCAGGAGGTGGGACAATTGAATTTCCAGGAAGTGATCATGCGCCTGGAGCGCTTCTGGGCGGAACAGGGCTGCGTCATTCAGCAACCCTACGACATCGAGGTGGGCGCGGGAACGATGAATCCGGCAACAACCCTCAGGTCCCTGGGTCCCGAGCCCTGGAAGGTCGCATACGTGGAACCCTCCAGACGTCCAACAGACGGCCGCTACGGGGAAAACCCGAACCGCCTGCAGCATTACTACCAGTACCAGGTAATCATTAAACCGGCTCCTGAGAACATCCAGGAAATCTATCTCGACAGCCTCAAAGCGCTCGGGATCGATCCGGCGGACCATGACATCCGCTTTGTCGAGGACGACTGGGAATCCCCGACGATCGGGGCCTGGGGTCTTGGCTGGGAGGTCTGGCTCGACGGGATGGAAATCACCCAGTTCACCTACTTCCAGCAAGTGGGCGGCGTGGACATGAACCCGGTGCCGGCTGAAATCACCTACGGGCTGGAGCGGATCGCCATGTTCGTCCAGAAGATCGACAACGTCTACGACCTGAACTGGGTCGGAAAGGTTCGCTACGGGGACATCCATCATCGGGGAGAAGTCGAATTCTCAACGTACAACTTCGATCTGGCCGACACGGGAATGCTCTTCATGCTCTTCAACGCCTACGAAGCGGAAGCCACCCGAATCCTCGACAAGGGCTTTGTCCTGCCCGCCTACGATTACGTCCTGAAATGCTCCCACACCTTCAATCTTCTGGATGCGCGGAACGCGATCAGCGTCACGGAGCGCACGGGATACATCGGCAGGGTCAGGGCAATTGCCAGCCGGTGCTGCCAGGCGTTTGCCAAGCAGCGCGAAGAGATGGGATATCCCCTCCTGAAGAAATTCTCCAACTAGAGGAAGTGTTAAAAAATGACCGAGAAAAGGGATTTTTTGCTGGAAATCGGCACGGAAGAAATTCCCGCGAGATTCATGCCCTGGGCGCTGGAGGAAAGCCGCCGCCTTTTCGCGGAATCCTTGGCGGAAGCCTATATCGACCACGAGGGAATCACCACTCTGGGGACACCGCGCCGGCTTGCCATCCAGGTCAAGGGTTTGGCCTCCAAACAGGAGGACCGCGTTGAGCAATACCGCGGCCCCCTCTGGACGCAGGCCTTTGACGCGGCCGGGAATCCCACGAAAGCGGCCCTTGGCTTCGCCCGCAGCAAGAATGTACCGATCGATGAACTGAAATCCACGATCGTCAACGGACAGGAATATGTTCTCGCCGAAGTGCGCCACGAGGGCAGGGAAACCGTGTCCCTCCTTCCGGACATCTGTACAGGGGTGATCCGGCGCCTGGTTTTCCCGAAGAACATGTACTGGGACGACCCTTCCATTCGCTACGCGAGACCGATTCGCTGGATCGTCGCCCTCTGGGGAAATGCCGTTCTGCCCTTCCGTTTCGGCAGCCTGGAAAGCGGGAGGATCACACGGGGACACCGCTTCATGGGGGACCGAAGCATCGAGATCCCCTCTCCAAAGGAGTACATGGACCTGCTGTTCGCCAATTTCGTGATCGTGGATCCCGCGAAAAGGCGGGAAAAGATGCTCAGCGCGATTTCTGCGATTGAAAAACAAATCGGCGGGAAGGCCGAACTGGACCCGGATCTCGTCGAAGAAAACCTTTTCCTAGTGGAATACCCGGTTCCTTTTTCCGGGAGTTTCGACAAGGATTTCCTCGAGATTCCCGAGGAGGTTCTGACGACCTCGATGAAGCACCACCAGAAATATTTCCCCGTCCGTGACCGGAACGGGAACTTGTTGCCTCACTTCATCGGAGTCAGCAACAATCAGGCCACCAGCATGAACGTCGTTCGGGAGGGAAACGAGCGGGTGCTTCGGGCCCGCTTGTCCGACGCGGGCTTTTTCTGGAGGGAGGACCGGAAGGTCCCTCTTTCGGAGAGGGTTGAGGAGTTGAAAGCGATCGTCTACCAGGAACGTCTTGGTTCGGTCTACGAAAAGGCCATGCGCGTCAGGTCCGTTTCTTTGAAGCTCGCGGAGCGTGTCCCCGGACTTGAACCCCATCGGGCCGTCATCGACCGTGCGGGGATCTTGGCCAAGGCAGACCTGGTGACCAGCATGGTTTACGAATTCCCGGAGCTCAAGGGTGTGATGGGACGCGAATACGCCCTCCAAAACGGAGAGGACCCGGATGTCGCCCTAGCGATCTACGAGCAGGTGCTGCCCCGTTTTTCGGGGGACGCCCTTCCTTCCTCTCCCGCAGGAGCCGTTCTCGGGGTGGTTGACCGTGCCGACAGTCTCGTCGGGTGCTTCAAGGTCGGACTCGTTCCCACGGGATCCCAGGACCCCTATGCCCTGCGTCGGGCCGCGCGGAACATCAACGAGATCCTCTGGAATCTCGACCTGGACATCGATCTCTTTCCCGTCTTCGAAGACCTTGCCCAGGCGTTGGACGCCCCGAGTGAAACCCTGGAGGCCGTGCGGGACTTCTTTATCCAGCGCCTCCAGATCCAGCTTCGCGAAAAGGGCTTTTCCCACGGTCTCGTCTCCCTCGGGGTACAATTGATGTGGAACCGCCCCTGCCAGGTCCAGAAGATCCTGAATGGATACGCTGCGGTCCTCGGGCAGGAATGGTTCAGGGGCCTGGTAACGGCAGCGGTACGGGTGAAGAACATCCTCTCCAAGGCGGGAGAATTCGACGCTGAAGTCCGGGAGGGATCCTTCATCGAAGACGAGGAGTCTTTCCTTTACCAGGCCATCAGCAACCTTGAACCCCAAGTGAGGGAGGCCCTCAGTCGGCAGGCCTGGAACGAGGTTACGACCCTGCTGGCGAAACTTGAACCCTCCATCACGAAGTTTTTCGACAAGGTCCTGGTCATGGACGAAAACCCTGCAGTGCGTCAGAACCGTCTTGCTCTGCTTTCGCGATGCCAAGACCTGTTCATGTCGGTCGGGGATCTCGGCCTCCTGAAAGAATAAAAACCGGTCGCGCTGTCGAAGGGAGATGACCTCTGCGAATGACGGTTGACGTTTTTGTGGTTTCAGACTTCACCGGAGAAACAGCGGAACATGTCGCCCGAGCCGCGTACAGCCAGTTCGGAGCTGATGCGGCAAGGCTTTCGAGGTTCCGCTACATCAGCACCGAAGAGAAAGCAGAGGACGTCCTTCAGGTAGCGCAGGAAAAGAACGCCCTCATCATCTGCACGATGGTGGACCACAAGCTGCGGAAATACTTCGTTGAACGGGCGGCCGAACGGAAAGTCGAGGTGATCGACATCCTGGGTCCCATCCTGGGTGCTCTTGAGAACCGCCTTGGTCGCCCGCCGCTGGAAACTCCCGGCCTGCTCAGGCGGATGGACGAGGAATACTTCCGGAGGGTTAAAGCCATCGAGTTCTCGATCCGCTGCGACGACGGGCGCAGTCCTGATCTTCTGCCCGAGGCGGACCTTGTGATCATCGGCGTCTCACGGACCAGCAAGACCCCGCTTTCCATGTACCTTGCCCACAAGGGGGTTATGGTCGCCAACATCCCCCTCGTTCCCGAAGCGACCCCGCCGGACGAGCTTTTCAGGGTTTCGCCGGATAAGGTCATCGGGCTCATGGTTAAACCCGAGCACCTTGTCCAGATCCGGAGGGAGCGCCTACGGGTCCTGGGCCTGGACGCCGACGTCTCGACCTACGCGCAGTGGGAGCGCGTCGAGGAAGAACTCGGATTCGCCCGGAACATCATGAGAAAGATCGGCTGTCGCTGTTACGACGTCACCAATCGGGCTATCGAGGAAACCGCCCAGGAAATCCTGGACCAGATCCGGGCGTGAGACCCTTTGTGCGAAAAGGAGGCTTGACTATGACGGGGAAAGGGAAAAAACTCCTTTACGATTTTTCCGAAGGCAGCGCGGAAATGAAGGCCCTTTTGGGAGGCAAGGGGGCCAACCTCGCCCAGATGATGCGCATCGGGCTTCCCGTTCCGCCCGGCTTTACCCTCACGACCGAAGCCTGCCTGCTTTACATGGAAGACCCCTCCGGCACGATTGAGGAGATCTGGCCGGAGGTGAAAAAAGCCATGAAGTCCCTCGAGGAAAAAACCGGAAAGAACTTCGGAGGTCCCGGCACCCCCCTTCTCGTTTCCGTCCGTTCCGGGGCTCCGGTTTCCATGCCGGGAATGATGGATACGATCCTCAATTTGGGGCTGAACGACGAAACCTGCTCTGCCCTGAGTGACACCTCAGGGGACCGCCGGTTTGCGCTGGACAGCTACCGGCGCTTTATCCAGATGTTCTCGGATGTGGTGCTGGGGGTCCCGGCCGAGGAGTTTGAGAATGTTCTCACGCTGACCCGGCGAAAACTCAAGGTTCAGTACGACAACGAAATCCCCCCCGAGGCAATGGAAGAAGTCGTCTCCCAGTTCAAGAAAATCGTCCGGAAAACCACCGGAAAGGATTTTCCCAGCGACCCCTGGATCCAGCTCAAAGCTGCCACAGAGGCGGTTTTCCGCAGCTGGAACACGCCCCGCGCGGTCACCTACCGGAAGATCAACAACATCCCCGACAACCTGGGAACGGCAGTCAACATCGTTGCCATGGTGTTCGGCAACCTCGGTGACGATTGCGGAACGGGCGTCTGCTTCACGCGGAATCCCTCCACCGGAGAGAAGGGATTGTTCGGAGAGTTTCTGATCAACGCCCAGGGGGAGGACGTCGTGGCCGGAATTCGGACCCCGGAACCGATCCAGAAAATGGGGGAGAAGATGCCCGCCCTTTACCGCGAACTCCTCGAAACAGCGGAAATTCTGGAAAAGCACTACAAGGACATGCAGGACATCGAGTTCACCGTCGAGCGAGGCAAGCTTTACATGCTCCAGACGCGAAACGGCAAGAGGACCGCAAAGGCTGCCGTCCAGGTTGCCGTGGATATGGCCAACGAAGGGCTCATCGACCGGCAAACCGCCGTTTCCCGTGTCAGCCCGGAACAGGTCGAGCGGCTGCTGCACCGCCAGATCGACCCATCCCTCCAGCTTGAAGTCCTGGCCAAGGGACTTCCTGCCTCACCCGGCGCCGCGGTCGGCCAGATCGTCTTCGATGCAGACGAGGCGGAAAAGCTGGGGCACGAAGGCAAGCCGGTGATTCTCGTCCGGCCGGAAACCACGCCGGACGACATCCACGGCCTCTTTGCAGCCCAGGGGGTGCTCACAAGCAGGGGCGGCATGACCAGCCACGCGGCCGTGGTAGCAAGAGGACTCGGTAAACCCTGCGTGTCAGGCTGCGAGGCCCTCAACATCGATCTGTCTTCCCAGGTTTTCACGGTCGACGGGCGTCCGTTCCGGAAAGGGGACTGGATCACGATAGACGGGTCCAGGGGGCTGGTCATCCCAGGAAAGGTTGAGCTGGTACAGCCCTCCTTCACGGAAGACATCCGGACCCTGCTTGAGTGGGCCGACGAATTCGCCGCCCTGGAGGTTTGGGCGAACGCCGACACCCCCGAGGACGCCGCCCGCGCTCGAGGCTTCGGAGCGAAAGGGATCGGCCTTTGCCGGACCGAACACATGTTCATGGCCGCCGACCGTCTTCCCGTCATGCAGGAAATGATCATCGCATCGACCCGGGAAGAACGCCTCGTGCCTCTCGAAAAGCTCCAGCGAATGCAGCGGGAGGACTTCGAGGGGATTTTCGAGGCGATGGCCGGCCTGCCCGTCACCATCCGGCTTCTGGACCCGCCGCTACACGAGTTCCTGCCCAAGGAACACGAGCTGAAGAAGGAACTCGACCTCTTGGCAAGCCAGGGGAAGGAATCGGGGCCGGAGGCGGATGCCGTCCGCCTGAAGCTAGCCAAGGCAGCCGCGCTTCACGAAAACAACCCGATGCTGGGATTTCGCGGCTGCCGTCTCGGTATCGTCTACCCCGAGATTTACGAGATGCAGCTTCGGGCCATCTTCGAGGCAGCCTGCGCCCTCTCGCAAAAAGGGGTGAAGGTGATCCCGGACATCATGATGCCGCTTGTGGGAACCCGGGAGGAAATGAGCCGGCTGAGGGAAATGACCGAGCGGATCGCCGAGGAACAGATGGCTCGCTTTGGATGCCGGGTTCACTACCTTGTCGGTACCATGATCGAAGTGCCGAGGGCGGCCCTCGTTGCAGACCAGCTTGCCGAATCCGCGGAATTTTTCAGTTTCGGAACCAACGACCTGAGCCAGACGACGTTCGGATATTCCCGCGACGACGCCGAAGGAAAATTCCTTGCCGAATACGTCCGGCAGGGCATCCTCCCGGCAAACCCTTTCCACACCCTCGATCGGGATGGGGTAGGCCAACTGATGTCGATTGCCGTCACGAAAAGCCGGCCCGTTCGGCCCGCCATCCAGATCGGCATCTGCGGGGAGCATGGGGGAGAGCCGAACAGCATCGCTTTCTGCCATTCCCTTGGCCTCCGGTACGTCAGCTGCTCGCCCTTCCGCGTTCCTGTCGCCCGTCTCGCCGCCGCCCACAGCGCCCTCGGGCTGATCCGCTAAAATCCATGATCCAGGGGGGGCCGGACCTTCCGGCTCCCCCTGATCCGGAGGAGGGATTGCCATCAACAGCCGGATTCGATGGGAAGAACTGGAAAAGTCGATCCTCTCCCCAGAGGCCTGCCTCAGCGCTCGCACGAAAGGCCGGCAGCGGGAAGAGCCTCCCTGCCCGCTACGCACCTGCTTCCAGGTTGACCGGGACCGCATCGTCCACTCCAAGTCCTTCCGCAGGCTGAAACACAAGACACAGGTCCTGCTCCTTCCCGAAGGCGACCACTACCGTACGCGTCTCACCCATACGCTGGAAGTCTCCCAGATCGCCCGGACGATCGCCCGTTGCCTCCGCCTCAACGAGGATCTAACGGAAGCGATCGCCCTGGGACACGACCTGGGGCACACCCCTTTCGGCCACATGGGGGAGCGGGTCCTGGACCGGATTTCCCGTTCCAACGGGCGGGACGGCTTTCACCATGCAAGGCAGAGCCTAAGGGTCGTCGAGCGGCTGGAAAAGGACGGAAAGGGATTGAACCTGACGGAAGAGGTCCGGCAGGGGATCCTTCTGCATTCCAAGGGCCAGGTGGACGTCCGGCAATCCTTCGGCATGAACCGCCCGCCCACCCTGGAGGCCTGGGTCGTCCGGATCTCAGACTCGATCGCCTATCTCAACCATGACCTCGACGATGCGATCCGGGCCGGATTCCTCACGACCGCCGAAATCCCTCCTTTGGTCACGGAACGTCTCGGCGTGACTCACGGGGAAAGGATCGGCAGGCTTGTCGAGGACGTTGTCGCCTGCAGCTGGGGCACGGGAACCATCGTCATGGGAGAAAGTGCCATGGAAGCAGTGGAGGCTCTGCGGGAAACCCTTTACCGGAAGGTTTACGCCTCCCGCAGGGTCCTGGCGGAGGAACCGAAAGTCGAGCACGTCCTAAGGACGCTTTTCGAAGAACTTCTCTCAAACCCCGAAAAAGCCGCGGGGCTTGACCGGATCGAACCTGACCCGGTCGTCCGGGCCCTCGACTTCCTTTCCGGGATGACAGACCGTTACGCCCTCCAGCTCTTCGACGAAATCGCAAAACCTTCTCCCTGGCCCGCCTGAGACTGGATCAGTTCGTCAGGCCATACTGCTTCAGCAATTCCTGGTATCTCTTCTCGACGTCGCTCGGCGTGCTCGGATCTTTCCGATAGGGCTTCTCGACTGGACTCGGCGGCTTCGGCGGCTCCGGCGTCGTGACCTTCAGCACCGTCGTGGGGACCGGGGGAACTTTCGGACTCTCCTCAGGCCGTTCCTCCTGGGGAACTGTCGCCGCAGAAATCCCAGGTGCAGCGGGCAACCCCTCGTCCATCGGGGAAAGCAAAAGCCTTGGAGCTTTGGAATCCGCTCTCGCCGCAGCGATGGCCCCACCGTGCAGCGGGCAAACCGCCTGCGGGGCCTCCCCGGCGGGGAGGAGGATCGAAACGGCGGGGCAGCCGGAGGCCGCCAAAAAGCCGGTGTGCCTGCAGACCCGGACGATTTCGATCCCGGCATTTGCCGGAACCGCAAACGACTTCGCGAGCTTCAGGCGCGAAGCCGCTTTCGACACAAACGCCTTCCAGACCGGAGAGGCAACACGCCCCCCGGTCATCCTGTCCCCAAGCGGCCTGTGATCATCGTTTCCCGCGTAGACGATGACGACGAGTCCCGGGATCCCCCCGCAGAACCAGGCGTCGCTCCAGTCATTCGTGGTCCCGGTCTTGCCGAAGGTTTCGTAGCCGGGAACCGCCGCACCCCGCCCGGTCCCTGAGCGGACCACTTCCTGGAGCATCGAGCGGATCATGACGGCCACTTTCGGAGAAATGCCGTCAGAAATCATCGGGCCGTTTTTTTCCAGCACGGTATCGCCGTTGTCCCGGACCTCCCGAATCCCGTAGGGGGCGACCCGTTTCCCCCCGTTCTCGATGCAGCTGTAGGCAATTGCCATTTCCATCGGTGTCAGGCTGGCAGAACCCAGGGCTAGAGAAAGATCGTTCGGCAGGTGAGGGCTGGTGATCCCCAGGTTCCGGGCCATCTGGACGACTTTTTCGAGTCCCGTGATGTGGGCCAGCTTGACAGCCGGGATATTGTACGAGTAAGTGAGGGCTTCAATGAGGGAGACCTCGCCATGAGATTTCAGGTCGTAGTTTTCAGGCTTCCACCCGTTCGGAAACTCCAGGGGGGAATCCATCAGGTGATCCACCGGTCGGTAACCCGCCTCCAGCGCAGCGGCATAGACAAACGGCTTAAAGGCCGAACCGGGCTGGCGAAAAGCCTGGACGGCCCGGTTGAACTTGCTCTTTTCGAAATCTTTTCCCCCCACCATTGCCAGGATTTCTCCGGTTTCGGGATCGAGGGCAAGGATCGCCCCTTCGGAGGGAAGTTTCTGGATCGCCGCTTCCGCATCTTTCTGGAGATCCGCGTCGAGAGTCGTGTAGATCCTCATGCCCCCCCGGTAGACGGAGTCGCTTCCGTATTTCGGGAGCAGCTGGGAGAAAAGGATGTACGACACGAAATAGGGGGCATCCGAAAACGTCACTGAAGACCGCCGCAACGACTTCAGGTGCAGCTTCGCGTCCAGGGCTTTCTGGGCTTCTTCTCGTTCGATCCAGCCCTTCGCGACCATCTGGCCCAGAACGTAGCCCTGCCGGGTCTTGGCCCGATCCAGGTGACGGAGGGGAGTATAGTATTCAGGTGCCGCGATGAGCCCCGCGAGAATGGAAGCCTCGGAAAGGTTCAGCTGACCGGGGGTTTTCCCGAAATACGCCTGAGCAGCCGAGCCGATCCCGTAGGTACCGTGTCCGAAGTAGATCGTGTTCAGGTACATCTCCAGGATCTGGTCCTTGGTGAAGGTTTTCTCCATCCGGAGGGCAAGGATCGCTTCCCTGGCCTTTCGGGACAGGGTCCGCTCCTTGGTCAGGAAAAGGTTTCTCGCCAGCTGCTGGGTGATCGTGCTCCCCCCCTGCCGGGTCGCCTGATGGGTCAGGTCCTTGATGAAGGCCCGCAGGATGGAAACCGGATCGATCCCCCTGTGTGCGTAGAAATCCGCATCCTCCGCTGCCAGGACGGCCTTGACCATGATCGGGGAAATCCGGTCCAGCTTCACCCATTGCCGGTTCTCGTAGTAGAGGTTCGTGAGGACCTTTCCGTTTCGGTCGTAAACAACCGTCGCCAGGCTAGGACGGTGATTGACCATCTCTTCGGCAGTCGGCAGGGTTTTCGAAACTCCCCAGACGTAGAGGGCACCGCCAACAGACAGCACGGCAAAGGCCGTAAGCAAAAGGATCCCGATCAGCGCAGCCAGCCCGCCAAGGCAGCCGCCGGTTCGAAACTTGCTTATAGAGCTTTCCTTTTCGCCTTTCATCGTTCTCACCTTTCAGTCTTCCCTTTTCGGTATTTCCCGGCGCTGCTTTTTTCGGGCATTAAATTTGAAGGTATTATAGCACGCGCGTTCCTCTCGACTTTTTTTGCGCGGGGGGGGGTTGCATCCCCCTCGAAAGCGTGGTATATTCACGTTCGCCGCCCGCCGGGGCGGCTGAACCTTGCCAATAGAATACAGCGCGTGACAATGTACGAGCCTGTAGCAGGAAAGCCATGGAGAGTTTGATCCTGGCTCAGGACGAACGCTGGCGGCGTGCTTAACACATGCAAGTCGGACGGTCGGCGCTGGAAGGTTCGCTGGAAGGTGCCGATAGTGGCGGACGGGTGAGTAACGCGTGAGGACATGGCTCCAGGAGGGGGATAACGTTTGGAAACGGACGCTAAGACCCCATAAGCCGGGAGGTGAAAATGGCGCAAGCCAGCCTGGGGAGTGACTCGCGTCCTATCAGCTGGTTGGTGGGGTGACGGCCCACCAAGGCGATGACGGGTAGCCGACCTGAGAGGGTGGCCGGCCACACTGGAACTGAGATACGGTCCAGACTCCTACGGGAGGCAGCAGTGGGGAATATTGGGCAATGGGCGCAA